>Ga0310811_10000343_pt1 | contig 63706 bp, 57 predicted proteins | sample YCmetagenome_FD_207642 | JGI IMG/M metagenome (GOLD analysis project Ga0310811, IMG submission 207642) | Soil microbial communities from experimental microcosm in Duke University, North Carolina, United States - YC | ecosystem: Engineered > Artificial ecosystem > Soil microcosm > Unclassified ... | reverse complement strand
GGCTCGCGCGCGATCTGATGGATTTCGCCGGCCGCAGGGTCGCGCTCGCGCCGCATGCGCCGTCGGTCGGGCAGTTTTCCGCGGACCTGCAGGGCACGCATATCGTGCGCGTGTCGAACGTCGTCGCCGGGCTGAGCATGGTCGACGCCCGCCGCGCCGACGTGCTCGTGGTCGACGCGGCCGCCGTCACCGGCTTGCTCGACCAGTATCCGGGGCTGCGCATCGTCGGCCCCGCCGGCCATGACGACAAACTGAGCTTCGCGGTGCGCGACGACCTCGCGCCGCTCGTCGGGCTGATCGACCGCGCACTCGCGGCGATGCCGGCGGCCGAGTCGCAGCGCATCCGCGACCGCTGGGTCACGTCCCACTCGGGCACGCATCGGCGCTGGAGCGTGAGCGCGCTGCGTCTGCTGCCGGTGCTGATCGTGTTCGGCATCGTGCTGCTCGTCACGCTGCGCGCGTATTCGCTGCTGCAGCGCGAGGTCGCGCGGCGGCGGCGCGCCGAGCGCGTGCTCGCGCGCCAGGTCGAACTCCAGACCACGATGATGGAGATGATTCCGTACCCGTTCGCGGCGCGCGACCTGCAGGGCCGCTATCTCGCGGTGAACGAGGCGTTCGAGCAGGCGACCGGGCTTTCGCGCGTCGACGTGCTCGGCCGCGCGGGCGTCAGCCTCTCGCCGTGGGGCGACGAGAACAGTCGCCGCGTCGACGACATGTACTGGCACGCGATGGCCGGTCGCGGCGCTCAACGCTCCGAGCTGGAACTGGACGGCCGGGGCGGCGAGCGGCGGCATGGCATCTTCTGGACGCAGCTGTGCCGCGACAGCCGCAACGAACCGTTCTGCGGACTCGGCACGATGATCGACATCACCGAGATCCGGCGCGCGGAGTTGCGCGCGCGCGAAACGGAGCGGCTGCTGTCGGACGTCACGCGCTGGCTGCCGGCGATCGTCTTCCAGCTGCGGCGCGCGCCGGATGCGCGCTACACGTTCCCGTACATCGGCGGCGATTTGAAGCGTCTGCTCGGCGACGACGCCGACGCATTGAAGCGCATCGACGCGCCCGGCCGGCTGCGCGTCGATCGCCGCGATCGCCGGCGGCTGATCGCGGCGCTCGAACGTTCGGCGCGGCAGCTCTCGCCGCTGCACATCGAGTTTCGCTATCTCGCGCCGGCCGGGCCGATCTGGGTGCGCGCCGAGTTCGTCCCGCGCCGCGAGGACGATCGCACCGTGCTCTGGAGCGGCTGCGCGTTCGACGTGAGCGTCGAGCACGCGCGCGCCGACGAGCTGGCGCGCGCCCGCGACATGGCGCAGGCGGCGTCGCGCGCGAAGGACCGGTTCCTCGCGATGATGAGCCACGAAATCCGCACGCCGATGAACGGCGTGCTGGGTCTCGTCGAAGTGCTCGAACGCACGCCGCTGAATGCCGAGCAGTCGGGCATGGTGGACATGGTGCAGGAGTCGGCCGGCGCGCTGCTGCAGATCCTCGACGACCTGCTCGACTTCGCGAAGATCGAGGCGGGGCGGCTCGTCATCGAATCGGAGCCGTTCGACGTGCGCGAGCTGGTCGATCGCGCGGTGGGGCTGCTCGCCGGGACCGCTCACGAGAAGGGGCTGAAGGTGTCGGTCGACGTGCAGCCGAACGTCGCCGCCGTGCTGCGCGGCGACACCGTGCGGCTGCGCCAGATCCTGTTCAATCTGCTCGGCAACGCGATCAAGTTCACGCAGCGCGGAGAGGTGCGCGTGAGCGTGAGCGCGACCGACGTCGACGGTCCGGATGCGCGGCAGCGTCTGTCGCTCGACGTCGAGGACACCGGCATCGGCATCGCGCCGGACGTGCAGGCGCAACTGTTCGAGCCGTTCGTGCAGGCGGAGTCGTCGACGACGCGGCGATTCGGCGGCACGGGCCTGGGCCTTGCGATCTGCCGCAGGCTCGCCGAATTGATGGGTGGCCGGATGACGTTGCGCAGTGCGCTCGGGCGCGGCACCTGCATGACGCTGTCGATCGAACTCGGCGTGCATGCGTATTCGGGCGTGCTCGACGCGGTGGTCGGCAAGCATGCGCTCGTCGTTTGCGACGACGAACGCACGGCCGCCGCGCTGATGCACTTCGGCGATGCGCTCGGCATGGAGATGACGCGGATCGCGTCGTCCGCTCGCGGCGACGGCGGCGTCGTGTCGCCCGCTCGAGTGGATCTGATGTTCGTTGGCGCCGGGTCGGAGGCGACCACGTCGCCTGTCGATGCGCCGCGCATTCGGCTGATCGCGAATCCGAAGCCGGCCGGATGTCGCGTGTCGAATGGCGGCGTGTGGCTCGCCACGAATCCGGTTTCGTGGTGCGGGATGGGCGCGGCGTGCGTGGCGGCGCTCGCCGGGCGAGAGGCCGCGGCGGCGCCGACGGACCGACCGGCCGCCGTCGCGCCGGCGCTGTCCGCGGCGCCCGACCGCGAGCGGGCGCGCGCGGCGGGCCAGCTGATTCTCGTCGCCGAGGATCATCCGGTGAATCAGGAGTTGATCCGGCATCAACTCGCGTTGCTCGGCTTCGCGTGCGACGTGGTGAGCGACGGCCGCGAGGCGCAGGCCGCGCTCGAGCACACGCAGTACGGCGGCCTCATCACCGACTGCAACATGCCGAACCTGTCCGGCTACGGCCTCGTGGAATGGCTGCGCGAGCGCGAGCACGGTGGTCGACGGCTGCCCGTGGTCGGCGTGACGGCGAGCACGTCGACCGACGATCGGCGGCATTGCCTCGAAGCGGGCATGGACGACTGCCTCGTGAAGCCGACGCGACTCGCGACGTTGCGCGAGCATCTCGCGCGCTGGTTCGGCATCGCGGACGGTCCGCCTCGTCCGCAGCCCGACGCGAACCCGACGACGACCGCCACGACGAACCCGGCCGCCTCCGACGCGTCATTCGAACCGTTGAACGTCGATCGCATGATCCACCTCTGGGGCAGCGAGGCGACGGTCAAGGCGCTGTTGAGTTCGTTCGTGTCGGCGGTGCGCGACGACCTGCTTGCGCTCGCGCCGCTGCTCGACGCGTGCGATGTCGCGCGTCTGCGCGAGTGGCATCACCGGCTCGCGGGCGCGGTCGGCGTGTTGCAGTATCCGGCGCTGCTCGCGTTGCTCGAAAAGTATCGAGGCAACATGGACCGGCAGGATGCCGCGTCGTTGCGCGAAGAAGGGCGAGCGCTCATCCGCACTTGCAGCGCAATGCTCGACGATATCGAGCAGCAGGCGGCGGCGCTCGCGTAAGCGCGACAAAGGCCGGGAACCGTTCGACCAGACAGACGAAAAAAAACGCGGCCGAAGCCGCGTTCAAGTTTGGAGACCCTTCGATGAAGAGTCACTTCTCGCAGAACGAATAGTAGTCGGTGAGCCGTTCGCGATCGACCGTCAATCGCTCAATGAACTGTTAACGGATATGCGCGTAATCGAGATAACAGGGAAAAGTGACATTCGCTTGTCGATCTCGTTGCCGATCGCTTTCGACAGTCGCTTTTGAACGCATACGGCGGGGGTCGAAAAACCCTCGTCGGGCGTCCGGGCCCGATTTGCACTAGCATGTGATGCGTCGCGTCCGAATCGTCTGGCGCGGCGCTTTACAACAATGGAGAACGCTCATGAATGTGCTTCGCCCACTGCGCGTCGCCGTGGCGCTTTGCGTGCTTGCGTCCGGTGCCGCGTTTGCCGATACCGTCGCACTGAAAGCCGACCTGCAACCGTCGAGCGAGGTGCCGCCCAAAGTCAGCCACGGTCACGGCATGGTGAACGCGACGTTCGACACGTCGACGCGCACGCTCAACTGGAACATCACTTACGAAGGGCTGTCGAGCGCGGTGACGGCCGCGCACTTCCACGGCCCCGCGCCGGTCGGCCAGAACGCGAAGCCGCAAGTGCCGATCGCGAAGTCGGATCTCGCGAGCCCGATCAAGGGGTCCGCCACGCTGACCGAACAGCAGGCGACCGAACTGATGGGCGGTCAGTGGTACTTCAACGTGCATACCGCGCAGAATCCGTCCGGCGAAATTCGCGGACAGGTGCTGCCGGCAAACTGATCGCGATACGGCAACGCATCGCGAACCACGGCCGCGGCGGGTCGATCCGATGAGCTGGCAAGGCGCGGTGATCCGCTGGTCGCTGCGCAGAACCTTCCGGCCCGCGACGGAAAAGCCGATCGACGTGCGACAGGTTCGCCTGCGCACGTCGAAGCGGCTGTGGACGCCGCGGGCGCCGGCGGGGTGGCATCTGCGCGAGCAGTACGCCGTCACGGATGCACCGCTGCGCGGCGAATGGCTCGAACGCGAGCGCGCGGCGCAAGCCCACGCTGCGCCGCGCGCGCGTACGATTCTTTACCTGCATGGCGGCGGCTATTACTTCTGCTCGCCGCGCACGCATCGTGCGATCACATTCGGTCTTGCACCGCGCGCCGATGCGAACGTCTTTTCGCTCGACTACCGTTTAGCTCCCGAAAACCCGTTTCCCGCCGCGCTCGACGATGCGCTCGCCGCGTGGCGCGCGCTGCTCGCGGCCGGCCTGCGCGCGAGCGACGCGGTGATCGCGGGCGATTCGGCGGGCGGCGGTCTCGCGCTCGCGACGCTCGTCGCGCTGCGCGATGCGGGCGAGCCGCTGCCGGCCGGCGCGGTGCTGTTCTCGCCGTGGACGGATCTCGCGACCACCGGGGCGTCGATCGTCGAGAACGACGGCCGCGATCCGATGTTTCGCGGCGCGGTGTTCGGGCGTGTCGCGACGATGTATCTGCGCGACACGCCCGCGACCCATCCGCTCGTGTCGCCGGTCTATGCGCCGCTGCGTGGGCTGCCGCCGCTCTTTCTGCGCGTGGGCAGCACCGAAGTGCTGCTCGACGATACGCGGCGGCTCGCGGCGCGGGCGCGCGATGCGGGCGTCGAAACCGACTGCGCGGTCTGGCCGGACATGCCGCATATCTGGCCGATCTACGCGCCGTTCATGCCGGAGGCGCGGCGCGTGCTCGACGAGGCCGGGCAGTTCGTGCGCCGCGTGACCGAGGGCGGCAAAGAAGGCGGCAAAGAGAGCGGCAACGTGCAGAACGCCGGTTCGCGCGACGGCCGCACGCCGGAACCGCCCGGTCAGTCGAGCGAAACGTCGATCGTCTGCCAGGCGGCCCTCACCGCCGCTTCTCCGTAACGCCTTTCCAGCCGCCGCACCGCGAAGTGACCGTGCGCGACCTGCTGGAAGTGGTGGATGAACACCGTGTTCACCATCGCGCCGAGCGCCGCGCCGATCGCCGGAATCGACTTCGCGGCCACTTGTTCGCTGACCTGCACCGAAAAGCGCGCGGCGACGTTCTGCATCAGCCGCAACAGCGCGGTCGATCCATGCGCGGCGAAGCCCTTCGTCGCGAGTTCCGATGACGCCTTCGTCACCGCCTGCGCGAGCGCGCCGCGCACGATGAAGTAGCCGTATTCGGCTTCGTCGTCGGCGCGGGAGTGGCCGCCCATCGCGAACACCGTCAGGCATTGCAGCTGCGCCTCCGGCGACGCGAGGTCTTCGCCTTCGCTGCGCGCGATATCGCAGATCGAGCGGAACATCAGCGTCGTCGTGACCGGCAGTTCGACCGGCAGCGCGAACACGCCGAACGCGCCGCCGGCCGCGCCGGTCGTCGCGACAGCCAGCTTGTGCAGCAGATTGCCGGGTTTGTCGCGTTGATCGCGTTGATCGGGCGCCGCGCCGGCCGCGCGCGCCGCGTTGCCGACCGGCTTGCCGAGCGTCTTCAGCGCGATCCGCAGACATTGGCGCAGCGCAGCCTGGGTCGCATCGGTCACGCGATCGCTCGCCATCGCGGGCAGCCGGTTGATCAGCTTTTCGATCGGCGCGCCGATCAGCGCCGCGAGCTTGATCCCGAGCGGCGGCGATTCGAGCTGCTGCTTCGCGTGCCGCAGCGCGTCGAGATCGGCGCCGGACAGCGCCTCGCAGCCGGGCGAAACGGTGTTTTCTGTCCCCAATTGATCTCCCGTTTGGGTGGGTTCGGGGTGTCTGCATAGTCTACGCGGGCGTGCTACTATCGGTTTCCGTTGACAAGTCAATCGTTGCTGGATCAAAAAATGGCCGTTCATACCGCCGCCCACCACTCAAGCGGACAGGTCCTGCCGTTCCGGGAATCGCTGCTCGCGATGCTGGGCGTTTCTTTCGTGACGATGCTGGTCGCACTCGACCAGACGGTCGTCGGCACCGCGCTGCCGACCATCGTCTCCGAACTGAGAGGCTTCGAGCTTTACGCGTGGGTCGCGACGTCATACCTGCTCACGTCCGTGATCACGGTGCCGATTTTCGGGCGGCTCGGCGACCACTACGGCCGCAAGCCGTTCGTGATCGCGTCGATCCTCGTGTTCACCGCGGCGTCGGTGCTGTGCGGGATGGCGAACAGCATGCCGTTCCTCGTGTTCGCGCGCGGGTTGCAGGGCATCGGCGGCGGGATGCTGGTCGGCACCGCGTTCGCGTGCATACCCGACCTCTTTCCCGATTCGGTCGTCCGGCTGCGCTGGCAGGTGCTGATGAGTTCGGCGTTCGGCATCGCGAACGCGATCGGCCCGTCGCTCGGCGGCTTTCTCACGCAGTACTACGGCTGGCGCTCGGTGTTCTATGTGAATCTGCCGGTCGGGCTGTTGTCGCTGTTTTTCGTGTTCCGCTACCTGCCGCATCTGCGGCACACGGCGAGCACCGAACGCATGCGCCTCGACTGGCCCGGCGCGCTGTTGATCGCGGTGGCGCTCGGCTGTCTGCAGCTGTTCGTCGAGATGGTGCCGAAGCATGGGCTCACGTCGACGACGGCCATGCTGATCGTCGCGAGCATCGCGGCCGCGTGGGCGCTGTGGCGCTGGGAAAAGCGCTCGCCGCACGCGATCTTGCCGCTCGACATGTTCCGCAACCCGGGCCTGAACGCGCTCTTTACGCTGTCCGTGCTCGGCGGCTTCGCGATGTTCTCGTTGCTGTTCTACGCGCCGCTGCTGTTCCAGGGCGGCTTCGGCATGTCGCCGAAGGAAGCGGGCCTCGTGATCACGCCGCTCGTCGTGTTCATCACGATCGGCAGCATCGCGAACAGCAAGATCGTCGCGCGCCTGCGCAATCCGAACATGATGCTGTTCATCGGCTTCGCGCTCGTGACGATCGCGTGCCTCGCGATTGCGATCGCGACGCGCTCGATGCCGCGCGCGCTGATGATGGCGATGATGATCGCGGGCGGCCTCGGCCTCGGTCTCGTGCTGCCGAACCTGACGGTGTTCGCGCAGCAGATCGCCGGGCGCGAGCACCTCGGCATCGCGACCGCGCTGTTGCAGTCGCTGCGGATGATCGGCGGGATGTTCGGCACCGCGCTGACGGGCACGCTCGTCACGCATCTGTACGCGAGCGGCGTGAGGAGCGCGCTGAATGCCGAAAACGCGGCGCACTGGTTCGGCCAGCTCGCCGACCCGCAGATCCTGATCAACCGCGACGCGCAGGCGTCGCTGATCGCGGACCTCGCGCATGCGGGGCACAACGGCGCGGCGCTGCTGGAGTCGGCGCGCGAGTCGCTGGTCGGCGCGATTCACGTCGGCATCGTGATGGCGGCGGTGATCGCCGCGGTCGCGTTCTGGCAGAGCCGGCGCGTGCCGCCGATCCGGCTGCGTCGCAAGATCGAGCCGGTGGTGCACGCCGACTAGGGCGGCGATCTTTCTTTCACGGCTACACGGGCTCACATGGAATTTCAGGACCGCATCGCGATCGTTCAGCAGTTCGGCCGCACGTACCGCGCGTTTCTCGGTGCGTTCGAGTCGCAGGTCGGCCACCCGATGCCGCGCTGGCGCGTGCTGCTCGCGCTGTACGAGCAGGACGGCGAGTCGTCGCAGAAGCGGCTCGTCGAGCGCCTGAAGGTGGACCCCGGCGCGCTGACGCGCCAATTGAAGGCGCTCGAATCGTCCGGCTGGATCGAGCGCAGCGTCGACGAGCGCGACAACCGCATCACGAACGTGAAGCTCACCGCCGCCGGTCGCGCGGTCATCGAAGAAAGCCTGCCGCGCCGCAACGCGTTTCTGAACAACACGATGTCGCTGCCCGACGACCTGCTGACGGCGCTGTCCGACGCGTTGCGGCAAGTCGAGGCGCGCATCGGCGAGGCGACCGCGGCAACGACCGCCGCGACGGCGCCGGACGACGACGCGTAGCGCGCGCCGCCGTCCGCGTTCGTCAGAAGTACGTGTCGATCACTTCCGTCACGCGATAGGACGGATCGACCATCAGCACCTGACGCCACTTGTCGAACGTCAGGCACGGATGCGAGATGTCGAACGCGATCATGTCGCCCACTTTCAGATCCGCGCCGGCCGGAATCTGCAGGTACGCGTGCTGGTCCATCATCATGAACACTTCCCAGCCTTCGTCGGGCTTCACGTCGCGCGGCGGCGTGCCGGCGGCGCGATCGCGCGACGGCCGGAAGTGACGCGACGGCTCCGGATAGCCGGCGTCGAACGCCGCATCGCGCTTGCCGAAACCGATGATCGCGCGGCCCGGCTCGGGAATCGACTGCACATACGCCCATAGCTGCAGCGCGGGCAGCAGCGCGACGCCCATTTCCTTCGCGATCCGGTTGCGCGCGAGAATGTCGTTCTGCGCCTTGCGATACACGCCGACGTCGTGCGTCACATAGCACCCCGGACGCAGCACCACGTCGATGCGTCCCGCGCGCGCGGCGGCCGCGAATTCCTCCGCGACGACGTCGTACCACGCGGACCCGGCGCCCGACAGCAGCGCGGGCGTGCGCGACACGCGGCCTGCGGCGACGAGTTCCTCGGCCACATTGAGCGCGTCGCGCAGGAACGTGCGCACTTCGCTTTCCTCTTTCAGTATTCCTTCGTACATTTCGACGCCGGCGAGCAGCAGCGTGTCCGGGTAGCGCGCGAGCGCGTCGAGCACCGCGCGGCGCGTGGCGGCGTCGCGCACGCCGGTGCGCCCGCGCGGCACGCCGATTTCGAGCAGCACCTGCAGCTTGCGCCCCGCCGTGCGGAAGAATTCGCCGAGCTGCACGACGCCGTCGACCGAATCGACGAGACAGAAGAACTCGAAGTCCGGATCGCTCAGCAGTTCCGCGATGATCGCCATGTTGTGCCGGCCGACGAGCTGGTTCGCCATCAGCACGCGCGTGATGCCGCCGTGATACGCGGCGCGCGTCTGATGCGCGGTCGCGAGCGTGATGCCCCACGCGCCGGTGTCGAGCTGGCGTCGAAAGAGCTGCGGCGCCATCGTCGTCTTGCCGTGCGGCGCGAGCTTCACGCCGTAGCGGGTGACGAATTCCTGCATCCATTTCAGGTTGTGCTCGACGCGCTCCGAATACAGGACCGCGGCCGGCAGGCTCACGTCCTCGTCGAGCAGATTCCACTCAAGGCGCGCTGCGTCCGCGAGCGGCACCGAGCGGCCCGGCACCGTGCCGAGCCCCTTGCCGTACGGATCGATCGTTGCGCGTTGGTAGTTTGTAACTTTCATCTCCGAATACTCCGTTGTGCCGCCACGTGGGAATCGAGGTTGACCCTCGGATGGTACACAAGGTACCATCGCCGTGTGAAATGTTATTTACTAACAAAGGCGTTCGACATTCGTCGATGAGCACCGTGGCCCATCCCGCCCGAGTCGATATCGTGGCACGCATCGCAGAATGCGCGCCTGGGTTGCGGCCGGCCGAACGCCAGGTCGCCGCGCTGATTCTCGACGATCTCGCGAGCGCCGCCGACGCGCCGATCGGCGAGCTTGCGCTGCGCGCGGGCGTCAGCGTCGCGACGGTCACGCGGTTCGCGAAGACCGTCGGCTGTCGCGACGTGCGCGAGCTGAAGCTGCGTCTCGCGCAGGCGGCAGCGGTCGGCCAGCGGTTTTTGCGCGGCGGCGCGTCGTCTGCGAAAGAGGGCGCGCCCGAGCCGCTCGCGACGCGCGTGTTCGACGAAGCGCAGGCCGCGCTCGCCCGCGCTCACGCGCTGCTGTGCGACGCGCCGCTCGGCGACGCGGTGGCCGCATTGCGCGATGCGCGGATGATCTACGCGTTCGGAATGGGCGGCGGCTCGACCGCGCTCGCCGACGAGCTGCGCTATCGGCTCGTGCGGCTCGGCCGGCCCGTCGCGTCGTACCAGGATAGTCTGTTGCTGCGGATGGTCGCGAGCACGGTGTCGCGCGATTGCGTGATCGTCGCGCTGTCGGTGAGCGGGCTCGTGCCCGAACTGCTCGACGCGTGCCGGATCGCGCGCGACTATGGCGCGACGGTGATCGCGATTACCGCGCCCGCGTCGCCGCTTGCCGCGCTGGCGGACCACCTCGTGCCGCTCGTCGCGAGCGAGACGGACTTCATCTACAAGCCGTCGTCGTCGCGCTACGCGATGATGATGGCACTCGACGTGCTCGTCACCGAACTCGCGGCGAGCGAGCCCGACGAAAGCCGCGAACTGCTGCGCCGCGTGAAGCATACGCTCGACGCGCATCGCGGCGGCGGAGAACATCAGCCGCTCGGGGATTGAGCAAGCCTTGCGCGCGGCCCCTCTGGGTCCTTTTGGCCCCTCTGGCGGCCGGCGCAAGCCCGTAATCCGCAGGAACAGGCTCTCACCATGCACTCGCATCCGGAAGTCGCCGATACGCTGATCGTCGGCGCACAGCTTTACGACGGCACCGGCGCGCCGCCGCTCGCACGCGACGTCGCGCTGCGCAATGGGCGCATCGCCGCGATCGGCAATCTGTCGAACTGGCTCGCCGAAGACGTGATCGAAGCGAACGGCCGCGCGCTCGCGCCCGGCTTCATCGACGTGCACACGCACGACGACACGCACGTGATCCGCGCGCCGCAGATGCTGCCGAAGATCAGCCAGGGCGTGACGACGGTGATCGTCGGCAACTGCGGGATCAGCGCGTCGCCGGTCACGCTCGCGGGCGATCCGCCCGATCCGATGAACCTGCTCGGCGAGCGCGAAGCGTTTGGTTATCCGACCTTTGCCGCGTATGTCGACGCGGTGAACGCGGCGCGGCCGGCCGTCAACGTCGGCGCGCTCGTCGGTCATACCGCGTTGCGCAGCAATCATCTGGACTCGCTCGCACGCGCCGCGACCGCCGACGAAATCGCCGCGATGCGCGCGCAACTCGAAGAAGCGCTCGCGAACGGCGCGCTCGGCTTGAGCACCGGGCTTGCGTACGCGTCCGCTTACGCCGCGCCGACCGAAGAAGTGATGGCGCTCGCCGAGCCGCTCGCCGCGGCGGGCGCGCTGTACACGACGCACATGCGCACGGAGTTCGACGCGATTCTCGACGCGATGGACGAGGCGTATCGCGTCGGCCGCCACGCGCGCGTGCCGGTCGTGATCTCGCATCTGAAATGCGCGGGGCCGTCGAACTGGGGGCGCAGCGCCGAAGTGCTCGGGTCGCTCGAACGCGCGCGGCGGCTGCAGCCGGTCGGCTGCGACTGCTATCCGTACAGCCGCAGCTCGTCGACGCTCGCGTTGAAACAGGTGAACGGCGACATCGACATCACGATCACGTGGTCGACGCCGCATCCGGAGCAGGCCGGCAAGCTGCTGAGCGCGATCGCCGCCGAGTGGGGCGTGACCGAACAGGAGGCCGGGCGGCGGCTGCAGCCGGCCGGGGCGATCTATCACAACATGTCCGAGGACGACGTGCGGCGCATCCTGTCCCATCCGGCGACGATGATCGGCTCGGACGGGCTGCCGAACGATCCGCTGCCGCATCCGCGTCTGTGGGGCGCGTTTCCGCGCGTGCTCGGCCACTATGCGCGCGACGCCGCGTTGATTCCGCTCGAAGAGGCGATCCGCAAGATGACGAGCCTGTCTGCGCGGCGCTTCGGCATCGCGCAGCGCGGCGAGGTGCACGTCGGCTGGCATGCGGATCTCGTGCTGTTCGACCCGGCGAGCGTGCGCGACACCGCGACGTTCGACGAGCCGCAGCAGGTCGCGGACGGCATCGACGCAGTGTGGGTCAACGGTGTGCTGTCGTATCGCGACCGCGCATCGACCGGCGAGCGCGCGGGCCGCTTCTTGCCGCGCGGCGCGCGCTCCGACGGCGACGCGGCGGCGTTCTAGCCGTGCGCGAACGAAGGAAGTACCGAACGAATTCTTGAAGGAGAGCCAGACGATGAAGCGATATGGTGTGGAAGGCGGGAAAGGTCAGGGCGGACAGCATATGCCGTTCGCGCGGGCGGTCGAGGCGGACGGCTGGCTGTACGTCTCCGGACAGACGCCGATGGAAGGCGGCGAGGTGATCGACGGCGGGATCGTCGCGCAATCGCACAAGGCCATCCAGAATCTGTTCGCGATCCTGAAGGAAGCCGGCTACGGCGCGGAGCACGTGGTGCGCTGCGGCGTGTGGCTCGACGATGCGCGCGATTTCGCGTCGTTCAACAAGGTGTTCCGCGAGTATTTCGGCGATCATCCGCCCGCGCGCGCCTGCGTGCAGTCGAGCATGGTGGTCGATTGCAAGGTCGAGATCGACTGCGTCGCGTATAAGGCGCCGGGTGGGAAGTGACGCTCTCGTCGACGCGCGTGAGCGCCGCCTTCGGGCGGCGTTTTTGTTTTATCGGTCGAATCCCAATATGTGAACGAGCCATTCACATATTGGTGGTCGAAAAAAACCGCCCTACAATCGTGACCAACGAGCCGCGGCGGCCGCGCATGACACCCGTCGCAGGCGCACACACCAGAACGACCACCAGCCGTCTTGTCCGCAACCACGGAAGACGAGCCGGCGGCGAACCGGAGACAACCGTCATGTTCGAGCTTGCGAAGCGGGCGCCGCATCACCGGCCGCCGGCCATTCATTTGCGGGCGATGCCGACGCCGCGCCGCGCCGGCCCTCCCTGCCGCCACCGCCGCCATCGCGCACGCGTGCTTTGAGCGGCGCGCCCTCGTCACCCCAACGCTCGACGCCATGACTAAAGCGATGCCTCAGCACGCCGGTCCTTCCCGGTCGCTCGCGACCGCGTCCGCGCAGAACAGCGCGATCGCCAGCGCGAATCCGCCCGACGAGAAGCGCTCGCTCGCGGCCGACGACGCCGCCCGCGCGAGCACGCTGCTCGACGGCTCCCAGCAACAGGCCGGCACGCAGACGCTGCTGCGCGGCCTCGCGATCCTCGAAGCCGCGGCGGCCGGCGTGCGCGATCTGCGCTCGTTCGGCGCGGTGCTCGGCACGACCCGCAGCACGACGCACCGGCTCGTCAGCAGCCTCGTGCAGGCGCGCTATCTGCGTCAGGTGCAGGGCGGCTATCTGCTCGGTCCGAAGCTGATCGAACTCGGCACGATCGCGCTCGAACAGATGCCGCTCACCGCGGTCGCGCGCACGCATCTGCAGGCGCTCGCCGCGCACACGCTCGACACGATCCACCTCGGCGTGCGCGACGGCGACGACGTGCTCTACATCGACAAGATCCCCGGCCAGCGCGGCCTCGAGATGCGTTCGCGCATCGGGCACCGGATGCCGCTCGCGTCGACGGGGATCGGCAAGGCGATGATGCTCGACCTGTCGCCGGACGCATGGCGCAAGCTGTACGACGCGTCGCGCCGCGCGCTCGCGGGCGCGAGCTTTCGTCCGCAGAACGAGCCGGACCCCGACGCGTTCATGGCGCGGATGACCACCTACGCGGCGGGCGGCTATACGTTCGATCTCGAGGAAAACGAAATATCGATTCGCTGCGTCGCGGCGCCGGTGCGCGACGCGTCGGGCGCGATCGTCGCGGCGCTGTCGGTTGCAAGCACGATTCCGTATATGCCGCTCGAACGCATGGACGAACTGATTCCGGTCGTGCAGAACGAAGCGCGCGCGATCTCGCAGGAACTCGGCTGGCGCGCGCCGCAGCCGGTCGCCAGAAGGATTCGCCGATGAAGCCGGGTGACGCGTCGCCGTCGGCGGCGGACGGCGCAGCCCATGCCGCCGGTCCTGCCGATGTCGCCACGCGCGCGGCGCTGATCGCGCTCGACTGGGGAACCACGTCGCTGCGCGCGTATTTGTTCAGTGCGTCGGGCGACGTGCTCGCGACCCGCACGTCGGCGGCCGGCATCATGAATTTGCCGAGCGCGCCGGAGAACGGCGGCTTCGACGCCGCGTTCGACGATGCCTGCGGCGCGTGGCTCGCCGCCGCCCCGACACTGCCGGTGATCGCGTCCGGTATGGTCGGCAGCGCGCAGGGCTGGGTGCAGGCGCCGTACGTCGAGACGCCGGCGAGCGCGGAGGCGCTCGCGGCGGGCGTCGTGCGCGTGAAGAGCGCTCGCGGATCGACGATCGCGGTCGTCCCCGGCGTGCTGGAGCCGGGTGCGCTGCCGAACGTGATGCGCGGCGAGGAAACGCAGATCGTCGGCGCGCTGCAGCCCGGCGACGGCGATGCGGCAGCCGCGCCCGCCCGCGAGCCGGCGCAGCAGTCGGCGCTGATCTGCCTGCCCGGCACGCACGCGAAGTGGGTCGAGGTCGAGAACGGACGCATCGACCGCTTCCATACGTTCATGACCGGCGAGGTCTACGCGGCGCTGACCGGCCACACGATCCTCGGCCGCACGATGAAGCAGCCCGCCACGCCGAACCTGTCGGCCTTCGTTCGCGGCGTGACGGTCGCGCGCGAACACGGCGCGGCCGGACTGCTCGCGACGGCATTCAGCTCGCGCACGCTTGCGCTGACCGGCAAGCTCGCTGCCGACGAACAGCCGGACTACCTGTCCGGACTGCTGATCGGCCACGAGCTCGTCGGACTGGAAGCCGTGCTCGCCGCGCGCCACGTCGCGCTGCGCGCGAGCGCGCCGCGCCTGATCGGCGCCGATGCGCTGTGCGAGCGCTACCGGATCGCGCTCGCGCAGTTCGGCTGCACCGACGCGCAGACGGTGCGTCACGCGACCGAGCGCGGGCTGTGGCGCATCGCGACGCAGGCGGCGCTCGTCAAGCCGGCCTGAGCGCGCCCGATTAACGGATACGGAGGACACCTCATGCAGGACGAACTGAATCTGCCCGGCCCTTACACGCCGCACGCGGGACTGATGAAGGCCTTCGAAGCGTGCCGGCTGATCGCGATCCTGCGCGGCGTGACGCCGGCGGACGTCGTCGATCACGGCCGCGCGCTCGTCGACGCGGGCTTCAAGATCATCGAGGTGCCGCTGAACTCGCCGCAGCCGCTCGACAGCATCGCGGCGCTGCGCGCGGCGCTGCCCGCCGACGTGCTGGTCGGCGCGGGCACGGTGCTGAGCCCGGTGCGCGTGCGCAACGTGAAGCGCGCGGGCGGCGACCTGATCGTGATGCCGCACGCGGACACCGAAGTGATCCGTACCGCGAAGGAAGAGGGGCTCGCGTGCGTGCCGGGCGTCGCGACGCCGACCGAGGCGTTCGCCGCGCTGCTGCACGGCGCAGACGCGCTGAAGATGTTCCCCGCCGAATCGCTCGGCCCGGCGATCGTCAAGGCCTGGCGCGGCGTGATTCCGCGCGAGGTGCCGCTGTTGCCGGTCGGCGGCATCCAGCCGGACAACATGGGGCCGTTCCTCGCGGCGGGCGCGAGCGGGTTCGGCCTCGGCTCCGCGCTGTACAAGCCGGGGCAGGCGGCGAGCGTCACGCGCTCGCACGCGGACGCATTCCGGAACGGCTGGCGCATCGCGATGAGCGGAGTCACGCGGTGAATCGCCTCGCCGGCAAGGTCGCGCTCGTCACCGGTGCCGGACGGGGCATCGGCGCGGCGATCGCGCATGCGTTCGCCGGCGAGGGCGCGTCGGTCGTGCTCGCGGAACTCGACGGCGACACGGCCCGCGCGACGGCGCGCGACATCGAATCCGCGCACGGACTGAACGCGCAGGTGCTCGCCGTCGAGACCGACGTCACGCGTCCGGACTCGGTGCGCGCGGCGGTCGCCGAGGCCGAGCGCGCGTTCGGCACGGTCGACGTGCTGGTGAACAATGCGGGCATCAACGTGTTCTGCGATCCGCTGACGATGACCGACGACGACTGGCGCCGCTGCTTCGCGGTCGATCTCGACGGCGTGTGGAACGGCTGCCGCGCGGTGCTGCCGCGCATGGTCGAGCGCGGCGCGGGCTGCATCGTGAACATCGCGTCGACGCACGCGTTCCAGATCATTCCGGGCTGTTTTCCGTATCCGGTCGCGAAGCACGGCGTGCTCGGCCTCACGCGCGCGCTCGGCATCGAGTACGCGCCGCGCAACGTGCGCGTGAACGCGATCGCGCCGGGCTACATCGAAACGCAACTGACGCGCGACTGGTGGGCGAGCCAGCCGGACTCGGCCGCCGCGCGCGCAGAAACGCTCGCGCTGCAGCCGATGAAGCGGATCGGCCGGCCCGACGAAGTCGCGATGACGGCGGTGTTTCTCGCGTCGGACGAGGCGCCGTTCATCAACGCGACGTGCATCACGATCGACGGTGGGCGCACCGCGCTGTATCACGCGTGACGAGACAAGAAAAGCAGCACCCCGGTGGCGCGCCGGCCGCGCGCGCCACCGGTCAAACAAGAACAGGCGGCCAGCATCTACCCCAAATCGAAGTGACAGGAGACTGCACCATGCAACGTAGAATTTTCCTCACACTGGCCGCCACCGCGGCAGCCGTGCTGTGTCACGCAACGGTCGCGACGGCTGCCGATCCGGTGAAGATCGGCTTTCTCGTCAAGCAGCCGGAGGAGCCGTGGTTCCAGGACGAGTGGAAATTCGCGGAGATGGCCGCGAAGGACAAAGGCTTTACGCTCGTGAAAATCGGCGCGCCGTCCGGCGAGAAGGTGATGAGCGCGATCGACAACCTCGCCGCGCAGAAGGCGCAGGGCTTCATCATCTGCACGCCTGACGTGAAGCTCGGGCCGGGCATCGTCGCGAAGGCGAAGGCCGACAAGCTGAAGCTGATGACGGTGGACGACCGCCTCGTCGACGGCGCCGGCAAGCCGATCGAGTCGGTGCCGCACATGGGCATCTCCGCGTACAACATCGGCAAGCAGGTCGGCGACGGCATCGCCGCCGAAATCAAGAAGCGCGGCTGGGACATGAAGGACGTCGGCGCGATCGACGTGACTTACGAGCAGTTGCCGACCGCGCACGACCGCACGACCGGCGCGACCGACGCGCTCGTCGCCGCGGGCTTTCCGAAGGCGAACGTGATCGCCGCGCCGCAGGCGAAGACCGACACCGAGAACGCGTTCAACGCGGCGAACATCGCGCTCACGAAGAACCCGCAGTTCAAGCACTGGGTCGCGTACGGCCTGAACGACGAGGCGGTGCTCGGCGCGGTGCGCGCGGCCGAGGGGCGCGGCTTCAAGGCCGACAACATGATCGGCATCGGCATCGGCGGTTCGGACTCCGCGCTGAACGAGTTCAAGAAGCCCGAGCCGACCGGCTTCTTCGGCACCGTGATCATCAGCCCGAAGCGCCACGGCGAGGAGACGTCCACGCTGATGTACACGTGGATCACGCAGGGCAAGGCCCCGCCGGCGCTCACGCTGACGACCGGCATGCTCGCCACGCGTGACAACGTGAGCCAGGTCCGCGAGCAGATGGGCCTCGCGTCGAAGTAAGCAGGTTGCCGCACGCGCGGGCGCGTCCCGCGCGTGCCGCCATGCATCGAAAGAGAGGAAACCGAAGTGTCAGCGACGCTGCGTTTTGACAATATCGGCAAGGTGTTCCCCGGCGTTCGCGCGCTGGAAGGCGTGTCGTTCGACGTGAACGCGGGCGAGGTGCACGGGCTGATGGGCGAGAACGGCGCGGGCAAGTCCACGCTGCTGAAGATTCTCGGCGGCGAATATCAGCCGGATTCGGGCCGCATGCTGATCGACGGCAACGAGGTGCGCTTTCCGGACGCCGCCGCGTCGATCGGCGCGGGCATCGCGGTGATTCACCAGGAGCTGCAGTACGTGCCCGATCTGACCGTTGCCGAGAACCTGCTGCTCGGCGCGCTGCCGAACGCGTTCGGCTGGGTGCGCCGCGGCGAGGCGCGGCGTTTCGTGCGCGAGCGGCTCGCGGCGATGGGCGTCGACCTCGATCCGGCGGCGAAGCTGCGCAAGCTGTCGATCGCGCAGCGGCAGATGGTCGAAATCTGCAAGGCGCTGCTGCGCAACGCGCGCGTGATCGCGCTCGACGAGCCGACGAGTTCGCTGTCGCACCGCGAAACCGAAGTGCTGTTCAAGCTCGTGCGCGAGCTGCGCGCGGACCATCGCGCGCTGATCTACATCTCGCACCGGATGGACGAGATCTACGAGCTGTGCGATGCGTGCACGATCTTCCGCGACGGCCGCAAGGTCGCGTCGCACGACACGCTCGACGGCGTGAAGCGCGAGACGCTCGTCGCCGAGATGGTGGGCCGCGAGATCAGCGACATCTACAGCTATGCGCCGCGCGAGCACGGCGACGTGCGGTTTTCGGCGCGCAACGTGGAAGGGCGTCCGCTCGCGGAACCGGCGAGCTTCGACGTGCGCGCGGGCGAGATCGTCGGGTTTTTCGGGCTCGTCGGCGCGGGGCGCAGCGAGCTGATGCAGCTGATCTACGGCGCGCGCAAGCGCCACGCGGGCGAGATCCTGCTCGACGGCAAGCCGGTACGCGTGAAAAGCGCGAGCGACGCGATTCGCCACGGCATCGTGCTGTGCCCGGAGGACCGCAAGGAGCAGGGCATCGTCGCGATGGCGTCGGTGTCGGAGAACATCAACATCAGTTGCAGGCGGCACTTCCTGCGCGCGGGGATGTTCCTCGATCGCCGCAAGGAAGCACAGACGGCCGACCGCTTCATCAAGCTGCTGAAAATCCGCACGCCGAGTCGTCGGCAGAAAATCCGCTTCCTGTCGGGCGGCAACCAGCAGAAGGCGATCCTGTCGCGCTGGCTCGCGGAGCCGGACCTGAAAGTCGTGATTCTCGACGAGCCGACACGCGGCATCGACGTCGGCGCGAAGCACGAAATCTATAACGTGATCTATCAACTGGCGGCGCGCGGCTGCGCGATCGTGATGGTGTCGTCGGAGCTGCCGGAGGTGCTCGGCGTGTCGGACCGCATCGTCGTGATGCGCGAAGGCCGCATTTCCGGCGAACTGCCGCGCAGTGCGGCGAGCGAGCATGCGGTGCTCGATCTCGCGCTGCCGCAGCGCTCGCGCGAAAAAGCGGCGTAGCCGAACTCACGCAGGAAGCCAGCAAGGAAGTCAGAGGAGCAACGAGACATGCAAGCAAGGGAAAACCTCGCGGCCGAGGCGGCGAAGAGCGTCGCGCACAACGCGGCCGACGCGCTGATACCGAAGACGAGCGACCGCCAGAAGTGGTGGCAGCAGATCACCGAATACAGCCTGATCGTGATCTTCATCGTGATGTTCATCACGATGTCGCTGACGGTCGATCATTTCTTCTCGATCGAGAACATGCTCGGCCTCGCGCTGTCGATCTCGCAGATCGGCATGGTCGCGTGCACGATGATGTTCTGCCTCGCGTCGCGCGACTTCGACCTGTCGGTGGGCTCGACGGTCGCGTTCGCGGGCGTGCTGTGCGCGATGGTGCTGAACGCGACCGACAACACGTTCATCGCGATCGTCGCGGCCGTCGCGGCGGGCGCCGCGATCGGCTTCGTGAACGGCGCGGTGATCGCGTATTTGCGGATCAACGCGCTGATCACGACGCTCGCGACGATGGAGATCGTGCGCGGCCTCGGCTTCATCGTGTCGCACGGGCAGGCGGTCGGCGTGTCGTCGGACACGTTCATCGCGCTCGGCGTCACGTCGTTCTTCGGCGTGTCGCTGCCGATCTGGGTCACGCTCGTGTGCTTCATCGTGTTCGGCGTGATGCTCAATCACACCGTCTACGGACGCAACACGCTCGCGATCGGCGGCAATCCGGAAGCGTCGCGCCTCGCGGGCATCAAGGTCGAGCGCACGCGCGTGTGGATCTTCCTGATCCAGGGCGCGGTGACGGCGCTCGCCGGAGTGATCCTCGCGTCGCGGATCACGTCGGGCCAGCCGAACGCGGCCGAAGGCTTCGAGCTGAACGTGATTTCCGCGTGCGTGCTGGGCGGCGTGTCGCTGCTCGGCGGGCGCGCGACGATTTCCGGCGTCGTGATCGGCGTGCTGATCATGGGCACCGTCGAAAACGTGATGAACCTGCTGAACATCGATGCGTTCTATCAGTACCTCGTGCGCGGCGCGATCCTGCTCGCGGCGGTGCTGCTCGACCAGCTGAAAAACCGCGGTGCGCGAGACTAATAAAGGGAGAAATACACCATGTCGTCTGAAGAAAACCTGAAACGCGACGCCGAACACAAGCCGTATGCGCGTTATCCGAGCCTCGTCGATCGCGTCGTGTTCATCACCGGCGGCGCGACCGGCATCGGCGCGTCGTTCGTCGAGCACTTCGCGGTGCAGGGCGCGCGCGTCGCGTTCATCGACATCGACGCGAGCGGGGGCACCGCGCTCGCCGACGCGCTGGGCGATGAGCGGCACGCGCCGCTCTTCGTGCCGTGCGACGTGACGGATATCGACGCGCTGCGCGCGGCCGTCGCCGACGTGAAGGCCGCGCTCGGCCCGATCGAAGTGCTCGTGAACAACGCGGCGAACGACCGCCGCCACGCGCTCGAAGACGTGACGCCCGAATCGTTCGATCACGGGATCGCGGTGAACGTGCGCCACCAGTTGTTCGCCGCGCAGGCGGTCGCAGCCGACATGAAGGCCGCGGGTGCCGGCTCGATCATCAACCTCGGCTCGATCAGCTGGATGCTCAAGAACACCGGCTATCCGGTGTACGTGATGAGCAAGTCCGCCGTGCAGGGGCTCACGCGCGGTCTCGCGCGCGAACTCGGCGCTTACGGCGTGCGCGTGAACACGCTGGTGCCGGGCTGGGTGATGACGGACAAGCAGCGGCGTCTGTGGCTCGACGAGGCCGGGAAGCGCTCGATCAAGGAAGGACAGCTGATCGATGCGGAACTGCTGCCGTCCGACCTCGCGCGGATGGCGCTCTTCCTCGCGGCCGACGACAGCCGGATGATCACCGCGCAGGACATCGTCGTCGACGGGGGCTGGGCGTGACGAGCGCGAGCGCCGGCATCGAGGCGTCGCTGGTACTCGACGCGCGCTGCACGCTCGGCGAGAGCGCGACGTGGTGCTCGCGCACCGGCCGTCTGTACTGGGTGGACATCACGGGCGCGCGGCTGTGGCGCTACGACCCGTCGGACGGCTCGCACGAAATCTGGCCGATGCCCGAGCGGCTCGCGACGTTCGCGCTGTGCGACGACGCGCGGCATCTGTTGCTCGGATTCGCGTCGAAGCTCGCGTTCATCGACCTCGAAACCGGCCTCGTCGAGCCGGTCGTCGACGTCGAGCCGGATCTCGACACGCGCGTGAACGACGGCCGTTGCGACCGCCAGGGGCGCTTCGTGTTCGGCACGAAGGACGAAGGTTTTCCGCGCCGGGCCGTGGGCGGCTTCTACCGATTGAATCGCGACCTGTCGCTGGAGCGCCTGCCGCTGCCGGCGCCGGCGATCTCGAACAGCATCGCGTTCAGCCCGGACGGCACGACGATGTACTACTGCGATTCGCCGACTCGTCAGATTCGCGCGTGCGATTACGGCGCGGACGGCCGCATCGCGAACGACCGCCCGTTCGTCGCGCTCGCGGACACCGACGGCGTGCCGGACGGCTCGACGGTCGACGCCGACGGCGGGCTGTGGAACGCGCAATGGGGCGGTGCGTGCGTCGTGCGCTACGACGCGTCGGGCCGCGAGACCGAACGTGTAACGGTTCCCACAGCGCAGCCTAGCTGCGTTACGCTCGGCGGTGCGCAACTGACGACGCTCTACATCACGAGCGCGTACGAGGAGTTGACGCCCGACGCGCACGCCGCCGACCCGCACGCGGGTGGCGTGTTCGCGGCGCCAGTCGGGCGGCGCGGGCTGCCGGAGCCGCGCTTCGGCGGCGTGCCGCGCGGTTTCGGCGCGACGCGCGGCGCGCAAGGATACAGCGTGGATTGACCGCGACGCGACGATCCGGCGACGGGGCGACACGGCATCGATGCGCTCGCCCCCGCCGCTTTCGCACGCAGCAGACCGGATCGTTATTGCAGCACCGCAACAGACGCAGTCCGTATCGCCAGGTACCACTAAAAAAATGGGCGGCCGTCCGCGCGGCAATCGTCGCGCGAGATGCGGCCGCCAGCCGGGCCGCCCACGACGGCGGCGACCATCCCTGCCTCTCACAGGAGCACGATATGAGCGTCGCCCATCCCGCAGTGCTTCGTTCCACCCGTTCCGCGGGCTCGCCCGCCGCCGCACGACGCGCGCGGCTCGAAGCCGCGCAGCAGCCGGTGCTCGCTGGACCGAGCACGTCGGCGGTCGCGATCGGCGGCGTCGATGCCGGCGACGTCGCGTGCGTGACGCTCGCGAATGCGTATCTGCGGATCGATGTTGCGCCGCAGCTCGGCGGCGGCCTCACGCGTTTCGACTGGCGCAGCGGCGGCGTGCTGGAGCCGGTGTTTCGCCGCTGCGAGGCGGTGAGTGCGCACACCGATCCGAACGATCTCGCGTGCTATCCGCTGCTGCCGTACTCGAACCGGATCGGCGGCGGGCACTTCGTGTTCGGCGGGCGCGAGGTGGACGTGCCGCGCAACCGCACGTCCGAAGCGCTGCCGATCCACGGCGACGGCTGGCTCGCGCACTGGCAGGTCGAGCGTTCGGAGCGCGAGCGCGTGCGGCTCGTGCTCGATCGCAGCAAGGGCGTGCCGTACGCGTATCGCGCCGCGCTCACCTATGCGCTCGACCGGACGACGCTGTCGGTGACGCTCGAAATCGAGAACGCGGGGCGCGACGCGATGCCGTTCGGCCTCGGGCTGCACCCGTTTCTCGCGCGCGACGAGGCGACCGAACTGAGCGCGCCGGCGAGCGGGCTATGGCTGTCCGGCGACGACTGGCTGCCGGTGCGCCACGTGCCGGCGCCGCCCGCGTGGCAGTTCGGCGTCGCGTATCCGCTGCCGGACGCGCTCGTGAATCACGCGTTCAGCGGCTGGAGCGGGCGCGCGACGGTGTCGTGGGCGCGTCGGCGGCTGTCGCTCGCGATCCGCGCGGACAGCGACTACTACGTGCTGTACACGCCGCCGCACGAAGGCTTCTTCTGCTTCGAGCCGGTCGATCATCCGATCAATGCGGTGAACCTCGCGGGCGGCGGCGACGCGAACGGCATGACCGTGCTCGCACGCGGCGAGCGGCTCGTGCGGCGCTTCGATTTCACCGTCGAGCAGATGGACGCGCGCGCGGCCGCGAGCGTGCATCGGCGGGGGCGGGCGCGGGGCGGCGCGGCCCGGCCTGCGCGGCGCGGTTAAAATACCCGCCCGTTTCCGTCACAGGCTCGTCGCGAGTTCTCACCATGTCCTCTTTCAAACAGACCCTCGACGCCGCATGGCAGCGCACCGGCTCGCTGTTGTGCGTCGGCCTCGACCCCGAGCCCGCGAAGTTCCCCGGCGCGCTCGCCGGCCGCGCGGACGCGATCTTCGCGTTCTGCCGCGACATCGTCGATGCGACCGCGCCGTATGCGTGCGCATTCAAGCCGCAGATCGCGTACTTCGCCGCGCACCGCGCCGAGGATCAACTGGAACAGCTGATCGCGCACATCCACGAGCGTCATCCGGGCCTGCCGGTGATCCTCGACGCGAAGCGCGGCGACATCGGCAGCACCGCCGGGCAATATGCGCGCGAGGCGTTCGAGCGCTATCGCGCGGACGCGGTCACCGTCAATCCGTACATGGGCTTCGATTCGATCGAGCCGTATCTGGAGCACGCGGGCAAGGGCGTGATCGTGCTGTGCCGCACGTCGAACCCGGGCGGCTCCGATCTGCAGTTTCTCGATGCGGGCGGCAAGCCGCTCTATCAGGTGGTCGCGCAGTTGGTCGCGCAGAAGTGGAATGCGAGCGGCGAACTCGGGCTCGTGGTCGGCGCGACGTTCCCGAAGGAGATCGAGACGGTGCGCGGGATCGTCGGCGACATGCCGCTGTTGATTCCCGGCATCGGCGCGCAGGGCGGCGACGTCGAGGCGACCGTGCGCGCGGGCCGCACCGCCGCGGGCACCGGGATGCTGATCAACTCGTCGCGCGCGATCATCTACGCGGGCAAGGGCGACGACTTCGCGCAGGCCGCCGCGCGCGCCGCGCAACAGACGCGCGACGGGATCAACGCGTTTCGCTGATGCCTACGCCTTCCCCAGCTGCTCGATCACAGCCCGGTGCCGCGGATAACGCGCGGCGAGGGCGGCCGTTTCCCCGATCTCGAACTCGCTGAACTCGAAGCCGGGCGCGACCGTGCAGCCGACGAACGCATACGTCGACGGATCGCAGCAGCGCGCGGCGAACCAGCGGCCCGCCGGCACGACCGCCTGGAACACCGCATCGACGTGTTCGAGCGGATTGCCGAGCCGCACCGTGGAGAGTGCGCCGGCGTCGTCGATCGACAGCACTTCCAGCGGCGCGCCCGCGTAGAAGTGCCAGACCTCGTCGGAGCGTATCCGGTGCCACGTCGAATACGCGCCGTCGCACAGCAGGTAGTAGATCGCGGTCGACGCAGCGCGGGTGCGGTCGGCGTCAGGCGCGCCGTCGCGCGATAGAGGCAACCCGGGCGACACGCGCTGCACGCGCATCGCCGCGCGATACGTCTCGCTGTAAAAACCGCCTTCCGGATGCGGCAGCAGCCCGAAGCGGCGGATCAGTTCGTCGACGTCCGCGCGCATGTCGTTCATCGGAATCTCCGGCGCGGGCTCAGCGTTCCTGCTCGTCGAGCAGCGCGAGCAGCCCGCGCAGCGCGTGCGCGGCGGCCTGCACGCGCACCTGCTCGCGATCGCCCTTGAACACGAGCGTCTCGGCGCTCGTATGCAGCCGGTTGCTCCACGCGAACGACACCATGCCGACCGGCTTGTCCGGCGTGCCGCCGCCCGGGCCCGCGACGCCGGTGATCGCGAGCGACACCTGCGCGCGGCTGTTGCGCAGCGCGCCTTCGGCCATCGCGCGGGCGACCGGCTCGCTGACGGCGCCGTGCCGTTCGATCAGATCCGCCGGCACGCCGATCATCTCGGTCTTCGCCTGATTCGAATACGTGACGAAGCCGCGCTCGAACCATCCGCTGCTGCCGGAGATGTCGGTGATCGCGGTCGCGACCATCCCGCCGGTGCACGATTCGGCGGTCGCGAGCATCAGGCGGTTGTCGCGCAGGCGATTGCCGGCGCGGATCGCCAACTGGTGGACGACGGTGTCGGTAGCCATCGTGTGAAGTCCGTCAAAAAGGTGAAGGAGGCGGCCGGCTCAGACCGACATCCGCCACAGCGCGATCACGAGCAGCGTGCAGAACGCGGCGACGAGATCGTCGAACATGATGCCGAAACCTCCTTTCAGTCGCCGGTCGAAGTAGCGGATCGGCGGCGGCTTCACCATGTCGAAGAAGCGGAACAGCACGAACGCCCACAGCCGGCCGGTGAAGCTCACCGGCGTGACCATCAGCAGCACGAGCCAGAACGCGACGATCTCGTCCCACACGACGGCGGACGGATCGTCGGTGCGCATCTTCTTCGCGGTGAAATCGGTGATCCAGATGCCCGCGAAAAAGCCGACGACGATCAGCAGGCCCCAGTCGAGCACGCTCAGGTAGCGGTAGAGCGCCTCGAACACCGCCCACGCGAACAGCGTGCCCGCCGTGCCCGGCGCGATGCGCGACAGCCCGCTGCCGAAGCCGAGCGAAATGATGTGCCACGGGTGCGTGAGCATGAAGCGCGCATCGGCGACGCGCGGACCGGTTTTGGCCGCGGCGGCGGGCGGTTCGTCCGCCGCGCGCGGCGTCGGCTCGCCGTCCGGGCGCGGCGCGCCCGGATACGGCTCTGCGGGCGCCGGGGCGGGCGTGGGGTCAGTCGGCATGAAAGTGATCGAAGCCTTGCAACGTCAGATTGAGCGGCGCGCCCGACGCGTCGCGCCACGAGATCGAAGGCGCCGCCCGCGTGGGATCGGCCGGGTCGAGGGATGTCATTGTACCGATGCGCGTGACCTGCACGCCCGACCGTTGTCCGGCGGCCTCGACCGCCGCGCGCCGTTCGGGGGGCGCGCTGAAGCACAGTTCGTAGTCGTCGCCGCCCGCGAGCGCGCAGCGGCGCTGCACGTCGAGCGGCAGTTTCGCGAGCGCGGCCGACTTCGGCGGCGCGTCGGCGTCGATCACCGCGCGGAGATTCGAGCGCTCCAGAATGTGCATCAGGTCGCCGGCGAGTCCGTCCGACACGTCGAGCGCCGCATGCGCGACGCCGCGCAGCGCGAGGCCGAGCGCGACGCGCGGCTCGGGCCGCTCGAGCGCGCGGCGCAGCACGGCGGCGTCGGCGTCGTCCACCGTCCACTCGCCGCGCAGGAGGCCGAGTCCCGCTCGCGCGTCGCCGGGCGTGCCCGACACCCAGACGTCGTCGCCGGGCTTCGCGCCGTCGCGGCGCAGCGCGTCGCGCGCCGGCACCGAGCCGAACACGGTGAGGCACAGGTTGAGCGGTCCGGCCGTCGTATCGCCGCCGATCAGCTCGCAGTCGTAGCGGTCCGCGAGTTCGAGCAGGCCCGTGCTGAACGCGTCGAGCCAGTCCTCGCGCGGCGAGCCCAGCGAGAACGCGAGCGTGAAGCCGAGCGGTGCGGCGCCCATCGCCGCGAGGTCCGACAGGTTCACCGCGAGCGCCTTGTGGCCGAGCGCGCGCGGATCGACGTCCGGCAGGAAATGGCGCCCTTCGACCAGCATGTCCGTCGAAACGGCGAGCATTTCGCCCGGCGCGGGCGCGATCAGCGCGCAATCGTCGCCGATCCCGAGCGCCGCGCGGCGGGTGCGTGCGCGGGCGCGCCGCGTGAAAAAACGGTCGATCAGCGTGAATTCCGAAAGCATGAAAGGCGGTCTCGCGAAGGCCGGCGCGGGGGCGCGAAGACGGGCGCGCGCGCCGCCGGGGAAGGCGCTTTGCGTGTCCCGGTCGCGGCAGCTGCGCCCGAACTGTAAGCAATCGTGGCGGGGAATGGCGCTACAATGCGTCTCGATTTGCCATTCTAATCTGCACTCCAACCTGCCCCTCATGTCGACTCCTTCCACCGCCAAATTGCGCGAAGCCGCCCTCGATTACCACGAATTCCCGACCCCCGGGAAGATTGCGATCGCGGCGACCAAGCAGATGATCAACCAGCGCGACCTGTCGCTCGCGTACTCGCCGGGCGTTGCGTTCGCGTGCGAGGCGATCGTCGAGAACCCGCTGAACGCCGCGCGTTTCACCGCGCGCAGCAACCTCGTCGGCGTGGTGACGAACGGCACGGCGGTGCTCGGCCTCGGCAACATCGGGCCGCTCGCGTCGAAGCCGGTGATGGAAGGCAAGGCCGTGCTGTTCAAGAAGTTCGCCGGCATCGACGTGTTCGACATCGAAATCAACGAGACGGACCCGAACAAGCTCGTCGACGTGATCGCTGCACTCGAACCGACGTTCGGCGGCATCAACCTCGAAGACATCAAGGCGCCGGACTGCTTCACCGTCGAGCGCGAGTGCCGCAAGCGGATGAAGATCCCGGTCTTCCACGACGACCAGCACGGCACCGCGATCGTCGTCGCGGCCGCGATCACCAATGGTCTGAAGGTGGTCGGCAAGGACATCTCCGAGGTGAAGCTCGTGTCGTCGGGCGCGGGCGCCGCGGCGCTCGCGTGTCTGGAGCTGCTCGTCGACGTCGGCCTGCCGCGCGAGAACATCACCGTGACCGACCTCGCGGGCGTCGTCTACAAGGGCCGCACCGAGCTGATGGACCCGGACAAGGAGCGCTTCGCGCGCGAAACGACCGCGCGCACGCTCGCCGAGGTGATCGAGGGCGCGGACGTGTTCCTCGGCCTGTCGGCCGGCGGCGTGCTGAAGCCGGAGATGGTCAGGCAGATGGCCGCGAAGCCGCTGATTCTCGCGCTCGCGAACCCGACGCCGGAAATCCTGCCGGAACTCGCGCTCGAAGTGCGCCCGGACGCGGTGCTCGCGACCGGCCGCACCGACTATCCGAACCAGGTGAACAACGTGCTGGTGTTCCCGTTCCTGTTCCGCGGCGCGCTCGACGTCGGCGCGACGACGGTGACGAAGGAAATGGAAATCGCCGCGGTCACCGCGCTCGCGGAGCTGGCGCGCCAGGAGCAGAGCGACGTCGTCGCGACCGCGTACGGCATCCAGGACCTGTCGTTCGGGCCTGAATACCTGATTCCGAAGCCGTTCGATCCGCGCCTCATCGTGAAGATCGCGCCGGCCGTCGCGAAGGCCGCGATGGACTCGGGCGTCGCGACCCGTCCGATCGAGGACATGGACGCGTACGAACAGCATCTGCAGCACTTCGTCTACCACAGCGGCACGACGATGAAGCCGATCTTCCAGCTCGCCCGCGCGGCGGAGCCGCAGAAGAAGCGCATCGTGTTCGCGGAAGGCGAGGAAGAGCGCGTGCTGCGCGCGGTGCAGATCGTCGTCGACGAAAAGCTCGCGACGCCGATCCTGATCGGCCGTCCGGCGGTGATCGAGCAGCGCATCGCGCGCTTCGGGCTGCGTCTCGTCGCGGGCCAGGACTACACGATCGTCAACACCGATCACGACGAGCGCTACCGCGACTTCTGGCAGACGTACGCGAAGCTCATGGCGCGCAAGGGCATCAGCCCGCAGATGGCGAAGCTCGAAATGCGCCGCCGCACGACGCTGATCGGCTCGATGCTGGTGAAGAAGGGCGACGCCGACGGCATGATCTGCGGCACGGTCAGCACGACGCACCGTCATCTGCACTTCATCGACCAGGTGATCGGCAAGAAGGCGGGCGCGAGCGTCTACGCGGCGATGAACGCGCTGGTGCTGCCGGGCCGCCAGATTTTCATCGTCGACACGCACGTGAACGTCGATCCGACGCCGGAGCAGCTCGCCGAGATCACGATCATGGCGGCCGAGGAAGTGCGCCGCTTCGGCATCGAGCCGAAGGTCGCGCTGGTGTCGCATTCGAACTTCGGTTCGAGCAACGCGCCGTCCGCGCAGAAGATGCGCGACCTGCTCGCGATCCTGAAGGAGCGCGCGCCGCAGCTGCAAGTGGACGGCGAGATGCACGGCGACGCCGCGCTCGACGCGAAGCTGCGCGCGGAGATCCTGCCGGATTCGACGCTGGAAGGCGAGGCGAACCTGCTCGTGATGCCGAACATCGACGCCGCGAACATCTCGTACAACCTGCTGAAGACGGCGGCGGGCAACAACATCGCGATCGGACCGATCCTGCTCGGCGCCGCGCAGCCGGTGCACGTGCTGACGGCGTCGGCGACGGTGCGCCGGATCGTCAACATGGCCGCGCTCCTCGTCGCGGACGTGAACGCAACGCGTTAAGCCGACGTTCAACGGCGGGCCGCCGCGCAATGCGCCGGCCCGCCGCGAAGTGGCGCGCCTGCAACGGGCGCGTCGTTGCCGGTGGCGGGGCAGTGGCCGCCGCCGCCATGCGCCGCGGGTAGACTGCGGACGCGCTGCCGGATCGCCGGAACACCCGTTCCGGCAGCGTTTCCGGCGATCCACCCCCCCGTTGAAAAAATTACCTGCGGTTGACCTGTTCGAGCCCCGCCACGATCCGGCGACGTCGGATCAACGTTGATTTGAAAGGCTTTTAGCGATACCCTTACATCTTTCATGGTCGTCAGACTCGTGGTCGAGAACCGGTAGATGACACGCAAGACGGCACGCGGGCCGGAACACAACGGGCTCTACGACGGAAGCTGCGGCAACGAGAACGGCGCAAGCCCCGCTCGTCGGCGCGCCGGTTGCGGTTCGAGCGGTCGCACGGCTCGCAGCAAGGGAGGTGGCGGCGCGCTGCGTCGCAAGGCGACAGCGCTGATCGTCGCGGTCGCGGCGGTTGCCGGGCTGGGGAGCGGGGGCGTCGAGGCCCGCTCACACCATCGGCATGCGGACGCGGCGAGCGCTGTCACGGCCACGATTGCCGTGTCGGCGCTGCCGGCGCAGGCAGTCGACACGTTGCATCTGATCGCGGCGGGCGGCCCGTTTCCGTACGAGAAAGACGGGGTGGTGTTCGGCAATTTCGAGCGCATCCTTCCGCAGCAACGGCGTGGCTACTATCACGAATACACCGTGCCGACGCCGGATGCCCACAATCGGGGCGCGAAGCGCATCGTCTGCGGTGGCCCGCCAAAGCAGATCGACCACTGTTATTACTCCGACGACCACTACGCCAGTTTTAAGCGAATTGTTGAATGAACCGGGAAGAGCGGTATGAGCGATGACATCTACGCGCATGACTCCAGGGTCGCGAGGGATCTTTTCGCGACCGGCGAGGGCAACCTGTTTCAGCGCGTCATGCAGATGAAGAACGCCGGGCAGCCGGGCGAAGGTACTCACGGCGAGGCCGGCGACGCGCTTTCACCGAACGAGGGGCCCATGAGCCTGTTCAGCACGGTCCGGCCGAATATCGTGCAGTCGATCCGCGCGTTTCGTGTGCAGGAACTCGCCGACGAGGCCGAGCGTCTGCGCCAGCATTTCCTGTATGCGTACTGCGCGAACGCGCAGACGAAACAGGAGGTGCTCGAAACGATCGCGACGTCGTTCCTGTTCCCGAAGCATTTCGGCAAGAACTACGACGCGCTGCACGACTGCCTGACCGACCTCGTGCAGAAGGCCGGCGAGCAGCCGGGCTTCGTGATCGTGCTCGAAGGGCTGCCGATCGCGCAGAAGTTCGACAAGGAAGGGCGCGAGACGCTGCTCGACGTGTTCCGCGAATCGGCCGAGTTCTGGGCCGAGCGCAAAGTGCCGTTCCGCGTGTTTTACTCGTTCGCCTGAACGGTCGCGGTGCGCCTCGCGCCGCTGCTGTTGCCGGCTCAGGAATTCAGGACCCGCCGCTGGCGGGTTCTGTCGTTCTGGGCGGCGGCTTTCCGTGGTTCGTGTGGTTCATCTCGCTCACGTCGCGTCACCAGCCGCCCCAACGCCCCGCCAGCGCCGCCAGCACGGCGATGCCCGCCGTCTCCGTGCGCAGCACGCGCGGACCGAGCCCGACGGCGGTAAAGCCGCATGCCCGTGCGGCGTCCTCTTCCTGCGGCGACAGTCCGCCTTCGGGGCCGATCAGCAGCGTGATGTCGCCGCGAGGCGCCGCGTCGGGCAGCGCGGCAAACGGCATGCTTGCGCGCGGCGACAGCAGCACGCGCAACTCGCCGTCGGCCGGCGCTGCCGCCAGTGCATCGAGCCACGCGCCGAATTCGCGCGACGGCGCGACCTCCGGCAGCCGGTTGCGGCCGCACTGCTCGCACGCCGACTGCACGATGCGCTGCCAGTGCGCGTGACGCCGCTGCGCGCGCTCGCCCGACAGCCGCACGACGCCGCGCGCGGTCTGCAGCGGCACGAAGCGGCTCGCGCCGAGTTCGACCGCCTTCTCGATCAGCCAGTCCATCTTGTCGCTGCCGGCGATGCCCTGCGCGAGCGTCAGCCGGTACGGCGGCTCGGCCTCGATGTCGCGCCGCTCGCCGACGCGCACCGTCGCCGCGCGCTTTTCCACGCTGACGATCTGCGCGGCGAATTCGCCGCCGTCGCCGTTGAACAGCGCGACCGGGTCGCCCGGCGCGAGCCGCAGCACCTGGACGTGACGGGTGACTTCATCGGGGAGGAGGACGACGGCGTCGGTGCGAAGCGCAATGCCGACGAAGAAGCGGGGTACGGAAGCGGTGCTCATCGATCCTCAAGGTGGTGGGCGAGCGCCCAGCGATAGCCGTCGAGATCCTCGACCTGCGCAAAGCGGTCGCCCCAGAACTGGTCCTGCGGCTCCGACAGCGACTTCGCACCGGCTGCGATCGCGCGGGCATAGACCTCGTCGACGTTGTCGACGTACAGATAAAACGACTGCGGCGCGATCGCCTGCGCGCTGCGCGGCGTGCGGGCGGTCGAGCCGAATGCGCCCTCCGGCGCGAACATCAGGATCAACTGGCCGTGATACGCCATTTCCACGTGCATGACCGCGCCGTCGTCGTGAACGCAGTCGCGCATCGAGAAGCCGAACGCCGCCTCGTAGAACGCAATCGCCGCGCGCGCATCGCGCACCGTCAGGTAGGGCGTGAGCCACGGCACTTCGGCGGGGCGTGGGGCAGTCATCAGCAGGCTCTCCAGATTCGAGGTTCGACAACGGGCGCGTTCGATGCGCGGATTCGGCGCCGCGTGCGCGTCAGCGCGCGCCGGGCTGCGGGCCTAGTTTATCCCGGGCGGTCAGCGGCACCGCGAACAGCGCGGCGTGCACGCGTGGGTCGTAGCAGCGCAGACCGTCGATGCCGCGTTCGGCGACGCGTTGCGCGAGCGTCGCGGCGTCGGGCGCGAGCGGATCGAGCCGGTCGCTCGCGACCGCCATCAGCCACAGCGAGCCGTACAGCGGCACGTACGCGCCGAGCGCGCGCACCGTCGCGAACGACGCGCGCAGGCCGGCGAGCAGCGCGTCGACCCGCCCCGCGTGCTGATACGGCGAGCCGAGATGCAGCGACACGAGCGCGTCGGCCGTCATCACCCCCTTCAGCGCCGCGTAGAACGCGGGCGTGTACAGACCGGCGGCCGGCGAATCGGGCGGCGTCAGGTCGAACACGACGAGATCGAAGCGCTCGCGGGTGGTCGCGACGAATTGCGCGGCATCGCCGATCACGAGTTCGACGCGCGGATCGTCGAACGCGCCGCCGCGCACGTCCGGCAGATAGTCGCCGGTGAGCCGCACGACTTCCGGGTCCAGCTCGGCGACGACGATCCGCGCGATCTGCGGATGCCGGAGCAACTGCCGGGCCGCGCCGCCGTCGCCGCCGCCGAGCACGAGCGCCGCGCGCGGCGACGGATGCGTGAGCGCGGCCGGATGCACCATGCATTCGTGGTAGATGAATTCGTCGCCGGCGGACGTCATCGGCCGGCCGTCGAGCGCGAACAGGCAGCCGAGCTGCGGCGTGTCCCAGATTTCGATGTGCTGAAAGGCCGAATCGACCGCGTCGAGCCGGCGCGCGCCGGGAAAGCCATACAGGGCGTCGGCGGCGGGGCGAAAGAGGAGCGGATCGTGCACGGCGATGAAGGCGCGCCGAGGGCGGCGCAGTCGAAAGATACAGGGATCGGGAAATTATACGGGGCGCTGGCGGAGGGCAGCCCAGGAAGGCAGCCCCGGAAGGCAGCCCCGGAAGGCAGCCCCGGAAGGCAGCCCCGGAAGGCAGTCCCGGAAGGCAGTCCCGGAAGGCAGCCCGCGATGGAAGGCCCCCGAAGCAACCCGCGAGGTAACCCGCGAAGCCCCCTGAAGCCCCCGCAAACACCCCGGCGAACCAGCCGAACCGCCGCCGCGAGCCATCCGCGTCGAACCCGCAACGACTGTGCGCCAGCCCTCGCAGGCCGCCCGAAAAACCGCCCGGGAACGCCGCCCGACGCGCCTTCGCAGCGGGGAAGCTCGGACGATTCTGCTAGAATAATGCCCTTTGCAGCTCTGCCCGCTTCGCGTCTTCCGGCGCCGCATCGCGCGTCGAGAGGGGCGGCCCGCCGGGCTTGCCGGAGTCGCGCCGCTCGTCGCGCGCGCCACGCGGTACTTCGCGCACGTCGCTTTTTGCACTCGTTCCCGGACTCGACATGACGACCCCGTCTTCCTCCTCCACCCAGCTGATGGCCAACGCGATTCGCGCGCTGTCCATGGACGCCGTTCAACAGGCCAACTCGGGCCACCCCGGCATGCCGATGGGCATGGCCGAAATCGCCGTCGCGCTGTGGTCGCGCCATCTGCGCCACAACCCGGCGAACCCGCACTGGAATGACCGCGACCGCTTCGTGCTGTCGAACGGCCACGGCTCGATGCTGCTGTACTCGCTGCTGCACCTGACCGGCTACGACCTGCCGGTCGCGGAGCTGCGCAACTTCCGCCAGCTGCATTCGAAGACCCCGGGCCACCCCGAATACGGGATCACGCCGGGCGTCGAGACGACGACCGGCCCGCTCGGCCAGGGCGTCGCGAACGCGGTCGGCATGGCGCTCGCCGAGGCGCTGCTCGCCGAGGAATTCAACAAGCCGGACGCGAAGATCGTCGACCACCACACGTACGTGTTCCTCGGCGACGGCTGCATGATGGAAGGCATCTCGCACGAGGCCTGCTCGCTCGCCGGCACGCTGAAGCTGAACAAGCTGATCGCGCTGTACGACGACAACGGCATCTCGATCGACGGCGACGTCGTGAACTGGTTCCACGACGACACGCCGAAGCGCTTCGAAGCGTACGGCTGGAACGTGATCCCGCACGTCGACGGCCATGACGTCGACGCGGTCGACGCGGCCATCCAGAAGGCGAAGGCGTCCGACAAGCCGACGCTGATCTGCTGCAAGACGGTGATCGGCAAGGGTGCGCCGACGAAGCAGGGCGGCCACGACGTGCACGGCGCGGCGCTCGGCGCGGACGAAATCGCGAAGTGGCGCGCGGCGTCCGGCTGGAGCTGGGAGCCGTTCGTCGTGCCGCAAGAGGCGTACGACGACTGGAACGCGAAGGAAGCCGGCGCGAAGCGCGAAGCCGCGTGGAACGAAGCGTTCGCGCAGTACAAGGCGAAGTATCCGCAAGAGGCGGTCGAGTTCCATCGCCGGATGGCGAAGCGTCTGCCGGACGACTGGGCGCAGAAGGCACAGGCAATCATCGCGGCCGCCGAAGCGAAGAAGGAAACGGTCGCGACGCGCAAGGCGTCGCAGCAGACGCTCGACGGGCTCGCGGCGGCGCTGCCGGAACTGCTCGGCGGCTCGGCCGACCTGACCGGCTCGAATCTGACCAACTGGAAGGCGTCGAAGCCGGTGCGCGCGAAGCAGGACGGCGCGGGCGTCCAGTGGGGCAACCACATCAACTACGGCGTGCGCGAGTTCGGCATGAGCGCGGCGATCAACGGCCTCGCGCTGCACGGCGGCTACAAGCCGTTCGGCGGCACGTTCCTGACGTTCTCCGACTACAGCCGCAACGCGCTGCGCGTCGCCGCGCTGATGAAGGCGCCGTCGATCTACGTGTTCACGCACGACTCGATCGGCCTCGGCGAGGACGGTCCGACGCACCAGTCGGTCGAGCAGCTCGCGAGCCTGCGTCTGATTCCGCACATGACGCTGTGGCGTCCGGCCGATACGGTCGAAACGGCCGTCGCATGGACCCAGGCGATCGAGCATCACGGCCCGTCGTGCCTCGTGTTCAGCCGCCAGAACCTCGCGTACTCGGAACGCACCGACGCGCAGATCGCGAACATCGCGAAGGGCGGCTACGTGCTGCGCGACTGGAACGACGACATCCCCGCGCGCAAGATCATCCTGATCGCGACCGGCTCCGAGGTCGAGCTTGCGCTGAAGGCGATCGAGCCGCTGCAGCGCGAAGGGATCGGCGCGCGCGTCGTGTCGATGCCGTCGACGAACGTGTTCGACCGGCAGGACGCCGAGTATCGCGAGCGCGTGCTGCCGAAGGGCGTGCGCCGCGTCGCGGTCGAAGCGGGCGTGACCGACTTCTGGCGCAAGTACGTGGGCCTCGAAGGCGGCGTGGTGGGTATCGACTCGTTCGGCGAATCGGCGCCGGCGGGTGTGCTGTTCAAGCATTTCGGCTTCACGGTCGAGCACATCGTCGCTGCAGCGAAGGCGGCACTCGGCTAAAGCGTGAATTCGCGCCGCGTCGGGTAGAAGCTGCCCGGCGCGGCGGGCAGGTTTCTTACCATCGGGAGATGAACCATGACGATTCGCGTCGCAATCAACGGTTATGGCCGCATCGGCCGCAATACGCTGCGCGCCTTCTATGAAAACGGCAAGAAGCACGACATCGAGATCGTTGCGATCAACGACCTCGGTGACGCGAAGACCAACGCGCACCTGACGCAGTACGACACCGCGCACGGCAAGTTCCCCGGCGAGATCTCGGTGGACGGCGACTACCTCGTCGTGAACGGCGACCGCATCCGCGTGCTCGCGCACCGCAATCCGGCCGAACTGCCGTGGGGCGAACTCAACGTCGATGTCGTGATGGAATGCACCGGCTTCTTCACGACGAAGGAAAAGGCGAGCGCGCACATCAAGGGTGGCGCGAAGAAGGTGATCATCTCGGCGCCGGGCGGCAAGGACGTCGACGCGACGATCGTCTACGGCGTGAACCACAACGTGCTGAAGGCATCGGACACGGTGATCTCGAACGCGTCGTGCACGACGAACTGCCTCGCGCCGCTCGTCAAGCCGCTCAACGACAAGATCGGCCTCGAAACCGGCCTGATGACGACGATCCACGCGTACACGAACGACCAGGTGCTGACCGACGTGTATCACGAGGACCTGCGCCGCGCCCGCTCGGCCACGCACAGCCAGATCCCGACGAAGACCGGCGCCGCGGCGGCGGTCGGCCTCGTGCTGCCGGAACTGAACGGCAAGCTCGACGGCTACGCGATCCGCGTCCCGACGATCAATGTGTCGATCGTCGATCTGTCGTTCATCGCGAAGCGCGACACGACGGTCGACGAAGTGAACGCGATCATGAAGGAAGCGTCGGAAGGCGCGCTGAAGGGCATCCTCGGCTACAACTCGGCGCCGCTCGTGTCGATCGACTTCAACCACAATCCGGCATCGTCGACGTTCGACGCGACGCTCACCAAGGTGTCGGGCCGCCTCGTGAAGGTGTCGAGCTGGTACGACAACGAGTGGGGCTTCTCGAACCGCATGCTGGATACGGCCGTCGCGCTCGCTAACGCGAAGTAACGCGCGAAGTAACGCGCGAAGCAACCCGTCGGCGGTCGACGAAAAAACACCAGGGCAGCGATGCCCTGGTGTTTTTTTTGCGGCGGAAATTCGCGCGCGTCAGTCAGTGCTTGCGATGCGGGCAGTTGTCCTTCGTGCACGCGCCGTACAGCGCAAGCGCATGCTCCTGCAGCCTGAAGCCGCGTTCGGTTGCAATCAGCTGCTGGCGCTTTTCGATTTCCGGGTCGAAGAATTCCTCGACGCGGCCGCAGTCGATGCACACGAGGTGATCGTGGTGCGTGCCTTCGTTCAGTTCGAACACGGCCTTGCCGGATTCGAAGTTGCTGCGCGTGAGCAGACCCGCCTGCTCGAACTGCGTGAGCACCCGATAGACCGTCGCGAGGCCGATGTCGAGTTCCTCGTTCAGCAGGTTGCGATAGACGTCTTCGGCCGTCAGATGGCGAACGGGGCTGTGCTGAAAGATCTCCAGGATTTTGAGGCGCGGTAGCGTCGCTTTTAGCCCGATATTTTTCAGATCGGCTGGATTGGTCATGACTAGAAGTCCCTGGAGTACAATGCTGGACTCTAAATGGTAATGCGTTTTTGCCGTTCCGGTCATCTTCGACAGTTCTTCGACAGAAATACGCGCGGCTCGCGACTTTGCAACTGAAACTGCGACGCGAGCCCGCTCGGTGAGGGAAATGATTCCAGAATCCAAAACGATCGGCCAGGGAGGCCGCCGTGGGCAAAACCTCGGGCGCACCCTGACGGGGACGCTGCTGGCCGCGACGGTATTCGCGGTCATCGCGGGCTGCTCGACGTACAACAGCGTGACGCAGCGCTTCGCGCAAAAGATCACGCCGTATCGGATCACGATCGTGCAGGGCAACTTCGTGTCGCAGGAAATGGCCGAGCAGATGCACGTCGGCATGTCCCGCGACGAGGTAAAGAAGGTGCTCGGCACCCCGCTGCTCACCGACATGTTCCATGCAGACCGCTGGGACTACGTGTTCTATTTCAAGCGCGGCTCGACGGCGGTCGTGCAGCAGCGCGACTTCGTCGTGCACTTCGACGGCGACCGTGTCGCGAGCTGGACCGGCGGCGAAGACCTGCCGTCCAACCTCGAACTGCTCGCCGAAATCGACGGCGATCGCGGCGGCCGCAAGGCGCGCGCGAAGGCGGCTGCGCAGGCTTCCGCCGCGGCTGCTACGGCGGCTGCTACGGCGGCCAGCGCGCCGGCTGCAGCCTCTGCCGCCGAGGCCGCCGCAGCGCCGGTGTCGGCGAGCGAGCCGAACCCGAATACCCAGGCCGCCGACGCCGCGAATCGCGCGACCGATGCGGTGCAGACGCCGGCGGGCCTCACGCCTTCGGTGCGCGCGAACACGCCGCCTTCGGCGGGCATGCCGCCGAACGGCGGGACGATGCCGCAACAGTTTCAGCTGCGTCGCCAGCCGCCGCCGGCGCCGAGCGGTCCGCCGCCGAATCCGGTCGGTCCGACGGCCGGCAGCCAGGGCACCGGAGAGCCGACGGCCGCGCCCGCGCAGAATCCGGCGCTTGCCGCACCGCCGCCCGTGCCGGCTTCGGGAACGGGCGACTGACCCGGTTCAGCGCGACATTCGGCGCGACATTCGGCGCGCGACAGCGTGAATTCAGCGGCAGCCGGTCTGCCGCTTCTTCGCTGCATCAGGAACACACATGAAAATCGCAATTGCGGGCGCATCCGGCCGTATGGGCCGGATGCTGATCGAAACCGTGCTCGACGATCCGGCGCTGACGCTCTCCGGCGCGCTCGACCGCAACGGGTCCGACGCGCTCGGCCAGGACGCGGGCGCGTTCCTCGGCAAGGCGACCGGCGTCACGCTCACCGACGACATCGACCGGGTGTTCGCGCAGTCCGACTGCCTGATCGACTTCACGCGTCCGGCCGGCACGCTTGCGCATGTCGAGGCCGCGCTGCGCCACGGCACGAAGCTCGTGATCGGCACGACCGGCTTCGAGGCCGCGCAGAAAGAAACGCTGAAGGCCGCCGCCGCGAAGATCGGCATCGTGTTTGCGGCGAACATGAGCGTCGGCGTGAACGTGACGCTGAAGCTGCTCGAGTACGCGGCGCGCCACTTCGATACCGGCTACGACATCGAGATCATCGAGGCGCATCACCGGCACAAGGTCGATGCGCCGTCGGGCACGGCGCTCGCGATGGGCGAGGTGATCGCCGCTGCGCTCGGCCGCAGTCTCGAAGACTGCGCGGTGTACGGCCGCCACGGCGTGACCGGCGAGCGCGATCCGTCGACGATCGGTTTCTCCGCGATCCGCGGCGGCGACATCGTCGGCGACCATACGGTGCTGTTCGCCGGCATCGGCGAGCGCATCGAGATCACGCACAAGTCGGCGAGCCGGCTGTCGTATGCACAAGGCGCGCTGCGCGCAGCGCGCTTTCTCCAGGGCCGCGAAAAGGGCCTGTACGATATGCAGGACGTGCTCGGCCTGCGCTGAGCACTTTTTCCGGCGGACGTCGCCCGCGCGAACTGCGTGGGGGCTGCCGGCAGCGAGGGTCGATGGCAGCGAGTACCGGCGTCATTCACTATCTGCAGTCGGGCGATGCGGTCACGCACGCCGTTGCATGGGTGCTGCTCGCGATGTCGATCGCGAGCTGGTGCTTCGTGTTCGTCAAGAGCTGGATGATCGTGCGCGCGAAGCATCAAGGGCCGCGCGCGCTCGCGCAATTCTGGCAGACGCACACGCTCGCCGACGGCGTCGCGTCGCTGCGGCAGACGGATCGAGAGCGCGTGTTCCTGCCGCTCGCCGAAGCGGCGCTCGCGTCCGCCGAAGCGGACGCGCCCGGCGTGCTGGCGTCGCGCGTCGAGCGTAGCGAACGCGTGCTGCGCGCGCTGCGCGGCGCGCTCGTCAGGTCGCAGCGGCGGCTGGAGTTCGGGCAGGTGCTGCTCGCGTCGATCGGCAGCACCGCGCCGTTCGTCGGGCTGCTCGGCACCGTCTGGGGGATCTATCACGCGCTCGGCAGCATCGCGGCCAGCGGCCAGGCGCAGATCGAAAACGTCGCCGGACCGGTCGGCGAGGCGCTGATCATGACCGCGTTCGGCCTTGTCGTCGCGATTCCGGCAGTGCTCGCATACAACATCCTCGGGCGCGCCGCGCGGCAGCTGTCCGACGACCTCGACGCTTTCGCGCACGATCTGCACGCGTACGTCTGCGCGCCGGTGGGCGAGCGCCGGCACGGCGAGCCGGTGGAATCCGGCGCGCGTTAAAACGCGCGCCCCGCGCCGACTCGCGCCGGCGACCCTGCGCCACCCCATGGAGGAGCATCCGATGGCATTCGGCGGACTCGAACAGAAGCGCGACACCGCGCCGATGGCGGACATCAACATGACGCCGCTGATCGACGTGATGCTCGTGCTGCTCGTCATCTTCATCATTACCGCGCCGCTCTTCTCGCACGCGATCCGGCTCGACCTGCCGAAGGTCGCCGCCGAGGCGGCGCGCCAGACGCCGCAGACCGTGACGCTGTCGATCGACGGCGCGGGCCGCATCTTCTGGAACGGGCAGCCGGTATCGGTCGACGAGATGCGCGAGCGCTTTGCCGCCGCCGCGAAATCGCCGGCGCAGCCGGACCTGCAACTGCGCGCGGAGCGCACGACGCGCTACGAAGTGATCGCGCAGGTGATGGGCGCCGCGCAGCAGGCGGGGCTCGAACGGATCGGCTTCGTGACGGAGCCGCCGCCGGCGGGACCGGCGCAATCCGCGCCGCAGCACTGAGCACGCGGGCGCATTGCTCGCCGCCGCGAAAAACCCGCGCCGCAACGCGCCCCCCCGCGCGGAAAACCCCGCCCGGTCAACGGTATAATCGTCGTTTCCCTGCGAAGCAGGGTCCCGTAGAGCCAGCAACCAGCCGGACAAAGCGAGTCCGGGCCGGTGAGTTCGACCCCGAACCCGGCAACGAACCCGGCAACGAATCCAGGCATCACCCATCCACACCATGCACGATAAATACGTTCCCTCCGACGTCGAATCCGCCGCGCAGGCGCAATGGCGCGAGTCCGACGCGTACCGGACGGCGGAAGTCGCCGACAAGCCCAAGTTCTATTGCGTGTCGATGCTGCCGTATCCGTCGGGCAAGCTCCACATGGGCCACGTGCGGAACTACACGATCAACGACGTGATGTACCGCTACTTGCGGATGAACGGCTACAACGTGCTGATGCCGATGGGCTGGGACGCATTCGGGATGCCGGCCGAAAACGCCGCGATGGCGAACGGCGTGCCGCCTGCGAAGTGGACCTACGAGAACATCGCGTACATGAAAGGCCAGATGCAGTCGATGGGCCTCGCGATCGACTGGTCGCGCGAAGTCGCGACCTGCAAGCCGGACTACTACAAGTGGAACCAGTGGCTGTTCCTGAAGATGCTCGAAAAGGGCATCGCATACAAGAAGACCGGCACGGTGAACTGGGACCCGGTCGACCAGACCGTGCTCGCGAACGAGCAGGTGATCGACGGCCGCGGCTGGCGCTCGGGCGCGCTCGTCGAGAAGCGCGAAATCCCGATGTACTACATGCGGATCACGCAGTACGCGGATGAACTGCTGAACGACCTCGACGGCCTCGGCTGGCCCGAGCGCGTGAAGGTGATGCAGCAGAACTGGATCGGCAAGAGCTACGGCGTGAACTTCGGCTTCCCGTACGAACTCGACGGCGAACAGAAGCTGCTGCGCGTGTTCACCACGCGTGCCGACACGATCATGGGCGTCACGTTCTGCGCGATCGCGGCAGAGCATCCGCTCGCGACGCGTCTCGCCGAGGGCAAGCCGGACCTGCAGGCGTTCATCGAAGAATGCAAGCGCGGCGGCGTGGCCGAAGCCGACGTCGCGACGATGGAAAAGAAGGGCGTCGCCACGGGCTTCTACGTCACGCATCCGCTGACCCGCGAGCAGGTCGAAGTGTGGATCGGCAACTACGTGCTGATGAGCTATGGCGAAGGCGCGGTGATGGGCGTGCCGGCGCACGACGAGCGCGACTTCGCGTTCGCGAAGAAGTACGGTCTGCCGATCAAGCCGGTGATCGCCGTCGAAGGCGAGACGTATTCGACCGACGCATGGCAGGAGTGGTACGCCGACAAGGAGCGCGGCGTCTGCATCAATAGCGGCAAGTACGACGGCATGGGATATCAGGCGGCGGTCGATGCGATCGCGGCCGACCTGAAAGCGGGCGGCTACGGCGACAAGCAGGTCACGTGGCGTCTGCGCGACTGGGGGATTTCGCGTCAGCGCTACTGGGGCACGCCGATCCCGATCATTCATTGCCCGAGCTGCGGCGACGTGCCGGTGCCGGAAGAAGACCTGCCGGTCGTGCTGCCGGAAGACCTCGTGCCGGACGGCACGGGCAACCCGCTCGCGAAATCCGAGGCATTCCTGAACTGCACGTGTCCGAAGTGCGGCGGCGCGGCGAAGCGCGAAACCGACACGATGGACACGTTCGTCGACTCGTCGTGGTACTTCTACCGTTACGCGGCGCCCGATGCGAAGACGATGGTCGACGCGCGCACCGACTACTGGATGCCGATGGACCAGTACATCGGCGGCATCGAGCACGCGATCCTGCACCTGCTGTATTCGCGCTTCTGGGCGAAGGTGTCGCGCGATCTCGGCATCGTGAAGTTCGGCGAGCCCGCGAAGAACCTGCTCACGCAGGGGATGGTGCTGAACGAAACGTACTATCGCGAGAACGACGCCGGTAAAAGGACCTGGTACAACCCGGCCGACGTGACCGTCACGCACGACGACAAGGGCCGCCCCGTCGGCGCGACGCTGAACGCCGACGGCCAGCCGGTCGTGCTGGGCGGCGTCGAGAAGATGTCGAAGTCGAAGAACAACGGCGTCGATCCCCAGGTGCTGATCGACCAGTACGGCGCCGACACCGCGCGTCTCTTCACGATGTTCGCGGCGCCGCCCGAGCAGCAGCTCGAATGGTCGGGCGCGGGCGTCGAGGGCGCGAGCCGCTTCCTGCGTCGCGTGTGGGCGTTCGGGCAGGCGCACGAAGCCGCGCTGAAAACGCGCGAGGCATTCGACGCCGCGACGCTCGCCGAAACCGAAAAGACGCTGCGCCGCGAGATTCACGGCGTGCTGAAGCAGGCCGACTTCGACTATCAGCGTCTGCAGTACAACACGGTCGTGTCGGCCGCGATGAAGATGCTGAACGCGCTCGAAAGCGCGAAGGATGCGCGCGGCGCGGTGCTGCGCGAGACCTTCGGCGTGCTGCTGCGCGTGCTGTATCCCGTCGTGCCGCACGTCACGTTCCAGCTGTGGCAGGAGCTCGGCTACGCAGACGAATCCGGCACGCTGCTCGACGCGCCGTGGCCGAAGGTCGACGAGGCCGCGCTCGAACAGGCGGAGATCGAACTCGTGCTGCAGGTGAACGGCAAGGTGCGCGGCGCGCTGACGGTCGCGAAGGACGCGCCGCGCGAGACGATCGAAGCCGCCGCGCTCGCGCACGAGATGGTCGCGAAATTCGGCGAAGGCAAGCCGCCGAAGAAGATCGTCGTCGTGCCGGGGCGGCTCGTGAACGTCGTCGTCTGACCAGGACGGGCGCACTCTCCCGCGAGCGCGCGCCCGTATCCGCCGAAAGCAAACCAGTCGCGAACCCGGGAGCCCATGTGATTCGCAGATCGTTTCTGATGCTGGCCTGCGCCACGCTCGCGCTGTCCGCCTGCGGCTTCCAGCTGCGCGGCCAGCAGGACTTTCCGTTCAAGCGCCTCGCGATCGTCGGCGCGGCGCCGCCGGTCGAGGCGCGAATCACGCGGCTCGTCGAGGGCGGCAGCGATACGGTCGTCGTCAGCTCGCCTTCGAACGCCGACGCGGTGCTGCACATCGGCGAAGGGCGCGGCGTGTCGACGCTGACGCTGAATTCGCTCGGCGTCGTGGAGGAGTACCAGGTCAATCTCACGCTGACGTACACGCTCGTCGGCGCGGACGGCCGCGTGCTGCTGCAGCCGAGCCAGATCGCGCTGAACCGCGCGATGACCTACAGCGACCAGTTCTCGCAGGCGAAGGTCGCCGAGGCGGATCTGCTGTGGGCCGACATGCAGCGCGACGCGGTCGATCAGCTGCTGCGCCGCCTCGCGGTCGTGCACACGCTGACGCCGGCGCCGGGCCAGGAAGTGCCGGGCATCGCGCCGGGCGCGCCGCTGCCGCCGCCGCCGCTCTGAGCGCCGCGGCGTTCCGCGACATTTTTTCGTAACCCGAACGATCTGGTCATGCAACTGCGACTCGACGCACTCGAACCGCATCTCGCGAAGGGGCTCGCTGGCCTGTACGTGGTGTACGGCGACGAGCATCTGCTCGCGCAGGAGGCGTGCGACCGCATCCGCTTCGCGGCGCGCGCGGCGGGCTTCACCGACCGGTCGGTGTTCACCGTCGAGCGCGGTTTCGACTGGAGCACGCTGCTCGGCGCGAGCCAGTCGATGTCGCTGTTCGGCGACCGCCAGCTGGTCGAATTGCGGATTCCGACGGGCAAGCCCGGCAAGGAAGGGGCGGACGCGCTGAAGTCGCTCGCGCTCTCGTCGAATCCGGACGTGCTCATGCTGATCACGCTGCCGCGTCTCGACGCGGCGACGCAGAAGTCCGCCTGGTTCACCGCGCTTGCCGACAGCGGCGTCGCGCTGAAGGTCGATCCCGTCGAACGCGCGCAACTGCCGAACTGGATCGGCCAGCGGCTCGCGCAGCAGGGCCAGCGCGTGGCGCCGGGCGACGACGGCCGGCGCGCGCTGCAGTTCGTCGCGGAGCGCGTCGAAGGCAATCTGCTCGCCGCGCATCAGGAAATCCAGAAGCTCGGGCTCTTGTATCCGCAAGGCGTGCTGACGTTCGAGCAGATCCAGGACGCGGTGCTGAACGTCGCGCGCTACGACGTGTTCAAGCTGAACGAGGCGATGCTGGCCGGCGACGTCGGCCGGCTGTCGCGGATGCTCGACGGCCTGCGCGGCGAGGGCGAGGCGACGGTGCTCGTGCTGTGGGCGCTCGTCGAGGAAGTGCGCACGCTGCTGCGTGTGAAGCGCGGCGTCGCGGCCGGCAAGCCGCTCGCGATGCTGCTGCGCGAGAACCGCGTGTGGGGCCCGCGCGAGCGGCTGATCGGGCCCGCGCTGTCGCGCGTGACCGAAGGCGCGCTGGAAGCGGCGCTCGCGATCGCCGCGCGGCTCGATCGGCAGGTGAAAGGCCTGACGGGCCACGCGCGCGGCGATTGGCGCAACGCGTTGCCGCCCGACGCGTGGGACGGTCTTTTCGAACTCGCGATGACGGTGGCCGCGCCGCGCGGCGCACTCGCATCGGCCGCCGCGCCGGGCCGACCGCCACGCGGCGCGGCGCCGGCGGGGCCATCCGGCCGGGCGGCCGGATCGGGCGTTGCGCCGCAAAGCGCCGCGCCATCAGCAGCACGCCGGTCCTGACTTTACAATCGACATCATCAGCGGGTTCCTCGCGGCCGACGCCGATCGACCCGACAGACGCCGCCCCGACGCATTCACACCGAACACCATGAATATCGACCAGTACATGACCGATCTCGGCCGCCGCGCCCGTCAGGCTTCGCGCGCGATGGCCCGGGCGTCCACCGCCGCGAAGAACGCAGCGCTCGAAGCCGTCGCGCAGGCGATCGAGCGCGATGTCGCGAAGCTGAAGGAAGCGAACGCACGCGACCTCGCCCGCGCGAAGGAGAAGGGCCACGACGCGGCGTTCATCGACCGTCTGACGCTCTCCGACAAGGCGCTGAAGACGATGGTCGAAGGGCTGCGCCAGGTTGCGGCGCTGCCGGACCCGATCGGCGAGATCAGCAACCTGAAGTACCGGCCGAGCGGCATCCAGGTCGGGCAGATGCGCGTGCCGCTCGGCGTGATCGGCATCATCTACGAATCGCGCCCGAACGTGACGATCGACGCGGCCGCGCTGTGCCTGAAGTCCGGCAACGCGACGATCCTGCGCGGCGGCTCGGAGGCGCTCGAATGCAACACGGCGCTCGCGCAGTCGATCGGCGAGGGTCTCGCGGCGGCGGGTCTGCCGCAGGATGCGGTGCAGGTGGTCGCGACGTCGGACCGTGCGGCGGTCGGCAAGCTGATCACGATGACCGAGTACGTCGACGTGATCGTGCCGCGCGGCGGCAAGAGCCTGATCGAGCGCCTGATGGCCGAGGCGCGCGTGCCGATGATCAAGCACCTCGACGGCATCTGCCACGTGTACGTCGACGACCGCGCCGACATCGGGAAGGCGCTGACCGTGTGCGACAACGCGAAGACGCATCGCTACGGCACCTGCAACACGATGGAAACGCTGCTCGTCGCGCGCGGGATCACGGCCGACGTGCTGCCGCCGCTCGGCAAGCTGTACCGCGGCAAGGACGTCGAGCTGCGCGTCGATCCGGCCGCGCGGGCGATTCTGGCAGATGCGGGCGTCGGCCCGCTCGTCGACGCGACCGAAGCAGACTGGCGCACCGAGTACCTCGCGCCGGTGCTCGCGATCAAGGTCGTCGACACGCTCGACGACGCGATCGAGCACATCAACACCTACGGCTCCGCGCACACGGACGCGATCGTCACCGAAGACCACGACCGCGCGATGCGTTTTTTGCGCGAGGTCGATTCGGCGAGCGTGATGGTGAACGCGTCGACGCGCTTCGCCGACGGCTTCGAATTCGGCCTCGGCGCGGAGATCGGCATCTCGAACGACAAGCTGCACGCGCGCGGGCCGGTCGGGCTCGAAGGGCTCACGTCGCTGAAGTACATCGTGCTCGGCCATGGCGAAGGCCGGCAGTGAGCGTTCGCCGCGCTTTCGCGACTTTCGTGAATGGGGTGAATCTGTGAACAAGAACCGACCCGCCGAGGAACCCCGATGCTTTGGGTAAAGACGTTTCACATCGTTCTGATCGCGTCCTGGTTCGCCGGGCTGTTCTACCTGCCGCGCATTTTCGTGAACCTGGCGATGGAGACGAAGCCGGCGGCGGTCGACCGGCTCCTCGTGATGGCGCGCAAGCTGTACCGCTTCATGACGCTGATCGCGGTGCCCGCGCTGCTGTGCGGGATCTGGTTGTGGCTCGTCGTCGGCATCGGGCGCGGGCAGGGCTGGCTGCATGCGAAGCTCGGCGTGGTGCTGCTGCTCGTGGCCTATCACGCGTATTGCGGCCGTCTGCTCGCGACGTTCGAGCGCGGCGAGAACCGTCGCTCGGACAAGTGGTACCGGATGTTCAACGAACTGCCGGTGCTCGGGATGCTCGCCGCCGTCGCGCTCGTCGTGCTCAAGCCGTTCTGATTTGTCCGGCGCGGGCGGCGCCCGCGGCGATTGTCCCGACGATTGCCGCTTGTCGTCACGAACGTCGCCGATCACCACCGCCCACCGTCGATCGACCGCCGCCTGAGCGCCACCTGAGCGCCGCCTGAGCGCCACCCGTCACGCCGGCGAATCGATCCGCCTTCGCGCGATCAGCTCCTTCGCTCCCGCGAGTTTTTCCGCCAGTTCCGGGCCGCGCTTGAGCGCGACGCCCACCGCCAGAATGTCGCCGATCGCCAGATGCGACGTGCGCGATGTCATCGGCGAGAACACGTCGGTATCTTCGTCGACGTTGGCGTGCAGCCCGACCGTCGCGAGCCGCGCGAGCGGCGACGTGCCGTGCGTGATCGCGATCACCTTCGCGCCGCCGGCGAGCGCCGCGCGGGCCGCGTCGACGATGTCGCGCGTGCGCCCGGTGTTCGAGATCGCGACGACGACGTCGCCCGGCCCGAGCAGCGCGGCCGACATCAGGAACGTGTGCGGGTCCGAATAGGCGACGCTCGGCATCCCGAGCCGGAAGAACTTGTGCTGCATGTCCTGCGCGGCGATGCCCGAGCCGCCCGCGCCGTAGAACTCGATGCGCGACGCGTTCGCGAGCAGGTCGATCGCCGCGCCCACCGCGTCGTTCGACAGGTTGTTGCGCACCTGCAGCAGCGCGCCGATGGTCCGGTCGAGCACCTTCTCGGCGACGCCCGGCACCGGCTCGTCCGGGCGCACGTCGCGGTAGACGGCCGGCAGGTCGGCCGCGACCGCCTGCGCGAGCCGGATCTTGAATTCCCTGAACCCCGAGAAGCCGAGCGCATGGCAGAAGCGCGCAATCGTCGGCTGGCTCACGCCCGCGCGCGCGGCGACCTCCGTCATCGACAGGTCCAGCACCTCGCGCGGCGCGTCGATCACGTAGTCGGCGAGCTTGCGCTCGGACGGGCGCAACTGCTCGCGCATGGTCTTTACCTGGGACAGCAGCATCAACGAACTCGCACTATGCTGAAAGATCCGTGGACTATAGCGGATTGAACGAAATGTACAAAAACTACAGACTATTCTCGGAGCTTTGTCACGTAGGTGTTGTTATGGATTGCGGCTATGTAGTTTTTCTACTAACATCGCGCAGACACTGAAACGGCACGGTCATGCGCTTTTCGGCGCCGGGCCCGACAAAAACGCAAGGAGATTTCATGGCCTCCCCCCATTCCCAGCTGACGGCGGTCACGCGACGCGTGATCGAGCGCAGCAAGCCGACCCGTGATGCCTATCTCGCGCGCGTCGCCGCTGCCCAGGACCGCTTCCCGGCGCGCGGCGCGCTGTCCTGCGCGAACCTCGCGCACGGCTTCGCCGGCCTCGAAGGTCAGGACAAGATCGCGATCAAGGCGATCCGCGAGCCGAACATCGGCATCGTGTCCGCGTACAACGAGATGCTGTCCGCGCACGCGCCGTACAAGGATTTCCCCGACATCATCAAGCGCGCGGCCCGCGAAAACGGCGGCGTCGCGCAGTTCGCGGGCGGCGTGCCGGCGATGTGCGACGGCGTCACCCAGGGCAACGCGGGCATGGAGCTGTCGCTGTTCTCGCGCGAAGTGATCGCGATGAGCACCGCGGTCGCGCTCACGCACAACATGTTCGACGCCGCGCTGTGCCTCGGCATCTGCGACAAGATCGTGCCGGGCCTGTTGATCGGCGCGCTGCAGTTCGGGCATCTGCCGACGATCTTCGTGCCGGCCGGCCCGATGACGAGCGGCCTGTCGAACGACTCGAAGGCGAAGGTGCGCCAGCAGTTCGCGACCGGCGAGTGCGGGCGCGACGCGCTGCTCGAAGCGGAGGCGCAGGCGTACCACGGGCACGGCACCTGCACGTTCTACGGCACCGCGAACAGCAACCAGATGCTGATGGAAGTGATGGGCCTGCATCTGCCCGGCTCGGCGTTCATCCATCCGCACACGCCGCTGCGCGACGCGCTGACGGCCGCCGCCGCGCACCGCGTGCTCGACCTGACGGTCGAGCGCGGCAACTACACGCCGATCGGCCATGTGGTCGACGAGAAGGCGATCGTGAACGGCATCGTCGCGCTGCTCGCGACCGGCGGCTCGACCAATCACACGCTGCACCTCGTCGCGATCGCGCGCGCGGCCGGCATCCTGATCGACTGGGACGACTTCGACGCGCTGTCGCAGGCGGTGCCGCTGCTCGCGCGCGTGTATCCGAACGGCAAGGCCGACGTGAATCACTTCCACGCGGCGGGCGGCGTCGCGTTCCTCGTGCGCAACCTGCTCGACGGCGGCCTGCTGCACGAAGACGTAAAGACGGTCGCGGGCGAGGGCTTGCGTCGCTACACCGAGGAGCCGAAGCTGCTCGACGGCAAGCTCGCCTGGGTGCCGGGCGTCGAAGCGAGCCAGGATGCGGCCGTGCTGCGTCCGCTCGCGGAGCCGTTCCAGCCGGACGGCGGCCTGCGGCTGATGCAGGGACGCCTCGGGCGCGGCGTGATCAAGGTGTCGGCGGTCGCGCCGGAGCGCCGCCAGGTGCGCGCGCCTGCCATCGTGTTCGACTCGCAGGAAGCGGTGCAGGAAGCGTTCGATCGCGGCGAGCTCAAGCGCGACTTCGTCGCCGTCGTGCGCTTCCAGGGCGCGCGCGCGAACGGGATGCCGGAGCTGCACCGCCTCACGCCGCTGCTCGGCGTGCTGCAGGACCAGGGCTTTCACGTCGCGCTCGTCACCGACGGGCGGATGTCGGGCGCATCGGGCAAGGTGCCCGCGGTGATCCACGTGTCGCCCGAGACGCTGCTGCAGGGTCCGCTCGGCAAGGTCCGCGACGGCGACATCGTCGTGATCGACGCGGTGGCCGGCGTGCTCGACGTCGAAGTCGACGACGACGAATGGGCCGCACGCCCGGTCGCGCAGCCCGCGCATCAGGCGAGCAACGAAGTCGGGTTCGGGCGCGAACTGTTCGGCGTGTTCCGCGCGGCCGCCGCGCCCGCGGAGATGGGCGCGTCGGTGTTCGGACCGCTCGTCGGCGAAGTGCCGCAGACGGCCGCCGCCGCGTCGCAACACGCGCCGCAATACACGTCGTAGCCCTAACGAAACGCAACATCAAGGAGCAAGAACATGACCACCACTTCGACGGCCGGCGGCAGGACTGTCGCCGACATCGTCCGCCTCGGCCCGGTGATTCCGGTGCTCGCATTCGAATCGGCCGAGCAGGGCGAGAACGTGTCGCGTGCGCTGCACGCGGGCGGCGTGAAGGTGCTCGAAATCACGCTGCGCACCGAAGCCGGTCTCGAAGCGATCGAGCGCGCAACGAAGATCGCGCCGGACATCGTCGTCGGCGTCGGCACGATCACGCGGCCCGAGCAGTGCGCGCTCGCGAAGAAGGCGGGTGCGCAGTTCGGCGTGTCGCCGGGCCTCACGAAGGAGATGCACGCGGCGGCCGTCGAAGCGGGCCTGCCGCTGCTGCCGGGCGTGATGACGCCGACCGACATCATCAACGCGCTCGAATTCGGCTACGAGATCGTGAAGTTCTTCCCCGCGCAGCCGGCGGGCGGCGTGCCGATGCTGAACGCGTTCCACGGCCCGTTTCCGACGCTGAAGTTCTGCCCGACGGGCGGCATCACGGCCGAATCGGCGTCGACGTTCCTCGCGCTGCCGAACGTGGTCTGCGTCGGCGGTTCGTGGCTCACGCCGAAGGCGGCGCTCGCGTCGCAGAACTGGGCCGAGGTCACGCGCCTCGCGCGCGCGGCGAGCGAGCTGTCGCGGCCGGCGCGCCAATAACGGCTTGGCCGGCGCGCTCGCGTACCGCGCCGGCTGCGTGCGATGCCTGCCGACGCGTGACGCGGGCGCTGCGGCGCCCGCTTTTCATTGCGCGCCGTGCCCTTCGCGGGCATGCAGCGCGGCGCGCCGATCCTGATCGCGAGAGCAACGGCGCACGCCGCGCGGATTTCGGCTATAACCGGGAAACCCTGGCGCCGCCGCGTGGCGCTCGGGCCGCGTGCCCGTACTCGCACGAGCACATCCGGCCGTCACCCGAATAACACAATACCGTAGAGGAGAGGGACTCCATGGGCGCTGTCCACGGCAGCACGCTGCTGATTTTCGCGGTCGTCGCGATCGCCGCGCTGATCCTGCTGATCACGCGTTACAAGGTCTATCCGTTTCTGGTCCTGATCGTCGTTTCGCTGCTGCTCGGCCTCGCCGTCGGCATGCCGATGGATCAGATCGTGAAGTCGTTCGAAGCCGGCAACGGCAACACGCTCGGCCACATTGCGATCGTCGTCGGCCTCGGCACGATGCTCGGCAAGATGATGGCGGAGTCGGGCGGCGCGGAGCGCGTCGCGACCACGCTGATCGACTGGTTCGGCGAGAAGAACATTCACTGGGCGATGATGTTCGTCGCGGTGATCGTCGGCCTGCCGGTGTTCTTCGAGGTCGGCTTCGTGCTGCTGATTCCGATCGCGTTCAACGTCGCGCGGCGCACCGGCAAGTCGCTGTTGCTCGTCGGCCTGCCGATGGTCGCGGGGCTGTCCGTCGTGCACGGGCTGATTCCGCCGCACCCGGCCGCGCTGCTCGCCGTGCAGGCGTATCACGCGGACATCGGCAAGACGATCGCGTACGGTCTCATCGTCGGCGTGCCGACGGCGATCGTCGCCGGTCCGCTGTTCGCGCTGCTGGTCCACCGGCGCATCAAGCTGCCGGAGACGAATCCGCTCGCCGATCAGTTCGTCGCCGGCGACCGCGACAAGAACGGCACCGGCGCGGCCGGCAAGCGCGAGCTGCCCGGCTTCGGCATCACGCTGCTGACGATCCTGCTGCCGGTGATCCTGATGCTGGTCGGCAGCTGGGCCGACCTCGTGTTCGCGCCGAAGTCGCTGCCGAGCAACCTGCTGCACTTCGTCGGCACGTCGGACGTCGCGCTGCTGATCGCCGTGTTCTTCAGCTTCTGGACGTTCGGCTATCGGCGCGGCTTCAATCGCGAGCAGATCCAGAAGTTCTGCGGCGACTGTCTCGCGCCGATCGCCGGCATCACGCTGATCGTCGGCGCGGGCGGCGGCTTCGGCCGCGTGCTGATGGACAGCGGGATCTCACAGCAGATCGTCGGCGTCGCGCAGTCCGAGCACATGTCGCCGCTGTTGCTCGGCTGGCTCGTCGCGGCGATGATCCGGCTCGCGACGGGCTCCGCGACGGTCGCGATGACGACCGCCTGCGGGATCGTCGCGCCGATCGCCGCCGCGGGCGGCGCGGCGGTGAAGCCGGAGCTGCTCGTGCTCGCGACGGGCTCGGGCTCGCTGATCTTCTCGCACGTGAACGACGGCGGCTTCTGGCTGATCAAGGAGTACTTCGGAATGACCGTCGGTCAGACGTTCAAGACGTGGTCGCTGTGCGAGACCATTATTTCGCTGCTGGGCCTGGGGTTGACCTTTGCGCTCGCGGCTGTGCTGTAAGGAGCAGTAGATGATACTGATTGCGATGGGCGTGTCGGGCGCGGGCAAGACGCGCATCGGCGAGTTGCTGGCGGAACGCCTCGGGTGCACGTTCACCGACGGCGACGCGTTTCACAGCGAGGCCAACAAGGAAAAGATGCACCGCGGCATTCCGCTGACCGACGACGACCGCTGGCCGTGGTTGCGGACGATCCGCGCGGCGATCGAGGAAAAGCAGCGCAACCGCGAGACGGCGGTGTTCACGTGCTCGTCGCTGAAACGCTCGTATCGCGACGTGCTGCGCGGCAACGATCGCGACGTGTGCTTCGTGTATCTGAAGGGGACGTTGGAGGTGCTGCACGAGCGGCTCGCGTCGCGCACCGGCCACTTCTTCGATCCGTCGCTGCTGCAAAGCCAGCTCGATACGCTCGAAGAGCCGGGCCCGGACGAGGCGATCACGGTGAGCATCGAGCTTACGCCCGAGCAGATCGTCGACGACGCACTGCGGCAACTGAAGGCGCGGCACGCGATGTGATCCGCGCGCGCCCGCGGCCAGCACGGCGGTAAACGCAAAAGGCGCTCCGCGATGGAGCGCCTTCTTTGCATCAGCGGTGCTTCGTCAGACGATCCGCTTCGCCAGATCGACCGCGAGGCCGACGTACGACGCCGGCGTCATTGCGAGCAGGCGTTGCTTCGCGTCGTCCGGAATCGCGAGGCCGGAGATGAACGTCTGCAGCGCTTCGCGCGTGATGCCCTTGCCGCGCGTGAGTTCCTTCAACTGTTCGTACGGGTTCTCGATGCCGTAGCGGCGCATCACCGTCTGCACCGGCTCCGCGAGCACTTCCCACGTCGCGTCGAGGTCTTCGTTCAGGCGCTGCGGGTTCACTTCGAGCTTGTCGAGGCCGCGGATCAGCGCGTCGTACGCGAGCAGCGAGTAGCCGAACGCGACGCCGATGTTGCGCAGCACCGTCGAGTCCGTCAGGTCGCGCTGCCAGCGCGAGACCGGCAGCTTGTCGGCGAGGTGGCGCAGCGTCGCGTTCGCGAGCCCGAGGTTGCCCTCCGAGTTCTCGAAGTCGATCGGGTTGACCTTGTGCGGCATCGTCGACGAGCCGATTTCGCCGGCCTTCGTCCTCTGCTTGAAGTAGCCGAGCGAGATGTAGCCCCACACGTCGCGGTCGAGGTCGAGCAGGATCGTGTTCGCGCGCGAGATCGCGTCGAACAGCTCGGCCATGTAGTCGTGCGGCTCGATCTGGATCGTGTAAGGGTTGAACGTGAGCTTCAGACGCTCCTCGACGACCTTGCGCGAGAACGCCTCCCAGTCGAACTCGGGATACGCGGACAGATGCGCGTTGAAGTTGCCGACCGCGCCGTTCATCTTGCCGAGCAGTTCGACCTTCTCGATGCGCGTGATCGCGCGCGCGAGACGCGCGGCGACGTTCGCGATTTCCTTGCCGAGCGTCGTCGGGCTCGCGGGCTGGCCGTGCGTGCGCGACAGCATCGGCTGCGCGGCCTGCGCGTGCGCGAGCGCGACAAGGCGCTGGTGCACGGAGCGCAGCGCCGGCAGGATCACGTGCTCGCGCGCGCCGGCGAGCATCAGCCCGTGCGACGTGTTGTTGATGTCTTCCGACGTGCACGCGAAGTGGATGAATTCGCTCGCGCGTTCCAGCTCCGGCTGACCCTTCACCGACTCTTTCAGCCAGTACTCGACCGCCTTCACGTCGTGATTCGTCACGCGCTCGATTTCCTTGATGCGCGCGGCGTCGTGCGCGGTGAAGTTCTCGGCGAGCTTCAGCAGGAACTGTTCGGAGGCCGGCGAGAAGCGCGGCACTTCGGCGAAACCGGCCTGCGACAGCGCGATCAGCCAGTGGATTTCGACCGTCACGCGATGGCGCATGAACGCCGCTTCGGACAGCCAGTCGCGCAGGGCTTCGGTTTTCGACGCATAGCGGCCGTCGAGCGGGGAGAGCGCGGTCAGCGCAAAGAGGGTTTCGGGACGGGTGTCGGACATGATGGGGACGTAACGTGCAAGGTTACGGTCAGTCGATGGGGATACGGCGGGAACCCGGCATTTTATCACTACGTCCCGCGCCGGCCGCCCGCACCTCGTCCGCCGCCTCGCTTTGTCCCGCCGGCCCTAGAATGCGGACTTCACGTCAAACGGGCAGGCAGGCGCATGGAACTCAAATGGCTGGAAGATTTCGTTTCGCTGGCGGAAACCCACAGCTTCAGCCGCTCCGCCGAATTGCGGCACGTCACGCAGCCGGCGTTCTCGCGCCGCATCCAGGCGCTCGAATCGTGGCTCGGCACCGAACTGATCGACCGCTCGGTGTATCCGACGCGGCTCACGTCGGCGGGCCAGGTGTTCTACGAGCAGGCGCTGGCGATGCTTTCGCAGTTTCACGAGGCGCGCACGCTGTTGCGCGGCCATACGGCGACGCCCGCGGCGACGATCGAATTCGCGCTGCCGCATACGCTGTCGCTCACGTACTTCCCGGGCTGGCTGCAGCAGCTGGAAGGGAAGCTCGGCCGCATTCCGGCGCGGCTGCGCGCGCTGAACGTGCACGACGCGGTGCTGATGCTGGTGGAGGGCGGCTGCGACCTCGTGATGGGCTATCACCATCCGAGCCAGCCGGTCACGCTCGATCCCGCGCGCTACGACACGCTGACGCTCGGGATCGAATCGATCAGCCCGTATTCGGCCGCCGCGCGCGCCGGGCGTCCGCGCTACACGCTGCCGGGCACGCCCGACGCGCCGACGCCGTATCTGTCGTACACGCCGAACGCGTATCTCGGCCGGATGACCGAGGTGATCGTCGCGAACGCGCCGGTTCGTCTGTGGCTCGATCGCGTGTATGAAACCGACATGGCAGAAGGGTTGAAGGCGATGGCGCTCGCCGGCCACGGCATCGCGTTCCTGCCGCACAGCGCGGTGGAGGACGCGGTCGCCGACGGCAGCCTGATTCGACTCGATCGCGCGACACGCGGCGCGCGCGAAGGCCAGTTTTCGCTCGACATGGAAATCCGACTCTATCGCGACAAGCTCGCTGCGCAGGGCGACGATCCGCGCCACGCGCGCGTGAACGCGGTGTGGGATGCGGCCGCCGACGCCGCCCGCGAGTACGGCAAACGCGCAGGCCGTCTTACGAAGCGCTAACCTGAAATCGACGTCTACATGGCCGGCGATGCGACATCCGCAGTGAAAGCGTAAGGAAACATGTTCCGCGCACGAGGCGCGTGGTTTGCTGCATCGGGATCGGGGTCCGCTACGCGTTTTTCCGGCTGCGCGAGCGTTATGCAAGAAACGCATGACCGGATGACCAAACGGCATTGGATCCCGCGCGGGCGTTTCTCTGACAATTGCACCATCCTGTTTACGCCGGAGCGTACATGTCAACTCAACCGAAATCGGAAACGTCGTCGCAGTCCATTCCCTCGTATCTGGATGCCGACAATCTGGGCCCGTGGGGCAACTATCTTCGTCAGGTCGATCGCGTCGCGCCGTATCTCGGCCCGCTGTCGCGCTGGCTCGAAACGCTGAAGCGGCCCAAGCGCATCCTGATCGTCGACGTGCCGATCGAGCTCGACAACGGCACCGTCGCGCACTTCGAAGGCTATCGCGTGCAGCACAACGTGTCGCGCGGACCCGGCAAGGGCGGCGTGCGCTACCACCAGGACGTTACGCTATCCGAAGTGATGGCGTTGTCCGCGTGGATGTCGGTGAAGAACGCCGCGGTGAACGTGCCGTACGGCGGCGCGAAAGGGGGCATCCGCGTCGATCCGCGCACGCTGTCGCGAGGCGAACTGGAGCGCGTGACGCGCCGCTACACGAGCGAGATCGGCATCATCATCGGGCCGAACACCGACATTCCCGCGCCGGACGTGAACACGAACGAGCAGATCATGGCGTGGATGATGGACACGTATTCGATGAACCAGGGGCAGACGGCCACCGGCGTCGTGACCGGCAAGCCGATCACGCTCGGCGGCTCGCTGGGCCGCCGCGAGGCGACCGGCCGCGGCGTGTTCGTCGTCGGCTGCGAGGCGGCGCGGCGCACGGGGCTCGACATCGAAGGCGCGCGCATCGCGGTGCAGGGTTTCGGCAACGTCGGCGGGATCGCCGCGCGGCTCTTCCAGGAAGCGGGCGCGCGCGTGGTCGCGGTGCAGGACCATACCGGGTCGATCCACCGCGCGAGCGGCATCAACACGCAGGCGCTGCTCGACCACGTGGCGAAGACGGGCGGCGTCGCCGGCTTCAGCGGCGCCGATGCGATGGCGAACGAAGAATTCTGGACGACCGAGAGCGACATCCTGATTCCGGCCGCGCTCGAAAACCAGATCACCGAGAAGAACGCCGGCAAGATCAAGACGAAGATCATCGTCGAAGGTGCGAACGGCCCGACGACGACCGCAGCCGACGACATCCTGCACGACAAGGGCGTGCTCGTGATTCCGGACGTCGTCGCGAATGCCGGCGGCGTGACCGTGTCGTACTTCGAATGGGTGCAGGACTTCTCGAGCTTCTTCTGGACCGAGAACGAGATCAACGAGCGCCTCGAGCGCGTGATGCGCGAGGCGTTCACGGCGGTCTGGCAGGTCGCGAGCGAGCAGAAGGTGTCGATGCGCACGGCGGCGTTCATCGTCGCGTGCAAGCGCATTCTGATGGCGCGTGAAATGCGCGGCCTGTATCCGTGATTCGGGACTGAATCCGCGAGGCTGGAAACCGCTAAACGGACGGCGCGCGAGCGCCGTCCGTTTTCTTACATTCTGGCGGCGCGGCGTCGGTTCACGACGACAAAGGGCTATCACATATTCTTTCAGAAAAATTACTGTGATACGCTTGCGGCGGTTTGTGAAATCAGGAGATCCACGATGAAAATGAAAAAGACCGCGCTCGTTTTTGCAGCACTCGGCATGTTTGCAGCGGGCGTCCACGCTCAGGAGTCGGGCACCCTCAAAAAGATCAAGGACACGGGCGTGATCACGCTCGGCCATCGCGAATCGTCGATCCCGTTCTCGTACTACGACGACAAGCAGAACGTCGTCGGCTACTCGCAGGACTACGCGCTGAAGATCGTCGACGCGGTGAAGCAGAAGCTGAACATGCCGAACCTGAAGGTCAAGCTCGTGCCGATCACGTCGCAGAACCGCATCCCGCTCGTGCAGAACGGCACGATCGACATCGAATGCGGCTCGACCACGAACAATCTCGAACGTCAGCAGCAGGCGGCGTTCTCGAACACGATCTTCATCATCGGCACGCGTCTGATGGCGAAGAAGGGCTCCGGCATTCATGACTTCGCGGACCTGAAGGGCAAGACCGTCGTGACGACGGCGGGCACCACGTCCGAGCGCATCCTGCGCAAGATGAACCAGGACAAGAACATGGGGATGAGCATCATCAGCGCGAAGGATCACGGCGAGTCGTTCATGACGCTGTCGACCGGCCGCGCGGTGGCGTTCATGATGGACGACGCGCTGCTCGCAGGCGAGCGTGCGAAGTCGTCGAATCCGGGCGACTTCGAGATCGTCGGCACGCCGCAGTCGCGCGAGGCGTACGGCTGCATGATGCGCAAGGACGACGCCGACTTCAAGAAGGTCGCGGACGAAGCGATCGCGAAGGTGCAGAAGTCGAGCGAAGGCGAGGCGATCTACAAGAAGTGGTTCGAATCGCCGATTCCGCCGAAGGGGCTGAACCTGAACTTCCCGATGAGCGACGACATGCGCGCGCTCTTCAAGAATCCGAACGACAAGGCGATCGACTGAGCGGCGGCGCGCGCCGCATTGCAGTCTTCCTGTTGAACGGAACGGAACGGAAGAAGCGTCGCTTCTTCCGTTCTTTTATGGAGTTTCTGTCATGTCCTACCACTGGAACTGGGGCATTCTGCTCTCTCCGGTATCGACCGGCGAGCCCACGACTTACCTCGGCTGGCTGGTGTCCGGCCTGTGGGTGACGGTGACGGTATCGCTGTCCGCCTGGGTGCTCGCGCTGATCGTCGGGTCGCTCTTCGGCGTGCTGCGCACAGTGCCGAACAAATGGCTCGCCGGAGCGGGCACCGTCTACGTCGCGATCTTCCGCAACATCCCGCTGATCGTGCAGTTCTTCATCTGGTACCTCGTGATTCCCGAACTGCTGCCGGTGTCGATCGGCACGTGGTTCAAGCAGTTGCCGCCGAACGTGCAGTTCTTTTCGGCGTCGATCGTCTGCCTCGGGCTCTTTACCGCTGCGCGCGTGTGCGAGCAGGTGCGCTCGGGCATCAACGCGCTGCCGCGCGGCCAGCGCGCGGCGGGGCTCGCCGTCGGCTTCACGCAGTGGCAGACCTATCGCTATGTGCTGTTGCCGGTCGCGTACCGGATCATCGTGCCGCCGCTCACGTCCGAGTTTCTGAACATCTTCAAGAACTCGGCGGTCGCGTCGACGATCGGCCTGCTCGAACTGTCCGCGCAGGCGCGCCAGCTCGTCGACTACACCGCGCAGGCGTATGAGTCGTTCATCGCGGTGACGCTCGCTTACGTGCTGATCAACCTCGTCGTGATGGGGCTGATGCGGTGGGTCGAGGCGAAGACCCGTCTGCCCGGCTATATCGGAGGCAAGTGATGCATCATTTCGACTGGAGCGGCATTCCGGGCGCGCTGCCGACGCTATGGAGCGGCGCGATCGTCACGTTCGAGATCACGCTGATCGCCATCGTGGTCGGCATCCTGTGGGGCACGGTGCTCGCGCTGTTGCGTCTGTCGGGCATCAAGCCGCTCGAATGGTTCGCTAAAGCGTATGTGACGGTGTTCCGCTCGATTCCGCTCGTGATGGTGCTGCTGTGGTTCTTCCTGATCGTGCCGCAGGTGCTGCAAAACGTGCTGAATCTGCCGCCCGACATCGACATCCGCCTCGCGTCCGCGATGGTCGCGTTTTCGCTGTTCGAGGCCGCGTACTATTCGGAGATCATCCGCGCGGGCATTCAGGCGGTGCCGCGCGGACAGGTGAACGCATCGTTCGCGCTCGGCATGCGTTATGGTCAGGCGATGCGCCACGTGGTGCTGCCGCAGGCGTTTCGCGCGATGGTGCCGTTGCTGCTCACGCAGGCGATCGTGCTGTTTCAGGACACGTCGCTCGTGTACGTGATCGGCCTCGCGGATTTCTTTCGCACCGCGACGAACATCGGCGACCGCGACGGCACGACCGTCGAGATGGTGCTGTTCGCGGGCGCGTGTTATTTCGTGATCTGCGTGATCGCGTCGAGCCTCGTCAAGGGTCTTCAGAAAAAGGTCGCAAGATGATTTCGATAAAGAACGTTTCGAAGTGGTACGGTCAATTCCGGGTGCTGACCGACTGCACGACGGAAGTGAAGAAAGGGGAAGTGGTCGTCGTCTGCGGGCCGTCCGGCTCGGGCAAGTCCACGCTGATCAAGACCGTCAACGGCCTCGAGCCGTTCCAGCAGGGCGAGATCCTCGTGAACGGCCAGTCGCTCGGCGACAAGAAGACGAACCTGTCGAAGCTGCGCGCGAAGGTCGGCATGGTGTTTCAGCACTTCGAACTGTTCCCTCACCTGTCGATCACCGAGAACCTGACGCTCGCGCAGATCAAGGTGCTCGGCCGCTCGAAGGACGAGGCCACCGCGAAGGGGCTGAAGCTGCTCGATCGCGTCGGCCTGCGCGCGCACGCGGACAAGTTTCCGGGGCAATTGTCGGGCGGTCAGCAGCAGCGCGTAGCGATCGCGCGCGCGCTGTCGATGGACCCGATCGCGATGCTGTTCGACGAGCCGACGTCGGCGCTCGATCCTGAGATGATCAACGAGGTGCTCGACGTGATGGTCGAACTCGCTCAGGAAGGGATGACGATGATGTGCGTGACGCACGAAATGGGCTTCGCGAAGAAGGTCGCGCATCGCGTGATCTTCATGGACCAGGGGGCGATCGTCGAGGACGACCAGAAAGAGGCGTTCTTCGCGAATCCGAAGTCGGACCGCGCGAAGGACTTTCTCGCGAAGATCCTGCACTGAGCGGGGCGGGGGCGCTGTATTTCGCCCCGCGCTTCGTTGTTCGAAGCGCTATTCGAAGCGCTATTCGCCCCAGGTCTGAAGCTCGGTGCCTTCGGCGTTCTCGAAGCCGGGTACGCCGGAAGGCGCCGGCCGCGGGCCGGCGCTCAACGACGCCGACGGGTCCGTCGCCGGGTTGCGCAGCTTGTCGAGCACCTTTTGCGGCACGGGCACGTTGGTCTGCGCGATCACCTCGCCGTGCTGGAACAGCATCAGGTCGCCGGGCGCGAAACGCGTCCACACTTCGTTGTCGGTCAGCGGCTGCGTCGCGATGATCGCGACGCGGTCTTCCGGCGTCGTGTACTTCGCGAAATCGACCGACAAATCCTCGTCGACCAGATGCGCGGTCGAGAACGGCCAGCGGCGCACCAGATAGTGCAGATGCGTCGAGCAGTGCGCGAACAGCGCCTGGCCATTCGACATCAGGAAATTGAACACGCCGGATTCCGTGACCTCGCGCGTGAGCGCCGCGAGCGCGGCGAACAGCTCGTCGAGCGGCGGCTGCTCGCCGGGGAACGCATCGCGCAGCCCTTGCAGCAGCATGCAGAACGCGCGCTCGCTGTCGGTCGTGCCGACCGGCCGATACACCCCCGACATGTCCGGATCGAAGTCCTGCAGATCGCCGTTGTGCGCGAAGATCCAGTGGCGGCCCCACAGCTCGCGCTGAAACGGATGGCAGTTTTCGAGCAGGATGTGCCCCTGCGTGGCCTTGCGGATGTGCGCGATCGTGTTGCGCGACTTGATCGGATAGCGCTTGACCATTTCCGCGAGCGGCGAGCGCGACGACGGCTGATGGTCGATGAACAGGCGACACGCCTTGTCCTCGAAGAAAGCGATGCCCCAGCCGTCCGCGTGATGGTCGGTGACGCCGCCGCGCGCGGCGAAGCCGGTGAAGGAGAACGTGACGTCCGTCGGCGCCGCGCAGTTCATTCCGAGGAGCTGGCACATGGTGTTGCTTGAGGGCGAGGCGGGCCGGCGAGCCGGTACAATGGTGATTTCCTAGGATATCACCGCACCTCGTGCGGCCAATATCAAATTTGCCGGAAGGTTTCCATCCGGCGTTCTGTAGTGCCGGTCAGTGCGTGCCGCGAGGCATGGCCGCTGACGCACGATCACCGTCTTTCTCGCGCGAATCGCGCTTTTCGTCATGAACGCTTCCTCTGCGACGACCCTCACGCTGACCCGCCCCGACGACTGGCATCTGCACGTGCGCGACGGCGCAATGCTGGCCGCCGTCCTGCCGCACACCGCGCGCCAGTTTGCCCGCGCAATCATCATGCCGAACCTGAAACCGCCGGTCACGACGACCGCGCAGGCCGCCGCGTACCGCGAGCGGATTCTCGCCGCGCTGCCGGCCGGCGTGAAGTTCGAGCCGCTGATGACGCTGTACCTGACCGACAACACGCCGGCCGACGAGATCCGCCGCGCGAAGGCGAGCGGTTTCGTACATGGCGTGAAGCTGTATCCGGCCGGCGCGACGACGAACTCCGACGCGGGCGTGACCGATCTGCAGAAGTGCGCGAAGACGCTCGAAGCGATGCAGGAAGCCGGGATGCCGCTGCTCGTGCACGGCGAGGTGACGAATGCGGACATCGACCTGTTCGATCGCGAGAAGGTGTTCATCGACCGCGTGATGACGCCGCTGCGCCGTGATTTTCCCGCGCTGAAGGTCGTGTTCGAGCACATCACGACGAAAGACGCGGCCGACTACGTGCGCACCGACACGGCCGCGCCGGGGCTCCTCGGCGCGACGATCACCGCGCATCACCTGCTGTACAACCGCAACGCGATCTTCCAGGGCGGAATTCGTCCGCACTACTACTGTCTGCCGGTGTTGAAGCGCGAGACGCATCGCGTCGCGCTCGTCGAGGCGGCGACGTCCGGCGATCCGCGTTTCTTCCTCGGCACCGACAGCGCGCCGCATCCGAAGGGGCTGAAGGAGCACGCGTGCGGCTGCGCGGGCTGCTACACCGCGCTGCACGCGCTCGAACTGTACGCGGAGGCATTCGACAACGCGGGTGCGCTCGACAGGCTGGAAGCGTTCGCGAGCTTCTTCGGCGCGGATTTCTACGGCCTGCCGCGCAACACCGGCCAGGTGACGCTGCGACGCGAACCATGGACGCTGCCCGCCGAAATCGCGGCCGGCGAGACGCCGGTCGTGCCGCTGCGCGGCGGCGAGTCGATCGGCTGGCGCCTCGTCTGACGCGCGATGGCCGGCGCGCGGCTCGTGGCAGCGGAGTCGGCGCGAGGTGACGCCGTCGCCGCGCGCTCCGGCTTCGCGGCGATCGACTGGACCCGCCCGTGGTTTGCGCCGTTCGCGCCGCGCGGCCGCCGCTGGCAGCAGGCAGCTATGGCGAGCTACACGCGCTACCTGGAAGAACTGAACGTCGATGCGCGCGCGTGCGGGCAACGCACCGGGCGCGGTGCGCCGCTCTCGTTCATCGCGCAGCACGATCTGCCGGCCGGCGCCGCGTACGAGGCGCACATCGCGGCGACCGGGTGCGTGCCGACCCGGCACAACCTGCACGACTTCTTCAATGCGCTGATGTGGTTCTCGTATCCGCGCATCAAGGCGACGCTGAACGCGCGGCAGTCCGGCGCGATCGACGCGCTCGGCGTCGGCCCGACGCGCGGCGGCGTGCGGGACGCGCTGACGCTGTTCGACGAAAACGCGGTGCTGTTCGCGTGCGCGGATCCGCTCGTCGCGGCCGCGTTGCACGGCTTCGACTGGCGCACGCTGTTCGTCGCGCGGCGCGACGCGTGGGGCACGTGCTGCGAGGTGCGTCCGTTCGGGCATGCGCTGCTCGAAAAGCTGATTGCGCCATATCCGGCGTGCACCGCGCACGCGTGGATCGTCGACGTGCCGCCCGACTATTTCTCGTGGACGGCTGCTGTGCGCGACGCATGGCTCGACCGCTCGATCGCCGATGTGCTCGCCGGTGACACGACCCTCACGCCGCGCAGTTTCGCGCCGCTGCCGGTGCTCGGCATTCCGGGCTGGTGGGCGGACAACGAAGCGGCGTCGTTCTACGACGATGCATCGGTGTTCCGGCCCGGCCGACGCGCGTCGGCGCGCGATGCCCGCGCGTGCTAACATCGCCGTTCGCAAAGCAGGCCAGGCAGTCGCGGCCCCGGGGTTTCGGCCTTCGGGGGCGAGGAAAGTCCGGACTCCACAGGGCAGGGTGATGGCTAACGGCCATCCGTGGCGACACGCGGAACAGGGCAACAGAAAGCAAACCGCCGATGGCCCGGCGCAAGCCGGGATCAGGTAAGGGTGAAACGGTGCGGTAAGAGCGCACCG
>Ga0310811_10000342_pt1 | contig 63717 bp, 59 predicted proteins | sample YCmetagenome_FD_207642 | JGI IMG/M metagenome (GOLD analysis project Ga0310811, IMG submission 207642) | Soil microbial communities from experimental microcosm in Duke University, North Carolina, United States - YC | ecosystem: Engineered > Artificial ecosystem > Soil microcosm > Unclassified ... | reverse complement strand
GGACCAGCAAAAGCAGGACCAGCAAAAGCAGGACCAGCAAAAGCAGGACCAGCAAAAGCAGGACCAGCAAAAGCAGGACCAGCAAAAGCAGGACCAGCAGAAGCAAGACCAGCAGAAGCAGGACCAGCAGAAGCAGGACCAGCAGAAGCAGGACCAGCAAAAGCAGGATCAGCAAAAGCAGGACCAGCAAAAGCAGGACCAGCAGAAGCAAGACCAGCAGAAGCAAGACCAGCAGAAGCAAGACCAGCAGAAGCAGGACCAGCAGAAGCAGGGCGATTCCCCGCAAGATCAGCAGCCGGAGTCGCGGCCTCAGAATCAATCCCAACAAGGCCAGCCGAAGCCGACTCCTCAGCCGACGCCCGGCGAGAAAAAGGAGGGTGAGCTGAAAGCCCAGCCCGACCAGCCGAAAGGCGACGAGAAGCAGCCCGCGGCCGTGGCGCAGCCGGATAAAGATGGGGAAATGTCAGAGGCGCAGGCACGTGCGCTCTTGCGATCCATGCAGGGAGAGGAGCAACGTGTGCGCTTGCTTGAACGTCAGCAAAATCAGGATGTCTTAAAGGACTGGTAATCGCCGTGAACAAATTCCGTTTCGCTCTTATCCTCGGTCTTTGTTGTTCGTTGCGCGCCCTCGCCGCCGCCACGATCACGACGGAACTCTCCGCCGACGAGACCTCGGTCGGGATGCCCGTGCAGATGCAGATCAACGTGGAGGGCACGACCAATGTCGTCATGCCCCCCTCGCTGGGAGTTTCCGGATTGGACTCGAGGCTCACGGGCCGGCAGACGCTCGTGCAGATCAACAATGGCCGGATGACCACCTCTGGGGTCTACGTTTATACGATCATTCCGCAGCGGGCGGGCACTTTCGAAATCCCTCCGATCGAGATCAATGCCGACGGACAAAGGCAGCAGACGACCGCCAAGAAATTGCTCGTCCAGGCAGGAACCGCACCCGCGCCCCGTCCGGCGCCGGCCATGCCGGTCCCTCCGGGTGGTGCGATCACGCAGGGCAGTTCGTCGAGTCCTCCTCCGGACAGCGATCAGGCGGCGTCGGTGGAAATCATCGTTCCCAAGAAGAGCATCTACGTGGGCGAAGTCGTCCCGGTGGAAATTCGCTTCTATTTGAAGGGAATGGCTCGTTTTCGGCCCCTGCAGGAGGAGCCGCAGGTTAGTGGCGAGGGCTTCACGGTGCAGAAGCTTTCCCCGGCCACGCAAACCCGGGAGACCAGCGGCGATACGGAGTATCTCGTGCTGGCCTACAAGACGTCGATCGCGGCGGTCAAAAGCGGCGAGCTGCCGCTTCCCTCCGTGGAGTTCAATGGGGTGCTCAGCATGCCCGCGAAGGCGCCGGCCAACATGCAAAGCATCTTCGACCAGTTCTTTGGCGGCCAGGGGATGAGCGACGATCAGGAAGTGGCGATCAAGAGTGAACCGAAGACCATCCGGGTGAAGGCGCTGCCGGTGGCGGGCAGGCCCGATGACTTCTCGGGGGCGGTCGGTGATTTTACGATCGCGGCGAGTGCCGATCCCACAACGGTGCCGGCGGGAGATCCCGTGACCTTGAAGGTCGCCATCTCCGGACGTGGAAATTTCGACGCGATGGGCGAGCCCGATCTCATCTATACGGATGGGTGGAAGACCTACCCGCCGACCAGCCGCTTCGAAAAATCCGACGGGATCGGCTACGGTGGGACGAAGACTTTCGAAATGCCGATGGTGGCCCTGCAGCCGCAGACCCACACGCCGGTGGCGCAGTTCTCTTACTTCGATCCGGATAAGGAGAAATATTTTGTGCTCAAGAGCCAGCCGGTGGCCATCCACGCGGCAGCCGATCCCGCCGCACCGGCTGCGGCCGCCCCGGAGGCCAGCTCGACTCCCAAGGCGACGCCAGCTCCCAATCACGATGGCGAGTGGCTTACTCATTCCACGCCCCGCTCGTGGCAGCCGCTGGCCAGGCGCCCTGCCTTCTGGATCGTCAATGCCGTGCTGGCGATTGGTTTGATCGGGGCAATGGCCGGAATCAAGATTCGCCGCTCCCGGCAGGGTCCGGCCGGTCGGCGCGCAGCCCGGGCACGCGAGCGCGATCGCCTGCTGGGGGAACTTGGTCAGGCGGGAGTGACGGATGAAGTCTTTTACGCCAAAGCCCTGGAGGCTCTGACGATTCAGGCGGAGCTTACCGGTGAGTCCGGTCCTTTCGAGCTCGTGAGATCGCTGGAGGCGCGCGGACGCAACATCAGCGATCTCCATGCCGTGCTTGCGCGCGCCGATGAAATGAAATTCAGCGGAGGCTCGGCTGCGGTGGCCCCGCTCGACGCCGAGGAGCGCCGAAGAATCATCCGTGCTATGCTGGAGGTCTGTCGATGAGAGCGATTCCTTTTCTGATCATGCTTGCCGCTGCGTCGATGGCGTATGGCGCCGACGCAGATTCGACGCCTGCCGCGCACGACTACGATAACGCGGCAAAACAAGCGGAACAAAAAGTGGCCAACGCTTCAGCCGGTGCGGAGGACTATTACAACCTCGGGCTGGCCCGCGACAAACAGGGCGATGTGGCGCAGGCGTCGTTGAATTACGAGCGGGCGTTGCAGCTCGATCCCGGCCTGCATCCCGCACGCAATGCGCTGGCGACGCTGGCTTCCTCGAAGAGCATCCCGCTCGCGCCCCATTCCTGGCGCGATGATGTGAATGCGGTGATCCACCCCGACGCGCTCGTGGCGGTGGGGGCGTCCTTGTTTTGGGCCGGTGCCTTCGGCCTTCTTCTGGCCGGCCAGATCCGCCGCCACCGTACTCTGGTCCGGACTCTGGCGATCCTTGCCGTGCTCGTCGGCACGGTCGCGGAGACGGCAGGCTGGCTTACCGATGGTCGTCTGGCTTTGGCGCGACCCGCCGTGGTCACGGCCAAGGATGGAGTGGAGGTTCTGACTGCTCCGGCCAACAATTCGACCCCGGTGGTGACACTGCCCTCGGGCACACCGGTCGGAGTTCTCTCCCCGCGAGGCTCATGGACTTATATCGACGTGAACGGCGGGGCGCGTGGCTGGGTGCAAACGGATCGACTGACTCCTGTAACTCCCGGTGAAACCTTACTCTAGCCTCCTGCTCCTGGTGACGTGCTGCGCGATGAATTTCTCCGCGGCACGCGCGGGGGATACGGACTGGCGGGAAGAGGTCACCCAGGCGCCGCTGGGGAAGTTTGCGCCGCTTCCCGACCTGCGCATGCATTTTGTTTTTGGCTGGTCGAATGTGCTCCAGGCGGCGGAAGCGGATGCGACGATCAAGAGCCTGCCGGGGGGATACCGGGCCATGGTCACCGGCAAGACGGAGGGACTGGCCCGCACGCTCTGGCCGCTGGACGCGCAACACTCGGTCTCGATGACCATTACGCCGAAGAAATCGGGGCGGGTCTCCCAAGTCGAGCGCTACCGATCCCGCACGATCGAGACGCTCCTGCGCTTCGATGCGAATGGCGTCGACCGCCGCCGGGTGGCGAGTTCGAAAGATGAGTCGAAGTGGAAACGGGTGAATTTCTCCCCCCTCTACGACATGGTCGGCGGTATTCTTTACATCCGCAGCCAACCGCTCCGGATTGGCGACAAAATTGGGGTCGTATCCTTTCCGGGAGATTCGCCCTATCTCACCGTGGTCACGGTCGAGAAACGGGAGACGATTCGGTGCATGGGCCGCGACCGGCCGGCACTGCGCCTTTCCCTTGACGTGCGCAAGCTGGAGGTCGCCAAAAAAGCCCCGACCACGGCGGTCCCGTACACGAAGTTCCGCAGTGGCACGGTCTGGGTTTCGGATGATGCTCTGCGGATTCCGATCCGGGCCGAGATGCGGATCTTTGTCGGTTTCGTCTATGGCGAGATCAAGAGCTGTGAGCAGCTCTGAGATCAGAATTGTTTCGCCGCAGATTTCGCGGATATCGCAGAGAAATGAAGATGGCCTGCCGGGCAAATCTGAGAGGTTGATCCGGGTAGGCGTGGCTCCCGCCAACCGACTTTTTATAATCTGGAATGATTGCTCAATCGAGGATCCGGTAACGGTTGAGGGACCCTTTCTCCGCCCAGGTGTACAACCGGGGCCGTCCGAGCTGGAAGCGAAGGGTGTTTTGCGGGGCGAGCTGGGCGATCCAATCCAGCGCGGCGTCGCGGTCCTCGCTGCCGATCCTCCGGTCCGGCCGGGCGAAGGTCATGTGAGGGAGGGGAGATCTCGTATCGACACGCGCTCCGGCTTCCCGGCAGATGAGCGCCCGCCATTTCTCGATCTGGCCCTCGACCTCCCTTTTTCCAACGTTGAGCATGGAGACCAGCGCGGAAAACCGTCTCGGCTGTGGCAGGGCGACAAATTCGCCGGGACTCATCTCGATTGCGGACAAGGAGAGTTTTTCGAGCAGGGCGGACATTTTCGCCTGCAAACCCGGTTCATAGCGTCCGAGGAACGCAAGGGTCACGTGGAGGTCTTCCGGAGGCAGGAAGTTCAAGCCGCCGGGTGCCGCGGCTTCCAAATTGGCAAGCCATTCCTCCGCGCCATTCACGGGCCATGCAACGAACCAATTGGGTGTCATGCAATTTGATTAGCGTTGCCGGGGAGGATAGGGGAAGCTTCAAGCATGCCCCTGGACGCCGCGACGTTTAAAAAACTCGGCTCTTTTTACCTCGGCAGGACGATTGATCCCGCCAATGCGGAGCCGACGGATGCACCCTTTCTCTACGATTCACGAGATCTCGTGACCCACGCCGTCTGCGTGGGGATGACGGGCAGCGGAAAGACCGGATTGTGCATCGGCCTGCTCGAGGAAGCCGCGATCGATGCCATTCCTGCGCTTATCATCGACCCGAAAGGCGATCTTACGAATCTCGCTCTGCAATTCCCTCGATTGCGAGGGGAGGATTTCCAACCCTGGGTCTCCACGGACGAGGCTGCGCGGGCGGGGCAGGATGTCGCCGCCTTTGCCGAGAGCCAGGCAAAGACCTGGCGCGAGGGGCTCGCGAAATGGGGCGAGGATGGATCGCGCATCGAGCGCTTGCAGGCTGCGGCCGAGGTGAAAATCTTCACGCCCGGCAGTACGGCGGGGACGCCAGTTTCCGTGCTCTCGTCATTCGACGCACCGGCGCAGCGGGACGATGCGGAGTTGCTTGCCGATCGGGTGGACTCCACCGCTGCGGCGTTGCTTGGCCTGGCGGGAATTTCCGGGGATGCCGTGACCAGCCGTGAGCATACGTTGCTGGCGACGATCCTCACGAATGCGTGGACCGCCGGAGAGTCGCTTACGCTCGTGGAGATCGTGAAGCGCATCCAGAAGCCGCCTTTCAACTCGGTCGGGGTGCTGGATCTGGAGTCGTTTTATCCGGAGAAGGACCGCTTCAAACTCGTCCTCGCGCTCAATAACCTGCTCGCTTCCCCGGCCTTTGCCGCGTGGCAACAGGGCGTTCCTCTGGATTTGCAGTCGCTGCTCTACACGAGTGCCGGAAAGCCACGGCTCGCGATCCTGTCGATTGCCCATCTCGACGACGCGCAGAGGATGTTCTTCGTCTCGCTATTGCTGAACGCCGCCGTCTCCTGGATGCGCGCGCAGCCGGGCACGACCAGCCTGCGGGCGCTGCTCTACATGGATGAGGTGTTCGGATATTTCCCTCCGGTCGAGAATCCGCCGAGCAAGAAGCCGCTGCTGACCTTGCTCAAGCAGGCGCGGGCCTTTGGCCTCGGCGTGGTGCTGGCGACGCAGAATCCCTCGGATCTCGATTACAAGGGGCTGTCGAATGCGGGCACCTGGTTCATTGGTCGTCTGCAGACCGAGCGCGATCGTGCGCGTTTGCTCGACGGACTTGGCGACGCCGGCGCGGCGGATCGCGAAGCACTGGAGAAACTGATCGGCAGCACCGGCAAGCGCCGCTTCGTGATGCAGAGCGTACACGAGGACGCGCCGGTGCTCTTCGAGACGCGCTGGACGCTGTCGTATCTTTGCGGCCCTCTCACGCGGGACCAGATCCGCAAGCTGCAGCCGGGGACCGTGGCGACGAAAACCGCGCCAGACCCCGCCGCCTCGCCGGTGACTCCGGCGCCGGTCGCCGGGGCGCCGATGCTGAAAAATATCACCCAGGTCTTCTCGAAGGCCTCTTCGGCGTCAGGACGCTGGGCGCCACGGCTCCTCGTCGCGGCCACGGTGCGGTATCGCGATGCGAAGCGGGGGATCGATTCGAGTCTGGAGGAGGCGTTGCTTACCGGGGTGCCGGGAGCTTTGGCCGGAGCGGATTGGGCGGCCGGCGAGACGGCGCGAGTGGAGGATTTCACGGAATCCGCGGGCGACGGAGAGTTCGAGGCCGTTCCGGACCAGGCCCGGGAGGCGAAGCGCTATGGCGACTGGAGCCGGGATGCCGCGGATTGGCTCTCGGCGAATCGCCCGCTCGAGATCTTCCGCTGCGATACGTTGAAGCTCGAATCGACGCCGGGGGAAAACGAACGGGATTTCCGGGCGCGGCTGACGTTGAAGCTGCGCGAGACGCGCGATTCCCGCATCGATGAAGTGAAGGTCCGATATGAAAAGAAGCTCGAGGCGCTGCGAGTGCAGTCGCAGCGCGCCTCGGACGCCATCGCCCGCGAGCAGGCCCAGGCCGGGCAGGCAGGGCTTCAGACCGCGCTCTCGATCGGCTCCACGCTGCTGGGAGTTTTTCTGGGCCGGAAGGCGATCAGCGCGTCGACGCTCGGGCGTGCGACCACGGCAGCCCGAGGGGTGGGGCGCTCCGTGAAGGAATACGGCGATGTGGGCAAGGCGAAGGAGAAGCTGGCCTCGCTCGAGGCGGAACGCGCCGGGCTCGAAAGCGAACTCGCGACCGAGCTGGCAGGCATTGTCCCAGCGGAGCCCGAGCTGGAGACCGTCCGCATCGCTCCGGCGCGGGGCGGGGTGCGCGTGCGACTGGTGGCGCTGGCCTGGGTGCCGGCGTGATTCGGTTTGCGTTGCGCGGCTTCTGGTGTTCCTGTGAACGGCAGTGATCCATCAGCTTCGCTCCGCCGTTGAGTTCGCGTCGCATCTGCCGCGTTACAACGAAATCATCCGCGTCCTGTTCAAGTACGGCTTCGCCGATGTGTTGAAGCTCGTCGCGCTCCAGCGCGTGATCGGGATTGAGGATGCCGTCCTGCAGACCCACGAGACCGGCCTGCTCTCGAAGCCGCCCGCGGAGCGATTGCGGCTGGCGCTGGAGGAACTGGGGCCCACTTTCATCAAATTTGGCCAGATCATCAGTGCCCGCCGTGACTTGGTGACCGACGAGTACTACGCCGAGCTCTGCAAGCTGCAGGACAGCGTGCCGACCTTCCCCGGCACCGAGGCCAAGAAGATTTTCGAAAGCGAGATCGGGATCAGCGTCGACGAGGCCTTCGACGAATTCGACACGCAGCCGCTGGCGGGAGCCTCGATCGCGCAGGTGCATCGCGCGGTGACGAAGGAAGGGGCGATCGTGGCGGTGAAGGTCCAGCGGCCGGATATCCAGCCGGTGATCGAGCGGGATCTCTCCATCATCCTCGATCTGGCGAAGTTCGTGGACAAGCACGTGCCGGATATCTCGGTGCTGAATCCGGTCGCGATCATCAAGGAGTTCTCGAATACGATTCGCAAGGAACTCGATTTTACCAACGAAGCGTCCAACGCCGAGAGATTCGGACAGCAGTTCGAAGGGAATGAGCACATCCATGTGCCGGCGGTGCTGCGGGAGTTCTCGAAAGAGAAGATCCTGACCATGGAGTTCATCTCGGGATATCCGGTGAACGACACCGAGGTGCTCCTGAAGCACGACATCGATCCGGTCGAGCTGTCCGAGAATATCTCCGTGCTCATCTATCAGCAGATCTTCGAGCACGGCTTCTTCCATGGCGATCCTCACCCGGGGAACATGACGGTGCTGAAGGGCGGCATAATCGGGCTCTACGACTACGGGATGATGGGCGCCTTCTCGCCCGGTTTCCGCTCGAGCGTGGCGCACCTCATCGCGGGGCTCGCGGAGAAGGATCACCGTCAGGTCATGCGGTCGATCCTCGATATGTCCGAGGAAGGGCTGGTGGACGATCCCGACCGCATGCTGCGTGATGTCGAGGAGTTCAGCGACCATCACCTGAACAACAAGCCTCTGGCTGAGATCAATCTCGGCTATGTGCTGAACAGCCTGCTCGACCTCCTGCGGCGCAACAAGCTGCGCATGAAGGGCAGTTTTTACCTCGGCATCAAGGCCCTCTCCCAGGTCGAAGCCATCGGCCGCGACCTCAACCCCGAGCTGAATTTCATCGAGTACGGCAAGCCCTACGCGACCGAGATCATCCAGAACAAATATGCGCCCGGGCATTTGTTCGAGCTGTTCAAGAAGATCGCCGCCGAGTCCATCGACTTCCTCGACGACTTCCCGCACGACTTCCGCACGCTTTGGAACCGGGTCCGCAAGGGCAACATCAACATCCCGCTCCAGCACAAGATCGATCCCGAGGGGTTCGAGCCGCTGCGCAAGACGCTGGACTCGATTGCCAATCGCCTGACCAACGCGATCCTCGCCGCATCGGTGCTGATCTGCTCGTCGATCCTTATTCTCTCCGGCCTCCCTCCGAAGATCTGGGACATCCCGGTCATCGGCCTGATCGGACTGATCTGGGGCACCTACATCTGCCTGCGCCTGATCCTGTCGATCTGGAAGCACGGCGGCCTGTAGAAAAAGAAAACGCGCCCTTGCGGGCGCGTCATCTTTTCGTGGGGGAAATTTGCGGTGGGATTTAGATCTTGCCGAGGAGGTTTTGCAGCGCGGATGTGCTGCTGGTGATGGCGTCGTTCAGGTTCGACGATGCCTTGCCGAGGAGGTCGTGCGCCTTCTTCTTGGCGGCGATACGGGACTTCGCCGTGGTCTGGGCACTGCCTCGGATGCCACCGCGCAGGACGGACGCGGCCTGATCGACGAGTTTGAGCGCCTGTTCGGCGAGCTTGTGCTCACGGCCCTGCGGGATGGAGGTCGATTTCGTGCTGACCTTCGAGGCTGGCTTGGATGGGACTTTTTTCGGCAGGGCTTTCGACACCGCGGCCTTCGCCTTGGTCACGGGGGATTTCTTCGCCGCCGTTTTTTTCGGGGCGGATTTTTTAGCGGCGGGTTTCTTTTTTGCGGTTGCCATGGCCGCAACATACACGAAGGCCGGTCAGGAAACTACCTGATTCAGCGGGGCAGAGATCATTGAGCCGCTTGCCAAGCGGGCGGAGCGCGTCCATCATTCCACACTTTTCCATGGACGCCTTAATCGATCTGCTCAAGCACAACCCGCTCATGCCACGAGCGGACCTCGCCCGTCTTCTCGGCCTCACGGTCGACGAGGTGAACGCGCGCGTGGCCGAGCTCGAGCGCGACGGCGTCATTCTCGGCTACCAGACAGTCATCAACCGCGACAAATGGAACCCCGATACGGTGACGGCCGTGATCGAGGTGAAGATCACGCCCGAGCGCGATGGCGGCTTCGACCGCATCGCCTCGCGCATCGCGAAGTTCGAGGAGGTTCAGAGCTGCTACCTGATGAGCGGCGGCTACGATCTGCTCGTGCTCGTCGAGGCGGATACTCTCCGCCAGGTCGCGAGCTTCGTGGCCGAAAAGCTCAGCACGATCGAGGCGGTGGTCTCGACGGCGACCCGCTTCCGCCTGAAGACCTACAAGGAAAATGGCGCCTTCCATCATTTCGACACCGCACCCGAGCGCCTCTCCGTTTCGCCATGAGCATTCCCATCGCCGACCATGTGCGCGATATCCCGAAGTCGGGCATTCGCGACTTTTTTGAAATCGTCCAGTCGATGACCGACGTGATCTCGCTCGGCATCGGTGAGCCGGATTTCGTCACCCCGTGGCACATCCGCGAGGCCGCGATCTATTCGCTCGAGAAGGGGCGCACCGGCTACACCTCGAACCTCGGCCTGCCGCGCCTGCGCCGCGCGATCGCGGATACGGTGCAGAAGGCCACGGGCGTTCGCTACGACCCGAACAGCGAGATCCTGGTCTCGGTCGGCGTGTCCGAGGCGATCGACATCGCATTGCGTGCGATTCTGAATCCCGGCGACGAGGTGCTCTATCACGAGCCCTGCTACGTTTCCTACAATCCCAGCGTGGCCCTGGCCTTCGGGGTGGCTCGTGCGATCTCGACGAGCGCCGAGGATGAGTTCGCCCTGCGCGCCGACGCGCTGGAGGCTGCGATCGGGCCACGCACGAAAGCGGTGATGCTGAATTTCCCGACGAACCCGACCGGCGGCGTAATGGATCGCGCGCAGATCGAGGCCATCGCGGAGGTCTGCATCCGCCACAATCTCACCGTCCTGACGGATGAGATTTACAGTGAGCTGACCTACGACGGCCGCGAGCATTTCAGCATCGTCTCCGTGCCGGGGATGAAGGAACGCACGATCTATCTCCACGGCCTCTCGAAAGCCTATGCGATGACCGGCTTCCGCGTTGGTTATGCCTGCGGGCCGAATGCCGTGATCGAGGCAATGATGAAGATCCATCAGTACTCGATCCTCTGCACCTCGATCATGAGCCAGGACGCCGCCACCGAGGCGCTGGAGCGTGGTGAGCCGGCCATGCTGCGCATGCGTCGCGAGTACGAGCTGCGGCGCAATTACATCGTGAGTTCGCTGAATGAAATGGGCCTCGAGACATTCATGCCGCGGGGCGCGTTCTACGTTTTCCCGAAGATTACCTCGACCGGGCTGACCAGCCATGAGTTCTCGATGAATCTGCTGCGCGAGAAGCGGGTCGCGGTCGTCCCGGGCACCGCCTTCGGAAAGTCGGGCGAGGGGCATGTGCGTTGCAGCTACGCGACAGGTCTCGACCAGATCAAGGTCGCCATGGAGCGGATTGCCGAGTTTGTCGAAGAGACGCGCCAGGGGCGTACCCGCTCGGCGGCCTGACGAAATCAAAAGGCAGTGGTTCTGAGGAAAGCAGGAAAAGCCTGAGATCGCCCTGCGTTGCCTCGTCTCGAATTGAAGGGACGAGGTGATGTCCGCTTTTTTCCCAGTGATCCGCACTCAGAGAAGTCGGCTTTGCGGTTCACTCCGCCTTCCGTTGAAATCCGGATGTGAAAAGAGCCCGGTTTTTGGCCGGGCTCTCTTCGGTGGGAAATTTCGGATCGGTCAGTCGGCTTTTTGGGTCGGCTCGCCGGCGTCCTTCCAGCCGGAGATGCCGCCGACGAAGTGTTTCACGTTGGTGTAGCCGAGTTTTTTCGCGGCGATCGCGGCCTGGAGGTAGGCTTTGCAGCTCGGGCTGCCGCAATAGGCCACGATGAGAGCGTTCTTGTCCGAAGGGAGCTTGGCGGCGAAGTCGTCCTTGACCGCGATGTAATCGATCGCACCGGGGATGTGGCCTTCCTTGAAGGAATCGGATCCGTTGACGTCCACGATGGTGGCATCCTTGGCGGCGACGACTTTCTTCAAGTCATGGAGGCTGATGTCCGGGAAGGTCGTGGCTGCGAAAGCGGTCGCGGCGAGGGCGAAGGCACTAAGAACGGCGAAGATTTTTTTCATGATGAAATAGGGTTCGCCGGGAAATCTACGCAGGCGGCAGACTTTGCAAGGGCGCAAATCGCGAATGGTCGCAAATCAGGGGGCCATCCTAGGCGGATTGGACCAATCGACTGGTTCTACAATCGCGTGTGCGGCTCGCCGGAAGTCACGGACGCGAAGAGCGCGAGGAGCGGATGGGTGGCCGCGCCCGGAAGCTTGCCGGGGATGATGGAGACATCCGTGCCCACGGGGACCCCTGCGTAAAGCTCGATAACGTCGCTGGAGCGCATGCGGATGCAGCCGTAGCTCGCCGGGCGACCGAGGTGCTTCTCATCAGGCGTGCCATGGATGTAAACGCCACGGGCGTGAGCGTTGGCATTGGTTGCCTCCTGACCGTTGAGCCAGAGAATCCGGGAAACGATGGGATCGCGGCCGGGGGCGTTTGGCTTGAGGACTTCGCCGGTGAAGCTGCGGTGCTTGATCACTGCGCCGGCAGGCAGCCCGTCCCCGATTTTCTGGTCGACCTTAAGATGGCCGAGCGGAGTGCGATAGCTGCCGTAAGAGTCGCCGATGCCGAAGCGCGAGGTCGAGATGGGGTATTTTCGCAGGACTTCACCGTCGCGGACCAGCGCCAGCTTCTGCTCGGCCACGCTCACGATGATCTCTGTGCGGGAAGGTTGCGCTGCATTCGCCACTGGGGCTGAAGGAGCGGGAGCCTCCTCGGCGGCCATGAGGGCGGTCGAGGTCGCGCCTAGAAGCAGCGCGGCAGAGAGTAACGGGCGAATCAAAAGCATCGGCAAACGGTTAAGGAAGCGCGAAACATGCCAACTTTTTGCAGGTGCGCAAGGGAAAGTCAGTAAAAAACCTGATGGCCTTCTCAGGGCACGGCCCGAGATCGGTTTACTCGACGGCGAATTTCACCGGGCGATTTCGAGAAGACACTATGAAATATGAGCCGTCGGAATGCTCAAGGAGCTCCGACAATCGGCTGCGTGACGACGACGGCAGTGCTGCGAATGGCGCGGGTGAGGACTTCCTTGCCGGACGGCTGGAGTTCGTGAGCCATTCCCCGGTAGCGCATCGGGTGGAAGCCAAGCGCGGCGATGGCATCCAGAGGAGACTGCTTGAGAGCGGCTTTCCATTCCGGGATGCCGCCGGTCTCATAGTAATAGATCCATTTGCGATCCGCACTCCATCCCGCGAAAAACATCACGTGCTGGTGTGGGATGTTCAGCAGATCGCCCGGGCGCAGGTCCTGCAGGCTGGGGAGGGGATCACAGAGGGCAGGCAGCCGGGCGGAATCGTAGACGGTGGGGAGCTTCAGGCATCGGGACACCAGGCCGGAGCAATCGACTCCCATCGCCTGGGTGCTCACGGCGGCATTGTCGGCCACGCGCTTCGCCGGGGAGGAGACGTCGCCACCCGCTTTTCCGGCGGCGATGCCGGCGTCGAATGCGGCCGGATCGTCGAAGCCTCCCCATTTGTAGGGGATGCCTTCGTTGATCTCCCCTGGGATCCACCAGCCACGCCGGCCGGAGGGGGGATCGTAGCTGATGTCCGGCGTATCGATGCGAATGCCCCTGGCATCCGGACCGTGCGCGATGTTTCGCGCGAATGGCTGCCAGGAGTGGGTCGTATAGGTTTTCGCGATGGCGAGCGCCTCCGTTGGGGTGACTTGGGAGGGCGCGGCGGGATCTCCGGGCACGAGTGCCGGCCCCGCGGCTGGCTTGACCGCCGTCGCACAGCTGGCGAGGGCCCAGGCCACCGGCGGGAGAAGCAGGATCGCGAGACGCATCGGGAGAAATTGCGCAGCGGGGCGGAAGTTGGAAAGCCGATTTCGCCGGGCTTCCCGGTCGGGAAAAATCTGCTATGGAGAATCGCATCTCATGAATGTCCGGCGTGTCCTTTGCCCTGGTCTCGGCCTCGCGCTGTTCACGGCGGTCGCCTGCGCGGCTCCGGTCCGCACGGCGCTGGTGATCGGCAACGAGCGCTACGAGACCGCGATCGGTTCCCTGCGGAATTCCGCCAACGACGCGAAGGCCATGGCCCGGACGCTGCGTGGTCTCGGTTTTACCGTCACTGAGAAGCACGATCTCACGCGGGACCAGTTGCTCCGTGCGGTCGATGCCTTCCGTCGGACGCTCACGAGTGCCGAGGTCGGCCTGTTTTACTACGCGGGGCACGGAGTCTCCGTCGACGGATCGAATTACCTCGTGCCCATCAAATCCGGCTTCGCACCCGGCGAGGCCGATGAGACGACGCTGCGCATGCTCGCGGAGACGCACCTTTTCAACGTGGAGCAGGCGGTCGCGGACATGGCCACTGCGGGAGCGAAGTGCAACCTCGTCATTCTCGATGCCTGCCGCACTCCTCAACTGGCCGGCGCTTCCCGCAGCCGCGGCTTCGAATCGCGCGGCGGGCTCGTGGAAATGACCCCGCCAGCGGGCTCCCTGATTGCGTTCGCCACGGATTCCGGCCGCGCAGCCTACGATGGCGATGGGGCGAATGGCCTCTATACCGAGGAGTTGATCAAGAATCTCGCCTGCCCGGGGCTCACCATCGAGCAGGTTTTCAAGCGGACGCGCGCCGGGGTGCTGAAGCGGTCCGATGGCGGGCAGATGCCTGCGGAATACTCCCGGCTGGTCGGGGACGATGTCTATCTCGCCGGAGACATGCCTGTCGCCGCGGCGCTGCCGGTGCCCCTGGCCGAGAGAACCGAGTCCGACCTCCTGGCCGACGCGACGAAGTTTGCCGCCCACGGGGAGGCGAAGCCGTGCGTGGATGCGCTCGAGGCGATGGCGCAGAAGAAGGGCCCGGGCGACTATGCTTTCGCTCCTTTGAACACGCTGCTCGATCAGGCGAAGGAGGCCTTGAGAAACGCTACCGGGCCGTCCGCTAAGGTGGCTGCGGCTCTCGATACCTGTGAACGAATCGTTCACGCAGGGCCTGTGACTCTGCCTCCGAACGATTCTCGTACGGCAGAACTGCTGGCCAGAGCTCAGAATCGGCGCGGCGACGCTCTTTTTCTCCTGGCGCGGACCGCCCAGGCCTTGGCGGCCTATGAGGCTGCTTTCACCCTTGCGCCGTCGGATGCCTACATTCGCTACAATCGCGGGCGCGCGCATCTGGCCCTGGGCGACAAAGCTTCTGCCCGGGCTGATTTCACCGCGGCCTCCGCCCCGGCTGTGGCCCAGCCGGGAGCCCGGAAGCTGGCCGCGAAGGCGTTATCCTCGATGGAGTAACTTCCGCTCGATTCCTCGGTCTCGATCCGCATCTGCGATGAGTGGGGAGCCTCGACCCGAGAGAGGACGGAAATTCAAGGAGCAGTCGGAAGGCCGGCTTCGTTCTTCTGCGAACGGGAGGAATCGTCGAGAAGGGCTTGATTGAAGAACTCTCGGGCGCGTTCGGGGTGATTGAGGTGGAGCTTGGCGAGTTCCAATACGGCAAGGCCGAGCTCCCGCTCGAGGGCGGACCGGGTTTCGGTGACAAGAGCCCGGGCTTCGCTGACACCCCCTTTCTGGCTCACCTGTCGGTCGCGGGCACTGGTGAAGGTGTCTTTGAGCGTTCGGAACTCGGTCAACAAATCGGCGCCGGTCTGCACTTCGTAAGTGGTGGCCGCCGCGATGAACTGGTCGAGGAGGTCTGGAATGCGGCCGATGGGGGCGCGCGCATATTGAGTCAGTCCCTTGGGAAAGAAGGCCTCGTAACCCGTGGAGCCCTTGCCGAAGACATCGCGGATGCGGCCCTCGCGCTGCCGAATGGTCGCATGGATGAACTGCAAGGCCTCATCTTTCGAGATGGTGCCGGCCTGCTGGCTGGCAAGGGCGAACTGCCGTTGGTTCAGGGCTTGGTTGAAGGTGTCGAAAGAAAGTTGAATGGAGGAGGCAAGGGCAGCGTAGGTCGCAGAGTTCGAGTCACCGGCATCCTGACCTCGCGCAGTCAACCGGCCGTGGAAGTCGCTCGCGAAATCGCGGAGATCCTCCGCGCTGATCTGAAGAGCGTTGAAGTGGTTCTCGAAAAGACGAGCGAGCTGGATCATCAGGGAGTAGTTTTTCGAAAGTACGGAGTGAAATCTTATGGAATATTTTTGGGGAGATTTACCTATTTTATAAGAAACTATTTCATGGGTAAATCAAGTGTTTACGTCCAATAATTTGCATGTTTGCAAAATGGTTTTGCGATTTTTGCGAGCCGCATTGTCGTGTTGCGGACCGTGTTTTGAGATCTATACGTCGAAATGCGTCTCGGCAGATCACGGGTAAATTCGACTTCTCTCGACAACGACATCCCGGTGGGATTTTGAGTTGGTATCAAGTTTTTCGATGGCGATTCATTCAGTTGCGAAGCCATTTTTGAAAACGAGAGAGAGAATTTGTAAAATGTCTCTACAGAGTAATTGTCTCGTTTGTGGCACAAAATAGACAATCGAGTGCAAAAAAACTTGCAGTGGGTCGACCGGCTTAGTACCACGCGTGCATTGCGCAATCCCGCCGGGGGAGTTCGTCGGGGTGCGAGACCGTAAAATCTCAAAAGGTAGAAAAGGAAGATTGATGACACCTCGGTTTCTAAAGTTACCAGTCGCGGCCGGAGCCGCGTTGCTCGCGGCGATCGTGTCGCAGACTCAAGCCGCAACCTTCACGAATTTCCAGGATTCGTCCGTGATCTTCGGACAGCCCGATGCGACGAGCCAGAACACGATGGCTTCGCAGATCGTGACACCCTCGCCGTACTCCGTGGCGGTGAGTTCAACGGGAAAAGTTGCGGTCTGCGACATGAACAAGAATCGCGTTCTGATCTGGAACTCGATTCCCGCGACCACAGGCGCACCGGCGGATGTCGTGGTTGGTCAGACCGATTTCATTTCGACGAGCCCGGGGCGCACGGCCTCGGCGATCAATTATCCGGTCGGCGTGGCTTTTACTCCGGACGGTCAGAAGCTGATCGTCAGCGAGCCGGGGAATCACCGTGTGCTGATTTGGAATACGGTGCCGACCACGAATGGCGCTCCCGCGGATCTCGTGTTGGGCCAGCCCGATTTTACCTCGAGCAATACGCCGGGTGGCGCGAGCACGCTCCTCTATCCGGCCGGCATTCTCGTCACGGCGGATGGCAAGCTCCTGATCGCGGATGTGAATTACAACCGCGTGGTCATCTGGAATACCTTCCCGACCACGAATAACGCCCCGGCGAACGTCGAGATCGGACAGACCAACATGTTCAACAGCGGCATCGGCACGGCGGCGAACCAAATGGAGTCGCCCTGGAACATGGCGGTCACTTCGGATGGCAGGCTCCTCGTTACCGACGGCAAGAACAACCGCGTCCTCATCTACAACTCCATCCCGACGACGAACGGCGCCCCGGCCGACGTGGTCATTGGGAACACTGCCTTCGGATCGCAGGTAGGGGGCACCACCGCAACGCAGTTTGCGGACCCGCGCAGCGTCGCCATTTCCCCGACTGGACAACTCGCGATCGCCGAGAACAACAACAGTCGCGTCCTGATCTACAACCAGGTCCCCACGGCGAACGGAGCCGCGGCCGATGCCGTGCTTGGGCAGCCGAATTTCACGACCCCGACTCGTTTCAACGGCGGCGTGACCACCAAGTCGATGAACGGCGCTACCGGAGTCTCCTTCGCTCCAGATGGGCGCTTGATGGTCTCCGGCAGCATGATGCGCGTGATGGTCTTCGGCGAGCCGGCCACCCCGGTGGCAAGCGGTGCCGGTGAGTTGAAGATCAATTCACTCTCGGCCGACAACGTTAACTCGGCCGATGTCTCGGGCTTTACCGGTGACGATCGCGGTGGCCTGGTGGCCTCGGCGGACAAAGTCTTGCTCACGGGCGACAGCAATACGGCGAGCTTCAACCTCGATCTCTCGGGTGGAGTCGCGGGCGCGCGGATGGACGGCCTCTTTCAAGACGTGGGCACGGACAAAATCTATGCGCTCGCCTTTAACGGCGTGCCGGTCACGGTCAAGAACGGTGGGCAGGGCACGACGGCGGTCAATCAATTCGTCGAACTCGATCCCCAAACCGGTGCTCCGACGAGCAACGTGACCGCACTGTCCACCACGCTGAATCTGCCGGACCTGGCGAACCCTGCGACCTCGGGCATCTTCAGCGGAAATGGCCGCGTGGTCATCGTCATCGCGCAGCATGTTTATGATGTGGCGATCGCCACCGGTATGGTGACTGATCTTGGGACGATGGCTTCGCTGTCGTTCTTTCCGTCGGAGAACTGGGGCGCGAGCGGCATCGCGGAGTATTTCTCCGGCGCGATCCATCTCGCCTATCACTCGAACGACAATAGCAACACCATCGTCCGCACGAGCGTGCCGGCCGGCGTGACCGAGACGATCGCGACCTTCTCGGATGTCCGGGACCTTGCGAGCTTCACGCTCTCGCCCTCGACGGACCGCTGGTATTTCCACATCGAGCACGAGAATCAATTCGCCAATCTCGGCGACGAAGGCCTCTACTATGCCGACGCGGATATCACGGTCGGGCCCGCCGGCAGCGTGACTCCGGGCGTTCTCGCTCCTGTCGTGACCGACGGCAGCAGCAGTGGCACCGTGGGAGCGGCCTTCTCGAGCTACACCATCACCGCGACGAATACGCCCACGAGCTACGACGCCACTGGCCTCCCCGGCGGGCTCACGCTCGATCCCGCGACCGGCATCATCTCCGGTACGCCGACCGAGGCGGGTTCCTTCACCGTCACTCTTTCCGCCAAGAATGACGGCGGCACCGGTACCGGCACGCTGACGCTGACCATCGCCCAGGGCGAGGCCAATGTCGCTCTGGCCGGACTGTCCACGGTGTACGATGGCGCTCCGAAGGCCGCGATCGTCACGACCACGCCGTCCGGTTTGTCCACGGGCGTGACCTACGACGGCAGCCCGACTCCGCCCACCAACGCGGGGAGCTATCAAGTCGTCGCCACGGTCACGGATGCCAACTACACCGGCACCGCATCCGGCACGCTGGTGATTGCCAAGGCATCTGCAGGTATCAGCTTCAGCAACCTCAGCTCGGTCTATAACGGCTCGCCGAAGGTTCCTACCGTCAGCACCTCGCCTGCCGGCCTCGGCGTGAGCGTTTCATACGACGGCGGCTCCGCGCCGATTTTGCCGGGCTCGTACGCTTTCACGGCCACGATCACTGACCCGAACTACACGGGCAGCGCCAGTGCCAGTATCGCCATCTATCCCGTCGGGACGACATTCTCCATGGCCTCGGATTGGATCGATGGATTCCAGGCCGGCTTCGAGGTGAACAATCCCTTCTACCAGCGCGTCGAGACCTGGAGCGCGGAGATCGAGCTCGTCGATCGGCAGATCTCCCAGATCTGGGGGGCTGATCTCAGTGCTCCGACGATCACCACGCGTAACGTCTACGCCGCGGACGGAGTGACGGTCCTGGAGAGTCACACGGTCTACACCTATAAGGCCACGCCTCCGGATTGGAACGCCCGCATCGACGCCGGCTCCAGCGTGAAGGTCGGCTTCCTCGGCTACCCCGGGAACGTGCCTGCGGATGCGATCCGCGTGAGCGCGATCACGGAGTTCGACGTGACGCACTCCGCGGACGAGTCCGCGACCTACACTCTGCCCGGTGCATCGGTCCTCGTGACCAAGGAAGGTGACTGGCAGGCCGGCGCAGTCTTGAAGTTCAAACTCACGAACACCGGAACCACGCCGTTGACCGACTGGCAGCTCAAGACGGATTTTGCCCGTGGCCTTTCGCAAATCTGGAACGCCACCGTTCGCAGCACCAGCGGCTCGACGATGACGATCGATGCACAGGATTTCCCGTGGCAGAAAGACATCCCGGCGGGCGGTACGGTGGAGTTCGGCTTCATCGCGGCTCCCGGTGCGCTCACCGAGCTGCCGCTGGTTACGAGCCTCATCTCCACCACCCCGGTGGCGACGCCGACTCCCACCCCAGCTCCGACCGATCCAGCACCCGCGGATCCCGCCCCGGCAGACCCTGCACCTGCGGATCCTGCACCTGCGGATCCTGCACCTGCGGATCCTGCTCCTGCGGACCCGGCACCGGCAGATCCTGCTCCAGCGGCAGAGTCGTTCTCCTTCATTGCGCCACGCTCCATCTCGGTCTCCGGCTCGAAGGCGAGCACCAAAGTTGCCGTAAACAGCGACGAGGACATGGCTAAAGTGATCGCCAAGGCGAAGCGCAATGCCGCCGCCTCGGTCCAGGGAGGCAATCCCTATACGGTGAAGGTTTCCAAGCTCCAGCATGGCCGGACGAAAGTGCGTGTCTTCGCCACGACCGAGAGTGGCACAATGGTCGTGAAGACGATCATCTTCGTTCGCCGTTGATCGCGAGTCGACAATTCGAGAGCCGCCGCCCACGGGTCATAAAACCCGTGGGACCTCTCGGATAGGCCCGCAGAGAAGCCGCCCCATGCCGGATCCCCTGAAACCTCTGAACGGAGTCGACAGGGTGGTATCCTCTCCAGCGGACGACGTGTTTTACATCAGCAACGCGGACCAGACGCAGGGGCCGTTTTCCTTCAAAAAGATTCGGCTCCTGTGGTCACAAGGTGCGCTGGCCGCGAGCTGTCTGATCCATTGTGGGGATCGATGGATGCTCTTACAGGAATTCCTGGATCCTCGGTAAAGACAAGCGGCCCTCGAGCGATATGCCGCGTTCTGCCGATTCAAAGGAACCTTCGAATTTCCAAGGAAGGCAGGAAAGTCTCGGTGTTTTTTTCTGCGTCCTTAGAGCCCTCTTGGTTTTTTGCGACCTTTGAAGTACGGACGTGAGCCCCGGATCTGGTGCAGGAGAGTCTTCGCTTCGATTCGGGCCTCCCCGAGAGATGGGCCGTTCGCGGATTCGAGAGGTTCTTCTTCCGCTTGGTGGGGAGGTGGATGGAGCGGAGATCTATCGGCCGACGGATGCTTTCTCAGACATGGTCTTGAAAACCCATGCATGGGTTTCGCCGTAGGCCTGCAATTGCTGCAGTGCGGCTTCGAGTTCAGGTGAGGACATCCCGCTGTTCAGGCGGTTTTTGACGAAAGATTTCAAGTCCGGGCCCGTTCCCAGATTTTTTGGTCCGACCTGTCCGTGGAAGGTAAGGGCGTACATACCGTTGCCTTCGATTACTTCAATAGCTCCGTGAGTCACCGGTCAAAGCTACGCCGGAATGCGATCGTTGCCTAGAGTTTCGCTGGTCGTTATTTGGCCGCATTGTTTTCCGGTTGGCATGTTGGCCACGAAATTTTGTTTCGGAGCCCTCTTCTCGTGGGGAGGGAAAGGTGTCTTGGGAAAGCGTGGACTTCTCCATCTGCTCAATTTTTCGGACGCGGGGCGGTCAGAGTATTCAGATAGGTATAGCCGAGGGCGCCGAGGTAAAAATTGAGATCGAGTTTCCGTTTGCGGCCGGCATCTCGCACGGCTCCAGTGACCGTAAGCGGAATGCCCTCCACCGACATGAGGTTGATGGTGAAATGATTTTTCTGTGCCGTGTAAGAACCGCTGCCGGGGATGAGTGGACGGGGAGAGAGGGAATTGATGCCGAGGATAATGTCGTCCACTCGCGCGGTCTTGTTGCGCGCGAGGGTGAAATTCGCCGGAAGGGCAAGGCTGGTACCGCCGGAGGACGCAATCGCGAGGTAGGATATCGTCGCGGTGCGTCCGTTTTTCGAGGCGTGAATCCGGACCCTGACCTGGCCGACTACACCCTGGCCCATGGCCGAGATGAAAACCGTGCCCGTATAGCTGCCATTGAAGGGAGTGAGGTCGAAAGATTTTGGTTTCGCCTGGAGAGTGGGGGAGACGAGCAAAACGGTCGCAAGCGCCGCAGCGAACATCCTCACGATTTTCATAGTCTTGAAATGCTAGGCTGCGACAGGCTTGGGGAATATCGGGTGGCCTACTGAGCCATTCCTCGGGGAGTGGGAACGGCGGGCGCTGCGGGGGATTGGGTTGCCTTGTTTGGTAGGAAGACGCCTTGCGAGCGGCGGCTTATCAAGCGGTCTTTCCTTCCTCCGTGGGACGTCGATGCCCCGTGCGAGAAGTCGGCGCGGCGGGAGCCTTGCCCTTCCATCCAAACGATGGCCCTGCGTTGCAGGGCCATATTGATTCGAGGTTTCGTCGTTGGTTTGCGACGAATACCCTCCAAAATGCTCTACGTCTCGACGCCCGCGGTCTTTCGCAACGCCGCGGCGTTGTATTGCCGGTTCAGTCCGGCAATGAAGGCTGCGGGAACGTGGGCCGGACACACTGCCTCGCACTCGTAGTAGTTCGAGCAGTTGCCGAAGCCCTCCGTATCCATCTGCCGCACCATGCCGAGCACCCGGCGGTGCTGCTCGGGCTTGCCTTGGGGGAGGAGATTGAGGTGGTTGACCTTTGCGCTGACGAAGAGCATGGCCGAGCTGTTCGGACAGGCGGCGGCACAGGCTCCGCAGCCGATGCAGGCGGCGGCGTCCATGGCGACATCGGCGACGGTCTTCGGGATGGGCACGGCATTCGCATCCGGCGCGGATCCGCTGCGCTCCGAGATGAAGCCGCCGGCCTGGATGATGCGGTCGAAGGCGCCGCGATCGACGACGAGATCCTTGGTCACGGGGAAGGGACCCGCGCGGAAGGGCTCGATGGTGATCGTCTCACCGTCCTTGAACCGGCGCATGTAGAGCTGGCAAGTGGTGCCGACGCCCCGGTCTTTGCCGTGGGGAACGCCATTGATCGTGAGGCTGCACATGCCGCAGATGCCCTCGCGGCAGTCATGGTCGAAACCGACGGGTTCTTCGCCGCGCTCGATCAGGCCTTCGTTGACGATGTCGAGCATCTCCAGGAAGGACGCGTCGGCGGGAATGTCGCGCGCCTCGTGGGAAACAAGCTCTCCGGCGGAGTTTGCCGATTTTTGACGCCAGATTTTGAGGTGAAAGTTCATCTCGTTCGTTACTTGTAGCTGCGAGTTGCGGGTTTCACGGTTTCGTACGTGAGCGGTTCCTTGACCAGCGAGGCCGGCTGGTTCGCGCCCTCGTATTTCCAGGCGGCGACGTGCATGAAGTCGTCGTCATGGCGGAGGGCCTCGCCGTCCGGTGTCTGGTGTTCGGTGCGGAAATGGCCGCCGCAGGACTCCTCACGGGTGAGGGCGTCGAGGCACATGAGCTCGCCGAACTCCAGGAAGTCGGCGACGCGGCCGGCTTTCTCGAGCGATTGATTGAGTTCCGCGCCGCTGCCGGGGATGGCGACATTGCTCCAGAATTCTTCGCGGAGTTTCGGGATGCGCTCGAGCGCCTCGCCGAGGCCGGCGCGGTCGCGCGCCATGCCGCATTTGTCCCAGAGGAGCAGGCCGAGCTCGCGGTGGAAGGAGTCCACCGACCGCTTGCCGCGGATGTCGAGCATCTGGCGCACGCGCGCGATCGTCTCTTTCTTGTGTTCTTCGAAGGCTGGGTGGTCTGCTCTTACTTTTTTACCGAACTGGGTGCTCAGGTACTCGCCGAGCGTATAGGGAATCACGAAGTAGCCATCCGCCAGCCCCTGCATGAGCGCGCTGGCGCCGAGGCGGTTTGCTCCGTGGTCGGAGAAATTTGCTTCACCGAGCACGTGCAGGCCCGGGATGTTGCTCATCAGGTTGTAGTCCACCCAGAGGCCGCCCATCGTGTAGTGCACGGCGGGATAGATGCGCATCGGTCGTTCGTAGGCATTTTCGCCGGTGATGTTTTCGTACATCTCGAAGAGGTTGCTGTACTTCTCCTCGACGACCGGCAGGCCGAGGCGCTTCACCGCATCCGTGAAATCCAGATAGACGCCGAGCCCGCCGGGGCCGACACCACGGCCTTCATCGCAGGCTTCCTTTGCGCTGCGGGATGAGATGTCGCGCGGGGCGAGATTGCCGTAGCTCGGGTATTTGCGCTCGAGGAAATAATCGCGCGCCTCTTCGGGGATGTCCTGGGGCAGCTTGCCGCAGTCTTCCTGGCGCTTCGGCGCCCAGACGCGACCGTCGTTGCGCAGCGACTCGGACATGAGCGTGAGCTTCGACTGATAGTCGCCGCTGACGGGAATGCAGGTCGGGTGGATCTGCGTGTAGCAGGGATTCGCAAAGAGGGCGCCGCGCTTGTGCGCGCGATAGGTGGCGGTGACGTTGCAGCCTTTTGCATTCGTCGAGAGATAGAAGACGTTCCCATAGCCGCCGGTGCAGAGCAGGACGGCGTCGCCGGCGTGGCTCTCGATCTCGCCGGTGACGAGGTCGCGGGTGATGATGCCCTTCGCATGCCCGTCGACGAGGACGAGGTCGAGCATCTCGGTGCGCGGAAACATCTTCACCGAGCCGCGCGCGATCTGCGCCTCGAGCGCCTGGTAGGCGCCGAGCAGGAGCTGTTGGCCGGTCTGGCCGCGGGCGTAGAAGGTGCGCGAGACCTGGGCGCCGCCGAAGGAGCGGTTCGCGAGCAGGCCGCCGTATTCACGGGCGAAGGGCACGCCCTGCGCGACGCATTGATCGATGATTGAGGAACTGACCTCGGCGAGGCGATGGACGTTCGCCTCGCGCGAACGAAAGTCGCCGCCTTTGATCGTGTCGTAGAAGAGGCGGAAGACGCTGTCGCCGTCGTTCTGGTAGTTCTTCGCGGCGTTGATGCCGCCCTGCGCGGCGATCGAGTGCGCGCGGCGCGGGCTGTCCTGGTAGCAGAAGCACTTCACGTTGAAGCCCTGCTCGCCGAGCGTCGCCGCCGCAGAGGCACCGGCCAGGCCGCTGCCGACGATGATGAGGTCGAACTTCCGCTTGTTGTTCGGCGCGATGACCTTCGCGTGGTTCTTGAAGGAGGTCCACTTGCGGTCGAGCGGACCGGCGGGGATTTTCGAGTCGAGATTCATGTTACTTCAAGACCTCCTTGCCGACGCCGAGCAGCACCGCAATGGGGATGGATGAGAAGCCGAGGAAGAGCGCCCAGGCGATGGTTTTGCCGGCGATTTCGAACCGGGGACGGAGCTGTTGGTTGTTGAGGCCGAGAGTTTGGAAAAGGCTCGCGATGCCGTGGCTGAGGTGGAAGGCGAGCAGCCCGAGGGACAGGACATAGAAGGCGCTGACCAGCGGAACACTGAAGCCGACGACGACCATGCGGTAGACGTCATGCGCCGGACGGCCATCCACGGTCGCGTGATAGTCGCGATAGCCGTGATCGATGATCTGCCAGGTGAAGTGCGAGAGATGGAAGATGACGAAGGCAAAGACGATGAGTCCGGTCAGGCGCATCGTGCGGGCGAAGACGGTCGAGCGGACACGGCTCTGGTAGACGTACTTCGAGGGGCGCGCGGCGTGGTTCTCCTTCCACAGGAGCATGGTGAAATAGATGTGGAGCCCGACGGCCACGATCAGGCCGATCCGCGCCACCCAGAGCAGGGGACCGAGATCGCGCAGATGGAGCGCGTAACCATTCATGGCGTCCGGGCCGAAGAAGAAGGTGAGGTTGCCCAGCAGGTGGCCGATGACGAAGAGGACGAGCGCGATGCCGGTCGCGGAGACGATCAATTTTTTTCCGATCGAGGAAAACAACCACGAGACGATCGGAGATCGTGGTTTGGTAAGTGTAGTGCCTGATGCCCCCATAAATGATATATTAGATCATCTAATACACGTTTGCGGAAATGACAATGTTCCCGTGCAACTTTGTCGTCACGGATTGCCGCGAGGTATCTCTCGAGTGTGAACTAAACCAGATTTACAAGATTAGCAGGATTAACGGGATTCTGAATCGGGAATGCCAGACGCCGGGAATCGTTCTAGATACCCCGCGCCAGGCTCTTGCTTGCCGTGTCCCTGGGGCGAATTTGCCTCGGTGTAAAACGACAAACGCCGGGAGCGCGTGGAAGCGCTCCCGGCGTGGTCGGATGGGATGGTTGGAAAGGTGCGGCGGGAGTGTCGTGCGTTATTTAGTCGCGCCGCTGCCCCACTTCAGGAGGTTGCAGTAGATCTTCTTCGGCACGGAGGCAGCTTTTTCCTCGAGGGCGAGATTCGGAGCTAGATCCAGGCAGGAGAAGGCGATCTGGCCTTTTCCGTAGGGGATCGTGCCGACCGAGGTCGAGACGAGGTGGGACACCCCGCCAACCAACGAGACGACAGCGTCCTCGCCCTTCATGTCGTAGAGGCCGAAGTGCGTCGGACCATCATAGACGACCAGACGCTGGTATTCCCAGTTCATGCCGGCATTGACGGGCAGATCCGCGAAGAACGGATGCTGGCGGACGAAGAAGTTGCTGCCGACCCAGGTCTTCGCGGGATGGAAGACCTTGTAGTCCGGAAACGCGCCGAGTTTCTTGAGCTCCGCGATGCGGGGCTCGGCTCCCTCGACGATCAGCAGCTTGGTGCCGTCTTCCTTCACGCGCTTGAGCAGGCGGGCGAGGTCGGGCTGCTTCTGGACGACGGGCAGCTTCCATTTCAGGGAGTAGAGCCAGTCACCGGTGGCCTGATAGGCCTCCATCTTGATCGGATAGGGCTTGCCGGCCTGCAGGTTGACGGAGAACTTAACCGTCCGGGCCGGGCCGTTGTGCCACTCGTCCACGACGAGCTTGCCGTCGAGCCAGACGCGGGCGCCGTCGTCGCAGGAGAACTCGAAATCCGTCTGTCCGCTCACCTCGGGCACGAGGAAGCCCTGCCAGCGGAGCGAGAAGTCGGTGTCGCCCAGGATGTCGTAGCCGGGGATGATCTTGCTCTTCGAGTCGAAGTCGACGCTCGCGGTCGAGATGCGCTTGTCGACCTGGTTGTCGAATTTCTGGCCTCGGAAGTAATCGAGGTTCAGCCCCGTCGTCTTGCCATCCATGGCGAGGGTGTTGAACGGCGAGATTTTCTGGAAGGCCGTGCCCTGATCGGTCGGGCCGACGACCACGTAGTCGAGCCGGCCGAGATTGTCGTCGTAAGGGACGATGTTCGCCTTCTTCACGTCGCGGGCGAAGCCGAGGAGTTCGCGGCTGCCGCCGAGCACCGCGCCCTTGCCGCCGATGCGATCGGATTTCCAATCGACCGCGAAGATCTCGTCGTGGCCCGTGGCGAGCTGCTTGCCCGACGCATCGCTGAGCTGGGCGAGGACCTTGTAGTAGCCGATGCCGGCGGTGAGCTTCACCGGTACCTTCTGCGTGACGAGATCGCTGAACTTGTCGCCCGCGGAGACGTGAACCTTGCCGGAATAGATCGGCGTGATTCGGCCGGCGGGATCCTGCACGACCGCCTTCACGATATAATCTCCAGCAGCGATGGCGTGCTCGTTGATGACGAAGAAATCGACGAGATTTGTGTCACCGACGTCGCCGACCTTGTTGCGGGCCTTCACCGCCACGTAGAGCGGCTTCATGTACTGGCTGATCAGCGTCGGATCGCCCTTGAGATGGCGGAAGATGTCCACTGCGCCGGACATGTTGTCGAACTTCATGTCCTCGTAGCCGTTGAGGACGTTCAGGTCCGCGCCGTCCGCGATGCGTACGTTCTCCACCAGCCGGCCGTGCTCGTAGTACATGATGTCCCCGAGCGAGGTGATGAGCTTCGTGAGGGAGGGGTAGTATTTTTCCAGGCCCTTCTCGTGGATGTAGTCGACGTAGGATTTGTTCCACTCGCGGTAGTCCGCGCCGTCCCAGCCATTGCGTCCGGCCTTGTCGAGTTCCGTCTGGATGAGCTCGAGCTGTGGCGGCGAGGCGATGGCGCCTTCCTCACCCCAGACGAATATTTCCTTCTCGTCGCGTTCGTTGCGGCGGAAGCTCTCCGGCGAGTTGTAGAAGCTGTCGGTGTAGACGCCCGGCGAGTTGCCGGCATTGTGCACGTCGCAGAAGCCCACCGTGCGCTGTGTCTGGTCGTAGGGGAGCATGTGCAGCTTCGTCGGCTGGTCGTCGCGCGGGTTCATGAAGCCGGAGCCGTAGGTGATGATCCTCGTCGGATCGAGGAGGTGCGCGGCAGCCATGTCTTTCTTCGCCTGCTCATCCGGGCTCCAGCCGGGCTCGTTGACCATGTTGTAGACGACGAGCGAGGGGTGGCTGCGGTCACGTTTCACCATGCGGAGGAGGCGCTGGCTGTTCAACTGGGCGGCGAGATTGAGGTCGGTCACTCGCTTGACGACCGCGTTGTCCTCCTTCGTACGGGAGCTGCTGTAGCCACCCGGCTCTTCGTAGTAGAGGATGCCCAGCTCGTCCGCCGCGTTCAGGACGAGAGTGTTGCCCTGGCAGCGGTGGAAGTTGAGCATGTTCTGCCCGAGCGCCAGCGCGGACTCCACGTGGCGGCGCGCCAGCTCCGGTGTCGGGAAGATGCCGTTGATCGGCCAGAAGCCCCAGCTGATCGCCGAGAGCAGGAAGGTACGCTTCCCGTTGAGATAGTAGCGGGCGTCGGTGCCGTAGCCCTCGACGCTCAGGAAGCGGAAGCCAAAGCGCTGCGTGTTCTGGTCGATGATGCGACCCTGTGCATCCTTCAGCGTGACCACGAAGTTATAGAGGTTGCCATCGCGGATGGCCCAGAGCTTCGCCTGCGGCACGGAGGCGGCGACGCTGACCTTGGTGATCGCGCCCGGCGCGGCGGTGAAGCTGCCCGCTTCCTTGCGGAAGGCGGTCTGCGGCTTCGCGACCGGGGTGCCGTGCTGCCAGGCCTCGACGATCTCCGCCGTGACCGTGCCGTTGAGTGGCGCCTGACCGTCATTCGAGATCTCGATATCCGCGTCCACGTCCGTGAGGGTGGGCTTGTTCTTCACGAAAATATCCGACACATGCACGGGATCGACGACGCGCATGAGGACCGGCCCCAGGATGCCGCCGAAGCCGTGCGAGAGGGGAAAATAATATTTGCCCCACGCGACGCCGGTGTAGTCACCCCAGCTGAAATTGCCGTTCGGATCAGTGATGCGTACCGCGATCTGGTTGGCCGAGCCCACTTTCACCGCGCTGGTGATATCGATCTCGAAGGGCGTCTGGTGGACGAGTTCGTAGCCGACGAGTTTACGATTTACGAAGATCTCCGCGCGCTGGCGGATGCCCTCGCTGAAGAAGAGCTTCACCCGCTTGCCCTGTGCGGAGGCGGGCACGTTGAAATCACGACCCCACCAGCTCACGCCCTCATAGTTGCCACTGTTGCCGAGGCCTCCTCGATCCCCGGAGAGTGCATCCCAGGTAAACTCCTCGACCGTTCCCGGCACCTGTACATCGAGGGACAGGGACGGATCCGCTACGACGCGCTTCACTTCCTTCTCGGGCAGGCTCTTCGAGAAGAGCTTGTCCCAGCCGCCCGAGGGTTCATGGATGGGCAGCTTGGCGAGATCGGCGGGCGGCAGGAAAAGCTCGTCGTTCTGCCAGTCGGCTTTGCGATCGAGCCAGAGTTTCCAGCCGTCGGTGCCAAGGTTTTGGCCATTCTCCGCCAGGGCAGGGGAGAGCAGGCAGGCAGCGAGGACTGGGAAAAGGACGAGGGATTTCTTCATGGTAATATGACGCCGCAGGAGACCGGAAAACCGAGGTTCGAGAGGCTCCTGAGAACGGGGAACGGGTCAAGGTAGCGTCAAAACAGAGAAAAACACCCTACATTTGGGGGGTGTTTTGGCCGTTTACCGGTATGATTTGAGAGAGTTCAGCTGAGCTATGCCGAATGATTTTAGTCGATTATTGGTATCGTTAACCTCCGCAATCACTATATTTTCCCCGACGCATGGGATCTATGGCCCCCAAAACAGAAAAAGAGCTCTCTGAAGAGTCTCGCGCCGCTTGGTTGAAAGCTCTCTGTGCAATGCAGCTGAAAAACTATGCGTACGTGATCCAACTCACGCAAGGCATCCTCCAGAAAGAACCAAATTTCCTGGCTGCTCGCGAACTGCTGCGTAAGGCCGAATCAAAAACAGATCACCCCAAAGGGCCTCCGCCCGGGGACGGGAGTCCGCCAAGTCCAGGTACCATTGCTCCTGTAAAGCCGAGCTCCCCGACGGCAGGCGCTGGCCTCGAGAAATTTTCCGACGACGAAAAATCCATCGGAAATTGAAAGGTGGGGTGACCGACGGGACTCGAACCCGCAACAACCAGAATCACAATCTGGGACTCTACCATTGAGCTACGGCCACCAATGAGGCCCGCACTGGGCCAACTGGCGTCAGCGCGGAGGACTTAAATCCTGCTTTCGAGCATTTTTGTCAATCGGGATGTGTGGGAAAATCACATTCCGATTGTGTTTTGTGCCGTTCCTCCCTCGCGCCGTCGCGGGAAGCGAGGGGGGCTCGGAGCGTCGTTACCGTCTCCAGCCGAAAACGACCGGGCTGACGCTGACGCTCGTGGTGACGATCGGCGCGCGATAGATGGGCGCAGGCGCGTAAACTACGGGAGCCGAGTAGACGACCGGAGCACAGTAGGCAACCGGCGGAGGGCAATAGTAGGCGCGTGGCGTATAGCACACCGGCGGCGCGTAGTAGCGCGGGCCGCAGCTGTAGCCGCCCGCGTATCCGCCGCCAAAGCTGACGAAGACGCCGCCGTGTGGCCGGGCCATGGCGGAGCCGGTAAGGAGCGCAATGCCGAGAGCAGTGAGAGCGAGTTTTTTCATGGATCGTTATCTCCAATGACGTGCCATGGGGCGATTTATTCAAGGGGAGGATCAGAAGGAGTCGATAGTTGAGAGTCTTTAGTTGAGAGTTAAAAGGGCCTGTCCGATGGCAGGGTGGCACGATTGGGCTGCATGGAATGCAGAAAAATCGGCTTCGCAGGGGCCATGCCCGGCGTTGATCTGGCCTGCGCAGCAGTTCCTCTCTGACTCTCAACTAAAGACTCTCAACTATCCACTGTCCGCGCCTGATTGACTCCCGTCCAATCGTTCGCGAAAGTGCCGGCTAAGTGAAATCCGACGAACGTCTCATCATTGATCCGCCCGAGGGAGGCCGAAAGGTGCTGCTCCATTCGTGCTGCGCGCCTTGCTCCGGCGAGGTGATGGAGGCGATCTCAGCCGCGGGCGTCGACTACACGATTTTTTTCTACAACCCGAACATCCACCCGCGGAAGGAATACGAGCTGCGCAAGGAGGAGAACATCCGCTTCGCGGAGAAGGTGGGCGTGGAGTTCGTCGACGCGGACTACGATACGACGAACTGGTTTTCCCGGATAAAGGGGCTGGAGTGGGAGCCCGAGCGCGGAGCCCGCTGCACGGCGTGTTTCGACATGCGCTTCGAGCGGACGGCGCTTTATGCGCACGAACATGGCTTTCCGGTGATCACAAGCTGCCTGGGTATCTCGCGCTGGAAAAACATGGAGCAGATCAACGGCTGCGGCGAGCGTGCGGCGGCGCGCTACCCGAGCATGAGCTACTGGACCTACAACTGGCGTAAGGCCGGCGGAGCGGCGCGCATGGTCGAGATCTCGAAGCGCGAGGAGTTCTACCAGCAGGAATACTGCGGCTGCATCTACTCGCTGCGCGACACGAATGCCTGGCGGGTGCAGTCCGGCCGGGGGAAGATCAAGCTGGGGGTGAAGTTTTACGGACGCAACGAGTCCGACGCGCCGGCGACTTCGTCAGTTTCCCTTCCGTAGCTCGGCGCGGTTCCAGTCGGACCAGCTCCGGCGGAAGAGGGGACCGCACTGCCAGCAGTAATCGAAGAAGCGGTCGAGGAATTCCTGGTGCTCCGCCTTGTTCGGCCCGGCAAGGAGGTCGATGCCGCCGAGTTTGTGCTGTCGGGCGATGATGTCGGATTTCTTCGCGCGCGCGTAGTTGCGCATCATGTCATAGATCGTGAGGAAAAGACTGGTGCGGTTGCCGCCGGTGTCGCAGTGGAAGTGAATCCACAGTCCCGGATCGAGATCGCGGATGAGGCCGATGAAGCGGTCGAGGTCCTGATCCCGGGGGATGACGGAGTCGGGTGCGGCGACGCGGAAGTAGCCCCAGTTCGACTCGGCGACGAGACGGCTCTCGAGCCGGGCCTCGCGGATGTCGAGCTTGAAGGTGATCGGCCACCAGTCCTTCGTGTCCGCGAACGTCCCGGAGGCATACTCGGTGATGGTGGCGAACTTCCCGGCGTCGAGATGTTGCAGCCAGGCGGCCTCGGTGCGCTCGACTTCCGGTGCGCTGCGGTTGTTCCCGACGATCGAGGGTGGTCCCCAGGAAATCGCGGCGCCGTCTAGGAAGGCATGTGGCTCCTGACGCAGGTCCACGACCACGACGCTTTTGCCCATCAGCATCGAGCGCAGGGCGTAGAGCTGCTCGCGGCAGAATTGGCCGCTGCCGGAGGCCATGAGGGTGTCGAGCCCGGCGTTGGCCTTTGGTTTCGTCGAGGCCTTCTCGCTGGACCGCCAGTTCTCGGGGAGCACGCGGTCGGCGGGCACGTCGATGACCGAGCCTTCCGGCATGGGATCCGGTGGCTCGGGGTGGGTGAGGACGAGCTCGGTCTTCTCCGGTGGCGGGGCCGGGGGATGCCACGGCATCGCAAAGGGGAGGAGGCCGGCAGCGAGCGCGGCGAGCATGGCCTAGAGTGCGCGCTCGATGGCGGCGTAGTCGATGGTATGGAGCCGCTCACGCCCGGCGCCGAGCTTCGGAATGCACTCGATGAGCGCCTTCGTGTAGGGGTGCTGCGGGTTGGCCAGGACTTCCTCGGCGGTGCCGAATTCCACGATGCGCCCGCGGAACATCACGGCGACGTGATCGCAGAGGCCGCGGATGATTGCAAAGTTGTGCGTGATGAGGATGATCGACATATCCAGCTTCGAGCGGAGTTCGCGGAGCTGGTCGAGGATCTGCGCCTGGATGGTGACGTCGAGGGCCGTGGTCGGCTCGTCGGCGATGAGCAGGTCGGGCTGGCAACTGAGGGCCATGGCGATCATCGCCCGCTGCTGCATGCCGCCGCTGAGCTGGTGCGGATAGTCGCGCATGCGCTGGGCGGGATTCACGATGCCGACCGCGTCCAGCCACTTGATGATCTCGGCGTCGATATCCTTGACCTCCGGGCGGTGAAGTCGGATCGCCTCCGCGATCTGGTTACGAATCGTGTAGACGGGGTTCAGCGAGGTGGACGGTTCCTGGAAAATGTAGGCGATCTCGCCGCCGCGGATCTTGCGGAGGTCGCGGGGCTTCATCTTCAGCACATCCACTCCCTTCCATAGGATCTCGCCTTTGGTGAATTTCGCCGGAGGCTGGGGGAGGAGACGGGTGAGGGCAAGCGCGGTGACGCTCTTGCCGCTGCCGCTTTCGCCCACGATCGCGAGCGTGGAGCCGTGCTCAAGCTTGAACGAGGAATCAATGACGGCGTCGGTTCGTCCGTGAGCCGTCTCGAAGACGATGGAGAGGTCTTTGACTTCGAGAAGGGGCGGCTTCATTGCATTTTCACGTGGGATTTCGGGTCGAAGGCCTCACGCACGCCTTCGCCGATGAAGGTAGCGAGCATCAGGGTCAGAAACAATGCCGCAACGGCGGAACTCGCGACCCATGGAGCGTCGAGGTTTTGCAGTCCTTGGGACATCATTTCGCCCCAGGACGGTGTCGGCGGCTGCAGTCCGAAGCCGAGATAGTCCAGTGCGGTGAGCGAGGAGATGCCCGCCACGATCATGAACGGCAGCAGGGTGATCACAGGCGTCATCGCGTTCGGCAGAATCTGGCGGAAAATGATGCGGATGTTTCCTGCTCCAAGTCCCCGTGCGGCGAGAACGAAGGGCTGCTCTCGGAGTTTGTAGAACTCGCCGCGCATGTAGTAGGAGAGCGTGATCCACTCGAAGAGTGCCATTACGAGGAGGATGATGCCGAAGCTCTGTCCGTAGATCGAGCTGAGCAGGATGACGACGTAGAGGATGGGCAGGCCGGACCAGATCTCGATGAGGCGTTGGATGATGAGGTCCATCTTGCCGCCGAAGTAGCCCTGCACGCCGCCGACGATGATCCCGATGACGCAGCTGATGCCTGCCAGCGAGAGCGCGAAGACCATGCAGATGCGAAAGCCATAGATCAATCGCGCGAGGACGTCCCGCGCGGTGTTGTCGGTGCCGAGCAGATGCTGGAACGAAGGCCGATGCGGCGGCGCGCCATCGAGATCGAGATAGGGATGCAGCGGGTCGTGCGGGATGAGCGGAAGGAGCATCCAGCCGCCCTTCGCCTTGAAGTCCGGATCGGTGCGGAGAGCGAGGTAGTCGGCTTCGGTGCCGTAGGGACCGCCGAAGGTTTTCGAGGAATAGAACTTCAGCGTCGGGAAATAGGTGTGGCCCTCGTAGCGGAGGACCAGCGGGTGATCGTTTACGAGCTGCTCGCTGAAGAGCGAGAGCACGAACGCCGTTCCCAGGATCAGGAACGACCACCATGCGCGCTTGATCGAGCGGAACTTCCGCAAACGGCTTTTCGTGAGCGGGGAGAGCATCAGTCGAAGCGGATGCGCGGGTCGACCGCGACGTAGATGATGTCGCTGAGCAGGCGGCCCAGCATGACGAGAAGGCTGCTCAGGATGATGATGCCCAGGACGACGTTGTAATCGCGACCGATCATCGAGTTGTAGAACAGCATGCCCATGCCATCGATGTCGAAGACACGCTCGATGAGCAGGGCGCTCGTGAAAAAGACGGCCAGCAGTGAGCCGATGCCCGTGGCGATGGGAATAAGGGCGTTGCGGAAAGCCTGCCGCCAGACCGCAGTCTGGAAAGAATACCCCTTCGCCATCGCGGTGCGCATGTAGTCCTTGTTCAATTCTTCGAGGACAGAGTTCTTCATCAGGAGGGTGAGGAATGCGAAATCGCTGATCACGTAGCAGAAGACCGGCAGAATCATGTGATGGAGGAAGTCGATCACCTGTGCGGGGCGGGAAAGGTTTTCCCAATTGTCGGAGACGATATTCCCGATCGGAAACCAACTGAAGTAGCTGCCGCCGGCAAAGAAAATGATGAGCATGATCCCGAGCGCATAGCCGGGGATCACGTAGCCGGCGAAGACGAGCACGGACGAGAGGGTGTCTCCCCAGCTGCCATTCGTCATCGCCTTGCGCACGCCCAGCGGGATCGAGATGGAATAGGAGATGAAGAACGAAACGAGACCGAAAAAGAGCGAGATAGGGATCTTGCTCAGGATGACCTGGAGGACGGGCTGCTGGTAAACGTAGGAATTGCCGAAGTCGCCGCGGCAGATGTTTCCGAGCCAGACGAAATAGCGGACGTAGGCGGGTTTATCGAAACCAAAGTAGGCCTTGATATTGGCCACCTCTTCGGCCGACATGCCATGGCTGCCGGGGCGCGAAGCGGCGGCGTGGCTGACCTTGGAAATGATCTCCTCGACCGGGCCGCCGGGCACGAACTGCACGAGCGCGAAACAAACGAGACTGATGCCGAGCAGCGTGGGAATGATGAGCAGGAGCCGCCGCAGGATGTAGGCGCTCATTCTTCCGGGTAAACGATCTCGGCGGGTGGCTTCGGAAGGTCGGTGCCATTTTTCATGGCCTGGACGAGGGCCGCGTCCTTCGTGGGGTCATACCACCAGTAGACGAGGGCCGCGTCCTCCTTGTTGAACTTGTCGAGGACGTAGGGTGGTGTGCCGAATTTGTTCCAGTAAAGGAGGCGATTCTTGGCGTTCTGCCACATCAGGACGAAGGGATTGATGGCGAGCAGGCGGGCGTCGATCTGCTTGAGGATCTCGTTTCGCTTTTCGATATCCATTTCGGTCTTTTGCTGCTCGATGAGCCGGTCGATCTCAGGATCCTTGACCGCGGTGACGTTGTTCGTCGCGATCTGGTCTGCGGTCTTGGACGACCACTGCGCCTCGGGGTCGCGCAGGCGGGAGGCGCCCCAGTTCGTCCAGCACATGTCGAAGTCGTGATTGTCCATGCGCTTCTGGAAGGTGGACATCGAGATCACGTCGATCTTCGCGTCGATGCCGACGGATTTCAGCGATTGCAGATAGATGTTGAGATGGCGCAGCTCCGATCCGTCGTAGTGCATGATCGTGAAGGCAAATGGCTGACCGTCCTTTTGAAGGACGCCGTTCGCTCCGACCGTCCAGCCCGCGTCTTTCAGCAGGGCGCGAGCTTTTTCGGGATCGTATTTCACCAGCGGCACCGCAGGGTTCTGGTTATTTGGGTAAAGGTCGGGATAGTACGAGTTCAGGAGAAAGTACTGATTGAACATCAGCTTCTCGTTCATGAGCTCGCGATTGAAGAGCAGGGCGAGGGCCTCGCGGACCTTGGGGTCCTGGAAGAGCGGGCGCTGCAGGTTGATCGCCATCCCCTGGAAGGCTTTCGGCTCCTTGTTGGCCACCGTCTGGCGGACGATCCAGTTCTTCTGAACCTGAGGGAGATTTGGAGTTTTTTCGACCCAGATCGACGCAGTGTACATCGGGAGCAGATCGAGGCCACCGGACTTGAAGAGCTCGAGCGCCTTATTGCGATCCTCCATGGATTTGAAGAGGAGGTAATCGAAGTTGTATTTGCCGACGTTGAACTGCTTCGCTCGGCCCCACCAATCGCTCCGGCGCTTGAGCTGGATCGAGCGGTTGGTCTTGATCTCGCCCAACTGATACGGGCCGCTGACCACGGGGAACTCGAAGTTCTGCTTGTTGAAATCGAGATCTTTCCACGCGTGCTTGGGAAGGGCCACCATGCCGGCCGCAGTCCAGAAATTGGCCCAGTGAGCCTCCTTCGCCGTGATCCGGAGGGTGAGGGGATCCACGACCTCCGGTCGGCTGAACCGCGACAGATCCACGCGAAACAGCGACGTGAGATTTTTCGGGTTCATGATCGTGTCGTAATAGAACTGCACGTCCTCGGCGGTAACCGGTTGCCCGTCGCTCCATTTGGCCAGGGGATCGATGTGGAAGGTGTAGGTCTTTTTGTCCGGTGAGACCTCCCACGATTTTGCGAGGATGCCAACCGGTTCGTCCTTCGTCGGATGGAGCGTGACGAGCTGCTCGAACATCAAACCCGAGACGCTCATCGAAAAGCTGTTGTAGTCGAGCCACATGTTCAGCGACTTCGGATAGCCGCCCGCCCAGGTAGTGAGGGAGCCGCCCTTCAGTGCGGCGGGTGCCGCGATCGGGTCGACCTCGCCACCGGATTCCATCTGCACGGGCGCATCCTTGATCGCGGAGCCCGAGCTCTCGGTCGGTGAGGAATTCTGCTTGCCGCAGCCGGCGAGGAGGAGGGCGACCGAGACGGGAAGAGCAAGGCGTTTGATCATGAGTAGCGATGTAGGCCGTTAGGCGATGGGCGGAAGCTAGCACGGCGCTGCGAATGTGAAAACAGTCTCTTGGCCTCCCGAAAGGTGACCGTCGAAAAAGCAGCCGGTTCCGGTTGTCGGCCTGCGCCGGGTATGCTTCACTGTTTGATTCGCAATATGAACGTCGTCGTAGAAAACAAACCCAACTGCATTTCCACGCTCCGAGTCGAGCTCGAGCCCGAACGCGTCGAGCGCGAGTGGAAGGTAGTGGCCAGTCAATTTCAGAAAATGGCGCGCCTGCCCGGCTATCGTCCCGGCAAGGCCCCTCAGGCTCTCATCGATCGTAAATTCAGCGCGGATATCCGCGAGGAACTCACGAACAAGCTGCTCCGCACCGCGATGAACGAGGCCATCGAGCAGAAGAAGCTCAATGTGCTGACCGTCTCGAAGGTCGAGGACGTCGAGATCACGCAGGACAAGACGATGCATTTCACTGCGACGGTCGTCACCGCGCCGGAGTTCGAGCTGCCCGACTACTCGAACATCGAGCTCGAGCTCGCAAAGCGCCCGGTGGGCGACACTGAGGTCGAGAATGCCCTGACGGGTATCGCCGAGCAGCATGCGGACTTCGAAACCGTCGAGGGCCGTGCGCTCGAGATGGGAGATTTCGCCGTCATCACCTACGCCGGCACGGTCGACGGCAAGCCACTGGCGGAAGCGGTGGAGAACTGCCCTCCGCTCCTCGCCGGCAAGCCGAACTGGTGGATCCGTCTCTCGCCGGATACGCTCGCTCCAGGCTTCAGCGAAGCTCTGGTCGGCCTCGCCATCGGAGAGACCCGTGAGTTCACGCTCGATATTCCCGAGGATTTCCCGTTCCCGGACGTGCGCGGCAAGAAGCTCACCTACACGGCGACGCTGCACGAGATTCGCAACCGCGTCCTGCCGGCGATCGACGATGCCTTCGCCTCGAAGCTCGACCCGGGCAAGACGATCGCCGAGGTGCGCGAGCGCCTGAAGATCGAGCTCGAGAAACAGGCGGTGAACGAATTCGAAAACGCCAAGCGCAATGGCGCGCTCCAGCAACTGTTCACGAAGTTCCAGTGTGAGCTGCCCACCCACCTCGTGAACAACGAGATGAGCGGTATCATGCGCGAGATCGTGCAGGAGAACCAGGGCCGTGGCGTCAGTGAGGAAGAGCTCAAGGCTCACGAAGACGAGATCATGGGTGCCGCCAAGCAGGGGGCGACCGAGCGCGTGCGCTCGATGTTCCTGCTGATGCGCATCGCCGAGAAGGAAAACCTCAAGGTGACCGAGCAGGACGTCGCCTTCCACGTCACGCAGCTCGCGGCGCGGTATCAGATTCCGGTGCAGAAGCTCATCAAGGACCTGCAGAAACGCAACGCATTCGGACAGATCCGCGAGCAGCTTCTTTCGGGCAAGGCCCTTGATTTCATCGCCTCCAATGTTACGGTGCGCGAGCCTGCAACCCAGGCGTAAAAATCCTATGGTAAACTCTTATCTCGTTCCCACAGTCGTCGAGCAAACCGGCCGCGGCGAGCGGGCGATGGACATCTACTCCCGCCTGCTGAAAGACCGTATCATCTTCATCGGCACGGGGATCGACGATCATGTCGCGAACATCGTCATCGCACAGATGCTCTTCCTCCAGATGGAGGATCCGAAGAAGGACATTAGCATCTACATCAACTCCCCGGGCGGGTCGGTAACGGCTGGTCTGGCGATTTATGACACGATGCAATTCGTGACCTGCGACGTGACGACCTACTGCATGGGCATCGCCGCCAGCATGGGCGCGGTGCTCCTCTGCGCGGGAACGAAGGGCAAGCGCTACGCTCTGCCGAACTCCGACATCATGATCCACCAGGTCTCCGGCGGAGCGCAGGGCCAGGCCAGCGACGTCGAGCGGCAGGTGGAGTTCATGTACAAGCTCAAGCGGCGCTTGAACGGCATCCTCTCGAAGCACACCGGCAAAACCGTGGAGCAGGTGAACCTCGACGCGGACCGCGACAATTACATGACCGCCGACGAAGCGATGGCCTACGGCCTCGTGGATCACGTCGTCCAGTCGCGCAAGGATGCGACGGATCTCCTCGCCGGGAAAATCGGCGAAGCAAAAGCCGAGTAGCATCCAATGGCCCGGCCTTCCAATCTGACGATGTGCTCCTTCTGCGGGAAGAGCCATGCCGAGGTGCGCAAACTCATTGCGGGGCCGGGCGTCTACATCTGCGACAGTTGCATCACGGTCTGCAAGGGCATCCTCGACAAGGAGATCGGTGACGACTCCCGCCGGCAGAGCGCGGCCATCCGCGTCCTGAAACCGGCGGAAATCCGCCGCGAGCTCGATCAACACGTGATCGGGCAGGAGATCGCCAAGAAGGTGCTCTCCGTTGCCGTGCACAACCACTACAAGCGCATCATCCAGGACTCGTCGCCCGACGGCCTGCGGATCGACGCGCTGGCGGAGGTGGAGATCGAGAAAAGCAACATCCTATTGGTTGGCCCAACGGGTTCCGGCAAGACGCTGCTCGCGCGCACGCTCGCACGGGTTCTCGATGTGCCTTTCTGCATCGCCGATGCCACGACGATCACCGAGGCCGGATATGTAGGCGAGGATGTCGAGAATATCGTCCTGCGCCTGCTTCAGGCGGCGGACTACGACGTGAAGCGCGCCGAGATGGGCATCGTCTACATCGACGAGATCGACAAGATTGGTCGCAAGACCGACAACGTGAGCATCACCCGCGATGTTTCTGGCGAAGGTGTCCAGCAGGCGCTGCTCAAGATTCTGGAGGGTACGGTTTGCAATGTCCCGCCGCAAGGGGGGCGCAAGCATCCTCAGCAGGAGTATATTCAGGTCAATACGAGTCGCATCCTTTTCATCTGCGGTGGAGCTTTCGTCGGTCTCGAGAAGATTATCGATCGCCGACTCGGCGGCAAAGCGATGGGCTTCCACGTCCGGGATGCGGGTGGCATCGAGGCAGCCGGGCGGGGATCCGCGCAGGGAGTCGAGCCCGAGGATCTCCTGTCCTTCGGCCTCATCCCCGAGTTCATTGGGCGCCTGCCGGTCGTGACCGCTCTCGATCCCCTTACCGAGGATGAGCTGATGCTGATCCTGACGGAGCCGAAGAATGCCATGGTGAAGCAGTACTCGAAGCTGATGGCCATGGATGGCATCGGACTGACGGTGACCAAAGACGCTCTTCGTGCCTTGGCGGCGGAGGCCGTGAAGAAAGGGACCGGAGCGAGAGCCCTCCGCGCCATGATGGAGCGTATTATGCTCGACATCATGTACGAGGCGCCGAGCCGTGAGGATATCGCGGAAGTAACGGTCAATCGTGCCGTGGTCGAGGGAAAGCGCTCGCCGCTGATCCGCCGCAAACAGGATAAAAACGCGGCCTGAGCCGGGTAGATATGGGTGTTTCGCGAAGCGGGAGTTTCGCCTACCTTTTCGAGCGATTTCCATCGTTCACGCAAACCTTCTGTTTTCGGGAGGTTCTGGAGATGCGCCGGCAAGGCGTCGAGGCACCGATCTGGTCGATCCGGAGTCCTCGCGATGAGCCCAACCAAGACTTTCCTGTCGAACTGGATGGGTTAACGGGATACCTGCCGGATTCTTTCAGTGATGTCCTGGAGAGCGATCGGACGTTCCGCCGTCAGGCTCGGAAATCGATCGGGGAACTCTGCAAAATCTGGGACGGGGAAGGGGAGAAGCGCCGGGTCTACGAGGCCCTTTGGCTGCTTCCTTATCTGCGGGAGCAGGGTATTTCCCACGTCCACACCCACTTCGCGGGCACCGCTGCGAGGACGGCTTTCTGGCTGAAAAAGTTGGGAAATATCCGCTACAGTTTTACCGCGCACGCGAACGATATTTTCTGCGACGAGCCCCATGAGCGGCTGGATATGCTGATCAGGAATGCAGAATGCGTGGTTACGGTTAGCGAATTCAGTAAAAGGTATTTATGCGATAATTTTACGGAATATTCGTCGAAAATATTCCGCGTTTACAACGGCATCTATCCCAGCCGTTTCCAATTGAGCCAGTCCAGCCCTGAACGCCCTGTCATCGTCGCTATCGGGCGCTATATCGAGAAAAAAGGCTTCGGCGATTTGATCGCAGCCTGCCGGAAATTAGGTGACAGAAATTTTGATTGCGTGATCGTTGGCGAAGGCCCCTTGGAACAGTCTTTGCGAGATGCAGCATCCGGGGACTCTCGCATCCAGATTGCCGGTCCGAAATGTGAAGCCGGGATTATCGAATTGCTCGCCCGGGCCTCGATCTTTGCACTTCCCTGCGTGGATGAAACAAGTGGCGGTAAAGATAATTTGCCAACCGTAATCATGGAAGCGATGGCGGCCGGAGTACCGGTGATCTCGACCCCGGTGGCGGGTGTGCCGGAAATGGTCGCCGACGGGGAGACAGGCTATCTGGTTCCCCCAAGGGATCCCGAGAGTCTGGCGCGTCGGCTGGCCGAGCTTCTCGACCATCCGGGACTGGCTTCGGAGATGGGCCGGGCGGGCCGCCGCTTGTGTGAGGAGAAGTTCGCGACCGAACGCACGACCGCTCAATTGCGCGAGATCCTTTCGCAATTTCGAGCCTTCGAGCCGGCCGAGGTTGCGCCTGCGGCTCCCTCGGGGTGGACTCAGCGTCTTTTTGGAAAGTAGTCCCTGTATGGAAGCCGAGGTTGCAGTTGTGGAGTTGCCGTCCGTTTGGGCGGGCTTGGAATCGCCGATCGAGGTGGATGTCGGCTGTCACCGAGGCACCTTTCTGGTGGCCATGGCGGAGCTTTATCCGGAGCAGCGCTTCCTGGGGATCGAGCGTCAACCCAGCCGGGTCGAGAGATGTCTCAAGAAAATCGCACGGCTGAACCTGACGAACGCGCACGCGGTGCAGGGAGAGGGCCTGACGATGCTGCGAGAGTTGGAATTGCGTGCCCGGGTCATCCATGTGTCCTTCCCGGATCCGTGGCCGAAGCGCCGGCACCATGTCCGGCGGATGGTGAATGACGGCTTCCTGGTCGAGGCCTGGCCGGTGATCGAGCCGGGAGGCATGCTGAGATTGATGACGGACGATGAATCCTATTTCACGGCCATGAGGCAGGCTGCCCTCGCGTGCCGGGGATTCGAGCCCGTGGAGTGGGAGGATGGGCGCACCTATCCTCCGACGGAGTTTCAGATGAAGTTCGAATCGAAGCCGGTCTATCGGCTCGCCTTGCGGCGGTGCGACTCGACCAGCTCGGAATAAAAGCCCTCGAGCGCGGAGATCGCGTTGCGCTGTTCGAATTTATGCCGGATCGACCGGGCCGCGGCTGCGCTCATTGCGGAGTAGCGCGAGGGATCGGAGGCGAGGATTTTCAACGAATCGGCGAGGGTGCCGGCGTCATTTTCCGGAGTGAGCAGACCGGAGATCTGATTTTCCACGGCCTCGGGAATGCCGCCGTGAAGCGTGGCGACCGCGGGCAGCCCGGTGGCCATGGCCTCGAGCATGGAGTTCGGGACGCCCTCCTGATCCAGCTTCTCCGTCGTGCAACTGGGGTGGAGGAAAATGTGCGAGGATTCGTAAAGGGCGCGAAGCTGATCCTGGGATTGGAAGCCCAGGAAACGAACCGCCGGAGCGATGCCCAATTCACCAGCGAGGACTTCCAGCTGCGGCCGCAACGGGCCGTCGCCTGCGATTGAGAAGGTGGCCAGCGGGTGGTCGGCGTGGAAGCTCGCAAATGCGCGGAGGGCGTCCGGGATGCCTTTCTTCTCGATGAGGCGGGAGGCCTGGACGAGGCGCCATGCTCCATCGGCAGGCACGCTGCGCTCCCGGAAAGGGAAGGCATCGAGAGGGATGCCCGTGCGATTGATCCGGATCTTGGCGGGATCGCATCCGCGGTCGATCAGTCGCTGGGCGAGGGAGTCGCTCCGGGCGAGGACCATCGGCAGGACGTCCAGCAGGGTGCGGAAGCGCTCGTCGTATCCGGGGTCGTGGGGACGAGGCATGATGTCCATGCCGTGAAAGGATACCAGCGTGGGGCCGTTCCAGTTGCGGATGAAGGGCAGCAGATGCACGCCGGTATGGCCGAAATAGACGTGCAGCAGGTCCGCCTGGCGCCGCTGGAGGACCGAGGCGAGCAGGTCGTACTCGCCGCGATAAAAAATCGGCTCCATGCGGCGCAGGTATTTTTTGTGAAAACGCGCGAGGAAGTTGATGCGTGGGCGAGGCAGGACCTCGACGGCGTCGAAAGGGAAACGCTCCGCCTCCTGCCGCTCCTTGGTCATGACGAAAGTGTCGAATGCCCGCAGGCCGGTGACCTGCCGGTAGATGTGGAGCATCTCCGGCTTGAGAAAAGTAGTGCAGTAACTGGCGACGACGGGCATTGGCAGGAGGGCGAGCATACAATGCCGGGCAGCGGAAGCGGCGAGAGGAATTTTGCGTCGTTTTCGGGAGGGCGGGGTTCAATTGCTGGTGGCAGAGCTCGTTGCGGAAGAGTATGAACCCTTGATGGCGGAGGCCTCTGCGGAGCAGGAAGATCTGGCACTGATGGCGCGCGTGCGCCTCGGGGACTCCGACGCGTTCGCATCACTCGTCGAGCGGCATCAAAATCGCGTCGTCGGGACGGTCACCCGCATGCTCGGCTCTGCCAATGAGGCGGAGGATCTTGCGCAGCAAGTCTTCGTGCGGATCTGGAAGAGCGCCGCGCGCTGGGAACCGAATGCCAAGTTCACGACCTGGCTGATGACGATCACGCGCAACCTTGTCTTCAACGAGGTGCGCCGGAAGAGCCGCGCCCGCATGGTGCCGCTCGAGGAGCCGGACGATCATCGCCCGGCGAGAGAATATGCGGATGCCTCCGTGGTGTCGCCGGACAATGCTCTGGCGGCCGAGGAACTGAGCAACGCCATCGACTCGGCGATCCAATCCCTCTCCGAGCAGCCGCGCATGGCGCTCATCCTGCGACGCTACGAGGAGATGTCGTACGAGGAGATTGCCGTCGTCCTCGGCACGACCGTGCCGGCGGTCAAGAGCATGCTTTTCCGTGCGCGCGCGGAGTTGAAAGTACGCCTCGCCGCATGGTTGGACGAATCGCCTTGAGCGGAACGCGCCGGGCTCGCAAAGTCAGCGGATGCCCAAACCCGACGAACAGGTTCTCGTTGTCCGCCGCAGCCTTTTTGACCAGCTTGGAAGCTTCCAGGGGTTTTGCGCCGATGTGCCGCGCTATCTCGAAATCTTCCTGAAAAAGGAGAATAATTTTTTCTCGCCCAGATCGAGTGCGGAGACGGATCCCTCGCTGAAGCAGATCATTCCCTACGCCGTGTTCACACACCAGGGACGAATCCTCCGCTATGTGCGGGGCGGGAAGTCCGGTGAGAAGCGCCTGGTGGCCAAGGCGTCGATCGGGATCGGCGGGCATATCAATGATGCGGACGAGGGGCTCTTTGCCTTCAACGAGGACGCCTACCGCATTGCCGTCGAGCGGGAGATCAACGAGGAGTTGAAATTAGGGGGAGGCTTCACGGACCGTGTCGTTGGATTGATCAATGACGATTCGAACGAAGTCGGCCAGGTGCACCTTGGCATCGTCCATCTCGTGGAGTTGGAGTCGGACGATGTGAAGCCGGGTGAGGCGGCAATCGCGAAGCTGGAATTTGTGAGTATCGAGACGCTTGTCGCGGAGAGCGAGAATCTCGAGACCTGGTCACAAATCGTGGTCCGGCACTGGCCGGAGTTTTCGGGCGCCTAGGGCGTTTCCGTGTGAGAGCGGTGCGATTTATCGTGCCGTACAGGACGAGGAGAAAGGTGAAGCCACCCTTAAGTGCGGATTTCAGGTGGCTTTCATCCGCTTTTCTCTTCGAATCTGCGGAACGAGATCTGCGGGAATGAGAAGTAGGGCGTGGCCGAAACCGACTCTGCTACCAAAAAAACGCCCTTGCTGGTGTTGGCAAGGGCGTTCGTCACAATTAGCGATTAACTAAAATCGCGGATGTTTTAGTGGCCGGTCCAGTTCGTGAGCCATTTGGCTACGGTCGGATCATCCTGTGCATTATCCGCGCCAATGTTCTTTTTGCCCTTCGACCAGAGGTCGAAAAAATTGACTCCGCTGCGAAAATCCTGACCAGGGAATTGATAGTGGTAAGGATTGCCGAACGGGTCCTGAAGCATGGAGGCATTCTTCAGCTTTGTCTCATAACTGGCCGTCGGAGTGCTGGTGACGGGCAGCATGTTTGCGGGGATCTCGTAATAGATCTTCGTTTTGGCATCTCCCGGATCGCGATTGAGCACGTTCAGCAGGACGAGTGAGGATGTGTCTGAGCCGTCCGCTTTGTGTCCGGCCTTGTCCTCGGCTGGATAGGAGCCGTAGTCGGTCTTGTAGGCTTCCAACGCGCTCGACAGCGCCTGGATCTCGCCTTGAGCTCGCGCGTTACCGGCCTTCTCCTGAATGAAACCAGAGGTAGTCAGGAGGAGGGCGGCCAGGATCGCAATGATTGCGATAACGGTCAGCAACTCGATGAGCGAGAACGCAGCACGAGAACGCTGGCCGGAGAGGGAAACGGCTTTCGTCTTCATAAGATTTTCGGCGAAAGGACTATGATCCGCCCGCGCCACCCTGGAGACCGCTGATGATGCTGATCAGAGGCAGGAAGAGAGCCACGACGATGGTACCCACGACCACGGCCAGGAAGACGATCATGATCGGCTCCAGAAGGGATGTGAGACCAGTGACGGCCGTATCGACTTCGTCGTCGTAAACTTCGGCAATCTTCAGAAGCATTTCCGGGAGCTGACCGGTTTCCTCACCGACGTCGATCATGCTGATGACCATTGGCGGGAAGACGCCGCTCGCCTCGAGCGGGGTAACGACGGATTCACCTTCCTTGACGGCGTCGTGAACCTTCGTGATCGCGTCGGCGATGATGACGTTGCCGGCGGTTTCCCGAGTGATCGTGAGCGCCTGAAGAATCGGCACACCGCTGGTGACCAGGGTGCCGAGGGTACGGCTGAACCGGGAGATCGCGCTCTTGCGGGTGAGATCACCGAACAGCGGGGCGCGCAGTTTCACCAGGTCGATCGCGCGCAGGCCCTTGGCGGTGCGCTCGATGAGCTTGTAGGCGATGACGACTACGATCAAAACGGCGATGATGCCGATCAGGTTGTTCTTAACAAGGTTGCTCGCTCCGATGACAAACTGCGTGAGCGCCGGAAGCGGCTTGCCGTTGAGCATGTCGGCGAAGATCGCCTCGAACTTCGGCACGATGAAGACGAGCAGGAACGAGAGGATCGCAATGGCGATACAGAGAACGATGAGCGGGTAGAACATCGCGGCCACGACCTTGTTCTTGATCTTCTGGGCCTTTTCCTGGAACTCCGCGAGACGCAGCAGTACGAGCTCGAGCACACCGCCGAGCTCGCCGGCTTTCACCATGTTCACGTAGAGCTTGTTGAAAATCTTTGGATGGACCGAGAGGCCATCGGAGAACGTGCTGCCGCCCTGGACGGCTTCCGCGAGCTGGGTGATCGTCGAGCGAAGGACGATGTCCTTTTCCTGCTTCGCGAGCACGGTGAGGCTGCGGAGGAGGGGAAGACCCGCGTCGATGAGCGTCGCGAGCTGGCGGGTGAAGATCATCAAGACCTTGCCCTTGACCGACTGGCGTTTGAAGAGCGAGAATCCGGCACCTTTGGCTGCCGGAGCGCCCGCGGCCTTCGAGACCGATTTCGCGGCCTTGGCCTTGGAGGCTTTGGTTTCGACATCGACCGATTTTGGGAAGTACCCGGCCTGCCGAAGGGCGCCGACCGCTTCATTCTGGGAAGCGGCTTCGATGACACCGGTGACCTGCTGACCACGCGCATCGAGCGCGACGTAAGTGAAATTAGGCATGGTTTCTGAGAGGAATGAAAACGTCCCAGATAAAATCTCCAAGCTACGGATAAAGTCCAGAAAAGAACTTTGCCAATTTTATCAACGCAGCCAAAGATTTTCCTTTTGCTCGTGGCCGACCGTGGTTGCGGGACCATGCCCGGGAAAAACCCGGGTTGCAGGGGGAAGGGAAAAGATTTTCTCACGGATCCCCGAGACGAGGAGATCGTGGTCTCCGCCCGGTAGATCCCAGCGACCGATCCCGCTCCGGAAGAGCACATCCCCGCCAAAAAGCAGGCCATCCTGCTTGAGGTAGAAGCACAGGCTGCCCGGGCAATGGCCCGGGACCTCGAGCACCTTGAAATGAACTCCAGCCAGCTCGAAATCCTCCGTGGCGGTAAGGAGCTCTCCCCCGTTCACCGGCTCCACATCGAGGGCAAATCCCCAGGAGCGGAAAAAATCCGGATCGGTGACCATGGGAAGGGTCTCCGGATGGTAATAGAGCCGGCAACCGTGGCGGCGCTGGATGGCGGCGGCGTCCGCCACGTGATCGAAGTGTCCATGAGTGAGCAAAAGGACGTCGATCCGCTCGGTAGCGAAGTGCTGGTCCGCGCCTTGCGGGGCGTCGATCAGGATGTTTCCGCCCGGTGCGCTGAGCAAAAAAGCGTTGGTTTCGAGGATACCCCCGGTAAATTCTTCGAACTTAATCATGGAATAATGGTCTCTACCACATGCGTCATTTGATTTCGTGTTCATTGTCTGCAAGTCTAACTCGCATGAAGTTTCTCAAACCGGCCGTCCTGTTGCTCACCGTTTCGCTGGCTGGCACCGGCTGGGCGGCTGATCTGGACAAGGTCGCTGTCTCCGTCGCGTCACTCCTCCAGCAAGGTCACTATTCCCGACAGAAGCTCGACGACGAGGTTTCGAAGAAACTGTTCGATCAATACCTGCAAGATCTCGACGCGAACAAATTATTCTTCACGCAGGCGGATGTCGACATGCTCCGCGCGAAATATGAGACCACGCTCGATGATGCAATCCTCGCCGGTGATCTCGATCCGGCACGCGAGATTTTCGCCCTCTATAAAAAGCGGGTGACCGACCGCATCGCCAGCAACAAGGAGCTTGCGACCAAGAAATACAATTTCACCGGCAAGGAAACCGTGGCGCTCGATCGGAAGGACGCGCCATGGCCGAAGGATATGGCCGAGGCCGACGATCTCTGGCGGAAGCGGATCGAGGCCGAGCTGCTCCAGGAAACACTCAACGTACACGCGGTCGATTCGCCCGCGAAAATCGTGAACCGCCGCGAAGATCAGCTCTTGCGGAATATCGATGACATGGATGACGAGAGCATCGTCTCCGGCTTCCTTGGCGCCCTGTCGCGCACCTACGACCCGCACACCGAGTACATGAGCCCGTCAGAGCTCGAGAGCTTCGAGATCGAGATGAAGAAATCGCTCGAGGGCGTCGGCGCGGTCCTGCAGAGCGAGGACGGCTACGCGAAGATCAAGGAGATCGTGCCGGGCGGTCCGGCGGATCTCGAGGGGAGCCTCAAGGTCAACGATCGCATCGCCATGGTCGCGCAGGGCAATGGCCCGTGGGAGGATGTGGTGGAGATGAAGCTCGACAAGGTCGTGCAAAAAATCCGCGGCAAACGCGGCACCACGGTTCGCCTGCAGGTGATCCCCGCGAATGCGACCGATACCTCCCGGCGTAAGATCGTCGCCATCAAACGCGACGAGGTGCAGCTCAAGGAGCAGAAGGCGAGCGCCGAGATTATCGACCTCAAGCGTCCGGACGGCAAATCCCTGCGTCTCGGCTGGATCGAGCTGCCATCCTTCTACGCGGATCTGGAGCACAGCGGTGACGAGAACGCCGTGAGCACCACGAAGGACGTTTCGCAATTGCTCGAGCGCCTCCAGAAAGAAGGCATCCAGGGTCTCGTGATCGATCTGCGCCGCGATGGCGGCGGTTCGCTCGAGGAAGCGATCAACCTGACCGGTCTCTTCATTCCGAAAGGTCCCGTCGTCCAGGCCAAGGATCCGAATGGCAAAGTCTCCGTCTCGTACGACAAGAACGAGAAGGCCATGTACGACGGTCCGCTCGTGGTGGTGTCGAACCGCCTGAGCGCATCGGCGAGCGAGATTTTTGCCGCCGCTTTACAGGATTACGGACGTGCCGTGATCGTGGGTGACGAGCGCAGCTTCGGCAAGGGCACGGTCCAGCAGATGTACGATATCGGGCGCATCATGCCATTCTTCAGCCTCGGCGCCGCCGACGCGGGCGCGCTCAAGCTGACCATCCTGAAGTTCTACCGCGTCTCCGGCGGAGCCACGCAGCTCGAGGGCGTGAAATCGGACATCGTTCTGCCTTCACTGACCGACTACCCGGAAATCGGCGAGGGCGCGCTGCCGCACCCTCTGCCGTATGACGAGGTTGCTCCGCTTCGCATCCCGCGCAGCGATGAACTGGCCTCGATCAAGGGACAGCTTCAGGCCCTCTCGCAGGCTCGCGTTTCCGCAGATCCGGAGTTTCGCTACATCGCCGACGACATGGCGCGGTTGAAAAAGCGGATCGCCGAGAACACGGTCTCGCTCAATCTGAAGGACCGGAAGGCCGAGCTCGATGCCGCGAACGCACGTATCGAAGAGCGGAAAAAGGAGCGGGCCAAGCGCGGGAACCCCGTCGATGCGGTCGCCTACGAGGTAAACCTCGACAACGTCAACAAGCCGGAGCTGCAGAAGGTCGCGTTCGACCGGAAGAAGAAGGGGCTCTCGTACGACGACGATGACAGCGCGGACGACGAGAAATCCGATAAGGATAGCAAGAAGGACCAGGAAGACGCCGTGGTCACGGACGCGATTCGCAACGAAGCTCTCCGCATCTCCGCCGACATGGTGGACTTGCTGAAAGGCAACAAGACTGCATCCGCCCAGACTACGCCTAAAAATCCCGCCCTGCCGTGACCCGGCGGGCGGCCGCGCGGGACATTTTTCGAGGGAAATCTACGGCGTGGCCTTGCGGGATTGACACACTGGCGCGATTCTGGAAAAAGCGAGTGATTCCCGACTTTCGAACCCCGGAATCCGATCTGACCCATTTACCATGAGCGAACCGAAGAAAGAAACCGTGCGCATTGTTCTCCCGCCGCGTCGCGAAGGCCAGCCCCTCGCATCCACGCCTCGGGAGACGGCCATGATCAACCTCCCTCCAAAACCTGTTCCCGCCGCGCCTTCCGCCGGCCCGGTTGCGCCCGTCGCTCCGGCACCGCCCTCGGTGCCCGCTCCGCAGCCGCCAGCGGGTTTGACGCCACCTTCTGCGCCTTCGGTTCCGAAGCCGCCAAGCTTCCCCGGTGCACCTGCCGCCCCGGCCAGTGCCCCTGCTGTGCCTCCGAGCGCCCCTGGGGTTCCGCGCCCAGTGCCTTCGAGCCCCGGCCAGCCCACCGCCATTCTCAAGGCCCCGCCGTCGGCGGTCGGCGCCGCTCCCGCAGCCGTCAAACCGCAGGCCAAGAAGGAAACCGCGAAAATTGGTTCAGGTATCGCCGTGAAACCCCAGGCCACGGTTCGCCTCCAGCCACGTCCGCAGCCCTCGCAGGCTGCCAGCGCGAGCTTTAAAATCCAGTCCTCTGAAATTGCCCCTTCCCCTGTAACCTCTGAAGAAGAAGAAATCCCCATGAATCTCTCCATCCTTACTCTCGTCTTTGCCATCGTCGCCCTCATCGCTCAGATCTGGGTCATGACCGCGGCCTAAGGTGCGTTCTTTGGTTTCCTTTTAGGATCACCCGATTTCGCATTCCATCATGGCGAGCCCGAACGTTATTGAATTCACGGACGCAAACTTCGAAGCAGAGGTTCTCGCATCCACCGTCCCGGTCCTCGTGGACTTTTGGGCGCCTTGGTGCGGCCCGTGCCGCATGATCGCACCGCTCATCGACGAGATCGCCGATGAAAAAGCCGGTACGATCAAGGTCGGCAAGGTCAACGTGGACGACAATCCGGAAACGGCTTCGAAATTTCGCATTCAGGCGATTCCGACCATCCTCGTTTTCAAGAATGGGGAGAAGAAGGATCAGATCACAGGCTTGACCAGCAAGAGCGATCTCCTCGCCAAGCTCGACGCCGCGTAGGTTTTATCCGAGTGCCGAATTTGAAAAACCCCGGAAGAAATTCCGGGGTTTTTCTTTTAGCCTGGTACCGGATTTGACCCGGAAGAGAGAAGTGCTACACTCATGGCTCGCGGACGACCGCGACCTTGCCATCTCAACCCGGAGGACGACCTCCGATCATGTTGTTTATCTTATGGCTTGGATTCTTCTCGTATTTGCCGGCGCCCTCGAAATTTGCTGGGTGATCGGCCTCAAACATTCCGACGGTTTCACCCGGCCGGGAGTCACCGTGATCACGCTGATTGCCGCGTTGCTGAGTCTGGGGCTCCTTGCCCAAGCGGCGAAGACGCTGGAGCTGGGGGTGGCCTACGCGGTCTGGACGGGCATTGGCGTGGGAGGAACCGCCATTGTCGGCTTCTGGCTGTTCAGCGAAGACGTGACCGTCGCGCGAGTCGTCTGTGTCTCGCTGATCCTGATCGGGACGGTCGGCTTGAAAGTCCTCTCGTCGCAGTAGGCGGGGTGGGGAGACTGCGGGGGGTGACGTCCCCTGAAAAGCAATTGGGAGAAGCCGTCGTATGGACTGCTTCTCCCAACTAGATGCTTTCATCGGTCACGCGAAGTGACCTGATGCTGGGCAGGATTACTTCTTCTTGGCTGGCGCTTTTTTAGCGGCAGGCTTGGCAGCGGGCTTTTTGGCCACGGCCTTCTTGGCGACAGGCTTCTTAGCAGCAGCTTTTTTGACTGGAGCGGCCTTTTTCACCGGAGCAGCTTTCTTAGCGACGGGCTTCTTGGCGACAGCCTTTTTCGCTGGAGCAGCTTTTTTTGCAGCAGGTTTCTTAACGGGCATTCGATATCCCCCCTTCCTCACCGCGGGTGCGGAAAATGTGAAAGCTTTGTGAATAACTCACGTTGCGTTGTGAATAAGTTTTCATGGCGATTGCGTCAACGAATTTTTCGAATTCGACTTGATTTTTTCGCGCGAAATTTTTCACTGCTCAGCGTCCTTCCAGGATTTTTTCCGCGCGAGCGGCGATGTCCTCGACATTCCACAATCGCCCCAGACCTTCATAACCACAGGCGAGGAGGCCTTCCTCGGGTCCAATGAACTCGACGTTGCGGGCGCGAAGACGCGCGACATTTTCCTGCGTTGCAGGATGCAGCCACATTTTTCCATTCATCGCCGGCGCGACGAGAATCGGCGCGAGAGTCGCGAGAACGATCGAGGTGAGCGCGTCATCCGCGATGCCACAAGCGAGCTTCGCGATGAGGTTTGCGGTTGCGGGGGCGATGAGAAGAAGCTGCGCGCGATCCGCGAGATCGATGTGGCCGGGATGCCACGAATCCTTCTCGTCGAAGACGGAGGTCGTGACCGGGTTTCTCGAAAGCGTCTTGAAGGTGAGCGGAGTGACGAACTCGGTCGCGCTCCGGGTCATCACGACGTTGACCACGTATCCTTTTTTGGCGAGACGACTCGTGAGATCTGCGGCCTTGTAGGCAGCGATGGAGCCGCCCACGCCGAGAACGATCGTCTGCGGCGTGCTCATGGTGCGAGTGCGATCCTCCTGGCCATACTCATGTGGTGTGGCGAATGAAGCGCCGGGTGAGATAACGCTCGGCGCGCATGATGGCGCGGAATTTTTCGATGTCCTCTTCCATGGAACCGCTGATGAGAGTGTAGCGGTACTCGCGCCAATTTTCCATCTCGGTCGCGGCGTTTTTGATGCGGACTTCGATTTGTTCCTCAGTCTCGGTGCCGCGCTTCAGCAGGCGCCGGCGCAGCTCGTCGATGCTCGGCGGCATGATGAAGACATCGGCAAGGGCCGCCTGGATAAAAGGGTCGTCGCAGGCGCGGATACTCGCGGCACCCTGCGTGTCGATATCGATCAGCACGTCCACGCCTTGCTGGAGCTGCTCGGTGACCGTTTGCTTGAGGGTGCCATAGCGCCGTCCATGCACCTCCGCGTGCTCGAGGAATTCCCCCGCCGCGATACGGGCCAGGAAATCCTCATCGGTGAGGAAAAAATAATCTTCGCCATGTACTTCTCCCCGACGCGGAGTGCGCGTGGTGCAGGAGACCGCGTAGACAAAATCCGGCTTGTGACGCAGCGAGGTGGTGAGGGTGGTCTTGCCGGCGCCGGACGGGGCGGAAAGGACGAAGAGGACGCCGGTACGCGTGAAGGTGGGAGAGCTATTCGACATTGAGAGCCTGTTCGCGAATCTTATCGAGTTCCACCTTGCAGTCCACCACAAGCCGAGTGATCGCGGAGTCGCCGGCTTTGGAGCCAAGGGTATTCAGCTCGCGATAAATTTCCTGCGTGAGGAATTCCAGCGCTCGGCCGATCGAGCCCTCCAACTCGCACTTCTCGGCGAACTGCGTGTAGTGGCTCTCGAGCCGCGTGAGCTCCTCGGAGACGTCGCAGCGCTCGGCGTATAGCGCGACCTCGGTGACGAGGCGGGCATCCTCGGCGTCGAGGGCAGCGCCGCTGCGCGCAATGCGGGCGTGGAGTTCGTCGCGGTAGCGGGTGACGATTTCGGGTGCGAGCTTCGCCATGCGCGTGCGGGCCTTGCGGAGGAAGGCGAGGCGCTTGTCGAAATCGCGGCGGAGGCTGCGGCCCTCCTTGGCGCGCATGATGTTGAGCGCCTCGAGGGCGGGGGCGAGAGCTTGCTGTACGAGCGGCTCGTAGTCGGTGGCCGCGTGCTGAGGCGTGCGGATCACGCCCGGTAGGGCGAGCAGCGTGTTCACATCGACCTCGCCGCCAAGGGAGAGTTCCTTTTGCAGCGAGCGAATCTCTTTCAGCAAATCTCGGGCGAGGGGGCGGTCGATCTCCGCCGTGGCGCTCGCGCCCGTGGCGGCAATGCTCACGCTGACGTTCACGCGGCCACGGGTGACGGACTTTGCGACCGCGTCGCGGATCGAAACCTCGAGGGCGGCAAGCTCGCGTGGGAGCTGGCAGGCGACCTCGAGGCCCTTGCGGTTCACCGATGCGCACTCGATCACGCAGCGGGTTCCCGCGGCGGCAGCCTCGCCGCGTCCGTAGCCAGTCATACTGTTCATGTGGGGAACGAGGTAAGCAGGAAGTCAGGGAAAATGCAGCTCCATCGCCTGGCGAAAACAAAATTTCCGTGCGTGCTGGAAATCGCGCCACCCCGCTGCACGCGCCAGCTCAGCGAATTCCTTGAAGGAAAATGCGCGCCGTACCGAGGCGCGTCCGTCGTTGCGCGTCATCGGCTCGCGCATCCACACGGAGGTGAGCAAGTCCACTCCGAAGGTGCCGGCTGCGCAGCGTCGGAGATCGGAGACGAGAACATGTCGCCGGGCCAGCGTCGCCATATGGCGAAGGATTGTCACCGCATCTTCTTCGCTGAAATGGTGCAAGGCGAGCGAGCAGAGGACGATGTCCCACTTGGGTGGGTGGGCTTCCTGATTCGAAGAGCCTGCGTTTGATTCCGAGGTCTCGATCCGATCACGGCCAAAACTGCGGACATCGCCCTCGTGAAATGCGATGTTCGAGAACGTCGTCGAGCGGGACCGGGCGATTTCCAAGGTGGAGGGCTGGAAGTCCACCGCGTCGATCGTGACGTCGATCCTGTGCTCGCGCGCCCAGGTGGCGATCATGCGCGGGATGTCGCCCGCGCCGGTTGCAAGATCGAGGATACGCCAGGGTTGCGAGCGATTCAGGTGACGGCGTAGGAAATTTCGTACCAGAGCGTGACTGCCGAAGACGCGGTTGAGCGTGACGAGATTGTCGAGATCTCGCTCCAGCTCCGGAGAGACCGGCTGCTCGAGATCCATCCACTCGCGAACCGACGGGTCGAACTCCCTCACGCCTCGGTTTTCCCGATCGAAGTTGCGAGAGCGTCGATGGCGAGCAGCGCCAGCATCCGTCCGGTGCGGCCTTTCTCACTGCGGTAGGAGTAGTAGCGCTCTGGATTTGAAGCCGTGCAAACGCCCGCATCGTAGAATTTACAAATGCCCTCGTTCCGAACCTGCGCGGCGATCGCCGCGGCGAAGTCGACTTCATAGTGCGGAGGGCGGATGCAGGGTGCGACGACCACCACGAGATCCGAAGGATCGATGCTATAGCGCGTACGCAGCGTCCGCACCGCCTCGCCGACGATATTCTGCTCCGTTCCCTTACGACCCGAGTGAACGAGCGCAATGGCCCGGCGATGCCGGTCCGCTAGAAAGACCGCAGCACAATCCGCGACATAGATTCCAAGCGTCACGCCTGGCGTGGCGGTGGCCAGTCCGTCCGCGCCATTCACCGCCGCGGGGAGCGGACCATTGACGCTGGCCACGATATTCCCATGCACCTGCTCTGCCGTGACGATCGGAGTGGCGAAGCCGAGCTCTGAGATGGCCGCGTCGTGCGCCGGTCGCAGTCGTTTGAGCGCTTCCTCGCGATCCGCATCCACATTGATCCCGGGCACTCGTGTGAGGAAGGCCGCGCGTATGCCTGGCAGAGTATCGAGAGGAGAGACGAGTTCGACGAAGTCCGACATGAGTTGAGAGATAAGGCCGCAGTCACGAACTTCCAATCCAGGAAATCCCTGTGATTGTTCCGGTGGGCGTTCAGGAGCGGGAACTCTCGTCAGGGAGTGATCGTGCCGATCTCGGAAAAGTCCTTTTTATGGCAGGAAATCGGCGGATAAGTTCACGCATGCGCCGTTTGCGAATTTCCGCTCTCCTTCTTTTTCTGGTTAGTCAGGGCGTAGTTTTCAACGTCCGGGCGCAGTACCTTACTCCGGAAGCGTTCAAGCTCACGAATCTCGTGCCGGCGCCTCCAGAGGACAATTCGCCCGCCGGCCTCGCGGATATGGAAACGATGCTGCGGGTGCAGGATGGCCGCACGCCCGAGCAGGTGGAGCGTGCGAAGCGGGTTGATACCCAGTCTGCCTTTTCTTTTGCGCGCCCGGTTCTCGGCGATTGGTTTCACTCGAAGGATTTTCCGCGCACGGCGGCCGTGTTCGACGCCATCAACCGGGAGGCGGGCCGCATCATTGACGCTTCGAAAAAGCAATGGAGCCGCCCTCGTCCCTACGAGCGCAGCAAGGAGATGACAATCGTGGTCGGACATCCCGGCAATGCGTCCTATCCGAGTGGCCATACCGCGATTGCCGCTGTGTGGGCGGCCGTTTTCTCCGCCGCCTTTCCGGAGGATGCCGTGGCCTTCCAAAAACAGGTCCACGAAGTCATGTGGTGTCGTGTGATCGGAGGGGTTCATTTTCCGAGTGATACCACGGCCGGCGAGATCCTCGGCGACGCCATCGGACGGGAAATTCTCGCCGGGCCGGAGATCAAGAAGGCGATTCAGATCCTTCAGGGAGAAACCGCGCCTTATCGCAAGAAGGAATAGCCGATTGCCGCCCGCCACGAGAGCTCGACGAGGGAAGATAGGGCTGGCGGGCCGTGGTACCTATTGCTCGGATTTTTTGAGCTTTCGAGAGGCTTGAAAGTCGATCACGTAAACGATGCTCTGGCCGTCTGCGGTCAGGGTGTTGTTGAATTGCAGGGTCTGTTTCCGGCCTTTGGGACGTACGCTCAGGCTTCCTGAAGTCGATCCCGTAGTGCTTCCGGAGATGAAACGCGCAAAATACGAAATCTGGCGCTTGTTCACTTTGTAACTGCCGGTCTCAGGAGATCCTGTGCCTTCAAGCCCCAGGAGAATATTTTGAGACAGATAACCGCCCCCTTGGGAGAAGGTGAAGGTATTGGAGAACGGTATCCCAGAGCCATTGAAGAGGAGTGCTCCTGTGGTCGTGACCGTCGCCGATTTTCCGTTTTTCGGCACGGCGATAGCCAGATTCGCGGTGCCGCTGTAGAGCAGCATACCGGAGACGGAGAGCGTGATCGTTCCGGAGTAGTTGCCGCGAAATTCCGTGAGATCCACCGGCTTCTTTTTGGCTGCCTGGGCTTGAACGGAAACGCCAAGAATCATCGAAGCAACCAGAGCGAGGCGGGAGATGGCTTTCATGGGGTTCAACCCTAGAACAAAATATCGGGCGTTCAACCGAACAGTCCGGGACCAGGGTGTTCTGTCGTGACAATCGCATTGCCAAGGCACGGCTCCGTCCTCGTAAATTGTGGCCATGATTTCTGCTCGTCGTCAGTTTTTGGATGCGTTTCTTGGTGCCGTGGGAGCTTCGGAGATCGTGGAGTGGCTGGAGCGTGCCACCGAGGTCTCGGGCACGCTTCGATATGCGGAGGATTCGGAAGTCATCGACCTCGCCGGGGACGAGGGGGAACTGCAGGATTTCGCCTGGCGCGTGGCGGAAGAGGATGCGCCGCCGCTGCTGACCTATCGCATCGCGGATGTGCTGCACCGGTACCACTTGGTCGAGATCGACAAGTTGCGGGTCTCCCGGGAGACGTTGCTCTCCATCCTGTGCACGGACTTCGAGGAGCCGGTGGAGCAGGCGGATTTCGACGCGGCGCTGGCGGTGCTGTTTTCGATCGAGGTGCTGATGATCGAGGACGGTCGTGAGACAGGCGACACGTTTTCGATTCGCGAGTAGTTTGCAGCCGCCAAGGGCGCGAAGAAGGACGGAGGCTCTTGCGTGCTTCCTTGGTGTGGTTACCCACGCGAGGAGTTGTCGCGAAACGAACTCCTTTTGCCATGAACCCCAAGCTCGATGCGCTACTCGCGCAAATGCGTGGACTGGAGATGGAGGTACGACGGGAACTACGGGAGGAGGAGGCGAAGTTTCTCTACGGTGTGAGGCAGGGGAAGGTGAAATTCACCAGCGAAGCGGACGCCCGGAATCGGAAGCTCGCCAAGCGTCTGCGGGATTTCATCCGCGACACGAATTTCCTCGCGTTGCTGACGGCGCCGGTGATCTGGGGCGCCATTATACCGATCGCGCTGCTCGATCTGACGTTCGTGGTTTACCAGGCAGTCTGCTTCCCGGTTTACGGCATACCCAAGGTGCGCCGTGGCGAGTACCTGCTCTTCGATCGGAAGCGTCTCGCTTATCTCAATGCGCTCGAGAAGATGAATTGCCAGTACTGCGCCTACGCCAATGGTGTGATCGCCTTTGCGACGGAGGTGGCGGGGCGCACGGAACAGTATTGGTGCCCGATCAAGCATGCGCTGCGCGTGAAATCGATGCACAGCCGGTATCGCTACTTCTTCGACTATGGCGACGCGGAGCATTACCGCGCGGAGGTGGAGACTCTTCGAAGATCCTTTGAGGACGTGAAATGAGAGCCGATTCTCCAACCCTCTCGAGGTGATTCACGTGGAAGGGGCCGGAGTCTTTCCGGTCCCCTCGCGTGCGGAGAGCTTATTTCTTCGGCTTGGGCAGTTTCGCGGTGAGCGTCGTGGTAAAGGTGAAGGGATTGCTGCCATCGGCGTCGGACGAGACGAGAATGAGCGTCAGGTTGCGCTTTTTCCTGGTGTCTTTGACGGCCGCGTTCGCCTGGAAGTTGATGTCACCATTCGTGGCGAAAAGCGTGAGGCTGCGTTTGTGCTGAATCCAGTTGCCGGTGCCTCGATGGGCATTGTTCGTGCCGGCGATCCCGACGCCGAGGTCGGTGATGGAGATGGTTTTATTGGCTGCCAGCGCGATGGCGGTCGGAAGGACAGAAGTATCGCCGCTGCTGGAAGTGACCGTGGCGGTGTAGCTGAGGGCGGCGGATTTTCCATTTTTCGGCGTCGTGATGGTTACCACCGCCGTGCCGGAGGAGGTGTCGCCGCCGGGCGTCGTGAAAGTGACGTTGCCGGTGTATTTGCCGGCGAAGGCCGTGAGGTTGAGCGGCTTCTTTTTTGCAAATGCGGAGGGGGAGACGAACAGGCCCAGAACGGCGGCGCAGACAACGGCTTTGGGAAGGTATGTTTTCATCGGTTAAGAAAGGTTAAGCACGGACAAAGAATGTGCAATTGAGAATTTGGCGGCTATTAGCTTGGTTCAAAATAACCCAAGTCGAGCTGCGGCAACGAATCCTTGATCGTGGCTTGTCCGGGGCCTTAACAAAGCGGGCCGCATCTTGCGATGCGGCCCGTTTTCTGATCGATAGACACGACTCAGCGCGTCCCTATTTTTTGCGGTTCAGTCCTAGAAGAGGCCGAGAACTTTCTTGCGCTTTGGCTTCGGGGTGGGCTCGGGCGCGGACTTGGCGTCTCCGCCCTTCACACCCTTCGATGGCGGTACATAGGGAACCGGCGCATTGACGGCGAGGCCGGAAATGGGGTCCTGATTCTTGAGCTTGCCCGGAAGCGGCGGCTGCGGTGCGACGGGGTTCGTAGCCTTCGCGAAGCGCTTGCGTTCGCTGCGGGTGAGCGGATCGTCGAAGGTTTCCTCATATTGCGCGTCGAGCGAGAGAGCGAGGTCGTAGCTGGCGAGCGCGGCGAGGTAGTCGTAGCGGGCCTGGAGAACGGTGGTCTGCGACTGGAGCAACTGGACCTGGGCGTTCAAGACGTCGAGCTGGGTACCGGCACCGGCGTCGAGACGCTCTTGCGAGAGGCGCAGAGCCTCCGTGGCCTGCACGACGCTGGCCTCCTGGCTGGTGAGAGTCTGCTCGGCGGTCTGGAGATTCGAGATGGACTGCTGGACGTTCAGGATGACCGTGCGGACGGAGTTGTCGTAGTTGATGGCGGCCTGCTGGAGCTGGGCCTTTGCCTGCTGGACTTTGCCGGCGGTCTCGAATCCGTCGAAGATCGCCCAGCTGCCCTGGAAGCCGTAGGTCCAGCCCTGAGTCACTTCGCTGAGGGTATGGAAGGCGGGATTGCTCTTCCACGTGTAGTCGGCGGTCGCGGAGACGGTGGGCAGGTAGCCGGCGAACTGGACGTGCACGTTCTCGGCATTCGCAAGGATGCTCTGGCGCTGGGCCTTCAGCTGCGGGCTGCGCTCGATGGCGATGCGGATGGAATCATCCGGATTGATGGCGCGCGGCTGGTAGGGCAGGCCGCCGACGACGTTGAAGGGCACCTCGCTGGGCTTCGACGTTTTGTAGTCGATGCCGATCGTGACCACGAGCTGGTACTGGGAGATACGCAGGTTGTTCAACGCACTGATCAAAGGCGGCTTCGCATTCGCGAGGGCGACCTGAGCCTGGAGGACATTGAAGCGAGGAACCGTGCCGGCTTCGTAGCGGCTCTGTTGATCCTCGAGCTGCTCCTGGAGAAGGTTGACGGACTGCTGTTGGGCGACGACGAGAGCGCGGTTCAGGATGACCTGATAGAAGGCGGTCTTAACGTTCGCGATGGTCTGATCGATCGTCTGGCGGAGGCTGAAGTAGGCGCTGTCCTCCACGAAACGCGCCGCACGAATGCCGGCCAGGACGGCTCCGCCATTGTAGAGGAGCTGGCTGGCCTGGAAGCCGACGTTCCATTGCTGGGGATTCACGTAGCTGGCGCTGCCGCTGCCAAACCCGCCGAAATCGATCGCGGTGGTGCCGCCGTTGCCATTCGGAATCTCAAGGGTGGTGCCGCCTCCGCCGACGCCGGGCCGCTTCGGCTCGGTGAGGGTGGTCTGCTGCTGGGTGAAGCCGGCGATGGCCGTGAGATGAGGGTAGGCCTGAGCGGTGATCTCGACGATCTGGCCGTGAGTGAGGCGGATCTGCTCGACCGCGTTGAGGATGTTCGGATTCTGCTTGAGCGAGGTTTTGATCGCGTCGTCGAGCGTCATATCACCGACCGCGGGATTGTGCTGGCTCTTGGCGAAGGCCTCGATCTTGGCGATGGCTTCCTCGTTGAGCTTGCGGATGGTCTCCTTGCTCGGAGTGACATCCTCCGGGTTGCGCTTCACTTCCGGAGCGGGAGCGGGGGCAGGGCCGGGGTTTGCGAGCGAGGGATCGAGGTCGGGAGAGATCGCGGGAAGGCCGGCTTCATTCAGCGGGCTGGGCGTTGGAGCCGGCGTGGGCGCCGTGGAGGAGTCGGGGAGGGTGGCCGAGTAGTTCGGCGTCGGTGCGGGCACGGAGGGGGTGGCCGTCGAATCGACATTCGCCGAGGTGCCGACGGGCGTCGGGCCAGGCGTGGGAGCGGGCACGGAGGGAACGGTCACGCCGGGCAGGGTGGCGGAGTAGTAGGGTGTCGGCGCGGGCGTGGCGGCGGGGGCCGAGAGATCGGTAGGCGCAGGCTCCGGAGTGGGCGTGGGTTGGGCCGAGACCACTGCCATCGTGGAAAGAACGATGGAAGAACCCAGGGCGAAACGTTGCGTCAAATTTGAGTACATTTGGTCAATGGATGGGCTTTGAGGCTTTCAACGTAGGCGAAGATCTTGTTGTAGATCGCGATCCACATCTTCTGCTCCTCGGGGGTGAGGTGCAGAAGGATCTTGAGAAGATTCGAGCTGACATCCTTGCGGATGAACAGAACAAGTTCTTCACCTTTCGGACGAAGATGAACCAGGACTTTGCGGCGGTCGGCGGGGGACTGAACACGGTCGACAAATCCGAGTTTTTGCAGGCGATCCACGAGGCCGGTGGCCGCCGCGGTGGTGTGGCGCATTTTCTCGGCGATCTCGGTCATGCTCATCGGGCCCTGCGTGTAGACGTGGCTGAGCATGAAGAACTGCGCGAAAGAGACCTGGCCGCCGGCCAGAGACTCGCAAAGATGAAGGAGTAACCCACGATGGAGGGTCAGGACGATCTCGGCGAGACGATCGATTGCTTCCTCCGGAATAGCGAGTTCTTCGGGTGTGGGTTCCGTCACGTGATCCTTAATGAGGTTGAAGGTTAGTGTCTCTTAACCATTGCGGTCAACGGAAATTCAAAGGAAATGCGGGAACCGTGTCGCCTTCGTTCAAAAAAGCGCGACTTTCGACCCGCAACAGAACGTCCGCGACGGCGAGGCTGGCCAGAGCGTGAGATTGTTGCAAGGGCGTCGGAAACGCACGGCCTTCCCGGATGATGGCGCGGACATAGTGCGGCCGGATGTCGAGGTTCTCCAGCGGAGAGCCGAGCAGGGTGGGAAAGGATCGCGGAGCGCACCGGTCCACCGGTGCACCGGCCAGCCTGCGCAAAGCAGGCTCCACAAAAAATTTCGCGGTCACGAAAGCCGAGACAGGGTTGCCCGGCAGCGCAAAGATCCATTTCGGGCCGAGTCTCGCGCAGAGAAATGGTTTTCCCGGCTTGATGGCGACGCGCCAGAAATCGACCTTCGCGCCGAGTTGGCGGAGGGTCTCGTGCACCGGATCGTGATCGCCCACGGAAACTCCCGCGCTGATGACGATGACGTCTGCGGTGGAAAAGCGGAGGATGGCCCCGGCGAGTTCCGCGGGATCGTCCGAAGTGCGGGCTGTCCCGGCGATATCCGCCGATGCGGAAAGTTGCGCCGCGAGCATCGGAGCATTGGAATCATGCAGCTCGCCGGGCTGGAGAGACGTGCCGATCGAGCGAAGTTCGTCACCGGTCGAGATGATGCCGGCGACCGGAAAACGATGAACCGGAACATTGGGAATGCCGGCGGCGCAGAGCACGCCGATTCGCGGCGCGGTCAGCAGGTCCCCGCGGGCCACGAGCTGCTGGCCTTCGCAAACATCGCCGCCGCGCCGCCGGATGAACTCCGCGACCGGGATGGATTCTTCGATCGAGACGGTGGAGTCTTTGACGACCACATCCTCCTGCATGACCACGGCATCCGCGCCGGACGGCAACGGAGCGCCCGTAAAAATCCGAACCGCCTCCAGCGGGCCGACGCGCAGGGCGCGGGCGGCGCCGGCGGGCTGCTCGCCCACAATCCGGAGCGTGCCCGGGGTGTCGGCGGCACGAATCGCATAGCCATCCATCGAGGACTGATCGAAGCGAGGCAAAGGAGCGGGGGACCGAAGATCATTGGCCGCGAACCGGCCCGCGGCCTTGTCGAGCGCGATTGATTCGACGGGAAGCGGCTCGACGGCGGAGAGGATGCGGGCGAGGGCTTCGGTTTCCGGAATCACGGCTTCGGTGAATAGACGCGATCTCCGGCGCGGGGCTTCCCGCTCACGATATCCGCGATGAAGAAAGGCGGCGTGCGATCAGCCGTGACGCGGAGCGTGCCACTCTCACTCGTTTCTCCAACGGAGTTCAGCGTCTCACCGGCCGACATCTGCATCGCGCTCACGGAGTCGATCAGCGCGTAGTTTTCGCGTTCGTTGATCAGCTTGATCGTGCCGATCCATTGAGGGGGCAACGCGGCGGGCGGCTCCTTCTTCCTCGGAAAGATCTTATGCCACATCCGCATGAGAAATCCTTCCGACGGCCTGGCCTTGATCTGGACCGGGGCCGGAGTGGGAATGGCATTCGGAGCGGCCTCGGAGCCCTTCCGGACGACCTGTTCGCTTTCTCCGCTTTCCGCACTGGAGACGCGGATGGTCACGCCACCCGTCTCGCCAGGAGTGGGGGCCGGCGTGGGTTTAGGCGGAAAGACTTTTTGCCAGAGGCCCGCGACGAAATTCTTCGACGCAGCCTTGGGTTTCGGCGTCGGGCCAGGGGATGCCGACGGAGTCGGTGAGGGAGTCGAACTCGGCGAGCTCTGGCCGTCCGGAGTCAGGACCTGGTTTTGCGCCACCTCCACGCCCTCCACTTTCACGGTTGCCGTGTAGCGAGCCTGCGGCGTGGGTGCGGGAGCCGGCGCCGGGGTGGGCGATGGGGACGGGGCCGGCGTTGCCTTCGGCTTTTTCCCCGCCGGGCTTGTCGCGGTCGGGTGGCTCCCGGGCTTCGCATTTTTGGTGGCGCAGGAAATCAAGGCACCGACAGCGAGAGATGCGGCGATAACGTAAAGGATCCTTCGGAGAAACTGGACGAGGCTGGGCATTCGGCGGCGGGATTATTGGCTTGCGGGTCGTGATCGCGCAAGGCTTGGAATCGTGATCTTTTCGTGCAACCCGCGACGGGTTCCGGGGTTTACCTGAACGACGCCGAGGAGGTGGGTTCCGAAGGAGACGCCGTCAGGCAGGGCGTCGAGCCGGAACGAAAATTTGTCTCGAATGGGAATGGCGGTTTCGGCGGCTAGTCGAAACCGCCATTTTTTCCAAAAAGTCCGCATATTGGCATGGAAAGTGTAAAAAGCGTGATTTGACGTTTGACAGAGGGGTAGAGACGTGGTGTCTTCTTGACCCTTTTCCATGAAAACCTTTTCGGCCAAAGCACAAGACGTCAAACGCGACTGGTGGGTGATCGACGCCAAGGACCAGATGCTCGGCCACGTCGCCGTCAAAGCAGCATCGCTCCTGCGCGGCAAACACAAAGCCATCTA
>Ga0310811_10000341_pt1 | contig 63746 bp, 58 predicted proteins | sample YCmetagenome_FD_207642 | JGI IMG/M metagenome (GOLD analysis project Ga0310811, IMG submission 207642) | Soil microbial communities from experimental microcosm in Duke University, North Carolina, United States - YC | ecosystem: Engineered > Artificial ecosystem > Soil microcosm > Unclassified ... | reverse complement strand
TGGCCGATGCCGGGGTGACGCAGTTGCTGTCGTCGACGACCACGTTGTTGGCGTCGACGCAACGGGCCTCGACCTCCTCGTCGTCGGAGGAGGTCGCGTAACCGATCGCGGCCAGCGCGGCGATCCCGGCCACCGCGCCACCGCCGATCAGGATCCGCTTGCGCTTCTTCGCGGAGGCGGCCTCCGCGGCGAGGCGGGCCTCCTCGTCCTCGACCGCCTTGCGCTGCGCCTGCTGGTGCGCGCGCTGCTCGGCGAGGGTGGGCTCGCGCGGGACGGTGTTCTCGTCCTGGTAGCCGATACGACCCTTGCGACGGGGCTGCTCCTCGGTGGGCTCGCCACTGGTCTCGCCGGTGGTCTCGCCAGTGGTCTCGGATGCATCCGAGGACGACGGGGGCTCCCACTGGGGCATCGGCGTCTCGCCGGGCAGCCCGGGCACCGGCTCCGGACCCGTCACACCGCCGGAATCACCACGTCCCGGACCCTGCTCGCTGCTCACCCGATCACCTCTCGCGCGCACGGTACCGCCAGCGCTACACCCATACCACGTTGATACCCCTCGACCCGGCGAGTCGGCCACGTCGGACGGCATATGGCCGCGGTGACCGGCGTCCGGTCGGCCCACCCGAACGGCCCAGCGCGTCGGTCAGTGGGCGCTCAGCGGGGGTCAACAGCGCCGTTCGGACCGCTTTTCCGGCCGGTGCTCGCGCGTAGCGGATCGTTCGCCTCAGCGCGGGGACCGGACGGCGCGTGGAGAGGTCGGTAACAGCGCGGTCACGGTAGCCCCGTGCATGATGGTTCGGTCATGACTTCGACGCTGCAGCCGCAACGGCCACCCCAGACCTCCGGGAGTCCGCGCGCGCCCAGGTCGAGGGGTTCCGAGCGGCTGCCCGCGCTGCGTCGCCACCACGTCGGTGCCGTCATCGGGTTGCTGGTGGGCGCCGCGGTCATGCTCGTGGTGGCCACCCTCGACCAGGTCACCGGCACCCAGGTCCCGGTGCTGAGCAACCTGGCCGCCGCCCCCGCCGGTGACAACCCCCAGCTGATCGCGCCGAGGCCGCCGCCCCCGTCCACCCCCGGCAGCTGCCTGACCTGGCGGCGCCCCGACGCCGCCGACGCCGAGGCCGTCGACTGCGGCCGCGCCCACCTGTTCGAGCAGGCCGGCACGGTGGCTCTGATCGACCTGCCGACCGGTGACGCACTGCCGGACAACGACACGTTCCGCAAGCTGGTGAACGAGCGCTGCACGCCCATGGTGATCAGCTACCTGGGTGGGAAATACGACCCGAACGGCACCTTCCGGGCCGGCGCGCTCAAGCCGTCGGCCAAGCGGTGGTCCGAGGGTGACCGTGCGCTGCGGTGCGGCCTGCAGCGGTTCTCCCGCTCCGGAGCGCTCTACCCGATCAACGGCAAGGTCTCCCAGCAGGACCAGGCCGACATCCGCCCGGCGGGCACCTGCCTGGGCATCGACGGCCGCTTCATCGGCGACCCGGTGGACTGCGCGCTGCCGCACGCCGTCGAGTCGGTCGGCTTCATCGACCTGTCCGGGAAGTTCAAGTCCAAGTACCCCAGCGTCGCCGAGCAGGACGCCTTCCTGCAGCCCGCCTGCACCAAGCAGGCCGCCGATTACGCCGGTGGCGCCAAGAACATCAGCGACAAGAAGCTCTCGGTCCTCTGGGACAACCTCACCCCGGAGTCGTGGAACGGCGGCACCCGCAAGGTCGCCTGCAACCTCGCCGCCCAGCTGCCCGACAAGAGCGGGTTCGCCCCGGTCACCGGCAGCGTGAAGGGCCCTGTCCAGGTCGGCGACAAGCCCGCCCCGCCGGCCCGCGCCACGGTCCCCCCGGGCGCGCCGGCCCCGCAGGGCGCCACCGAGCCGGGGCCGCCGCTGGAGGCCCCGCCGGAGACGACGGCCGACAGCCCGGCCTCGCCCGACCCCCAGCTGCGGGCCGACAACCCCGCGCCCGGCCGCACCGGACCGGACCGGACCAAGGACCCGGCGCCGGTCAAGCTGCCCGAGGACAAGCTGCCGCAGGATCCGCTGCCCCGCGACCTCCCCAAGGACCGGCTGCCCTCGCTGCCCGGGCAGGACGGCGACCGCCGGGCCCCGTCGGTACCCAACCCGCTCGGGCGCTGACGCACCCCGGGATTGATCACCGATTCGGGTTGGGTTAGCCCGAACGGCGGTATCCGCTACGACGTTTGGGCTAGAGTCCCTGTGCTCGGCGTTCCGTCTGCCGGGTCAGGGGGGACCGAAGTTTCCGCGTGAAGCTTCCCAAGCGCTAGGACACACGATGACGCGTAAGACAGTCCGCTGGGTCGTCGGCGCAGCCGCCGGCCTCATCGCCGGCACCGGGCTCGCCACCGGCACCGCGCAGGCCACCTCGACCAACATCCCGGGCTCGCTGATGACCCCGGGTGGGCTCACGGGAGCCGTCCCGATGGCGGACATGCTGCCCGTCGGCGCCGTCACCGGCATCCTGCCCGTCGGCAAGTAACCAGCCCCCGGGAGCGGACGGGCCAGCGCTGGTCTAGCGGCCCGGCTCGTCCGGCTCCGGGGCTCCGCCGGTGACGTCACCGCGCGGGTCGGGCACGCCCGCGTCCTGGGCGGTGTCCCAGCGCTCCAGGTGCCAACCGGCCGGGGCGCCGTCCCCGGTACGACCGGCAGGGGCGAGCACCACCCGTCCCGTGTTGGGCACGTAGCGGGGCGTCCGGTAGTGCCCGAGCATGGCGCGCGCCGAGATCTGGATCGTGCCGCCGTGGCTGACCACCACAAACGCGCGGTCACCCCGTTCCGCGTGGTGTCTCCACAGCGACTCGACCACGGGGATGAACCGGTCGCGGACCTCCGCCGCCGACTCGCCGCCGACGATGCGCTCCTCCAGCCGGCCGTCGCGCCAGTGCCGGTAGGCGTGGTCGAACATCTTGCGGGCCTCGTGGTCCGACCGGCCCTCGTAGTCGCCACAGAAGATCTCGTGGATGTGCTCGACGACGTGCACCACGAGACCGTGAGCCGCGGCGATGGGGGCGGCGGTCTGCTGGGCCCTCGGCGCCACCGACGCGTACACCGCGGCGATCGGCTCGTCGGACAGCCGCTCGCCCACACGGCCGGCCTGCTCGTGCCCCAGCGCGTTGAGCGGGAACCCCGGCGGGCGGCTGTCCAGCGCGCGGCTCACGTTGGCGTCGGTCTGCCCGTGCCGGACCAGGATCAGCCGGGGGCCCGTGCCGCCGGAGCCCGTGCCGCCGGGGCCATTGCCCTGCGGTGCCGGCGCGTCGAGGCCCGTCACGTCCGGCGCCCGGCGCGCACGTCGGCCAACCACTCGGTCGCCGCGTGGAAACGCTGCTCGCTGATGCCGCCGACCGGTTCCGGGGGTTCGGGGGCCTCGGAGGCAGGGACGGCACCGGTCTGAGGGGCGGCCGTGGCGCACGGCGTGGCGACCCTCGGGTACGAACCCAGGTAGCGGACCTCCGTGCAGCGCCGGTGCAGCGCCGCCAGCGCCTCCCCCATCGCCGGTTGCGCCACGTGGCCGGAGCAGTCGAGGTGGAACCAGTACTCGTTGCGCCGGCCCTTGATCGGGCGGGACTCGATCCGGGTCAGGTCGATGCCCCGGATGGCGAGCTCGGTGAGCACGCCGAGCAGGGCACCGGGCCGGTTCTCGGTGGTCGCGGCCACGGTGGTGCGGTCGGACGCGGTGGGTGGGGGCGGCGGGACGGTGGGGCGGACCAGGACGAACCGGGTGATCGCGGCGGCGTTGTCGGCGATGTCGTCGGCCAGGATCTCCAGCCCGTGCACGCTCGCGGCCACCGGCGCGCTCACCGAGGCGTCGACCTCACCCCGGGCCACCTGGGCGGCCGCCTCGGCGGTGGAGCTGGACATCAGCACGGTCGCCTGCGGCAGGTTGTCGCGCAACCACACCCGGGTCTGGGCCTCGCCGTGCGGGTGGCTGGCCACGCTGCGAATGTCGGCGAGCGTGAAGCCGGCGCGGGCCATCAGGGCGAACCGGACCGCGATCTGCGCCTCCCGCACGATGACCAGCGGCGGGTCGGCGACCAGCGCGTCCATCACCGCCGGCACCCCACCCTCCACGCTGTTCTCGAACGGGACGCAGGCGGCGTCGGCGGTGCCGTCACGGACGGCGGCGAGCGCGGCGCTGACCCCGGTGCACGGCAGCAACTCGGCCCCCTGAGCCTCGGGCAGCGTGAGCATCGCCTGCTCGGTGAAGGTGGCTCGGGGACCGAGGAACGCCAGGCGGGACACGGCTTCACCCTAGTCCGGGCCATGAACCGGCCGGCACAAGCCGGTCGTTAGAACAAACCCAGCTCGGCGAGCTCCGTCGCGGCCTCTCCGATGGAGCCACAGCCGCAGCGGGCGAGCAGCCCGCGCACCGAGCGGCTGGTGGCCTCCGACAGCTTGCCGACCTCGCGGATCAGCACCTCACCGTCGGTCTCGGCCAGCGCGTCCTTCACGTCGCCGGCCATCAGCGCCCGCGCCACCGCCACCACCAGGTTGAGCAGGCCGTGCTCCACCCCGCCGTTCGCCCCGGCACTCCGGCGCACGGCGTGGCTGAGCCCGACGCTGGCGGTGAACCCGGTGGGCGCGGTATCGGCGGCGGCGACGAAGTCACTGACCTGCTCGAACGTGGGGATGTCCGACGGGCGGGGGCCGCCGCAGCGCAGTTTCGGGGTGCAGCCGTGGTCGGCGACTCTCCGTACGGCGTCCAGCCACGGGCCGGTGTCACCGTTGAGGGGACGCCGGGGCTCGACCACCGCGAGCACGTCCTCGGGAACGAACTCCGAGACCCGCTCGAGCCATTGCGCGTCGACGTCGTTCGGGGCGCCGGTCTCCACCGTGCGGGCGGTGACCAGGTTCTCCCGCGAGAGCACCAGCGACAACGCCTTAGGGACCGCGCTCAGCCCGGTGTCGACGATCAGGGAGAGGTCGACCGGGGCGATCGGGCTGCGCCGGGCCAGCTCGGTGACCAGTTCGGGCAGCCGGGACACCGGGCAGACCAGCTGGCCGATCAGGCCGCCGTACTCGCCGTCGCGGGCACTCAGGTAGTCGTGCACGACCTCGGACATCGGGGGCACGTCCGCGCGGGGCGCCAGCAGCGTGGTGTCGTCGACGAGGCGGGCGAACAGAGCGGGCACGGGCACAGCAGCGGAACTCCCGAACTCGCCCCCGTGCGCGGTCGACACGATGGCGAACCTAACCGCTCCCGAAGTCGCCCCCGAAACGGGGTCGGTCGCGGGGCCCGACCACGTATGTGCTGCAAGAACGACTCGTCCACCTGAGTGATACCCAAGCCGCAAACAGTAGGTTAGGCTCACCTAATTCTCTTGGAGGTGAGCTCGTGGGAACCACCCACCTGCGTCGACCGGCTGCACCACCGGCCGCCGAGCGCGCCCGAAGTATCGCCAGCCGAGGCGGCCACGCCGCGGTGGTCGGACTCGACCAGACGCAGCGGATAGTGCCGCTCGTGCATCACGTGGACGGGGACGGCACCGCGATCCTGCTGCTGCCCGGGGACCACCCGCTGATCGGCTGCGTGCGCAACGGTCCGCGCCACGGGTTGCCGGCGATGTTCGAGCTCACCGACCACGCCCCCGTCGATCTGCGCGAACCCGTCCGGGGGCTGCTGTGGATCAGTGGGTGGCTGACCGAGCCGGGCCCGACGTACGCGCGCCGGCTGGCCTGCGACGTCGCCGAGGACCGCCCGCATCCCGGCCTGCTCGACCTCGGTCACGGGTCGTCCATGCTGCGGCTGCGACCCGGATCCGCCGTACTGGCCGACGCCGAGGGCACCGCGCCGCTCGCGCCCGCCCAGCTCGCGGCGGCCACCCCGGACCCGTTCTGCCGGTTGGAGCGCGGCTGGTTGCGCCACCTCGAGTCGGCCCACGCGGACCTGTTCCCGGCCCTGGCCCGTCACCTGCCGATCGCGCTGCGCCAGAAACCCGGTTGCCGCATCCGGCCGCTGGGCGTCGACCGGCTGGGGATGCGGTTGCGCATCGAGGCCGGCGACGGTGATCACGACGTGCGGTTGGCCTTCCAGCAGCCGGCCGACGACGCCGAGCAGCTACGGGCCCAGGTCGGGTTGCTGATCGGCTGCCCGATGCGCCGCTGAGCTCCAGACCTGGCCGGCCGGGGTCCGGCCAGGTGGTCCCACGCGCCGGAGACCAGGCCGGCTAGCGATCACGGGCCCCACTCCCGGGACGGTGTCAGAACCGTTGTGCCGGATCCGGCACCAAATCACCGGCTTTGTGCCGGATGCGGCACATACGTTTTCGACCAGCTCACACTCCGCTGCGCATCGCACCCCGCGCGGCACGGAGCGGAGGCCGGAACCGACGTCGCCCGGCCGCCAAAGCGGCGCAGCGGTGGCCGGGCTCAGGCGCGAGAGCCGGCGAGCGAGGCGATCCGCTCGTGCACGAGCTTGGTGACCTTGCGCTCGGCGAAGAACGACGCGAACGGGATGGTGCCGGCCGCCGCGATGATCAGCGCGCGGACCGGCTTCCACCGGCAGCGCTCGGCGAGCACCAGCGTGCACACGACGTAGAACATGTACAGGAACCCGTGCAACATCCCGATGATGGCGACCGGCTTGTCGTTGTGCCCGATGTACTTGATCGGCACAGCGACACAGACCAGTAGCACCAGCCCGACGCCGGTGACCCAGGCGAAGATCCGGTAGACGATGAGGGCGATCTTGCGGCTGTCCATGAGGAGTCCGACGATACCCGGAGCTCGGAGGCTGCCCCCGATCCACTGCCCCATGCCGACTCAGGATGGCTTGACGATGAAGTGGCACTGTCGGGCCTGCTCAGATCCGTTCACGTAGAAGATCGCGCAGGCCTTCCCGTATTCAGGCAGGGTGCGGTTGCCTAGTCCCTCCCGCTCGACGTCATATTTCGTGCAGGAACTGTTCAGCGGTCCGCGATCGGTGTCGTAGACCTTCCCGCTCGCGTTTTCATACTGGAAGTCGATCCGCCAGTTGCAGAAGTCGCTCTGCGCCACCGCTGGGCCGAATGCCGTGATGGAGGCGTAGTCCCTGACGATGGTCCGGTCCTGCCCCTTGATTGAATGGCCGAAGAGGAAGCCCGTCGGCACACTGAACTTCACCCCGTTGAAGGTGAAATCGAACGCCCGGACCGGCGTCTCACCCCACGCGTCCGCGTAGGCGACATGCGGAGTCCCCAGTGCGAGTCCGACGGCCAGCACGACCGCGCCGACACCCGATCGTTGATGAGTTCGCACGGCAGGCCTCCGCGATCGTGGGCCCGGGACCGGTGTGCCGGGCGACTGGGCAGAATCTTCCGGACGCCCGGTTGGGCCCGAGGCCGAATGCGCGGGAGTCACCCGAACGGAGTGCACCGCTTCGGCGTTTGCGGAGACAGATCGAGCTGAAGGGGTCAATCAGCCCAACAGCTCAGCGGCGGCCGGCTTCGTCGCGGGCGGCATCCTGAGAGGCCAGCTTGGCGAGCATCCGGTTGTAGGCCGCCAGCTGCTCGTCCTCGGCACTCGCGGGCTCTGAACCGGCGCGGGCCCCCTCGGCGGGCGGAGTCTGCGAGGCGGGGGTGAGGATCGGGGCGGTGAGCGGCGGCCGCTGCCGGGTGCGCCGGCGGGCCTCGGCCTTCGAGACCGGAGCGTCAACCTCTGCTCCCGGTGCCGCGGGCTCAGTCGTCGCGGCGTGGGCGGGTGCGGAGCCGGCGAGTGAGGAGCCGTCGGGGGCGGTTCCCTCGGCGCCGTCGGCGGCCTCGACCGCTTCCCGTTCGGCCGCATCGAGCTCGTCCAGCCGGATCGACTCCAGGCGCAGCATCCGCCACCAGCCGATCAGGAAGAAGATCGAGAACAGCGGCCACTGGAACGCGTAGCCCCAGTTCTGCAGGGCCTCGGTGATGTGCGCGCGGGAGAGCTGCCAGTCGGCCAGCCGGATACAGGTCAGGGCGGCCGCCACCACGAGGAAGTGGCCGAGGATCCACCGCGGCTTGAACACGAACCGACGCACCAGCCCAGGGTATCCCGAGTTCGGGAGCGGGCCCCGCCGGTAGCCTTGGGCACGTGACGGGTGTGCTGCGCGGCTGGCTGACGCCCGAGGATCCGGACACACCCGCGCTGCCCCGCCCGGACGAACCCGAGCGGCGGCTGATCCGCACCGAGCTGATCGTCGTCCTGGGGATCACACTTGCGCTCAGCGCCACCCGTAGCGCGTTGTCGCTGGTGGGATCGTTACTGCGGCCCGAGCGACTGCCGGATCAGAAGGTCGCGCTCAACGCCCCGCAGGCGCTCAACCAGTACGTCGACCTGGCGTTGCAGCTGACCAGCGCCGCCCAGCTGGCAGGCTGGGGCGCCCTGGGGGCGTACCTGATCGTCCGCGCCGGGCTGCGGCTGCGCGACATCGGGCTGGACCGCACCCGCCCCGGGCGCGATGCCGCGCTCGCCGCCGGGCTGGCCGCGCTGATCGGTATCCCAGGGCTGGGGCTGTACCTGGTGGCGCACGCCGCCGGGGCCAACCTCACGGTTCTGCCCAGCACGCTGACCGACACCTGGTGGCGGCTGCCGGTGCTGATCGTGTCGGCCGCCGGCAACGCGTTCGCCGAGGAGGTTCTGCTCACCGGGTACCTGCTGACCCGGATCCGCCAGCTCGGGCGCGGACCGACCTATGCGCTGGCGGCGTCGGCGCTGCTACGCGGGTGCTACCACCTCTACCAGGGGTTCGGCGGATTCGTGGGCAACCTGGTGATGGGGGCGGTGTTCGGGCGAGTGTGGCAGCGCACGGGTCGGCTGTGGGCGCTGTTCGGGGCGCACCTGCTGCTGGACGTGGTCGCGTTCGTCGGGTTCGCCCTGCTCGCGGGCAAGGTGTCCTGGCTGCCGGTGAAGTAGCCCGGTCCGGCGCCCTCGGTCCGGTGCCCTCGGTCCGGGTGCCCTCGGTCCGGTGGATCCGGGGGCGGTGATCCGGGTTCCGGCGGATCCGCAGCCGACGGCGCGGAGGTGATCCGCGTTTCGGTGGATTCGCGGACACTGCATGTCCGTTTCCTCACCGAAACGCGGATCACCCAGGAACGATCACGCCGGAACGCGGATCACCCAGGAACGATCACGCCGGAACGCGGATCACCCAGGAACCGGCGCCCCGGACCGGGTCAGCGCAGGGTGACCTGGCGGCCGGCCAGCGCGTCACGCGAACGGCGCTCACGGTCGGTCATCGGCTCGGACTCCAGCGACGCCAGCGCCTTGCCCAGCTCGACCTCAAACGCGGCGGCCGGCTCCGACCACTCCTTGACGTGCATGTCCCGGTCGAGGTCCCACACCGGGACCAGCAGCCCGTGCGCCCGGAACGAACCCACGTACCGCGAACCCTCGCCGAGGTCGAGCTTCTCGGCCGCCTGCAACCTGGCCAGCGCGGCGATCAGCTTGGTCTCCGGTTCGGCGCGGACCCAGCGCAGGTGCGCCTTCTCCCCGGTGTCGACCCAGTAGGCACCGCGCACCCCGTCGGCCACGACCTGCTCGGTCGGCTTGATGACGGTGTTGGCCTGCTGGACCGCGGCCTGCACCTCGGGGCTCTGCTCACCCTCGGGCAGCCACCACGAGAAGTCCTGGTAGACCTTCAGATCCAGCGGGGCCTCCGGCTCGAGCAGATCCTGCAACCGCACCGGCCCGTCGCCCAGAGACGACCCCGACACCGGCAGCACCTCGCCCGGCTCGGCGGCCAGGGCCCAGCGCAGCGCCCGGGCCAGATCGCCGGACAGGTCGCCGGTGCGGACCTGGGTCTGCAAGCCGACGAACACCGCGCCGTCGCCGCGCACCATCGCCGCGGCCGCACCGGGCAGCACGCTGACCAGCTGCGGCTTCTTCTCCCCGGCCAGCTTCTTTCCGGCGTCGTTGAGCGACAGCGTGGCGACCGCGGACGGAACGAACTCGCGCACCGCGATCACGTCCGGCTCGCAGGCCAGCCCCTCGAACGGGCGCAGCACGATCACGTTGTCGTCGCCGGAACCGTGGCAGGCCTTGTAGCGCTTGCCGGAGCCGCACGGGCAGGGCTGCTTCGGGTTCGGGCCGTCTGAGGTGCCGCTGGCGTCAGCGTTGGCGGGGCGGCGACCCCGTGTCTTCTTACTCATCGCGCTAAACGCTAGTCGCCTGGGCAGGGACGACTCGCACCACCCGCGGCAGCGGGATCCGGCGGGGCGGCGCGATCAACGCGGTCAGGTACGTCACGACCCGGGAGGTGACCACGGCGGCGGCCGCGGCGAGCACGTCGAGGAACACGTGCTGCACCACACCGTCGGCCCGCGCCTGGGTGCCGGTGCGCAACAACCACAGCGTGGCGATGATCCCGACGACCACGTTCGACGCCCACAGCGCCCACCACAGGGTGATCAGCTTGGACGGATCCGGCCGCTTCGCGGGATCACGGCGCAGCGCCGCGTGCTCGATCTCTGACAACACCGATCCCGGAATGGTCAGGTTGATGCCGGGGATCAGCCAACCCCACACGATCACCCGCGAGGTCCGGGCCGGGCGCACCTCGTTCTGCTCGGCGCTGATCTGGACCGCGCCGAGCACCCAGCTCAGCAGCACCGCGCCGGCCCCGAGCGTGAGCACGGTGGTCACCCAGGACGCGGCGCCGACCAGCGCGTCCGAGGCCGCCACCTCGGCCGCACCCAGCGCCTCGTTGCGGCTGCGCAACAGCAGCACGTAGCGCCAGGCCTCACCGCAGGCCGACAGCGCCGCGAGCACCGCGAGCCCACGCAGCAGCGGTACCAGCAGCCCGGCCTGCGAGACCAGCCGGTCGGTCGACGTCGTCTCGGTGTCGTCCGACTCCCCACGCCGCCAGGGCAGGGCCGGAAACCCCCAGGTCGGAGGGCTGAGATATCGCGGCGGGCCGGGATAGCGGCCACGCGAGACGCGCTTCGGTGGGGACTCGGTACCCGGCGGCGGGCTGGCGACCCAGCGCATGGGTACAAGGAACTGCCCGCACTCCACGCAGAACGCGCCGTCGGCGTCCGGCGGCTGAGCTCGTCCGCAGCGCGGGCAGTTCATCAGATGATCGCCGCGGGCCCGGGGCCGTCGGCCTCCACCGGGCGCCCGGCCGCGAACCAGGCCTGCATGCCGCCGGACACGTTCACCGCCGGGTAGCCCTGCTGGACGAGGAACCCGACGACCTGACCCGACCGGCCACCGGAGCGGCAGATCACGTACAACGGGTCCTGGTCGGACGGGATCTCACCCAGCCGACCCTGGATCTGGGACATCGGGATGTGCGTGGCCGTCGGGGCGTGGCCGGCGGCCCACTCGTCCGCCTCGCGCACGTCGAGCGGGCGGGCGTCGGCGGGCACCGCGTCCACGGAGACGGCGGGCACCTCAGGATTGTTCACGCCGCCCATATTGCCAGGCCACCCCGTCAACCCGAGGTGAGATCCACCGTGCTCCGCCGACGGTGCGCGAAGCCGCGCTCAGTGGGTGCTCGCGCGCTCGGCACCCGCCCCGGTGAGCGAACGGACCTCCATCTCCGCGTACTTGGCGGTGCTGAAGGTCTCGGTGCCGCCGACGAAGGTGCCGATGATCCCGAGCAGGAAGGACAGCGGGATCGACACCAGACCGGGGTTGGCCAGCGGGAACAGGTGGAAGTCCACGGACTTCATCATCGAGGTCTCAGCCCCCGACACCGCCGGCGAGAAGACGATCAACCCGACCGAGGCGATCAGGCCGCCGTAGATGCTGAACAATGCGCCCATGGTGTTGAACCGCCGCCAGAACAGCGAGTAGAGCAGCGTCGGCAGGTTCGCCGAGGCGGCCACCGCGAACGCCAGGGCCACCAGGAAGGCCACGTTCTGGCCGTTGGCGACGATGCCGCCGACGATCGCCACCACCCCGATCACCACCGCGGTCCGCCGGGCCACCTTGACCTCCTGGTCCGGTGCCGCCCGGCCCTTGCGCAGGAAGTTGGCGTACACGTCGTGCGCGAACGAGGCCGACGCGGTGATCGTCAGGCCGGCGACCACCGCGAGGATCGTGGCGAACGCGATCGCCGAGATGATCCCGAGCAGCACCTCACCGCCCAGGGCGTAGGCCAGCAGCGGGGCGGCGGCGTTCTGCTTGCCCGGTGCGGCGTTGATCTTGTCGGGCCCGACGAGGGCGGCGGCGCCGTAGCCCAGGACCAGCGTGAACAGGTAGAAGATCCCGATCAGCCAGATCGCCCAGACCACTGAGCGGCGGGCCTCCTTGGCGCTGGGCACCGTGTAGAAGCGCATCAGGATGTGCGGCAGGCCGGCGGTCCCGAGCACCAGCGCCAGCGCCAGCGAGATGAAGTCGACCTTCGCCGTCGTCGTCTTGCCGTAGGCAAGACCCGGGCCGAGGATCTTGGCGCCGTTCTTCGGGCTGTTCGTGACCGCCTGGCCGAGCAGCTGGGACAGGTTGAACCCGTACAACCCCAGGACCCACACCGTCAGGCACGCCGCGCCGATCACCAGCAGCGTGGCCTTGATGATCTGCACCCAGGTGGTGCCCTTCATCCCGCCGACCAGCACGTAGAAGATCATGATGGCGCCGACCCCGGCGATCACCAGGCCCTGCCCGAACGCATTGCTGTTGGGGATGTTCAGCAGCAGCGCGATCAGGCCACCGGCACCGGCCATCTGCGCGAGCAGGTAGAAGAACGACACCACCAGCGTCGAGGTGGCCGCGGCGGCCCGCACCGGGCGCTGCCGCATCCGGAAGCTCAGCACGTCGCCCATGGTGAACTTGCCGGTGTTCCGGAGCAGCTCCGCGACCAGCAGCAACGCGATCAGCCAGGCCACCAGGAAGCCGATGGAGTACAGGAAACCGTCGTAGCCGTTGACCGCGATCGCCCCGGCGATACCGAGGAACGAGGCCGCCGAGAGGTAGTCCCCGGCGATCGCCACCCCGTTCTGCGGGCCGGTGAACGAGCGGCCGGCGGCGTAGTAGTCCGAGGCCGTCCGGTTGGTCCGACCCACGTAGATCACGATCGCCAGCGTGATCACCACGAACCCGGCGAAGATCCCGATGTTGAGCACCGGGTTGCCCACCCCGGCGGCCCCCTGTGCGAGGTAGGTGCTCACCGGTTGGTCCCTTCGATCTCGTCACGGAGCATCTCGGCCGCCGGGTCGAGGCGGTTGTTGGCGAAGTTGACGTAGATCGTGGTGATCAGGAACGTGGTGACGAACTGCAGCAGCCCGATGTAGAGCCCGACGGTGAGGTTGGTGTCAGCGGGCACCCGGATCGACATGAAGTCCTTGGCAAAGCTGGCCAGCAGCACGTAGGCCAGGTACCAGAGCAGGAACGCCACGCTCATCGGGAAGACGAACCGGCGGAAGCGGGTCCGCAGCTCGTCGAACTCGAAGCTGCTCTGTATCTGCTCGTAGGAGACGCCGTCGTCATCGGGGCGTTCACCAGTGCTTGTCACGACCGGGGCTCCTTAGTCGGATTCAGTCGGATTCTCAGGCTGTGGCGAACGATAGACACCCCCGGGCCGCCGTGGAAGCCCGACAGACCAGGGTCCATGAAACCGTGACCGGCGGTGTCCCATCCGTTGTCACGATCAACTGCTGTCACTACTCAGCCGCTGCGGCCGGCGCGTTCCTGGTTCAGGCCCAGCCGCTCCGGGGCGTGCAGCCGCAACATCAGCCGGGACACGTCCGGCAGCAACCGGCCCGCGGTCAGCTTGCTGACGACGACCATCGTCAGGAACGCGGCGGGCACGGTCACCGCCGCCGGGCGGGCCAGCAGCAGACCCGTCCAGCCGTCACCCGGGGCGACGTCGAACAGGCTCAGAACGACGGCGGTGACCGAGGTGACCCCGCCGACCACCAGCCCGGCGATGGCCCCCCGGTCGGTGAGACCGGCCCACCAGATACCGAGGAACATCAGCGGGCAGAACGTCGAGGCGGCCACGGCGAAGGCCAGCGACACCGTCTGCGAGAAGTCCAGCCGCGACGCGGTCAGCGCCAGCGCCAGCGGTACCGCCCCGGCCAGCACCGCGGCGATCCGGATGTCGAGCAGCCAGCTGCGCGGGAACAGGGTCGCGTTGGACGACAGCACCCCCGACACGCTCATCACCAGGCCCGATGAGGTGGACAGGAACGCCGCCCAGGCCCCGGCGGTGACCAGCGCGGTGAGCGAGGTGCCGAACCAGCCGTTGCCCAGGACCGCGGCCGGCAGCAGCAGCACGGCGGCATCGCTGTCGCCGCCGACGAGCAGCTGGGGCACGTACAGCCGGGAGATCACGCCCAGGACCTCGGGCAGCAGGTAGAACGCGCCGAGCAGCCCGAGCACCATCACCGCTGTCCGGCGGGCGGCCCGGCCGTCGGTGTTGGTGTAGAAGCGGACCAGCAGGTGCGGCAGCCCCATCGTGCCCAGGAACGTGGCGATGATCAGGGAGTAGATGGCGAACATCTGGTGCTCGGCGTCGCCGGACAGCGGCGTCAACCACGTCGAGTCGCGTACCGGGTAGCCCACCGGGACCGGTACGGAGGTGCCGGCCGGGAAGACCAGCGTGGTGCCCTTGTCCACGGTGTGCAGGCCGACGCTCCAGCGGGTCGGCCCGATCCGAGGCTGGCCGTCCACCACACCGTTGGACATGAACGACACCGGCTGGGTGACCTCCAGGTTCGCATCGGTCTCGACGGTCACCGTGGTCTCGATCAGGAACTGCGGGGGCGCCGGACGGTTGAGCGGACGATGGTCGGACCCGATGTAGAGCATCAGCGCGATCGCCGGCACGGCGAGAGCGGTGAACTTCAGCCAGAACTGGAACGCCTGCACGAAGGTGATCGACTTGTGCGCCCCGATGACCACGCTGAGCACCACGACCGCGGCGGCGACCACCACGCCGATCGAGGACGGCCACATCGGAACCACCGTGGCGAAGGTCAGCCCGGCGCCCTGCAGCTGCGGCAGCAGGTAGAGCCAGCCGATCACCACGGTGATGGTGGCGCACACCCGGCTCAGCATGGGGCTGCGCAGCCGGAAGTCGACGAAGTCCGACACGGTGTAGGCGCCGGACCGGCGGTACGGAGCGGCCACGAAGAGCAGCAGCGCCAGGTACCCGGCAGTGAACCCCACCGGGTACCACAGCGCGTCCGGGCCGTCCTTGAGGATCAGCCCGGCCACGCCGAGGAACGACGCCGCCGAGAGGTACTCCCCGGAGATCGCGCTGGCGTTCACCGCGGCCGGTGTGGTCCGGGAGGCCTGCAGGAAGTCGGAGGTGTTACGCGCGAACCGAACCCCGAACAACCCGATGACCAGCGACGACATCGCTACCAGCGCGATTGCGATCAGCGCTACCGCTGAGGAGGTTGGCATCGGTGGTGGTTCGCTCAGCTCTGGATGTGGTCGGCGAAGACCTGCTCGAGACGCTCGGCCGACCGGGTGTGCAGGTAGCCCAGCGCCAGCATGAACGGGTAGGACAGCACCCCCAGCAGCAGCCACGGCAGCCGCACGCCGAAGATCTCCACCCGCCCCAGCACCGGGAAGATCACGAAGATGGCCGGCAGCGACCCGAGCGCGATCGTGATGACCCCGCCGATCCGCAGGGCCAGCGCCAGCTGCGAACGGATCAGGCTGGCACTGAGCAGCTCACCGACCTGGGTCAGCTCCTGGATGTCGACGACGGTGCGTACCGGGCGGGTGGCGGTGCCCTTGCGCTGGGACAGCACGACCCGGACCCGCTTGCCCGGCGGGGAGTCCTCGGCCGGCCCGCTGCTCTCGATCGGTCCGCTGGTGTCGACGGCGCTGCTCCCCTTGGCGGTGCCGCTGCTGGTGGCGGCTGGTGTCTGCGTGGCCGAAATCTGGGAGGCCGAAGTCTGGGAGGCCGGTGTCCGCGAGGCTGACGCGGCGGCGGCCGCCGCGGCGACGGAGCCGAGAACGGCCGACCTCGGTGGGGTGTCCGGCTGAGCGCCGGGGCCGGGGCCGTCATCGGTGATCCGCGCGATCGACCCGGTGGTCTCGTTCGCGGTGGGGTCTGCCACCACGCGCCGCGGGCCGCTGCCCGTCAGACCGCCAGCCATCGGACCGCTGCCGCCGGGGCCGTCCACCATCCGACGGGGACCACTGCCGCCGGGACCGTCCACCATCCGACGGGGACCACTGCCACCGGGGCCGTTGACACCGGGGCCGCGCGGCCCGGCGGGCGGGGGGCCGGCGGGCGGGGGCACGGTCGGCACCGGAGGCATGGTCGGTACCGGGGGCATGGTCGGCACCGGGGGCGCGGTCGACATCGGAGGCGGAGGCACAGCGGGAGGCGGGGGCGGCATGTTGCGGGACCAGACCGTCGCGCCCACGGAGTCGCCGTTGGCGAACGGCGGCCCGGTCGGCGCACCCGGCGGGCCGGATGGAACGGCCGGCCGCGGGCCGGACTGGTGGGACCGCGGTTCGGGGCGGCGCACCTGGGGTCCCGAGGACTCCACTCCCGGCGAATCCGTCCCGGGCGAGTCCACACCGGCGCCCCGGGTGGGACGGTCGAGGTCACGTCCCATCTGGAACTGCTCGGTCAGCGCGTCCGCGGACACCGCGCTGGGACCGGGAGTGCTCACGGCGTGGCGGGGCACGTAGTCCAGCCGCGGCCGGGGCGGGCCGGTGCGCTGCTCGGCGGAGCGCTGGTCGGAGTCGCGCCGGGAGTGGCGGCCACCGCTGGTGGAAGGACGCTGGCCGCCCGGCGGGTCGATGTGATCGGCCCGCACCCGGCGGCGCAGCTCCTGGCGCAGCTGGACGGACTGGATGTCGGGCTGAACGTCCCCGTCCGGGTCCGCGTCCGGGTCGTCGGGCAGGCCCGGACCGGCGGGGTCGGTGACGCTCCGGGGGTCGGGCAGCTCGGCGTCCGAACCGAGTTGCCCGCTCACCGGGTACGCCGCCGGCTGGCGTGGGACACCGCTGTTCACGGCGGCCTCATCGCCGGGTCAGCGCGCCAGGGTTCGGCACGCCGGAGACCAGCGCGCCAGGGTTCACCGCTGGCTCCACGCCTGCTTGGTGGCGCGCACCAGACGGTCCTTGAGCTCACGGGTGTGGCGGCGGCTGACCGGCAGCTCGGCGGTCTCCGGGCCGGACCCGATCCGCACCACGTACCCCGAACCCGACAGCCGCAGCTCGGTGACCAGCGGCAACGACACCAGGTACGAGCGGTGGATGCGGACGAAGCCGGCGTCGCGCCAGCGGTCCTCCAGCACCGACAGCGGGATCCGTACGAGGTGGCTCTTGTTGTCGTTGGTGTGCAACCGGGCGTAGTCGCCCTGGGCCTCGACGTAGCGGACCGCGGACCGGGGCACCAGCTTCGTGGTGCCGGCCAGCTCGACCGGGATCACCTCGTCGTCGCCGGGACCGTCGGAGCCACCGCCACCCTCGGCGCTGCCCACCACCGGGCGGGCCGACAGGATGCGGTCGAGCGAGTTGCGCAGCCGCTCCGACCGCAGCGGCTTGAGCAGGTAGTCCACCGCACCCACGTCGAACGCGTCGACCGCCCTGTCGTCGTGCGCGGTCACGAAGACCACCGCCGGCGGGACCGCCATGTTCGAGAAGACCCGCGCCAGCTCCAGGCCGTCCAGTCCGGGCATCCGGATGTCCAGGAACACCACGTCGATGTCGGTGCTGCGGGCGATCGGGGTCCCGGTCAGCGGGTGCACCGGCGAGCCCGAGTGCCCGTCCATCCCCAGCGCGGCGCCGTCGCGGGGCCGCTCCCGGGTGCTCAGCATCCTCAGCGCGTTCTCCGCGTTGTTCGCCGTGAGGATCGTTCCGACCCGCTGGTCCTGACCGAGCAGGTACTCAAGCTCGTCCAACGCGGGTTTCTCATCGTCCACCGCCAGCACGACGAGCCCGCTTGAGCCATCTCCGTTGTTCACGATCTCCTCATCCTGGATACGTCCCGATCGCGTCGATCATCTATCCCCCGACGGTTCTCCTCACCAGGGTAATTCGAACCGACCTATCGTGGCGGGGAATCGCTCGGAGTGCCAGGTGGGCGCTGGAAATTCTCCGACCTGACACATCCGGGTGCACGCCGCGACCTGTCCATGCGTACTACCTGTGACATCCAAGCGTCCCCGACGTCATATGGGGACGCTATCGCGCGGCGCGTCGGCGTACAGGTCCTGTGGACCTACAACCTATAGCCACTTGTGGTCGTGCGGTGCTACGGCCCGTAGCCGCCGGGGACCTTGGATCTACAGCCCGTAACGGGCCCATGCGGCGCGGGTCTCGGCGACCGACAGCAGCTCCTCCAGGATCGACCCGCCGGCCGCCGCCGCGGAACCGGGCGCCGCGAAGCGGGCACCCATCCCACCGCCGAGCCCGAGGCGGGCCAGCAGCGGCTTCTTGCCCTCCATCACCACCGGCTCGGCGTCGGGGAAGCGGTCGGCGACGATCTCGCGGAACGTGCCCAGCCCGTCGATCAGGCCGTGCTCGAGCGCGGCGGCGCCGGTCCACACCTCACCGGTGAACAGCTCGTCGTCGGTGCCGTTCAGCTTGTCGCCGCGGCGGCTGCGGATCCAGTCCTTGAACTGGGTGTGCAGCTCACCCTGCAGCCCGTGCAACCACTCGACGTCCTCGGACTTCTCCGGCAGGAACGGGTCGAGGCGGGACTTGCTCTCGCCGGCGGTGTGCAGCCGCCGCTCCACACCGAGCTTCTCGATCAACCCGGTCAACCCGAAGCCGCCGCTGATCACCCCGACCGAGCCGACGATGGAGGTCGGGTGGGCGTAGATCTCGTCGGCGGCGCAGGCGAGCCAGTAACCGCCGGAGGCGGCCACGTCCTCGCAGAACGCCAGCACCGGCACCTGGTGCTCCTCGGCCAGCCCGCGGATGCGGTCGGCGACCAGGGCGGACTGGGTGGGCGCGCCACCCGGGGAGTTGATCTGCAGCGCCACCGCCGCCAGCCGGTCGGCCTCGAACGCCCGCTTGAGCGCCGGCTCGACGGTGCTCATGTTCACCACCGAGCGCGCCAGCGGGTTCATGCCCGGCGTGATCACCCCGTGCAGCCGCACCACGCCGACGACCGAGCGTTCGGCCCGTTCGGCCAGCCTCGCCGGGAGCCTGTCGGTCACACCGCTGGGAAGCCTGCCCAAGATCTTCTGTCCACCCGCCATACCCGCCACGCTACGCGGACCGGGGCGGCTCCATCGCCGCTAGGCGTGGATGCCGGCCCGGAACTTGGGCACCCGGAGGGTGATCTTGGTCCCGGCGCCGGGCGCGGTGTCCACCACCAGGCCGAAGTCGTCGCCGAACGTCGAGCGCATCCGGTCGTCGACGTTGCCCATGCCGACGTGCGCGCCGGAGATGTGGGCGTCGGCGACCTCGTCGCGCAGCTTCTTGGGGTCCATCCCCACACCGTCGTCCTCGACGCTGATCACGCACTCGGCGCCCTCGTTCTCGGCGGTGAGGATGATCGTGCCGCCGCCGGGCTTGCCGGCCAGGCCGTGCCGGATTGCGTTCTCCACCAGCGGCTGCAGCGCCAGGAACGGCAGCACCACCTGCAGCACCTCCGGGGCGATCCGCAGCTGCACGTTGAGCCGGTCCCCGAAGCGGGCCCGCTCCAGGGCGACGTACCGCTCGATGTTGGTGAGCTCGTCCTTGAGCGTGGTGAACTCACCGCCGCCCCGGAAGGAGTAGCGGGTGAAGTCGGCGAACTCGTGCAGCAGCTCGCGGGCCCGGTCGGGGTCGGTGCGGATGAACGAGCCGATGGTGTTCAGCGCGTTGTAGATGAAGTGCGGCGAGATCTGCGCCCGCAGCGCCCGCACTTCGGCCAGGGCCAGCCGGGACCGCGACTCGTCGAGCTCGGCCAGCTCCAGCTGGCTGGACACGTAGCGGGCGACCTGGCCGGTGGCCCGCAGCAGCACCGGGCCGGGCGGCTGCTCGGTGAGCGCGCCCAGGGTTCCGACGATCCGGCCCTCGATCTCCAGCGGCGAGACCACCAGGCCCCGCGCCGGACAGTCGTTGCGGCCGCAGTCCATCGCGCTGTGCGAGGACACCTGCTGGCGCCCGGTGCTGACCACCATGGCCGCGAGCGCGTTGACGTCGGGGATGTGGTGGTCGCTCTCGCCGTCCCAGGCCAGCACCTGCCCGTCGGCGTCGGTCATGGTCAGCCCGCAGGTCTCCAGCAGCGTGCGCAGGTAGGGCAGCGCGAACGCCGCCGACTGCGCCGACAGGCCCTCCCGCAGCGTCGGCGCGGCCAGGGACACCGTGTGCAGCGTGGAGAACGTGGCCTTCTGCAACGGGGAGGCGAACTCACGCCGCTTGGAGCGCCACAGCAGCACCAGCGCCACGACGAGCCCGGCGACGACCGTGCTGAGCAGGATCAGCAGGGCGGTCTTGGAGGCGAGGAAGTCGGTCATGTCATCTCCCCCGGCTCATCTGACCAGCCGCGACAGGCGCCGGTCGGCCAGCGGTCTGCCGCCCGTCTGGCACGTCGGGCAGTACTGGAACGAGCGGTCGGCGAAGGACACCTCGCGCACGGTGTCGGCGCACACCGGGCAGGGCAGCCCGGTCCGCGCGTGCACCCGCATGCCGGAGCGCTTCTCCCCCTTGAGGCGGGCGGCGTCCTGGCCGACGGAGCGGGTCACGGCGTCGGACAGCGTGGTGTGCAGGGCCTCGTGCAGGCTGTCGAGCTTGGCCTCGTCCAGGCGGCCGGCGACCGCGTACGGCGACAGCTTGGCGACGTGCAGGATCTCGTCGCTGTAGGCGTTGCCCACACCGGCGATGACGGACTGGTCGGTGATCAGGTTCTTGATCCGTTCGGTTCGGCCCTTGAGGATCGCGGCGAGGTCGTCGCGGGTGAGGCGCAGGGCATCGGGGCCGAGGCGGCCGATGCCCGGGACCTCGGCCGGATCCTTCACGACGTAGACGGCGAGGCGTTTCTGGGTGCCGGCCTCGGTGAGGTCGAAACCCGGCCCGCCGACGGCGTCGAGGTGCACGCGCAGCGCGATCGGGCCCTTGCCGGTGGGTTTCGGCGGGGCGACCGAGGCGGTGTCGTGCCAGCGCAGCCAGCCCGCCCGGGACAGGTGGGTGATCAGGTGCAGCCCTTCACATTCCACATCCAGGAACTTGCCGTGCCGGGCCGCCCCGGAGACCGTGCGGCCGACCAGGTCGGACAGCGGCGGGGCGTAGGTCTTCAGGGCGCTCATGCTGGCGGCGTCGACGCGCGCCACCGTGTGGCCGACCGCGTGGGTGCGCAGGTGATGGGCCAGCGCCTCCACCTCTGGCAGCTCAGGCATCGCTCGCGCTCACTTACGGGTTCGGCTTCATCGGGCCGTCGGACAGGCCGGGACGGCCGCGCATCCGGATGGTGCGGATGACGATGCCGGCCTCGTCGCGGGCCTTGCTCACCCCGCGCACGGTGCCGACCCAGTGCTCCCTGCCCTTCTCCTCCTGGTTCTCCGGGTCGTAGATGCCGGGGGTCTCGGCCACCAGCTGCCACGGCCGGCGCAGGAACCAGCGCACCGGGAAGAACAGGATGATCATCAGGAAGAGCAGCTTGATGTAGAACGGCATGGGCACGTCGGAGGACCAGCGGCTGATCAGGGCGATCACGAAGAGCCCGAGCACGGCCAGGATGACCCACACCCCGAGGTTGCCGCCCTCGACGTCGTGCTCGAACTCGAACTCGTCACCGGTGGCGGGCATCCGCAGCAGCATCTGCCTGCGCACCGTCCAGGTGCGGCCGTCGGTCCCGGTGACCACCTTCACCGCCATCGCTGTGCTTCCCGTCCTCGCATCGCAGGGTTCTCGCCGCGGAATCCAGGTCGCGGTCCGACCTGCGCCATCTCCCTCAACTCTCCCATATTCGGGCCGGTCGTCAGGGCATGTCGACCGCTGCCGTGTCCAATGGCCCGTTATCTCCGTCGAGTGGCTCGTTCCCACAGACAAGAGGCCGGTCAGCACTCCAGTCAGTCAACTGTGATCACCCAATAGAGTGATGCTCAGCGTGCTCTGTGGTGTCGGAGAGGTGGGAGATAAACGCCGAGTTACGGTCGCGGCTCACCACAGACCCGGGGGTCATCACATGCACCGAACGTGGGTAGTCACGCCCGCAGTCGTCGCGACCGTGCTGGCCGCGCAGTTGGGCAGCGTCACACCCGACGAGTCGCAAGCAGCCGTCGACCTCGTGGTCACCTCCGCGTTGGCCCAGGCGGACGCGGCGATCGACTGGGAATGCGCCATGCCGCACCGCGACACGACACAACGCGGATTCCGGTCGATGGCCGCCGGAGCCGTGCTGCCGTTCTCAGAGGACGCCCTGCCGGGCCCCGGCGCGGATCCGGGCACTGTCCCGGGATCGGGACCGGACGCGCCGGGAGCGGACGCGGCCCCGGGCGCGGGACCGAACGCGGCACCGGGTGCCGGTGGCACCGCCGAGGGCGCCGCGAAGACGATCCCCGGGTTCGGCACCGGCCCGGGAGACAAGTCGGCCACCCAGGTCACCGGGACGCTGGCCGGCCCGGACACCGCCGACGTGTACGCGATCCCGCTGAAGGCCGGCGACGTCTTCTCGGCCACCGTGCGCGGGACCGGCGGCACCCTCGAGGTCCGCGACCCCAACGGTGTACTCGTCGAGGGCTCCAGCATCGACCGTTCCGGCATCTACCCCGAGGCGTCCCCGCTGCTCGGCGGGGGCAACGCGTCGGTCGATCACGTGGCGGCGGTCAACGGCACCCACACGCTGACCATCCGGCGGTCCAAGACGGCCGCTCCGGGTCCCGCGACCCCGTCCTCGTCGTCCTCGTCGTCCGGACCTTCGTCGTCGGGACCGGCGGGGCCCGCGCCGTCCGGGCCCGCGCCGTCCGGGCCCGCGCCGTCCGGGCCTTCGCCATCCGGGCCTTCGTCGTCGGCGCCGTCGACGTCGGGACCGGCCGCCACCGCACCGTCGTCCGGACCGGCGGCCACGGCTCCGTCGTCGGGACCGGCGGCCACCGCACCGGGTGCGCCGGCGCCCGCCACCGCACCAGGTGCGCAGGCTCCGGCCGCTCCGGGTGCGCAGGCTCCGGCCGGCCCGGGTGCGGCCGCCCCAGCCGCCGCGGTCAAGCCGGGCACGGCCGGTCCGACCGGTCCAGTGGCGACCGGCCCCAACCCTGCCGGCACCAACCCTGCCGCCCCGAACCCTTCCGGCACCAACCTGGCCAGCAGCAACGCCGCCGGAGCCCAGCCGGGTGACGACGACTCGGGCACCTCCACTCCGGCGACCCCGGACGCGAACCCCACCGACCAGGGCGTGACCGTGGCACAGGTCCCCTACCCGGCCGCGCCGCTGGCCGCGAACTCCCTGACCCCGACCTCGCAGGCCATCCCCGCCGCCACCCCCGCCGCATCGGTGGCATCCGCGACCGGGCCCACCGCACCCGGGGCAGCCGCCGCACCCGGGGCTTTCACGCCAGGGACCGCCGCCGCACCCGGCACTCCCGCCCCGGGAACCGCCGTCGTACCGGTCGCCCCCCAGACGGGCGCCAGCCCCCCCGGCGCACCGCTGCCGGTCACCGCCACGCCCGCGGCTGCCGCCAAGCCCGCACCCGCCGCGCCCGCCGCCAAGCCCGCACCCGCCGCCAAGCCCGCCGCACCCGGCCAGCCCGCACCCGCCGCACCCGCTGCACCCGGCCAGCCCGCACCCGGCCAGCCCGCACCCGCCGCGCCCGGCCAGCCCGCGCCCGCCGCGCCCGCCGCACCGGGAGCGCCCGCCGCACCGGGAGCGCTCGCCGCGGCACCAGCACCGGCACCGGCGGACGCGGGCCCGTACGTCCTCCCTCCATCCGCCATGGGCAGCCCGGCTCCGGCGGCGGGCGCGTCGGCGTCCGACCCGGCCACCGGCGACCCGCAGACCGTCGCACCCGACCCCGCCACCGGCGCCCTGCCCGGCGCGACCCCGCCCAACGCCGCGCCGGCGCCCGGGACCTACCAGGCCGACCTCGGCATCTTCCGGCCGGCGGCCAACGCGGCGCCGCAGAAGATCGTCCTGGAGTTCGGCGGCGCAACCGTGGAACCGAAGAGGTTCGGCATGGAGTCGCCGACCACGCCGGCACAGGCCAAGCTCAGCCCGCTCAGCTCGTACCTGGCCGGGTTCGGGCTGAAGCCGGCCGACCAGCCCGCACTGATGGCCAAGATCGTCGACACGTTCCGCAAGAACATGTCGGACGCGATGGGCGGTGGCCAGATCGACGTGACCAGCGCCGCCACCCCGGCCTCGTCCAACTTCGGCCAGCCCGGGGTCAGCCGGGTCGTCATCGGTGGCTCGACCAAGGAGGCCGGCATCTCCACCGTCGGCATCGCCGAGTCGGTGGACCCGGGCAACTTCGTCCGCGAGGAGACCGCGCTGGTGCTGCTGGACCGCCTCAGCGGCCCGTCCAACCAGCCCGTGTCCCTGACGCACTACCTACCGGGCACCATCAACGAGGCCGCGAAGATCGACTTCGTCGGGCGGGCGCTGGGCAACATCGCCTCCCACGAGGCCGGCCACTTCCTGGGCAGCTGGCACACCAACGCCGCCTCACCGAAGCACGACCTGATGGCCCCCGGTGACGTGGTGGGCGCGTTCGGGTTCGGCGCGGACAAGGTGGGCGGCACCCCGGACGACGTGATCACCCACTTCGGCCAGGACACGTTCTCGCCGCAGGAGGGGTTCACCGGCACCGAGGACACCAGGACCCGCACCGCCGTCGGCCTCAAGGGTGCCCCCAACCCCAGCTGACCGGGAGCACCCCGCCGCGCTGGGCCGCACGGGTAGTACGTCGGCGCGGCGATTGTCACCCGCCACCGGGGCGGGCGATCCTGGACGGGATGCGCGAACCGGTGACGACCTTCCGCCAGCGCCGGGTGCTGCTCGCCGTCTCGGCCCAGCGGGCCACCCCGGGCGTGCTGCGAACGCTGCGCGGCCACTCGTTCGACCCGACCGTGCTGCACGACGGCGACCTGGCGCTGGACTCGCTGCGGGCGACCACGTTCGCGGCGGTGGTGCTCGAGATGGGGCTGGCCGGTCCGGACACCGCCACGATGCTCGACGAGCTCCACCGGCTGGCCCCGGACACCCCGGTGCTGGCGCTGACATCACGCGAGGGCCGCGATGGCCTGGTGGGCGGCCTGCGCGGCGCCCGCGACGACTTCCTGACCATCCCGTTCGATCCCGACGAGCTGGTGGTCCGGCTGCGGCTTCGGGTGCCCGAGGAGGAGGTCGTCGAGCAGACGGTGGTCCGCCACGGCGACATCACGGTGGACACCGCGCTGGGACTGGTCAGCGTCGACGGGCAGCTCGTCACGCTGTCGCCCACCGAGTTCGGGCTGCTCACGATCCTGATGTCGAACCCCGACCGGGCACTGTCACGCGACCGGCTGACCGAGATGCTGTGGTCGGAGCCGCCGTCGTCGAACGTGGTCGAGGTGTACGTCGGCTACCTGCGGCGCAAGATCGGCCCGGACCGGATCCGCACGGTGCGCGGCAAGGGTTACGTCCTCGAGGACTGAGACCCGCACACGAGAAACCGGGCCCGACCGTGAAGGTCGGGCCCGGCTGTCGGGTTGACGGGACGGCGGCGGCTCAGGCGGCCTGGGGCGCCCGCTTGGCGGCCAGCCGCTGCTCGGTGGGCCAGCGCACGTCGTAGGCCCAGCCCAGCAGCTCGAACCAGCGGATGACCCGGGCGCTGGGATCCCACTGGTGCTTCAGCGCGCCGTGGCGGGCGCTGGTCGGCTCGGCGTGGTGCAGGTTGTGCCACGACTCACCGAACGAGGCGATGGCCAGCCACCACACGTTGCGGGACTGGTCGCGGGTGACGAACGGCTCGTTGCCGAACACGTGGCAGACCGAGTTGATGCACCAGGTGACGTGGTGCAACACCGCGACCCGGACCAGGCTGGCCCAGAAGAACGCGGTGAGCGCGCCCATCCAGGACCACGTGACCAGGCCGCCCACGATCGCCGGGGCGACCAGCGAGCCGAAGACGATCCACGGGAAGTTGTGGTGGATCTTCTGGATGTCGGGGTCGGCGACCAGGTCGGGGGCGTAACGCTTGCGGTTGGTCCGTTCCTTTTCGAATAGCCAGCCGACGTGGGCGTAGTAGAGGCCCTTGGCCAGGCCCTTGAAGTCGTTGCCGTAACGCCACGGTGAGTGCGGGTCGCCCTCCTGGTCGGAGAACTTGTGGTGGCGGCGGTGGGTGGCCACCCAGTCGATCACGCCCATCTCCAGCGACAGGCTGCCCGCGACGGCCAGCGCGATCTTCAGCGGCCGCTTGGCCTTGAAGGAGCCGTGGGTGAAGTAGCGGTGGAAGCCGACGGTGACCCCGAGGCCCGACACCCAGTACATGACCAGACCGATGATCACGTCGCTCCAGCCCAGGAAACCGGCTCCCCAAGCGAGCGGCACCGCGGCGAGCACACAGAGCAGAGGGAGCACGACGAACACGACGACCAGTACCCGGTCGGTCATGCTCCGAGGCTCCAGATCCTCAGGCCGGAGCCCCGGTGGTGCCGGAACAGCGGGTGCGGACGCAGGAGTCATCATCTTCCTCAAGGGTCTGGGGGACGATTACGGGCGTATCTCGAAGGCCGGCCCGGCAGGAACTTTAACAGCGGAAATTCGATTCAGAATGCGGAACCGATCACCCTTCACCTGGCTGCCCGAGCACGATCACCCGGTGCGGTGGCCCGCCACTCACGGTTGCAACGCCCACCCGGCGGCGTCTTCGTCGTTCGCCTGACCTGGGCGGGCGGCGGCCCGCGGTCGGCGACGAGCCGCTTACGCTGCGCGGGTGCGCACGCTCCCGTTCGAGGCCCCACCACCGCCGGTGACAATGGTCATGCCGCAGACGCCGCAACTCGTTTTCACCGTTTTGTGGGGCTCTGTGTTCCTGCTGCTCGCCCTCTACGCCGGTTACCGACTGGTAGTGAAGCGCGATCCGCTATTCGCGGTTCTGTTGCTCGGCGGCGCGATCTGCTACTTCGCCGAGCCGATGGTCGACGTGCTGGGCCTGCTGTGGCATCCGACGATCGGGCAGTGGGTCGCCGTCGACACCTTCCGCGCCTGCCCGCTGTGGGGGCTGTTCGTCTACGCGATCTGCTTCGGCGGCCTGCCGTACTTCATGCTCGTCGACTTCCGCCGCGCCGGGTTCACCGCTCGACGGGCCTGGACCTGGATCGGCGTGTTCTGGGTCGTCGACGTCCTGGTGGAGATCCCGATCCTGGGTTCCGGGCTGTACGACTACTACGGCGACCCGCCGATGGAGGTCGCCGGCCTGCCGCTGTACTGGCTGTTCATGAACATCGCCGGGCCGCTGGAGACGGCGGTGATCCTGCTGCTGGCCGGTTCCTACTTCCGGGGTTGGAAGACCCTGCTGGTGGCGGCGCTGCCGGTGTCGCTGGACGTGGCCGGGAGCAGCGTCGTCGGCTGGCCGGTGTTCAGCGCCCTGCACGCCCAGGCCGGGGTCGGCGTCAAGTACCTCGCGGCGCTGGTCACCGTGGGACTCGGGGTGGCCACGCTGGCCGCGACCATCTCGTTCGCCGCCGGCCGTAGCGGTGGCGGGGTACGCGGCGGCCGGGTACGCGGCGGCGGGGTACGCGGTGGCCGCGGGGACCGCGACGGCGGGGTACGGGGCGGCGAGCCTGGTGGCGGCAGCCGCCTGGCCGAGGCCTGAAGGCTCGTCGAGTTCGACCTGACGCATCCCGGAGCACCCGCGGATCTGCGTCAGGTCCTGTTGATCACCAGATCACATCTGCCGATCGCCGGCGCCTTCCGGTCACCAGCCTGAGCGCGCGGGGGTGGTCAGGCCGCCGTCGCGGGCCGCGACCGGCTGGCTGACCGGAACACGCCGACGTCCGGGGGCTCGCGGATCCGGAGCCGAGCAGTCGGCCGCCTGCGGGGTCCCCGGTTGCTGGGCCGCCGCGCCGGCCTGGCCTGCCGCTCCCGCCTGACCGGCCGGGCCAGGCGCAACCGGCTGACCCGCCGCACCCGCCTGGCCTGCGGCACCCGGCTGACCGGTGGGGCCGGGCCGGGCTGCCGCTGCTGCCGCACCCGGCTGACCGGCCGGGCCGGGCCGGGCTGCCGCTGCTGCCGCACCCGGCTGACCCGCCGGGGCGGGCGCCTGGCCGGCGGTAGCGGGCGTCACGCTCGACGGAGCGAACTGGTCCACCGCGACGGTCTGCGCGTCGTCGGACCACTCGGTCCCGTCAGCCGGCTGGGTCGACTGGGTCGACCAGGGCTGCGTCGATTCGGACTGGCCCATCTGCGGCAGGGACGTGCTGGGACGCGAGGTGGACGGACCGGAACCTGAGATCGACGGGCCGGAGCCCGAGGTCGACGGGCCCGGCCGCGAGGTGGACGGTCGGTTGATCAGCCCAGAGACGGGCGAGCCGCTACCGGGTATGCCGGCGGAGTTCCGGGCCGGCACCGAGGTCGGGACCAGCGGCGTACCCGGGGCCGGACCGGACACCGCGCGATCACGGCCCGACCTCGCCGTGGTGGTCGGGTTCGGCAGGCGCCGCATCGTACGGTCAGCGGGTCGGCAGTTCGGGTCATGCGGAACGGTGCGGGCCGGCGCCTTGGGTCGCTGGGCGCGGGCGGCGGGCACCTTGGGGGCGGTCCCCGGCGCCGGAGCGTTGGCGGCGTTCGCTCCGCCTATCGGAGCGGTGAACCCGGTGATGCCGCGCGCGTCGGGGGCGGTGGGTGCCGGCGCGGCCAGAACGGGTTCGGCCGATGGCGGGGGCGGTGGCGGAACGACACCCTCGACACTCCCTCGAATGGCATCCAATGGAAGTGGGTTGTCGGCCGGGGCGACGGACAGCAGGTCCGCCGACTCGAGGCTGAAGCTCTGCACCCCGACAGCGATCCCCAAGGCGCTGACCAGCGTCAACGGTAATGCGACCAACAGCTGGTGCACCCGGACACGCATAGCGACCTCTTCCGATCGGGTCCACATCCAACCCGTGTGATGCTACGCAGCGACATCAATGCCCTCATTCATCACGCGCCGGACATCACTCAATGGAGTTACATGCTGCGCCATCAGTGCCGAAGCAGTACGCAAGGTGACCCCATGAGGTTCCACGTGAAACCTTGTGGGGACTTGTCGTCGCGGTCGGCTCCCCACAACCCCAGCTCGGGTGGGGTGCTACCGAAACCCGCGCATCACGGTGAGTCGAACGCTCCGCGTCACAAGCACCACACGGGTGAAGGTCCAGCCTGGGAGCAACCCCGGCAGACCTGTGACGTCCTCCCTTATGCACGAGGCAGCGCACACAACGCCACGAGCCCGGCGACGGGTGCGGCAGCCACTGAACTCAGCCGGTCGAGGTCGACGCCTATCTCCCGTCGTCCCTCGGCCGGCTGCTTCGTTCCCGGGGTCGGGCGTCGGGCCGTAGCCGGGAGTGCCCAGCGCGGACGGGCGGCCAGGAATGTGGTCCGTGCGCGGCGCGCGCGTAGGGCCGTCCGAACCCGAAGACCGCGGATCAGCTCGAGCCGGGGAGTCTCCCGACCCCGGGGACCAGCTCGTCCCCGGGGAGGCGCTCACCCGCGGGGAGCAGCTCGTCCCCGGGAACCAGCTCACCCCCGGGGAGGCGCTCACCCGCGGGGAGCAGCTCGTCCCCGGGGAGCCGCTCGACCCGCTCGACCCGGGTTGACGGTTCCGCCACCGAGATCCGACTCACGGCTGCTGCACAGCGCCGTGGATAACCACCAGCCGGAACTCGGTGACGGCGGGGGCGCGAGGCTCGGGTAAGAGAGTGCTCAACCGCGTGCGTGTAGGTATGTAGGCCAACGGCGAGCACGGGTCACCACCTGCGCGGGCTACCAGCCGCGCGCTACCAAGCTGCGCGGCTCGGCAGGTGCGCGGCGCCCGGTCGCCACGCGCCAGGCCGCAACCTACAGCTCGGCGGCCAGCGGGATCTCGGCCAGCGCCGGCGAGCACATCCACTCGCGCAGGATGTGGGTGGCGTGCACGTCGTCGGCGTTGTAGCGCAGCAACCGCTCGCGCTGCACCTCGCAGGGCCGGCCGCCGTCCATGGCCACGGCGTCGCGGTACCAGCGCATGGAGTTCTCGCCGCTGGCCTCCGGGTCGGACCAGGCGAACCCGGCGACCGGGGCGATCCGCTTCAGCCCCTTGCCGTGCGCGCACAGGAACCACTTGCTGACCAGGGCGAACATGTCCACCCAGAGGTCGCTCGTGATGAACTCGGTGACCTCCTCGCGGCTGGGCATCCCGGGGTAGCCGGCGAACCGGTCGGCGGACCCGAGCATCCAGCGGTTCTCCGCCTGCTCGTTGTAGCAGTACGCGGCGAAGGTCAGCCCCCGCTCGGCGCAATCCGCCCGGATGGCGCGCAGCCAGCCCCAGAACTCCGCGAACGAGCGGGCCTCGTCGTCGGTGGGCAGCGGCTCCCAGGTGGCGAACGCGCGATACCCGGGCTCGTGCCCCACGTCCGCGCCCCCGGGCAGCGACAGCAGCGCCCCCCACAGGTAGGCGCCGGACTCCCCGAAGCTCTCCATGTCGACGTCGACCTCAACGTCCGCGCGGGGCACCGACACGTCGGCCACCCGCCGCACCACCGGCAGACCCTTGAGCCACGCCCGAGCCAGCGCGACGGCATCCGCGTACGGCGCGCCGTGCAGCACGACCGGAGGTTCCTCGCGCGGGTCGAGCGCCGCGAGCTGGGCCACCGTGGTCACCCCGACGGCACGGGCGGCGGCCGCGTCCTCGCCGCGAAGCACCAGGCTGACATCGCTGCGCGCGGTGAGCTCGGCCTCGCACGTCGGCCACCACGGGCAGCGGCGGCACTCCATGATCCGCGACGGCTGGGCGAGCGCCGGTCGGCGGGCCTGCGCGGCGGCGGCCACCGCGGCCCGGTCGGCGAAGCGGACGTCGTACTCCTGCAGCGTGCTGTGCCCACCCGGCCAGCTCGGGGCGGACAGCTCGTGCCAGACCACCACGTCGGCGTCCATCCCGATCACCGCACCGAACGCCGGACCATCGGGCACCGCGTGACCCGAGCTCTCCAGCATCCGGGTCAGGTGGGCGAGCCGCAGCTGGTCGCGGGGGTGGCTGCGGGCCCGGCGGGTGGGGTCGACGGCGGCATCCTCGGCGTGCGGACTGGACAACGGGCTGGTCAGGGCTCCGGATCCGGGATCGGAGATCCGGTGGCGGACCACGATCAGCGGCCGATAGCGGGCCGGCCCCACGCCACCGCCCGGCCCCACGCCACCGCCCGGCCCCACGCCACCGCCCGGCCCCACACCACCGCCCGGCCCCAGGCCACCGCCCGGCCCGGTCTGAGCGCCGGACGAGGCGGCGGGGGTACGCACGAGCAGGTCGACGTCGCCGCGGCGCCCGCCACTGTGCGGCAGCAGCGCGTTCCAGATGTACGCCGCGCCCTCGGCCATGGCCTGCTCGGTGAGCCGCTGGCGCTCCGCGCCCGGCCCGGACGGCACCACGACCCAACCGGGCCCGACCCGGGATCCGCCGCCTGACCCATGCGGCCCACCGGCGCCGACCAGGCCGGCCAACAGCACGCCGATCTCCTCACGGTGCGCCATCGAGTCGGTACGGCGCTGCTCGAGCGCCGGATCGGGCTCCGCGCGCGGCAGACCGGCCGCCGTCGGATCGTGATCCAGGTGCACGCGGCGGCGGCACCGGACGACGACGGAGGCGTCGAGCGTCACCTGACCCGCAACCACAGCCACGCCAGCAGGGTAGAGACCCACCCCGACAAGTGGTAGTTCAGGTAATCGGAGGTTCAGGTAATACAGTGCGGCCATGAAGCTGCGGCGGGGGAATCCGGACCCGGACGGGTCACTCGACGGGTCGGACGCGAAGTCCGGCGTGATGTCCGGCGCGAAGTCCGCCAAGGGCAAGAGCGGCAGATCCGGCAAGGAGAAGGCCAAGGAGAAGGCCAAGGAGAAGAAGGAACTGGTGACCCCGGGCAACGCCAAGAAGGCCATCTCGATCGGCAAGATCCTGGTGCCGGTGCTCGCACCGGTGGCCATGCAGCTCGCCGGGGTGGCCCGGGGCGCCTGGGACGAGCGGCGGGCCCGCCGGCTCGGGGTGCCCGCCAGCGAGCTGGGTTCCTACAGCGGCAAGGGCGGCGCCCTGCACGCCCGGATCGCCCGGATCTCGATGTCGATCGGCGAGCTGTCGGCCGACCCCGCTCCCGGCCGCGCCGAGGAGGTGGCCCGCTTCGCCGCCGAGAACGGCACCCGGCTGGCCGACCTCTCGGCCGCCGTGCGTGCGGCGGAGATGATGCCCACCGAGCGGCGGCGCGCGGCGCACAAGGCCGTCTCCGCGGAGCTCGACCAGATCGAGCCGAAGCTGTTGGCCCTCCTCGGGGTCGACTCGCCCGGTATCGTCGTGCACGGCCCCACGGCGTAGCGCGCGCGAGTCGTTCGAACCAGCCGGATAGTTCCCCGCGACGCTAGGAATTCACCCGTGCTGACCAGCACGTTGTCCGCCAGACGCGTGTGACTATGCTGTGTCCGTGATCTTCTCCGGAATCTCCCGACGTGCTGTCGCCGCCCGCCGTGTCCTGGCCCGGACCGGTGTGGCGGTCTGCGCGGCCGGCGGGCTGCTCGTGCTGTCCGCCGGTGTCGCCGAGGCCCACGTGAGCGCGCAGCCCGGCACCGCGGACAAGGGCGGTTACGCCGTCGTCTCGTTCCGGGTGCCGTCGGAGCTGCCGACCGCCGGGACCGTCAAGCTCGAGGTCACGCTGCCGGCCGACCACCCGATCGTCTCCGCCCGCACCAAGCCGATGCCGGGTTGGACCGCCGTGGTCACCCGACAGACGCTGCCGACCCCGGTCCAGTCGGGCGGCGCGAAGATCACCGAGGCGGTCAACACGATCACCTGGACCGCGCAGCCCGGCACCCGGATCGGGCCGACCGAGTACGCCGACTTCGACGTCAACCTGGGCCGCCTGCCCGACGACGTCGACCAGATCGTGATGCCCGCCGTGCAGACCTACGACGACGGCACCGTGGTGCGCTGGGACCAGGTTCAGGCCCCCGGCGCCGACGAGCCCGAGCACCCCGCGCCCGTGCTGACCCTGGTCACCCCCGAACCGGGCGCGGGGGGCATGCACGACCACGGCGCCATGGCGGGCACGGGCGGTGCCGCCGGTGGCCACGCCCACAACGGCGCGGAGGCCGCCGCCACCGACACGACCGCCCGCTGGCTCGGCGGCGCGGGCCTGCTCGTGGGAGCCCTCGGGCTGGGCGTGGGTGTCGGCGCGGTGGCCCGTACCCGCCGGTCGCGGCCGTGAGCCGGGTGCCCGGCTCCGGGCACGCCGATCGGCGCGCACGGCTGAGCGCCCCCGCCGGTCGGTTCGTACGGCTGAGCGCCCCCGACGGTCGGTTCGTACGGCTGAGCGCCCCCGCCGATCGGCGCGCACGGCTGCGCGCCCCCGCCGGTCGGTTCGTCCGGCTACTGGCGCCGCTGGTCGGCCTCGGTCTGCTGCTCGGCGGGCTGTTCGCCCCGGGCATCGCGCTCGCGCACGACGTACTGGTCGGTAGCGACCCGGTCGACGGCGCGAAGCTCGACACCGGCCCGTCGCGGATCCAGCTGCGGTTCGACCTGCCCGTGCAGGATGGGTTCAACACGGTCACCCTGATCGGTCCGGACGGCGCCCACTACGAGGAGGGCACCGCGCAGGTCGACGGGTCCACCGTGTCCGTGGCCGCCGGACCGCTCGGCCCGGCCGGGCTCTACCGGGTCGGCTACCGGGTGGTCTCCGACGACGGCCATCCGGTGAGCGGGTCCATCTCGTTCACCCTGACCAGGGCCGGCACCGGGAGCGGCCACCCCGGACCGGCGGGCTCCACGCCGACCGCAGCTGCTGACGACGCCGGCCAGGGCTCGTCCATGCCGGTGTGGCCGTGGATCGTCGGCGCGGTGGTGCTGGTCATCGCCGGCGCCGCGGTCGCTCTGCGCGCCGGCCGCGACTGAGTCCCCGCGCGGGCCGCGGACGGACGCGCCATGATCTGAGGCATGGACTTCGGAGTGGCGACGTTTGTGACCGACTACGGGATCGACCCGGTGAGCCTGGGAAGGGCGGTCGAGGAGCGCGGGTTCGAGTCGCTCTACGTCACCGAGCACACCCACATCCCGGCGGCCCGCGACAGTCCCTGGCCCGGCGGTCCCGCGGGCGGCGAGCTGCCGCGCAAGTACCTGCACACCTTCGACCCGTTCGTTGTGCTCTCGGCCGTCGCCGCGACTACCTCGCAGATCCGGATCGGTACGGCGATCTGCCTGGTCATCGAGCGTGACCCGATCACCCTGGCCAAGGAGATCGCCAGCCTGGACCGGCTCTCGGGCGGGCGGTTCACCCTCGGGGTCGGGGCCGGCTGGAACCGCGAGGAGATGGCCAACCACGGCACCGACCCGTCCACCCGGATGGCGCTGCTGGCCGAGCGCCTGCGGGCCATGGAGGAGATCTGGAACAACGAGGAGGCCACGTTCCACGGCGAGTTCGTCGACTTCGACCGGATCTGGTCGTGGCCCAAGCCGGTGCAGCTCCCCCGGCCACCGATCCTGGTCGGCGGGATGGGGCCGAAGGTGATCGGGCGGGTGCTCGACTACGCCGACGGCTGGATGCCGCTGCGGGTGCCGATGAGCAAGCTCGACGAGTTCGGCGAGCGGATAGTCGACCTGCGCAAGCGGGCCGAGGACGCCGGTCGTCCGCGCCCGTCGGTCACCCTGTTCGGCGGGGCCACCAAACCCGAGGCCATCGCCCGGTACGCCGAGCTGGGCGTGGACACCGTCCTGTTCGACCTCCCCGACGTCGAGGCCGACGAGGTCCCGGGCCTGCTCGACGGATACGCCGAGCTCGCCGCGTCCGTCCAGTAGGCGCGGATGGCCGTCGGTGTGTGAACCGACCGCGGCGCCGCTACCGGTGGACGACCCGGCGGACCGGGCCTAGCGTGGCCGTCAAGGCGCAAACGCGCAGCACACCAGTGGGAGGTCGGGACGATGGCGCAGCTCGAACGGTTCCAGATGCTCATCGGCGGCAAGGCCGTCGACGCGGCGTCGGGGAAGACCTTCGAGTCGCAGAACCCCTACACCGGTGAACCCTGGGCGCTGATCCCCGACGGCGGGCCGGAGGACGTCGACCTCGCCGTGGCCGCCGCCCGCGTCGCGCTGGAGGGCGAGTGGGGGCAGATGACCGGGTTCGCCCGCGCCACCCTGATCCACAAGCTGGCCGATCTCATCGCGGCCAACGCGGAGAAGCTGGCCCGGCTGGAGGTCAACGACTCCGGCAAGCTCTACCGGGAGATGATCGGCCAGCTCAACGGCATCCCGACGAACTACCACTACTTCGCCGGCCTGGCCGACAAGCTCGAGGGCCGCCAGATCCCCACCCCGAACCCGGGCTACCTCGTCTACACCCGCCGCGAACCGGTCGGTGTGGTCGGCGCGATCACCGCCTGGAACTCGCCGCTGCTGCTGCTGACCTGGAAGCTCGCGCCCGCGCTGGCCGCCGGGTGCACGTTCGTCGTCAAGCCCTCGGAGCACTCGCCGGCCTCCACGCTGGCATTCGGCGAGCTGGTCGCCGAGGCCGGTTTCCCGCCGGGGGTGTTCAACGTGGTCACCGGGCTGTCCCGGGAGACCGGGGCGGCGCTGGCCGGACACAAGGGCATCGACAAGGTGGCGTTCACCGGATCCACCGCCACCGGGCGCGCGGTCGCCCACGCGGCGGCGGAGAACCTGAACAAGGCCACCCTGGAGCTGGGCGGCAAGTCTCCGCAGATCGTGTTCCCCGACGCCGATCTCACCGCGGCCGCCAACGGGCTGATCGCCGGGGTGTTCGCCGCCACCGGGCAGACCTGCATCGCCGGGTCCCGGCTGATCGTGCACGAGGACGTGCACGACGAGCTGATCAAGCTGGTCGCCGAGCGCGCGGCCACGATCAAGCTGGGTGACCCGCAGGACGCCGAGACCGAGATGGGCCCGGTGGCCAACCAGCCGCAGTACGAGAAGGTGATGGGTTACCTCAAGACCGCCCGCGACGAGGGCGCCACCATCGCCTACGGCGGCGAGGCCGACTCCGAACTGGGCGGGCTGTTCATCAAGCCGACCGTGTTCACCGGGGTGAACTCCGAGTCCACCGTGGTGCGCGAGGAGGTGTTCGGCCCGGTGCTGGCGGCGCTGACCTTCCGCACCGAGGAGGAGGCGCTCAAGCTGGCCAACGACACCCCGTACGGGCTGGCCGGCGCGATCTGGACCAAGGACATCCACCGGGCGCACCGGATGGCCGCCAAGCTCCGCGCCGGCACGGTGTGGATCAACGCCTACCGGGTGCTGGCGCCGAGCGTGCCGTTCGGCGGGTTCGGCGACTCCGGCATCGGCCGGGAGAGCGGGATCGACGCGCTCAACGAGTACACCGAGAACAAGTCGGTATGGGTGGAGCTGACCGGCGGCACCCGCGACCCGTTCACGATGGGCTGAGCCGGCCGTGCCCGCCGCGAACGAGCTCGAGCAGCGCCGCTGGAACGACGAGCACTGGGCGGAGGTGTGGCCCCGCCGCGAGCAGCTGACCAGGCCGGTCACCGACCTGCTGCTCGAACACCTGCAGCCCGAGGAGGGGCAGAAGGTGCTCGACGTCGGCAGCGGCGGAGGCGCCACGACGTTCGCGGTGGCCTCCCGGGTCGGTGCCGGCGGGTCGGTGGTGGGGGCGGACATCTCCGCGCCGCTGGTCCGGCTGGCCACCGGGCGGGCACGGGAGTACGGGGCGACGAACGTGTCGTTCACCGTGGTCGACGTCCAGCAGGATCAGATCGACGGCGGCCCCTTCGACGCCGTGGTCAGCCAGTTCGGGGTGATGTTCTTCGACGAGCCGCCGGTGGCGTTCGCCAACATGCGGGCGCACGCCGTCCCCGGTGCCCGCCTGGCGTTCGCCTGCTGGCAGGCCGCCGACCGCAACGCCTGGTTCGCCGGCAACGCCGTCGCCCGGTTCCTGCCGACCCCGGAACCGCCGCCGCCCGGCAAGGTCCTGGGCGGCCCGTTCGCGCTCGCCGACCCCGACCGCACCGCCGCCGTGCTGGCCGCAGCCGGCTGGACGAACGTCGAACGCACCCCGTACCAGATCGTCGTGCCGGTCAGCCGCGAAGCCATGTTGCTCGATGACCAGCAGATGGCGTTCATGGGCATCACCCCCGACCAGCTCGACGACGCGCGCGCCGCCCTCGACGAGCACCTGACCGGCCTGCGACTCGACGACGACCGCTACGAGGCCGCGCTGGCCTTCCAGATCTTCACCGCCACCGCCTAGCCCGCGCCGCGCCGCGCACCCCCGCGCCGTGGCCACTAAGGCGCTGTTAGCGGCCCTTCCATTGCGGGGTGCGCTTCTCGGCGGCGGCCGCGCGGCCCTCGGCGGCGTCCTGCGCGGTGTTGGCCACCCGGCGCATCGTCTCGCCGAAGCGGATGGCCTCGGTCATCCCCATGTCCGCGCTGCGGGTGGCGACCTCCTTGATCGCACGCTGGGCCAGCGGCGCGGCGGCCACCAGCCGGGCGGCCAGCTTGCGCGCCTCGTCGAGCAGGTCGTCGTGCGGCACCACCCAGCCGGCCAGCCCGATCTCGTGCGCGCGGGCGGCGTCGATGCGGTCGCCGGTGAGCAGCATCTCCATCGCGTACTGCCAGTTGATCTTCCGGGGCAGCCGGATCGCGCCGACGATCGTGGGCACCCCGATCTTCACCTCCGGGAACCCGAACTCCGCCCGCTCGCTGGCGATCACGAAGTCGCACCAGGTGACCAGCGTCAGCCCGTACCCGATGCAGTATCCGTTGACGGCCGCGATGACCGGTTTGAAGATCTCCCAGCCGCTCTCGAACGAGTTGACGGTCGGTCGCTCCCAGAACGTGCCGGTGAACTCCCCGGTGGGGTCGCCCTCGCCGCGCAGGTCGGCACCCGCGCAGAACGCCCGCCCGGCACCGGTGACGATCGCCACCCAGGCGTCCTCGTCGTCCCGGAACCTGGTGAACGCCGCGTTGAGCGCCTGCCGCATCGCGCCGTCGATCGCGTTGAGCCGCTCGGGGCGGTTGTAGGTGATCGTCGCCACGTGCCCGTCGAGGGAGTAGGTCACGGTGTCATTCGGCAAGTCGTTCGGCAGGTCGTTCGGCAGGTCGTCAGGCAGGTCGTCGGGCGGCTGCATGCCCCAGGACGTTACGGGGCCCGCCGGCACATCGCGCGAGGTGAGAGGCCCTCAGCGACATTTCACCGAGATCGAACGTGGGTGATGGCTGATTTAACCTCTCCGGATCAGCCCGTTGATCTCCTACTGTTGGACTTCCCGGCACGAAACGAGCCGGATCGGACGCGCGGCCGGCACGACGGGTTTGGAAGGGACGACGGATGCGGGTGCGCCCGGTGCGTGCGGCCGGCCTGGTCGACGAGCTCGCCGAGCGGATCGAAGGACTCGGGCCGGGCCGGCGGCGGGTGCTCGTCGACGGGCCTCCGCCGGCGCGTCCGGGCGCACTGGCCGACCAGCTGGCGGGCGAGATGCGGGTGCGCGGCCGGCCGACGGTGCGGGCGTCGGCCGCCGACTTCCTGCGACCGGCGTCGCTGCGCCTGGAGCACGGGCGCAACGATCCCGACGAGCTGCTGGACGGGTGGCTGGACGAGTCCGGGCTGACCCGTGAGCTGCTGGAACCGGCCGGGCGAACCGGTCACACCACGGTGCTGGCCAGGCTGTGGGACGCCGAGGCCGACCGCGCCTACCGGGAACCGCGGCTCCCGCTGCCCCCCGACAACGTCCTGCTCGTGGACGGCGCACTGCTGCTGGGGCGCGGTCTGCCCGCCGACATGACCGTGTACCTGCGCCTGACCCAGGCCGCCCTCGCCCGCACCCTGCCAACCGAGCTGCACTGGACGCTGCCCGCCTACCGCCGCTACGAGGCCGAGCGGGACCCCTCCGCCAGGGCCGACGTCCTGGTCCTGGCCGACGACCCCCACCACCTCGCGGTGGTCGACGCCCCCTGACCCGGCGCGGCGCCCGGAGGAGCCCTGGTCGTTCCTGCAGCGAGGAAGCCCGCCCCGGCCGCTCCGGCCGCTCCGGCCACTCCGGCCACTCCGGCCGCTCCGGCCGCTCCGGCCGCTTCGGCGGGTCGGGGACGTTCCAATGCCGGGGCAGGGGCCGTTCCAGGGGCCAGGCCGGGGCCGGCGGGGGCCGTTCCGAAGCCGGGGTTGGAGGGCCGATCCGAAGCCGGGGTGGGGGCCGCTCCGAAGCCGGGGTTGGAGGGCCGATCCGAAGCCGGGGTGGGGGCCGCTCCAGGACCGGAGGCCGGGGGCCGTTTTCGGGACCGGGGCCGGGTCGGGGCCGCCGTTCCGAGGCAGATGATCGGTGATCGCGGCGGTTGCACCGCGAATATCGCTGGCACACCGCCTCGATCGACGATCATCCGCCGGGCGACGGGCGTCCCGGCCAGGCCAGGCCAGGCCAGGCCAGGCCAGGAACACGGGTGTACGGCGCTCCGGCCAGAGGGTGAACCGGCACTCGCAACCTGGCGTGCACGAGCGCGCAGCCGCGCTGCAGACGGAAGCCCGCAGCCGCCCGGGCGTACAGGCGGCCGGACGCTTCCGCACACCTACTGCGTTCGCCGCACACGCGCTGCAGCAGGTGTGTGGCGCTCATAGTGGGTGTGCAGGCGACCGAGACACGAGCGACACGAGCGCCCCACTACGACCACGCCCCACCGCCGACCACGCCCCACCGCCGACCACGCCCCACCGCCGACCACGCCCCACCGCCGACCACGCCCCACCGCCGACCACGCCCCACCGCCGACCACGCCCCACCGCCGACCACGCCCACTACGGCCACGGCCCCGCTACGGCCACGCCCGCCACGGGCAACGGCCCGGCCGCAGCAGCCACCGCGCACGGACAGGATGCGGGAGGGGCGTGAGGCTGATCACCAGGAGCGTGCGGGCCTGAGGCCCCAAAAAGCGGAGAGCCTCCCCCTGGGGGGAGGCTCTCCGTCGCTGTGTGTGGGCGAGGAGGGAGTTGAACCCTCACGTCCTTACGGACACACGGACCTGAACCGTGCGCGTCTGCCATTCCGCCACTCGCCCTGGCGCTGAGCGAATCTAGCACGCACTCTGAGTAGTCCAACGAGGTACCCGGGTGGCCGATCGAAGACTAGTGACTGCCCCGTGCCTTTATCACAGATACGATCGTTGGTACTAGCAACACGCCGATTGAAAGTAGGGGTACGGGGTGGGTCGGGCTGAGCGCTTCGAGCGCCGGTTGGAGGGCTTCGTGGGTGACACGTTCGCTCGGGTCTTCGGCGGAAACGTCGTGGCCGAGGAAGTGTCCCTGGCGCTTGTTCGCGAAGCCGAGGTCTCCGTCCGCCCACTGGCCGGCGGTCGTCAGCTCGCCCCGAACCGATATGCAGTACTGCTGAGCCCGACCGACCACCAGAACATGGCGGTTGATGCACAGCGCGTAACAGAGTCACTGACCGCACGTGTGGAACGGCTGGTCGCAGACCAGGGGTGGGATACGTACGGCGACGTCGTAGTCTCACTGGAGCGCTCCGAGGCGCTGCACACGGGTCAGTTCCGTACCAGCTCGATCGTGGACCCCGACGCATCCCGGGCCATGCCGAGACCTCGCAACGCAAAGGAACCGTCGATGAGCCAGCCACCCGCTCACCCCGAGGACAACGGTCAGTACGGCTACGACCGCGCCCCTCGCGGCTATGGCCAGCAGCAGACCTACGCCGAGCCGGGCGGTGAGCCGCACCGCGGCCAGCACCCTGGTGAGCCCGGTTACGACCAGGCCTACGGGCAGCCCGGCTACGACCAGCAAGGCTACGACCCCGCCCACCCCCAGGGGTACGGCCAGCAGGGTTACGACCAGGGCGGTTACGGGCAGCCCGGGTACGGCCAGCCCGGTTACCCGGCCGACCAGGGATACCCCCAGCAGGGTGGTTACCCGGCCGACCAGGGTTACGGCCAGCAGGGTGGCTACCCGGCCGACCAGGGTTACGGGCAGCCCGGCTACGGCCAGCCCGGTTACGAGCAGGGCTACGCCGGCCAGCCCGGTTACCCCGCCGACCAGGGTTACGGCCAGCAGGGCGGTTACCCGGCCGACCAGGCCTACGGCCAGCCCGGCTACGACCAGCAGGGCTACGGCCAGCCGGGTTACGACCAGGGTTACGGCCAGCAGGGCTACGACCAGCAGGGGTACGGCCAGCCGGGTTACGACCAGGGTTACGGCCAGCAGGGCTACGACCAGGGCTACCAGCAGGCCACGGCCACGCTGACCATCGACGACGGTTCCAACCGCAGCTTCGAGCTGCACAGCGGCACCACCGTCATCGGCCGTGGCCAGGACTCCGACTTCCGGCTCCCCGACACCGGCGTATCGCGCCGCCACGTCGAGATCACCTGGAACGGCCAGCAGGCGACGCTGTCCGATCTGGGGTCCACGAACGGCACCACCGTGAACGGCAACCCGGTGCAGACCTGGCAGCTCAACGACGGTGACGTCATTCGTATCGGGCACTCGACGCTGGTTTTCCGCGACGCCGGATAACCTGTGAGCTACGCACCGGGCTGCGAGATCACGGGGTCCGGTTATGGCGATCAGGGAACGGAGTGCACCGGGAGTGCCGGAGCTGGTGCTGCAGTTGACCAGGGCGGGGTTTCTCGCCCTGCTGTGGCTCTTCGTGTTCTTCGCGCTGCGCGTTGTGCGTTCCGACCTGTACTCCGGGTCGGGCCTGCGGGCGCTGATGCCGGGTCGCCGATCGCGGTCCGGGGGCGCGGGGACCGGCCGGGCACGCTCGGCCCGTCAGATGATCGTCACGCACGGGGCGCTGGCCGGCACGAGGATCACGCTGGACTCGAAACCGATCACGATGGGACGCGCCGACGATTCGACGTTGGTGCTCGACGACGACTACGCCTCCACCCGCCACGCGAGGCTGTCGCTTCAGGGTGAGGAGTGGTACGTCGAAGATCTCGGGTCGACCAACGGAACTTATCTCGACCGGGCTAAGGTCAGCGGACCAACTCGGGTGCCGCTCGGCGTCCCGATCCGCATCGGCAAGACCGTGATCGAGCTGCGTTCATGACCCTCGTGCTTCGATACTCCGCCCGTAGCGACCGGGGCCTGGTTCGGCAGAACAACCAGGACTCCGTTTACGCGGGTCCGCGCCTGCTGGCGCTGGCCGACGGGATGGGTGGTCATGCCGCCGGTGAGGTGGCCTCCAAGCTGGTCATCTCCGCCCTGGTGCCGTTGGACGACGACGAGCCCGGCGACGACCTGCTGGCCCAGCTGCGGGCGGCCACCGCCGAGGGCAACGCCGCGATCACCGACCTGGTGCACGAGCAGCCCGACCTCGAGGGCATGGGCACCACGCTCACCGCGATCCTGTTCGCCGGCAAGCGCCTGGGCATGGTGCACGTCGGCGACTCACGGGCCTACCTGCTGCGGGACGGCCAGTTCTCCCAGATCACCAAGGACGACACGTTCGTCCAGTCGCTGATCGACGAGGGCCGGATTACCGAGGAGGAGGCCCAGACCCATCCCCAGCGGTCCCTGCTGCTGCGGGCGATGACCGGCCACGAGCTGGAGCCGACGCTGGCGATCCGCGAGGCCCGGGCCGGCGACCGCTACCTACTGTGCTCCGACGGGTTGTCCGGTGTGGTCAGCGACGAGACGCTGGCCGAGACCCTGCACATTCCCGATCCGCAGGCCTGCGCGAACAAGATGATCGAGCTGGCGCTGCGCGGCGGCGGCCCGGACAACATCACCTGCATCGTGGCCGACGTGGTGGACATCGACTTCGGTGAGGACGCCCCGATCGTCGGTGGAGCCGCCGGCGACGGCAGCGACAACGACTCGGTTCCGCCGGACTCGGCCGCCGCCCGCGCTTCGGTGACGACCCTGCCCAGGGTGGCCCCGCAGCGCATCGAGCCCCGCGTCGAGGCCGTTCCTCCGCGCCGCCGGGGCCGCCTGGCGCTGGCGTTGGCCGCACTCGCGGTACTCGCCGTGGCCGCGGCCGCTCTGGTGTGGATGTGGGTCATGCAGCAGTACTACGTGGGGGTGGAGGGCAGCGGCCGGGTCGCCATCTTCCAGGGCGTGGAGGGCCACTTCCTGGGCCTGCCGCTGCACAACGTGCAGGAGACCACCGACCTCAAGCTCACCGATCTGCAGGAGGACGCCCGCAGCCAGCTCGCCGACGGCATGCAGTCCGGCGGGTTGTCCGGTGCGCACGACATCGTCGACCGGTTGCGCACGCGGGAGATGCTCCCGGTGTGCACTCCTGAGAACACCGGCAAGGTGGCCCCGGCCCCCCCTGTGCCGTCGGTACCTCCGGGAATCAACTCCGACAACGCGGCCGACACCACGCCGACGCCGTCGACACCACTGGAACCGAACAAGACCTGCCGTACGCTGGGATAGTGACGGCGAGCCCTGTATCCCCGGGTGCGGCCAGCCCTACCTCGGTCCCCACCGGTAGATCAATCGAGCTGGTCCTTCTGGCGTTCGGCGCTGTCCTGACCACGAGCGCTCTGATACTCGTGGAGGCCAACCAGGAACACGAGCTGACCAGCACCCTCATCTATCTCGGCCTGGCGTTCCTCGGGCTGCTCACGGGCGCGCACCTGGCGGTCCGCAAGCTGGCCCCGTACGCCGACCCGCTGATCCTGCCGTGCGCGGCACTGCTCAACGGGTTGGGCCTGGTGATGATCCACCGGATCGACCTGGCCCGGGTGGAGCGGGCCAAACAGCTGGGCAACGCACCGCCGCTGGAGTTCGCCTACCGGCAGATCGCCTGGACGGCCATCGCGCTGGTGCTATTCGTCGCCGTGCTGTGGTACATCAAGGACCACCGGGTTCTGGCCCGCTACGGCTACACCCTGGGCTTCGCCGGCCTGGTGGCGTTGGCGCTGCCCGGCCTGCTCCCGGCGAGCATCTCCGAGGTCAACGGGTCGAAGATCTGGCTGCGGCTGAGCATCTTCTCCATCCAGCCCGGAGAGTTCGCCAAGGTGTTGCTGATGGTGTTCTTCTCCTCGCTGCTGATCTCCAAGCGGGAGCTGTTCAAGACCGCCGGCCGCACGGTGCTGGGCATGGAGCTACCCCGACCCCGCGACCTGGCCCCGCTGCTGTTCGCGTGGGCGCTGTCGGTCGGGGTGCTGGTGCTGGAGAAGGACCTGGGCAGCTCGCTGCTCTACTTCGGGATCCTGCTGGTTCTGCTATACACGGCCACCGAGCGGGTGTCGTGGCTGCTGATCGGGCTGGCGTTCTTCGCCGGTGGGGCGGCGGTCGCCTACACGCTGTTCGGCCACGTGCGGCAGCGGTTCCAGGTGTGGCTCGACCCGCTGGGCAACTTCGACGGGAACGGCTACCAGCTCGGGCAGGCGTTGTTCGGGCTGGGCACCGGCGGGATGGGTGGCACCGGGCTGGGTGTCGGCCACCCCGAACTGGTCCCGTTCGCCTGGAGCGACTTCATGGTCTCCTCCATCGGCGAGGAGCTGGGCCTGATCGGGCTGGCCGCCGTGCTGGTGGTGTACCTGCTGCTGGTCACCCGGGGCCTGCGCAGCGCCCTGGCCGTGCGGGACAGCTTCGGCAAGCTGATGGCCACCGGCATGTCGTTCTCGCTGGCCCTGCAGGTCTTCGTGGTCATGGGCGGGGTCACCCGGCTGATCCCCCTGACCGGTCTGACCACCCCGTTCCTGGCGGCCGGCGGGTCGTCGCTGGTGGCCAACTACGTCATCGTCGCCCTACTGCTGCGGATCTCCAACGCCGCCCGCTCGCCGGTCAGCGGGCGGCCTCCGACACCGCAGGTGCCGCTGGCGCAGGCCGGTACGGTGCTGGTGCAGAAGTGACCGCCCTGGTGAGCCGATGAACACCCCCGTCCGCCGCGTGGCCATCGCCGTCATGGCGATGGTGCTGCTGCTGCTGGCGAACCTCACCTACGTCCAGGTGATCAAGGGTTCGGACTACCGCAACGACCCCCGCAACCAGCGCGGCGTGATCGCCGAGTACGCCGGTAAGCGGGGCCAGATCAGCGCCGGCGGCCAGGTGCTGGCGCTGAGCGTGGAGAGCGGCGGGCGGCTGCGCTACCTGCGCCAGTACCCGCAGGGCGAGCCGTACGCCTCGGTGACCGGCTACTACTCCCAGATCTACAGTTCCAGCGGGCTCGAGCGGGCCCAGGACGAGGTGCTCAACGGCTCCGACGACCGGCTGTTCGTCCGCCGGCTGTCCGACCTGATCACCGGCCGCAACCCCGAGGGCGGCAACGTCGTGCTGACCCTCGACCCGCAGGTGCAGAAGACCGCCTACGACGCGATGACCGCGAAGAACTTCACCGGCGCGGTCGTGGCCATCCGGCCGGCCACCGGGGAGATCCTGGCGATGGTCTCCACCCCGTCGTTCGACCCGACGCCGCTGGCCAACCCGAGCGCGGACGTGCAGAAGAAGGCCTGGAACGCCTACACCAAGACCGACCCGCCGGTGCTGAACAACCGGGCGATCTCCGAGACCTACCCGCCGGGGTCGACGTTCAAGCTGGTCGACACCGCCGCGGCCCTGCAGGCCGGGTTCACCCCGGACAGCCCGCTCACCGCGGCCTCCCAGATCACCCTGGCCAACACCCGCACCACGCTGGAGAACTTCGCCGGGACCCCGTGCGGCGCCGGGCCCACCGCGACCCTGCGTGACGCCCTGGCCCGGTCCTGCAACACCGCGTTCGCCGAGCTCACCGGCCAGATCGGGGAGAGCAAGCTGCGCGCCCAGGCCGAGGCGTTCGGGATCGGCGAGGCCGACCTCGCCGTCCCGATGCTGGTGGCGCCCTCGTCGATCGGCGAGATCAACGACACCGCCGCGCTGGAGCAGTCCGGCATCGGCCAGCGTGACGTGCGGCTGACCCCGCTGGAGAACGCCTCGATCGTGGCCACCATCGCCAACGGCGGCATCCGGATGGCCCCGCACCTGGTCAAGGAGATCCAGGCCCCCGATCTGACCACCATCGACACCATCAAGCCCGACCGGGTCAGCCGGGCCATCCCGGCCGACGTGGCCCACACCATCACCGACCTCATGATCGGCTCCGAGAACCGCACCCAGGGCGGCGGCAAGCTGGCGAACGTGCAGATCGCGTCCAAGACCGGTACGGCCGAGCACGGCAGCGACCCGAAGAACACCCCTCCGCACGGCTGGTACGTGGCGTTCGCACCGGCGGAGAATCCGACGGTGGCCGTCGCGGTGCTCGTGGAGAACGGCGGTGACCGGGCGTTGGAGGCCACCGGCGGGTCCATCGCCGCCCCGATCGGTCGCGCGGTCATCGGCGCCGCGCTGGGCAGCACCGGCTGATGGCCCTCTGATGGCGCTACATCCCGGATTGCTCATCGGCGACCGCTACCTGCTCGCCCAGCAGATCGCGGTCGGTGGCATGGGCGAGGTCTGGGAGGCGGCCGACCAGCTGCTGGGCCGGCAGGTCGCGGTGAAGCTGCTGCGGTCGGAGTTCGGCAGCGACCGGGAGTTCGTCGACCGGTTCCGCGTGGAGGCCCGTACCGCCGGGGTGATCAACCACCGCAACATCGCCGCCGTCCACGACTACGGCGAGGACGCCGACGCCCCCGACGGCGCCACCGCGTTCCTGGTGATGGAGCTGGTGCACGGCGAGCCGCTGTCCAGCCGGCTGGCGTCCAAGGGCAAGCTCCAACCGGCGGAGACCCTGGCGCTGCTCGAGCAGGCGGGGCGGGCATTGCAGGCCGCGCACGAGCACGGGTTCGTGCACCGGGACGTGAAACCCGGCAACATCCTGCTGTCCTCCGATGACGAGGACGGGGCGGTGAAGCTCACCGACTTCGGCATCGCCAAGGCGGCGAACACCTCCGGGCTCACCGAGGGCGGCCTCGTGCTCGGCACCGCCCACTACATCGCCCCGGAGCAGGCCGTCGGGGAGGACGCCGGCCCGGCGTCGGACGTGTACTCGCTCGGAGTGGTCGGTTACGAGTGCCTGGTCGGCCGCCGCCCGTACCACGCCGACAGCTCCGCCGACGTCGCCGCGATGCACGTGAACGACCCGCTGCCACCGCTGCCGTCCGACATCCCCACTCAGATCCGCAGGCTGATCGAGTACGCGCTGGTCAAGAACCCGCACAACCGCTACCGCGACGGTACGGAGTTCACCGCCGCGGTGGCCGCGGTCCGGCGAGGACGCCCCGCCCCACGTCCGGGCTCGCTCAGCGACGCCGAGCTGCGGCTGCTCACGTCCAGAGCGCAGATCCCGACACTCGGGCCGGTGTCAGGCGTTCCGGCGGGTTCCGGCCCGGGACCGGGTTCGGGGCCGGCGGGTTCCGGCGCAAGCTCAGCCGGGCCGGCGGGTTCCGGCGCAAGCTCAGCCGGGCCGGCGGGTTCCGGTGCGACCGCGCGGCCGAGGCCGACGCCTCGCCCCGGGACCGGCCGCCCGACCCCGACCCCTCGGCCTGCCGCCGGGCATCCCACACCCGCTCCCCGCCCCGCCGCCGGGCACCCCACTCCCCGCCCCGCCGCCGAAGGGCCGGCCGGGCCACCCGATTCGATGCCGCCGTCAACGCCGCCGTCAACGCCGTCCCCACCGTCGCCGCCGGTCGGCGGTGGTGTCCCGCGGGACACTGCCCAGTCCCCGGTATCGGCCCGGGCCGCGAAACCGAGGCCGTCGCCGAAGAGCAAGCGCAGCTCCAAGGTCCCCGCACCCGATCCGCTGCCGAGTACGACGGCGAAGCCGACCCCTAAGCCGACCCCAACGCCCAAGCCGATCCCGACGGCGCAGCGACCGGTACCGGCCCCCTCACCGAAACCGACCCCGTCGGTGAAGCCGGTCCCCTCGGTGAAGCCGGTCTCCCCGTTGCCCTCGGGCACCCCGTCATCCCCAGCGACCGGGTCACCCCCGGCCACCCCGTCGGCCTCCGAGTCGCCGGTCGCGGCCACCGCGCCGTCCGCGGCCCCGTCCACTCCGGGTACTCCCGCCACCGACGAACCCGCCACCAGCAAACCCGCTCCGAGCGACGGCGTTTCCCCGTCCGCATCACCCGACGCTCCCGCGTACAAGGCCGACGGATCGGCGGACGGCGGCCCGGTCACCGCGTCCACCACCACAGGCCAGCCCGCCTCGGACACCCCAGGCTCCGCTCCCGGCACGGCTGAGGGCCCGGAGCCGAGCGGGGAGGGCGGAGGTGAGGCTGCAGCCGCCGACGGACCCTCCGCGACCGGCACCACCAACACCGGCGAGCCAAGCACCGTCACCACAAGCACCGGCGAGACGAGCACCGGCGAGACGAACGCGCGCGAGCCTGACGGCGGTGACGATGTCGGGTCGAGCGCGGACCAGCCGGACGAGCCGGGCCAGCCGGGCCAGCCGGGCCAGCCGGGCCAGCCGGGCCAGCCGGCGGCAGCAGCCAAGCAGGACCAGCCGGACAAGCCGGCGGCAGCAGCCAAGCCGGCGCTGCCGGGCGGGCTGCGCCCCATGGGAGCCGGCCCCGTCGGAGCCGAGAGCGCGACGCTGCGAATGAACGCGCCCGGGAGCGGAGCGGAGGCTCCGGCGGCACCTCGATCCGGCGGGCACACCCCGGGTACACCCACGTCGGGGACACCATCCCCGGTCGCGGCCTCACACACCCCGTGGCCGGGCACCCCCACGCCGGACCTCGGCGCACCGTCCGAATCCGTCCCGCGCGCCCCCGTACCCGGCTCACGCTCCCCCGCACCCGGCTCCGGCCCACACGCCCCCGTGCCCGGCTCCGCACCACACGCCCCTGTGCCCGGCTCCGCACCACACGCACCAGCGCCGGGCTCCGCACCGCCGCACGGGCAGCCCCCGGCCGGTCGGCGCGACGCCGCGATGAGCCCCGCGGCCTCTCAGGGCCTGTCGGCTCCGGGCATGCCGCGGCTACCGGGAGCCGGCCCGCAGACCGGTCCGCAGACCGGTCCGGGAAGTGGCCGTCCGACCTGGTCTCCCACCACCCGGCCGGTCGTGGACACCTCACGCGAGCGATCCGGTGTCACGCCGCTGACCTGGGCATTCATCCTGCTCACGATCGCGGCCATCGTGCTCGGGGTGATCGTGGTCCGCAACGCGCTCCTGGTCACCCAGCCGGGCGTCGGACCGGGCCCGGCGGGGATGGAGCAGCCCGGCGAGGTCGTGCGGACCCCGGTGCCGGCCGCACTGTCCAAACCCCTGGAAGGGGTGCGCAGCAGCCGCGGTCGAATCCATTGGTTGCCGCCCGGCAAACCCGTCGGCACCGACCGTTCAGCTTGCTCGGTGACAGATCTCACGTCGAGCGGAATGCCGTCCGGTACGGCGGGAGGGAGCGAGTCATGCCCGTTGCGCTAGCAGGCACGGCACCGACGCTGCGCTGGCTCGATGACGGCCCCATACACCCCCGCGAGAGTGTTCCCGGGCGCGTGACGACGTCAGCTGGGCGCGCGAAGCGGGGCCCGGGCGACCGCAGTATCGTCGCCTGGCCCCCCGCCAGGCATGATGAACGCAACCTCGACACCACCGGGAACCATCACCGATGACCACGCCGCGTCTGCTCTCCGAACGCTACGAGCTGGGCGACACCCTCGGCTATGGCGGCATGTCCGAGGTACACAAGGGCCGTGACGTGCGGCTGAGCCGCGATGTGGCGATCAAGGTACTCCGCGCCGACCTGGCCCGCGATCCCCAGTTCCAGCTGCGGTTCCGCCGTGAGGCGCAGAACGCGGCCGCTCTGAACCACCCGGCGATCGTCGCGGTCTACGACACCGGTGAGACCGAGAGCGAGTTCGGCTCGCTGCCCTACATCGTCATGGAGTTCGTCGACGGGCAGACGCTGCGCGAGATCGTCAAGGGCACCGGCCCGCTGACCCAGCAGCGGGTCATCGAGGTCATGGCCGACGTGTGCGCGGCGCTGGACTTCAGCCACCGCCACGGGATCATCCACCGCGACGTCAAACCGGCCAACGTGATGATCACGCACGGCGGCGCGGTCAAGGTGATGGACTTCGGCATCGCCCGCGCGCTGGGTGAGGGCCAGAACATGACCCAGACGGCCGCCGTCATCGGTACCGCCCAGTACCTGTCCCCGGAGCAGGCCCGAGGCGAGGCGGTCGACGCCCGCAGCGACGTGTACGCGGCCGGTTGCGTGCTGTTCGAGCTGCTCACCGGCGAGCCGCCGTTCTCCGGTGACTCCCCGGTCGCGGTGGCCTACCAGCACGTGCGGGAGGAGGTTCGCCGCCCGTCGGAGGTCAACCAGGAGGTCGGCCCGGAGCTGGACGCCGTCGTGCTCAAGGCGATGAGCAAGAACCCGGCCAACCGGTACCAGTCGGCCGCCGAGATGCGCACCGACCTGGTACGGGTGCTGCGCGGGGAACGTCCGCTGGCGCCGCAGGTGATGAGCGACGACGAGCGGACCGCGCTGATGGCCGGTGGCGCGCTGGCCGCCGGCGGCGGGGGCACCCGGCGGATGAGCGCCACCACCCGGCACGCCGCCGTGGCCCAGGCCGACCGGCGACCCCGTGCCGCCGGCACCGGCCCCAGCCGGTTCACGGGCAAGAACATCGGCCTGGGCGTCGCCGCGCTCGCCGTCCTCGGGCTGATCATCTTCGTGGCCACCCGGCTGTTCGGTGGCCCGGCCGCCCCGGAGCAGGTCACCGTGCGCGACGTCTCCGGCCAGGTCCAGGAGGCCGCGCGCGAGCAGCTGATCACCCAGGGGCTGAAACCGAACATCAAGAGCGTGCCCTCACCGGACAGCCCACAGGTACCGGCCGGGCAGGCCATCCGGACCGACCCGGCGGCGAACTCGCAGGTCGCCAAGGGCACCCAGATCGACCTGTACATCAGCAAGGGCCCCGCCCAGGTCACCGTCCCGAACCTGACCGGGAAGACCCAGTCGGAGGCGCAACAGGCGCTGCTGGTGGCCAACCTGACCCTGGCCCCCACGCCGACCTACACCCCGACGTTCGACCCCGCCCAGATCGACAAGGTGCTCGATCAGTCCCCCAAGCCGGGGCAGAACGCGCCCGGGCAGTCGCAGGTGACGATCACCATCGGGCAGAAGCAGCAGGGCGTGAAGGTGCCCAGCGACCTGATCGGCATGTCCGAGGACGACGCCCGCTCCAAGCTGGAGGGGCTCGGGCTGACCGTGCAGACCACCGAGGTCGACGGACCCGGTGACCAGGGCACCGTCACCGCGTCGAGCCCGAGCCCGGGCAAGGACGTCGCCCTCAACGGCACGGTGACGCTGTCGGTCTCGCGGGGCAACGGGCAGCTGATGCCCGACCTCACCAACGACACCGTCGACGACGCCAAGAGCGCGCTGCGCGAAGCCGGACTGCGCAGCTCGAACATCCGCTACCAGGACTCCTCGACCAACGACCCCAGCGAGGACGGCCGGGTGATCGCCCAGTCGATCCCGAAGGGCACCGTGGTCACCAAGGACAGCCAGGTCACGCTCACCATCGGCCAGTACAACTGATGAGCGCTCCCCGGGTGCTCGTGGTCGACAACTACGACAGCTTCGTCTACAACCTCGTGCAGTACCTCGCCCAGCTCGGCGCGAACGTGGCGGTACGCCGCAACGACGTCGTGGAGCTCGACGAGATCGACGAGTTCGACGCCGTTCTGGTGAGCCCCGGGCCGGGGACGCCGGAGCGGGCCGGGCGGTCGATGGCCGTGATCAGTGCAGCCGCCGAGCGGGGGACCCCGGTGCTCGGGGTGTGCCTCGGGCACCAGGCGATCGGCGCGGTGTGGGGTGGGGTCATCGAGCGCGCCCCGGAGCTGCTGCACGGCAAGACGTCACTCGTGCACCACGACGGCGCCGGCGTACTCACCGGGTTGCCCGACCCGTTCACCGCCACCCGCTACCACTCGCTGACGATCCGGCCCGACACCGTTCCCGCCGTCCTGGAGGTCACCGGCCGCACCGACAGCGGCGTGATCATGGCCGTGCGGCACCGCGAGCTGCCGGTGGAGGGCGTCCAGTTCCACCCCGAGTCGGTACTCACCGAGGGCGGCCACCGGATGCTGGCCAACTGGCTGGCCTCGGCCGGCTTCCCGGTGGCCGAGCCGCTGGTGGAGGAGCTGACCGCCGAGGTCGCCGCGCTGCTCGTCTAGGTTCGGCGGGCCGAGGCGGCTGCGTCGCGTTCGTCCCCACCCGCGCCGGCCCTCGGGTCGGGTGGAGCCACGAAAACGTGCACACGAACTGCATGCGTTTCATGCAGATCGTGTGCTCCGTTTCGGACGCGGGTCGGCGGGAGACCGTGACGGCCGAAGTGAGTTCCGGTCCCCGGTCAGTCGGTGTCGGGACCAAACGGGACGCCGTGGGTCTCCTCGATCTCCGCCAGCCGCCAGCCGCCGTCGGGGCCGACCTCCAGCGTCACGTGCGCGCTGTTGTCCAGGTAGCCGGAGCCCGCGGCCGCATCGTCACCGGCCAGGGCCGCGACCACCACCCGCAGCGACCCGCCGTGCGCGACCACAACCGCCGCGCCGTCCGGCGGGATCTCGTCGGCCCGGGGCAGCGCCCGCAGCATCCGCCGCTCGACCTCGTAGTAGGTCTCCCCGCCGCGGATTATCTCGTCGCGCTCACCGGAGAACCAGGCGTCGTACACCCGCACGACCTCGGAGAACGCCTCTCCGCCGGCAACACCGTCGAAGTCCCCGCAGCTGATCTCGATCAGGTCCTCGTGCTCCGAGGGGACGATCCCCAGCCGCTCGGCCAGTGGGCGCGCGGTGGCCCGGGCGCGCAGCGTGTTCGAGGTGCGGATCGCCACCACACCCTCGTCGGCCAGCCGGTCGGCCAGCGCCTCGGCCTGCTTCTCCCCGTGCGGGCTCAGCGGCGGCCCCGGTGGGCGGGAGGTGGCGACCTGGGCGACGTTCGCCTCGGACTCCGCGTGCCGGACCAGGATCAACCGCGCCATCGAGCTCCCACTCTCCCCGTACCGTCGACTCGGGGGAGCGTAAGTCAAACGGGCGCCGCACACCGGACCGCGCGGAGTAGCGGGGTTCGCGGGGCGGCGGGTTCACGGGGTTACGAGCTGCGGCGGTGGGAGGTCAACATCCACGCGGTACCGTGGATGCGCTGCTCCTGTGCGTCCGGCCGGACCGGGTCCGCACGCCCTGACGAGGTCAACGAGGACGAGATGCCCAAGTCGAAGGTTCGCAAGAAGGCGGCGTACACCCCGCCGTCCCAGAAGCCCACCAAGGCGCAGGTGAAGGCCGCCGGCCCGTCGCACCCCGCGTACGTCGCGGTGATGCTCGGTCTGATGCTGCTGGGCCTGATCTGGCTGGTCGTCAACTACCTGGCCGGCGACAAGATCGCCTTCATGGCCGCGCTCGGTGGCGACGGGACCAGCTTCAACTACAACTTCGTGATCGGCTTCGGCATGATCATCGTCGGTCTGTTCATGACCATGAGATGGCGCTGACCCGCCGAAACGGCGCACGACGAACACCGAACTACAGGCGTGTAACTCATCCCCAATGGGGACAACCCCTGTGGATAACTCTGCCGATCGCTACCCAGCTGTGGGGATAACTTGGTCCACCGGTGGAGTACCCCGCCGTTCTTGCTGGTAATCGCCTGGATCGGCGCTTTCGTTTCACTGTTGTGGTGCGTGCTCGCGGCGGGTGATCCGCCCGGGCGGCTGTTGATCGGTGTGACCGCCGCGGTGCTCGGGGTCGCGGCGCTGGCCGGGACCCGGGCCCGCCCGCGGCTGACCGCCGACCCCGAGGGCATCGGGATCGGCGGTCTGCGCGGGCTGACCAGGTTCGGCTGGCCACAGGTGCTCGACGTCAAGGTGGTGCGCACCCGCCGGTTCGGGCGCGACACGTCAACGCTGGAGATCGAGACGTTCGGCCCCGGCGCGCAGGACGTCGGGGAGCGGTTGCACGTCTTCGGCCGCATGGAATTGGGCGCCGACCCCGAGGAGGTAGGCGCGGCGCTGCAGGCGCTGCGCCCGGACCGGAGCTGAGCCGGTCAGCCGGTTCGGCCCCGGTCAGCTCCGGTCAGCCCAGGATGGCGCTCATGGCACCGGCGGTGACGGCGGTGGCCCGGGCAGCCATGATCACCAGCAGCAGCATGACGACACCGGCCACCCCGCCGGTCTGCCACAGTGTCTGACGCTCGCGCGGCGCGTACACGATGACCGCGGTGACCGCCGCCCCGGTGATCATCCCGCCCATGTGGCCGACCAGGGAGATGCCCGGGATGGCGATGCTGAGCGCGATGTTGATGGCGATCAGGGTCAGGACCGGCCGGGGTGACTGCCGCAGCCGCAGCAACACCACGGCCAGGCCGCCCATCAGCCCGAACACCGCACCGGACGCCCCGGCGGTGTCCGAACGCAGGTCGGCGAACACGAACGCGCCGGTCGAACCGCCGAGCAGCGAGACCAGGTAGATGGTCAGGAACCGGGAACGCCCGAGCGCCAGCTCGAGGTCCTTGCCCATCACCCACAGCGCCCACATGTTGAACAGCAGGTGCAGCGGGCCGAAGTGCAGGAAGCCGGTCGTCACGAGCCGCCACCATTCGCCGGAGGCGACCGCCAGCGGGTAGAGCGACCAGCTCTGGAACAGCGGGGCGCCCGCGTTGCCCATGAGGCTGCCCGACTCCAGCACCGTGGCGACGAAGACGGCCACGTTGATGACGATCAGGACCGGCACCACGAGGGCCTTGTCCGGGCGTTTGTCCGCCGGCACCCCGAGCACGGTACGGCCGGGGTCGGTGGTGCGGGCGGTCTCGCGGATGCAGTCGACGCACTGGAAACCCACGGAGGCCTCACGCAGGCACTCCGGGCAGGACGGGCGTTCGCAGCGGGCGCAGCGGACGCCGGTGGGTCGGTCCGGGTGCCGGACGCAGGCCGGTTGGGACGCGGGGTCGTAACCGTCCGGGCCGCCCGGATACGGCGGGTACCCGGGCGGCCCGTCAGGAATGCTCACGTGGTTATTCGATCTCGACCTTCTGGATCACCACGTCGGTCAGCGGGCGGTCGCCCGGCCCGGTGGACGTCGCGGCGATGGCGTCGACGACCGCGCGGGACTCGGCGTCGGCGACCTCACCGAAGATGGTGTGCTTGCGGTTGAGGTGCGGCGTCGGACCCACGGTGATGAAGAACTGCGAGCCGTTCGTGCCCGGTCCGGCGTTGGCCATGGCCAGCAGGTACGGGCGGTCGAACTTCAGCTCGGGGTGGAACTCGTCCTCGAACTGGTAGCCCGGTCCGCCACGACCGGTGCCGGTCGGGTCGCCACCCTGGATCATGAATCCGGAGATCACGCGGTGGAAGATGGAGTTGTCGTAGAACGGCCCGGAGTCGCCGCCGCTGGCGTTGGGGCGGGAGTAGTCCCGCGTGCCCGCCGCAAGCTGGGCGAAGTTGGCGACCGTCTTCGGCGCGTGGTTGCCGAAGAGGTTGATCCGGATCGCGCCCTCGGACGTGTGCAACGTCGCGGTCTTTGAGCTCTTGCCTGGTTCAGTCACGTACCCCATCGTGCCATCAGCTCGGTCACAAGGTGGGTTTCGGTGGACCGTACCCGCTCAGGACGGCCTGTGCGGGCGCAGGAAATCGGCCAGCGCGCGCTCGTAGGAGGGCGGATCCGCGTTCCAGGTCGCCGTGTGCTCGGCCTCGGCCACCTCTATATAGCGCAGCGCCCAGCCGGCGTCCGGGGCCGAGACGGCGAGTGCCCGCGCCGGTCCGGCCGGTACGGCGGTGTCTGCGGCGCCGTGGAACAGCAGCGTGGGCGGGCGGACCGCGGGGTGGCGCCGGGGAAGGTCGAACCGCTTGAAGTCGATCCCGATGCGCCGTCGGGTCACCGTGGAGGCCAGCACGGTCAGCCCCGGTGGCAGGCGGCGCAGCGCGGCCTGCTGGCGCAGGGTGGCCTTCCAGTCCAGCAGCGGGCAGTCCCACACGACGGCGCCCACCACCTCGGAGGCCCGCTTGGCCCGGTCCAGGTACGCCCCGATGATCGCCGCGCCCATCGACCAGCCGTAGAGCACCACCCGCTGCGCCCCGGCGGCGTAGGCGTACTCCACGGCCGCCTCGAGGTCCTCCCACTCGGTGTCGCCCAGGTGGTAATGGCCGTCCGGGCTGGCCGGGGCCTCGACGTCGTTGCGGTAGGTGATGGCCAGCACCGGGAACCCCATCCGGTGCAGCAGCGGCAGCACCCGCAGGCACTCCCGCCGGTCGGCGCCCCGGCCGTGCACGGTGATGACCCAGGTGGCGGCGTCATCCTCGGCCGGCGGCGGCACGAACCAGGCCGGGCACTCCCCGAGGGCGGTGTCGACGGGCACCTCGATGAACGCCAGCCCGTGCGCGGAGGGATCGGGGTCGTACAGGCCGGCGTCGAAGACCACCTGGGCACCGTCCGGAGGTACCGGGCCCTCCACCCACATCCGGCGCACCGGGCCGACCCGGGCCCGGCCGTCGCGCGCCAGGCCGTCGGGTAGCGGTGGGCCGACCACACCCCGCTGGACCGCCCCCGCGCCGTCGGCCCAGCGCACCGCCCACCGCCCGGGCTGGGCGGTGAACGGGGACCGCACGAACGAAGCCAACCCCTCGCGCACCGTCAGTAACTCCTCGGGGAAGAAGACTGCGGTGTCGGGCCGCAGCAGCACCGACGAGAAGTGCCAGCCGAGCCCGCCGGCGAGCGCGGTGAGCAACGTCGGCGAAATAAACGCGCCGGCGTTGAGCAATTTGGTTGACCTTCGAACCCCCATTACCACCTTCTCAGGATCTCAGAGTCGCGACCCGACCGTTACTACACCGATATGGGTGAACTCGTATTTCTTGGCTGTTACCGACCACATCGCTGGGCCGAATGGGTCGTTGACCCGTACGAGCGGTTGCATCCCCAGCGGCGACTGCACACACATCTTCCTGGAAGGACCCAGCACCATGCGGAACAACACACGCCGTGCCCTGCGGGCCACGGCCACCGTCGCGGGCGTGGCGGCCCTCGCCGGTACGTTCGCGGGTACCGCGTTCGCGGATAGCGGCCTCGGCGGCCTCGGTGGCGGCGACAACAGCTTCGGCGGCTCCGACAGCCACGGCATCAGCGACTTCGGCGGCTCGGACGGCAAGTCCATCGTCGACGAGCCCGGCCTCGCCACCTTCGAGATGCCCGGCATCGGCATGGGCTCGCGCGGCATGCGCACCGACGGCATCCCGCTGCTCGACGCGCTCGACGGCGGCGACAACGAGGACGGCCCGTTCCAGCACCCGGTGGACAACCAGGGCGGCAACTACGGCAACGTCAACTTCCTGGGCCACGACATGGGCAGCTCCTACAAGAGCAAGTCCATCGGCTCGCGTAGCTTCCGCACCGACGACAGCGGCTTCGGCGACTTCGGTGGCCTGGGCGGCTCGTCCAGCGGCGAGGACTACAGCCAGGGTCTGGGCGACGGTGACTTCTTCAGCCACGACAACAGCCGCAGCGACTCGGACAGCTACGGCACCGACGACGCCGACGGCCTGAGCGGTCACAACATCAAGCTCCCCCTGGGCACCTGACAGATCCGGACGACGTGACAGACCCTATGGTCTGACGCTCCCCGAGGACGCGCCCCGAACGCGCCGGCCCCCCGAGGCCGGCAGCATTCGGGGCGCGTCTCTGTCTGCGCCCGGTATGTCTCCACCCCGGTATGTCCGCACCCCGGTCCACCCACACCCGGGTCTGTCCGTCCACTCACAGTCCGTGTGATGAGGTGTGCCGATGATGCGCGTGCTGTCCCGGACCGCTGCCGCGCTGCTGGTCCTGGTGGCGGTGCTGCTCGGGGCGGCGGGTTCGTCGGCGGTGTCCTCGCCCGAGTCGGTGGACACCACCGCGCTGCGGGCGGCGATGAGCATCGAGAGCATCCGTGACCACCTGGTCGCCCTGAACTCGATCGCCCGGGACAACGGCGGCACCCGCGCGGTGGGCACCCCCGGCTTCCAGGCCTCGGTCGAGTACGTGCGTGAGCGGCTGACCGCCGACGGCTACCAGGTGAGGGTCCAGTCGTACGAGGTCCCGTACTTCAAGGAGATCGCCCCACCCAGCCTGAGCAGCGGCGGGCGGGCGTTCGTCCCCGAGACCGACATCCGCACGATGAGCTTCTCCGGCTCCGGTGACGTCAATGCCGCCGTACAGCCGGTCGACCTCAGCCTGCCGCCCGATCTGAACTCCACCTCGACCAGCGGGTGCGAGCCGTCGGACTTCGCCTCGTTCTCCCGGGGTGCGATCGCGTTGCTGCAACGCGGCACCTGCCCGTTCGAGCAGAAGGCGACCAACGCCCGCAACGCCGGCGCGGTCGCCGTACTGATCATGAACGAGGGTCAGCCGGACCGCCGCAACCTGCTCAGTGGCTCGCTCGTCCACCCCGGCGTCGGCATTCCGGTGCTCGGGCTGACCTACGCGGCCGGCGCGACGCTGGCCCGGCAGCCCGACCTACCGGCCCGGGTGGCCACCACCGTCACCTCGGAGCTCCGCAAGACCTCTAACGTCATCGCCGACGGGATCGGCGGTGGCTCGGACCGGGTGGTCATGGTCGGTGCGCACCTGGACTCGGTGCCCGACGGCCCCGGGATCAACGACGACGGAAGCGGGGTGGCTGTCGTCCTGCAGCTCGCCGACGCCCTCGCCCGCCAGCCGATCGTGCCCCGCAACCGGATCCGGTTCGCCTTCTGGGGCGCCGAGGAGCTGGGCATGCTCGGCTCGCAGCACTACGTCAGCGGCCTGACGTCGGAGCAGATCGCCGACATCTCGGTGTACCTCAACTTCGACATGCTGGCCTCGCCGAACTACGTGCGGTTCGTCCTGGACGGCGACGGTTCGTCGATCGGAGATCCCGGACCGCCCGGGTCGGCCGCCGTTGAACGGACGTTCACCGAGTACCTGACCTCGCAGGGCCTGCCGTTCGAGGCGGGTGAGCTGAGCGGCCGCAGTGACTACGCGCCGTTCGCGGCGGCGGGCGTACCCGTCGGCGGACTGTTCAGCGGCGCCGACGAGATCAAGACGCAGGACCAGTCGCTCCGCTACGGCGGTACCGCCGGCAAGCCACTGGACGGTTGCTACCACCAGGCGTGCGACACCCTCGACAACATCTCCGACGACGTGCTCTCCCAGTTCGGCGCGGCCGCCGCCGACGCCACCCTGCGACTGCTGATGGGATCGCCGGATCCCCGCCAGACCCGGTGATCCGCCGATGACGGGCGATCGCCCGGCGGTTGCGAAGTTCGCTCCGACGGACTAGTAGGAGGTTACCCGTCAGACGGGCTGGCTGAGGCGATCGGACTGCGTCGCAGGCCCACCGGCGGCCTGCACGGCGGCCCTCAGCCGACCGGTCAGGGAGTTCAGCTCGTCGATCAGCGCGGTGATCTCGCCCGGTCCCATACCGACCGCCTCGCGCATGTCGGCGCGGACCGGGACGGTGTGGTGCAGCAGCTTCAGTCCGGCATCGGTGACCGTCAGCTGCACGAGCCGCTCGTCGTCGGTGCGGCGCCGGCGGGTGAGCAGCCCGGCGTTCTCCAGCCGCTTGAGCAGCGGCGACAGCGTTCCCGTGGACAGCTGCAGCCGATCGGACAGCTCGCTCACCGAGATGCTCTTGTGCTCCCAGAGCACCAGCATCACCAGGTACTGTGGATAGGTCAGCCCGAGGCTGTCGAGCCCGGGACGGTAGCAACCGGTCATGGCGCGGGAGGCCGCGTAGAGCGCGAAACAGAGTTGCTCGTCCAGTGTCGAGCCGGACGGAAGCTGGGTCTGGGCTTCGATCACCGGTTCACGGTACGGCCTATCGCTGCTGTCCGATACGTTCATCTACTGGCAAGCTCCTGTTCAAGACGCGCCGCGACCTGCCGGAAACGGCTCACGGGAACCAGATGCACCCCGGCGAACGCGCCGGTCTCACGGAGCGCGAGGACCTGCTCGCAGGCGGCGTCGACCCCGGCTGACGGGTCGGACTCCACCCGTCGCACCAGCTCGTCGGGAATCTGGATGTCCGGGATGCTGGCGGCCAACCGGCGCGCCATGGCCGCGCTGGCCAGCACCATCACCCCCACGTACACCGGGATGTCGAGCGGGTTCTGCTCGCGCCACCGCAGCAGGCTGTCGATGGAGTAGCTGACCTGGGCGAAGACGAAGTCGGCCTCCCGCTTCCAGGCAGGGACCGGACGGCTCAGGGCGGCGGCGACCCCGAGCGTGTACGGGCCGAACATCGGGTCCCGGCCGGCCGCCCGTGCTTCCTCGATCATGGTGCGGACGGTGAGCCCGCCGGCCCGATCACCGACGGTGGGCTTGTCACCGTGGACGAACAGGAACTGGTCGACCCCGTAGGCGGCGGCGGTGAGCAGGTCGCGGCGGAACCCGAGCAGGTTGCGGTCGCGGGAGTTGACGCAGGCGATGCTGCGACCGCCCATCGCCTGGACCTCGTGCGCGACGGCGATGCTGGACACGGTGGCCCGCCCGATGTGGTTGTCCGGGATCAGGAACGCGTCGGCGATCGGGGCCATCACGCCGATCTGGTGACGCGCATGCCTCAGGTCCGGTCTGGTCGGCGGCTCGATCTCGCAGATCAGCTGGAACCGGGTGCTCACTCGCACCACATTAAACCCGTTCGTTGATCGGTCGCGCGGTGCTTCCTCACATGGTGCCTAGTGTCAACCCGCAGTTGACCCGTTCGCCGCCGCACACCCGCTTCGTGCGCCGCACACCGGCTGCAGCGGGTGTGCCACATACGAAGTGGATGTGCGGCGGTCCGGGGAGCCGACCGCGACCCCGGGGGCCACGGCGGGCGGCGGGCCGGGAGCCGGGTCAGGCGGCGGCGAGGTGGGGGCCGTTGAAGGGGAGGTCGAGCTCCTCGGCCAGGGCCCGGTCGGTGAGCGCGCCCCGGTGGGTGGACAGGCCGGCGGCCAGGCCGGAGTCGGCGGCCAGCGCCGCCTTCCAACCGCGGTCGGCCAGCGCGACCACGTAGGGCAGCGTGGCGTTGGTGAGTGCGTGGGTGGAGGTGTTCGGCACCGCGCCGGGCATGTTCGTCACGCAGTAGAACAGTGACCCGGCAACCTTGTAGGTCGGGTCGGCGTGGGTGGTCGGTCGGGAGTCCTCGAAGCATCCGCCCTGGTCGATGGCGATGTCCACGAGCACCGAGCCCGGCCGCATCTGCTCGACGTCGGCGTGGCTGACCACCCGAGGCGCGCGGGCACCGGGCACCAGCACCGCTCCGATCACCAGGTCGGCGTTCGTCACCGCTCGCCGGGTCTCCAGCGTGCTGGCGTACGCGGTGCGGACCCGACCGCCGTAGTGGTCGTCCAGCCTGCGCAGCTTGTTCACATCCAGGTCGAGCACGGTCACGCTCGCGCCGAGTCCGACCGCCATGGCCACCGCGTTGCTGCCGGACACCCCGGCGCCGATCACGACGACGTCGGCCGGCGGGACCCCCGGGACGCCGCCCATCAGCACTCCGCGGCCACCGGCGGCGGCGAGCAGGTGCGCGGCGCCGGCCTGGGGGGCGAGCCGGCCGGCGACCTCGCTCATCGGCGCCAGCAGCGGCAGGTCACCCGCGCGGCCCCGGACGGTCTCGTAAGCGATGGACGTGGTGCCCGAGTCGAGCAGCGCCTTCGCGGTCTCCCGCGACGCGGCCAGGTGCAGGTAGGTGAACAGCACCTGGTCGGCCCGCATGCGGTGGTACTCGGCGGCCACGGGTTCCTTGACCTTGAGCACCATGTCGGCGGCCGCCCACACCTCGTCGGCGGTCTCGAGGATGGTGGCACCCTCGGCGACGTACTGCTCGTCAGGCAGGTGACTACCGGCGCCGGCGTCGTGTTCGAGGACCACCTGGTGGCCCCGACGGGTCAGCTCGTGCACCCCGGCGGGGGTGATGGCGACCCGGTACTCGTGGTTCTTCAGCTCGCGTGGCACACCGATCAGCATCCATCTAGGGTGAACTTATGCCGGTTTGGTTTCAAGTTTCCTGCTGTTAATTCGGTATCTTGTCTCTGTGAACGTGGATCATTCGGATACGGTGCGCCGGCGGGTGGCTCCGCCGCAGGATGTTCGGCGCGTTCCGGTCGCTCCGCTCGACGAGGTCGACCACCACATCCTCGACGTGCTGCGCGTGGATGCCCGGATCACCAACAACGCGCTCGCCGAGCGGGTCGGGATCGCCCCGTCCACCTGCCTGGCGCGGGTGCGGGCGCTGCGCGAGCGGAAGGTCATCAGGGGTTACTACGCCGACGTCGACCCACGCGCCGTCGGCCGCGACCTGCAGGCGATGATCGCCATCCGGATCGATGCCGGCGCCCGCAACCACATGCGGGAGTTCATCAACGCGCTGGCCCGGCTGCCCGAGGTGCTCGACGTGTTCTTCGTGGCCGGGGCGAACGACTTCCTGGTCCACGTCGCGGTGGGCAGCACCGAGGAGCTACGCCGGTTCGTGGCCGACCAGCTCAGCCAGAGCCCCGACGTGGCCTACACCGAGACCAACCTGATCTTCGAGCACATCCGCGCCGACGGCCACCACTGACGCGGCGGCGCCCGCCCGCGCCGCCCAGACCGCCACAGCGTGTGACGCCGGTCGTCTATGGCTAGGGTCACGATCATGCGGATTGTCATCGTCGGTGCGGGATTCGGCGGCATCGCGGCCGCCATCGAGCTACGGAACAACGGGTTCGACGACATCACCATCCTCGAGGCGGCCGACGACTTCGGCGGCACCTGGCACCACAACACCTACCCCGGCGCGGCCTGCGACGTCCCCAGCCACGCCTACTCGTTCTCCTATGCGCAGCGGCGCGACTGGCCGAAGCTGTGCCCCGAGCAGCCCGAGATCCTCGATTACCTGCACACGGTGGCCCGCGAGTTCGGGGTCGCCGACCTGATCGTCACCGGGGCGAAGGTGGCGTCGTGCCGCTGGACCGAGCCCGGCTGGCGGGTCGAGACTGCCGACGGACGCAGCTTCGACGGCGACGCCCTGATCCTGGCCACCGGGCAGCTGCACCAGCCGGCCTACCCGCCGATCCCCGGGATCGAGGACTTCGCCGGCCACAGCTTCCACTCGGCCCAGTGGGACCACGACTACGACCTCACCGGCAAGCGCGTCGCGGTGATCGGGACGGGCGCGAGCGCCGTGCAGTTCGTCCCGGCGATCGCGCCGAAGGTGGCCAAGCTGGTCGTCTTCCAGCGCAGCGGCAACTGGTTCCTGCCCCGCAAGAACCGCCCCTACCCCGGCTGGCTGCGGACGCTGAACGCCAAGGTGCCCGGTTTCCAGCGGGCCCGCCGCGCGCTGATGTTCGCCAACCTCGAGACGTTGACGATCATGATCCGGCACCCCAAGCTGCTCGGCCCGCTGGGGCGGCTGCGCTCGACGCTGTTCATGCGCTCGCAGCTGAAAGACCCCGAGCTGCGCCGCAAGGTGTGGCCGGACTACACCTTCGGCTGCAAGCGGGTGCTGTTCAGCTCCTACTTCCTGCCCGCGCTGGGCCGCCCGAACGTCGAGCTGGTCACCAGCGCCGTCACCGCGATCGAGAAGAACGGGCCGGTCAGCGCCGACGGGCAGGTCCACGAGGTCGACTGCATCATCTACGGCACCGGGTTCAAGACCAACGACTTCATGTTCCCGATGGAGATCACCGGGGCCGGCGGCCGTTCGCTCAAGCAGGCGTGGGAGCGCGGAGCACATGCCCACCTGGGCATGACCGTGCCCGGGTTCCCGTCGATGTTCGTGCTCTACGGGCCGAACACCAACACCTCCGGCGGCTCGATCATCTTCTACCTGGAACGGCAGGCCCGGTACCTCCGCCAGGCGTTGGCCCTGGTCCGTTCCAGCGGGGCGGCCGCCATCGACGTGCGCCCGGAGGTCGAGGCGGCCAGCGA
>Ga0310811_10000340_pt1 | contig 63747 bp, 55 predicted proteins | sample YCmetagenome_FD_207642 | JGI IMG/M metagenome (GOLD analysis project Ga0310811, IMG submission 207642) | Soil microbial communities from experimental microcosm in Duke University, North Carolina, United States - YC | ecosystem: Engineered > Artificial ecosystem > Soil microcosm > Unclassified ... | reverse complement strand
GATGTTTATGAAGGAGGAGATCATCCCCACCACATCTAACGGGTTCCTGTTCATCGTTGGCCCATCATTGGCAATCATGACGGCTTGTATAGGTTCAGCCGTTATCCCCTGGGGCGAAACTTTGGTGATAGGAGGCCACAGGATACCGCTGCAGGTGACCGATATCAACGTAGGTGTACTATACATTTTCGGCGTGGTATCGTTGGGTGTGTATGGCATTATGATAGGCGGCTGGGCATCGAACAATAAATATTCGTTATTGGGCGCTATACGAGCGGCATCGCAAAATATCAGCTATGAGATTGCTATGGGTTTGTCCATCATCGCTTTACTGATGACCACAGGTACATTGAGCCTTAAGGAAATAGCGGCGCAGCAGCATGGGTGGCACTGGAACATTGTTTATCAGCCTTTGGGCTTTTTGATATTCATCGTTTGCGCTTTCGCCGAAACCAACCGTGCGCCGTTCGATTTGCCTGAGTGCGAAACAGAACTGATAGGCGGTTACCATACCGAATATTCATCCATGAAGCTTGGCTTTTACCTGTTCGCCGAATACATTAATATGTTTATATCATCGGCGGTGATGGCGACGCTTTATTTCGGGGGTTACAATTTTCCTTATATGCACAGTTTAGGTTTCTCCGAAAATGTGATTACGATATTGGGTGTTGCAGCGCTATTCATCAAGATATTCTTCTTTATCTTCTTTTTCATGTGGGTGCGCTGGACCTTGCCGCGTTTCCGTTATGATCAGCTGATGGACCTTGGATGGAAAACCTTGATACCGCTGGCTATAGCCAACATAGTGATAACGGGTATAGTGATGACTTTTATAAAGTAAAGGAGCAAATAGAATGGAATCATTAACCGGAAAACGGAAAATAATAGAATCAAAGCCCCTTAACTTTTGGGAGCGTATTTATCTGCCAGCTATACTGCGTGGTCTGTCGATCACGATAAAGCACTTTTTCAGGAAAGATGTGACCGTACGTTATCCGGAACAAAAACGTGAGTTTTCTGAAAATTTCCGTGGCATGCATTCGCTGAAACGCGATGAACATGGCCGGGAGCGCTGCACAGCTTGTGGTTTGTGCGCTTTATCGTGCCCCGCTGAAGCTATTACCATGATCTCGGCCGAGCGTCAGCCAGGCGAAGAGAACCTGTACCGCGAAGAAAAATACGCTGCCGTTTATGAAATCAATATGTTGCGTTGCATTTTCTGTGGGCTATGCGAAGAGGCTTGCCCGAAGGAAGCGATCTATCTTGATGGCGACATTGTTCCGTCGGATTACCTGCGGAAGGATTTTATATATGGTAAGGATAAATTAGTGGAGGCGCCCTTAAATCAATAAAAGAAGTTTATAACTTTGCCTCACTTTTGGGACAGGGTTATATTGTAAATAATAGAAATGAGTATATTTTACTTTATCGCATTTTTGTCCATACTGTTCGCAGTACTGGTTATATCTGCAAAAAACCCTGTGCATAGTATCCTTTACCTGATATTAACCTTCTTCACTTTCACCATTCAATACGTATTGCTTAATGCCCAGTTTCTGGCTATCGTAAACTTTATCGTTTACATGGGAGCCATCCTGGTATTGTTTTTATACACGCTGATGCTCATCAACCTGAATAAGGATGCCGAACCTGTGAAATCGAACATGGTGAAGATAGCCGCAGTTTTAGGCGGCGGATGTTTGATGGTTGTCATCATAGCGGCACTAAGGCAGGTGGGTATAGCAGAGCCGGTTGTACTTAAAAACCCGGACCTGGGCCTGGTGAAGAACCTCGGTAAGGTATTATTTAACGAATTTTTATTGCCATTTGAGATATCGTCGCTGCTGTTGCTTTCGGCAATGGTGGGAGCGGTGCTATTGGCTACACGTGATAAAAAAACCACTGCGTAATGGAAAGTTTTTTTAATGCCGTAAAAACGGTACCACTCAATCATTACATCATTTTAAGCGCTATCATTTTTTCGATAGGTGTTATCGGTGTATTGATCCGCAGGAATGCCATCATCATTTTTATGTCGGTTGAACTGATGCTGAATGCTGTAAACCTGTTACTTACTGCCTTTTCGGTTTACCACGGCGACCCGAACGGACAGGTTTTCGTGTTTTTCATTATGGCGCTGGCAGCAGCTGAAGTGGCCGTAGGGTTAGCCATCATCGTAATGATCTACCGCAATACCAACTCGGTGGATATCAATGTGCTGAACAGGTTGAAGTGGTGATCTGAGTTCGGATTTCGGAAGTCGGAATTTGAAGTGGTTTTAAAATGAAATTAAAGGCGTCAAACGTTTAACGTGCAGCGTCAAACTTATAAAAAATGGATAATTACATCTGGCTTATTCCAATACTACCATTAGCTGGTTTCCTGATCAACGGGCTTGGCCGTAACGTTTTCTCAAAGGCTGTTTTAGGCTTCATCGGCAGCGCAGTTATCCTGGCTTCATTTATTCTTAGTGTCAGTGCATTTATGCAGATAAACAAGGGTGGAAGTATTGAAGTGAATCTATTTAATTGGTTCGACCTGGGTGCGTTCAAGGTTTCCTTTTCCTTTTTGGTAGATCGGTTGAGCGTTCTGATGATGCTTATTATCACAGGCGTAGGCTTTTTGATCCACCTGTATTCAGTAGGATATATGCATCACGATAAAGGTTTCGGGAAGTTTTTCTCTTATCTGAACCTGTTCGTTTTCTTTATGCTTTTGCTGGTAATGGGCTCCAATTACCTGGTAATGTTCATCGGTTGGGAGGGTGTTGGCCTTTGTTCATACCTGCTTATCGGTTTTTGGTACACTAACCCGGCCTATGCCGATGCGGCCAAGAAAGCATTTATCATGAACCGCATCGGTGACCTCGGTTTTATCATCGGGATATTCATATTGATCAACTATTTCGGCAGCGCTGCTTATGCGGATATTTTCCCTAAAGCTACAACTACACAAGGTGTACCATTTACATTGATCACAATATTGTTGTTTGTTGGAGCCGTGGGTAAATCGGCGCAATTGCCTTTGTTCACCTGGCTGCCCGACGCGATGGCCGGCCCCACACCGGTATCAGCCCTGATACATGCTGCTACGATGGTTACCGCCGGTGTATACATGGTGGTTCGTTCAAACATCTTATTTACGATGGCGCCTATCACTATGGAGATCATAGCCATTGTGGGACTCGCGACGGCAACCTTTGCTGCACTGACTGCGGTTTCGCAAACGGATATTAAGAAAGTACTTGCTTATTCTACCGTATCCCAATTGGGTTATATGTTTTTAGGTTTAGGAGTGGGTGCTTACACAGGTGCGTTCTTCCACGTATTGACACACGCATTCTTTAAAGCCTTGTTATTCCTTGGCGCAGGTTCTGTTATTCACGCCATGAGCGATGAACAGGATATGCGCCAGATGGGTGGCCTGAAGGGTAAGTTGAAGATCACTTTCGTGACGATGCTTATTGGCACGATAGCCATTTCGGGTATTCCGCCATTTGCGGGCTTTTTCTCGAAAGATGAGATATTGGGCCAGGTGTACCTGCATAATAAGGGCATGTATGTGATAGGGGTTATTACGGCCATGTTCACTTCGTTCTATATGTTCCGGATGCTGTACCTGACTTTTTATGGTAAGTTCCGTGGAACACCTGAGCAGGAACATCATGTGCACGAATCGCCGCCAACCATGACCATTCCGTTGATCGTTCTGGCGATACTTTCTATCGTTGGTGGTTTTATTGGCATTCCTGAAGTCTTGGGAGGGCATCACTGGCTTGCGCAATGGTTGTCGCCAATTTTTGAAGATTCGGCAAGCAGATTACCTAAACTGGCTTCGACGGAGTCGACAGAGATCACGTTGATGATCGCTTCGGTGGCCGGCGCGGTATTGGCATTGATCTATGCTTACGTGCGTTACGTGAAAAACAATCATGTGCCTGCGGCAGACAACGACGAGCGCCCCGGATTGGTTAGTCTCTCGTATAACAAATTTTATGTAGATGAGATTTACGATTTCCTGATCAGGAAGCCGCTTGACGGCCTGTCGGTTTTCTTTTATAAGGTCATCGACCTGCTGGCAATAGATGGTATTGTGAACGGTTTAGGGAAATTATCAATCAGAACGAGCAAAGGCTTGCGCCTGTTACAGGCGGGGAATGTCGGATTTTATATTTTCATGATGGTTATCGGCATTATTGCCATCCTGGTATACAGTTTAGTCAAGATATAACAATAAGCGTTACAGATAAAAAATGACAGTTAGTATTTTACTTTTTTTACCGGTTGTTGCAGCACTTGTTGTTTTATTCATCAAAGGAGAAGCCGCGAAATATGCAGCTCTAACCTTCGCGGTAGCCGAACTGGTTGTTGCGGGTGTGTTTCTAAGCAAATTTGTACCGGATGCAACCACCCAATTTTCCATAAGCGCACCCTGGATACCTAAAGCCGGTATTTATTTTACAGCAGGTATCGATGGTATCAGCATGATCATGGTGATACTGACAACCTTGCTTGTGCCGCTCATCATTCTTTCCACCTTTAAAAATCAATATAAGAGCGCACATGTGTTTTATGCACTGATATTATTTATGCAGGCCGGCTTACTGACGGTATTTACAGCGCTTGATGGATTTTTATTCTATGTCGGGTGGGAAGTTGCATTGATCCCTATTTACTTCATTTGCGCGATGTGGGGCGGCGAGAACCGAATAAAAGTAAACATCAAGTTTTTCATTTATACTTTTGCTGGCTCGTTGTTTATGTTGCTGGGTATCATCTACCTGCACATGCAGGATCCGGCATCAACTTATGACATCGGGCATTTTTACGATCTCAAGCTGGACGCTCATCACCAGGGCTGGATATTCTGGGCCTTCTTCCTGGCATTCGCTATAAAGATGCCGATATTCCCATTCCACACCTGGCAGCCCGATACTTACACCGAAGCTCCGTCTGCAGGCACCATGATGCTTTCAGGTATTATGCTGAAGATGGGTATTTATGGTGTTATTCGGTGGCTAATTCCTATTGCACCGCTTGGTGTACAAAACTGGGGCTTTATGGCGTTGGTGTTGTCGGTTATCGGTATTGTGTATGCTTCGGTTATTGCATTTAAACAAAAAGACGGCAAACGGCTGGTAGCATATTCGTCCATAGCGCACGTTGGTTTGATAGCTGCTGCGTTGTTCACATTCAGTAAAGGCGAAAGTTCATTCCTGTGGACGACTCAAGCGCTGCAGGGCGCACTGATACAAATGCTTAATCACGGCATTAACGTGGTTGGCCTGTTCTTCGTTTGGGACATCATTAGCCGGAAGTTGAACACCCGCGACCTGGATCAATTAGGTGGTATAGCTAAAGTGGCGCCGAAGTTTGCCATTGCTTTTCTTATTGTCACACTCGGCACGGTGGCCTTGCCACTAACTAATGGTTTTATAGGTGAGTTCCTGTTGCTAAATAGTGTGTTCCAATATAATATATGGATGGCGGCTATTGCAGGCTTAACGATGATATTTGGCGCTGTTTATATGCTGCGCATGTATAAATCCGTGATGCAGGGCGAAACCAATGCGTTAACGGTCGCATTTACTGATATAAGCGGTTCGGAAATAGTGGTGCTTGGCGTGATTTGCGTTTTAATAATTGCGATCGGTGTTTACCCGCAGCCCATTTTGCACGTGTCCGAAGCTGCCGTAAATAATCTAATTAATACAGTACACAATCATTTAGGATCTGTTAAACCCTAAGTTTAGAAATTAAAGAAGGATGAATACCTTAATATTACTATCTGTTCTGCCAATATTGGTGTTGTACCTGGGCTTGTTTAAGGCCAAAAACGCTTTATTGCCGGTTACTATAGTAGGTTTGCTTGGAGCGCTGGCACTTGCGGTAGCCGCATGGACGAAAACTAATAGTGCGTTACCCATATACCATGGTATGATGCGTTTTGATAACTTTTCGGTAGCGTTTTCCTCTATCACCGTAATTTCTACCGCATTTATACTCCTGCTTTCCAAAGAATATTTTGAACGAATAAGCAGTCACGTTGCCGAATATTACGCCATTATCCTTTTCTCGCTGGCCGGCATAATCGTCATGGTATCCTACTACAACCTGACGATGCTTTTTGTGGGGATCGAGATCATGTCGGTAAGCCTTTACATTCTTGCCGGTATCAAAAAGAGTGATTTCGCCTCGAATGAGGCTGCCTTGAAATACTTCCTGATGGGAGCTTTTTCTACCGGCTTCCTGTTGTTCGGTATAGCTTTGATCTACGGGGCTTCAGGTTCGTTCAACCTGGATATGATACATAAATGGGTTCTGGCTCAGCAAAAGATCGATCCAATGTTCTATATCGGTATCATGCTTATCATTGTAGGATTGTGTTTTAAAGTTGGTGCCGCGCCATTCCATTTCTGGACACCTGACGTTTACGAAGGGTCGCCAACACTGATCACGGCCTACATGTCGACGGTTGCTAAAACCGCTGCATTTGCTGCCTTCCTGCGCCTGTTCTCTATTTGTTTTGCGCCGTTGTCAGACTTCTGGATGCCGGTATTGCTAGTGATCACTATCATTACGTTATTCATAGGCAACATTACGGCTCTGTACCAGCAAAGCTTCAAAAGGATGCTGGCGTTCTCCAGTATCTCGCACGCAGGCTACCTGCTATTTGCTATTGTGGCGTTGGGTTCAACTTCGGCTAATTCAGTATTTGTGTATTCGACGGCTTATTCTATAGCCTCAATCATAGCTTTCGGCGCTTTGATACTGGTGCAACAGCAAGCTGGTACAGATAATTTTGAGGCATTTAACGGACTTGGCAAACGAAACCCTTTTTTGGCTTTAGTATTAACAGTCGCTATGCTGTCGCTGGCAGGCATACCGCTAACCGCTGGCTTTATCGGTAAGTTTTTCGTTTTTTCAGGTGCGCTGTCTCAATATCAAACCACCATGGTTATACTTGCGGTGGTGAACGCCATCATAAGCATCTTCTATTATTTCAGGGTTATCATCGCTATGTATTTCCGCAGCAGCGATCGGGAGGAGCTTGCAGTACCCGGTTACTTTACTTTCGTACTTGGCCTTTCAGCCATACTAACGATTGCTATCGGCGTGTATCCCGGCTTTATAGCAAACCTCATTTAATCCGTAAGTATACTGCTAATTAATTCATTTTATATTAGTAGTTTTACGGTGATCGTGAATGGAACAATTCTGGGAACATCTTCAAAATCTGACAGACGCACGCTCCATTATCAGTAAGGGCGGCTTTTTTCTTTTACTTATTGTAGTATTTGCTGAAACGGGATTGTTCTTCGGGTTTTTTTTGCCGGGCGATTACCTGTTGGTACTGGCAGGACTGTTATGCGCAACAGGGGTGCTCGATATGCACATTTCGGTACTGGTACTATCCCTTATAGCAGCAGGCGTTTTGGGTAATTATACCGGTTATTGGTTTGGTTACCGTACGGGGCCTGTTTTATTTAAACGCAACGAATCATTATTCTTTAAAAAGCGTTACGTAACCATGGCCGAGGAGTTTTATGCCAAATATGGTGGTATGGCTTTGGTTTTAGGGAGATTTTTCCCTATAATTAGAACTTTTGCCCCTATCTTTGCGGGTGTTGTTAAGCTGGATGTCAAAAAATTCACGCTTTACAACTTTATTGGCAGCATAATGTGGGTTTGCACATTAACTTTGACGGGTTTTTACCTTGGAAGAAGGTATCCTGAAGAAATTAAATATTATCTCAAATATGTTGTATTAGGATTAATATTGATTACCACGGCGCCGCTTATTTTTGCTTATATACGGCGACAGTTTGTTAAGCCGGAGCCGGGTAAAGATGATACATAACTATCTATAAAAAATTAATAATGAGTACACAACACCCCTGGCACCAGGTATCACCAGGCGACAGTATACCTGATAACGTTCACGCAGTAATCGAAATACCTAAGGGTTCCAAAGCTAAATATGAAATAGATAAGGACTCGGGGTTGTTAAAGCTCGACCGTGTTCTTTTTTCCTCAGTAATGTACCCGGCCAATTATGGTTTTATCCCGCAAACCTATTGCGATGACCATGACCCGCTGGATATATTGGTATTGTGTTCTGTCGATGTGTTCCCGATGTCCATTATCGAAGCGAAGGTAATCGGTGTGATGCACATGGTGGATAACGGTGAACAGGACGATAAGATCATAGCCGTGGCAAAAAATGATATGTCGGTAAACTACATCAACGACCTGAACGAATTGCCACCGCATGCAATGAAAGAAATTGTCCGTTTTTTCCAGGATTATAAAAAACTGGAAGGAAAAAATGTCACCATAGAGCACTTGCTCGGAAAGCGTTATGCGCAAAAAGTGATAATGGAAAGTCTGGACCTATACAAATCTACTTTCCCCTCGTACCAATAATTTGATCAATGAACCCGGCAGATTTAGAAATTAACGGTTACTATATATTTCTTACCCTATTCCTGGTTTTGCTGAACGGTTTTTTTGTTGCTGCTGAATTTGCTATGGTGCGGGTTAGGGGCTCCCAGCTCGAGATCAAGGCAAAATCGGGTAGCCGCACGGCCAAAGTGGCAAAGGGTATTATGGGCAATTTGGATGGTTACCTGGCCGCCACGCAATTAGGGATCACCATTGCGTCGCTTGGCCTGGGTTGGTTTGGGCAGGACGTGGTGACCAAGTTGATGTGGAAACTCTTCTCGGTTTTTGGGTTGAACATCCATTCCATATTAATTATTGACATAAGCCATGTGGTGGCGTTCATATCTATCACCGTTCTTCATATTGTATTTGGAGAACTGGCTCCCAAATCGCTCGCGATACAAAAGTCCGTGAGGACGGTTATGACCGTATCAGTCCCTTTGCGATTCTTCTTTGTTGTTTTCAGGCCGTTCATCTGGCTGTTAAATGGATTCGCCAATTTCATACTGGGGCTGTTTGGCGTAAACACTGCACCCGGGAGCGAGGCACATCATAGTTCGGAAGAGTTACAATACCTGCTCGAACAGGGTATGGAAACCGGGGTTATAGACTCGACAGAACATGAACTTATCCAGAATGTGTTCGATTTTAACGAACGCGTGGTAAAAAATATCATGGTACCCCGTACTAAAATATCAGGAGTTGAGGTGGATACCAACCAGGATGAACTTATAGAGTTGCTGATTGCCGAAGGCTACTCAAGGATACCAGTTTACGAAGATACCATAGATAAAATAGTAGGGATTGTACATGCCAAGGATGTGTTGCCACTGCTTGCCTACAAAAAGGAATTCCAGCTTAAGGATATTATCAGAAAGCCATATTTTATTCCCGAGACCAAAAAGATAAACGACCTGATGGCTGAGATGAAGCTGAAACGGATCCAGATAGCTATTGTGCTGGACGAGTTCGGCGGAACAGCCGGTATGGTGACCCTGGAAGATATAGTAGAAGAATTGGTTGGCGATATACAGGATGAGTATGACGAGGAAAAACCTATCGTTGAAAAAGTAAATGAAACGGAATTCATAGTAAATGCGCTGGCGCCTATTTATGATGTAAATAGCCATTTACCGCATGACTTGCCGGAAGACGGCGACTATGACACGGTTTCGGGATGGCTGGGTGATATTTTTGGAAAGATACCCGATGTTGGAGAGCAGACAGAGGCAAACGGGTATAATATCACCATTCTAAAAAAATCGGACCAGAACATCGAATCGGTAAAACTCGAGTTGTTGCTTAACGAAGAAGATACCGTCGATCTGCATTAAACACGTTCCCGGATGCAACTTTTTTATACACCTGGAATTGATGCTGCATCTTCAACATATTACCTTGATGAAGAGGAAAGCAAGCACTGTGTAAAGGTTTTGCGCTTGCAAGCCGGCGACATAGTGCAACTGATAGATGGAAAGGGAAACTTTTACACCGCAACTATCAACGATGCCCATCCGAAGCGTACGCAACTGCAAATTTTAACGGTAGAAGCTGATCCGAATAAAAGAAATCATTACCTGCATATTGCCGTTGCCCCGACAAAAAATATCGAACGTATTGAATGGTTTTTAGAAAAGGCTACAGAAATAGGTATCGACGAGATTTCGCTGATCATTTGCCAGCGGTCGGAACGAAAAGAAGTGCGCACCGACAGGCTTGATAAGATCATTACCTCGGCTATCAAGCAGTCGCTTAAAGCTTGGCACCCGAAACTCAACGAGCCGGTAGCGCTAAATAAATTTCTTTCAGGTCTGTTTGATGGACAAAGGTTTATAGCACATTGCGAGCCAGGAGACAAAACGGATCTAAGAGATATGATCAAACCCCTCGGCAGATATCTGATATTGGTCGGACCCGAAGGAGATTTCAGCCCGCAGGAAATCGGGGACGCAATAAAAAATGGTTTCAAAGCCATAACTTTAGGAAATAGTCGTTTAAGAACAGAGACAGCAGCCCTGGAGGCTTGTTTTGAAGTGAATTTTTTAAACCGTATATGAGAGTTTGGGTGTGTTTGCTAATAACTGCTTTTATAAGCTTGAGCGGCTTTAATGCGCCCTCCTATAAAATGGCAAGACTTAAATATAACGGGGGCGGTGACTGGTATGGCGACCGCACAGCATTGCCCAACCTTATTAAATTTTGTAACGAGAATCTAAAGACAAATTTCCAGCCTGAAGATGAGGTGGTGGAAGTTGGCAGCGCCCAGCTTTTCAACTACCCTTTTATTTTTATGACCGGGCACGGCAATGTTATCTTTTCAGATCAGGAAGCCCAAAACCTGCGTAAATATTTAATTGGTGGTGGTTTCCTTCATATCTGCGACAATTATGGTCTCGACCAGTTTATCAGGCCGCAAATGAAAAAGGTTTTTCCTGAACTCGATTTTGTAGAATTGCCGCTAAACTATCCTATTTACCACCAGAAATATGATTTTCCCAACGGTTTGCCTAAGGTGCACGAGCATGATGGTAAACGTGCGCAAGGTTTCGGCTTGATCTACAAAGGGCGCCTGGTTTGTTTTTATGACTATGAATGCGACCTGGGTAATGGGTGGGAAGATTATGGGACCTATCCGGGGGACACCCAGGAAATACGAATCAAAGCTTTAAAAATGGGTGCCAACATGGTGCAGTATGCCCTAACCCAATAGTGCAATATCAAACCCTAAATCGTAATTTTATCTTCTATCTCAAAACCGAACTATGCTCAAAATAAAAATAAACGACAGATTCGATCATGATATTGAAAGGAAGAAAGATAAGTTCCTGGTGAACGAAAGAGAAGAAACGCCGGATATAAGACAACTCGACGGAACACTATTTCATATTATTCATAACCTACGATCATATAACACGGAGGTAGTGAGTTTCGATAAGGAGTTGAAAACAGCAGAGATAAAAGTTAATGGTAACATTTATTCGGTAGTGGCAAAAGATCAATATGATCTGCTGCTGGATAAGCTGGGAATGAGTGCACTTAACAGTGCAAAGGTGAGCGAAGTAAAGGCGCCTATGCCGGGGATGGTGTTAAGGGTATTTGTCAGCGAAGGGAGCCAGGTTCAAAAGGGTGAGAACCTGTTTGTACTGGAGGCAATGAAGATGGAAAATATTATAAAATCGCCGGCTGATGTAACCGTTAAGACGTTAAAGATAAAGCCGGGTGATAAGGTTGAAAAAGGACAGGTTTTGATCGTTTTTTAGTTATCTTGACTTAGTTTAAAGAAGAAAGGTGCACTTCATTTTGAAGTGCACCTTTTATGTTAAAAGCAATACCGCTTATTTAGCTTTATATGCTTTTGGTTTCTTTACACTGTAGTGCGGTTTACCAGAAGGTGAAATCTCAGGCGCACCAACCATCGTCATGGCGCAACGGAAACCAACTTCGGCACTCGATTCATCTTCGTCCATGAAGCGGCGGGTGGCCGGGTTAAGCCAGTAAGCCATGTCATTCCATGAACCGCCTTTATATACTTTGGATCTATCGTTAACCAATGTGGTTGTACCATAAAGGGTCATATTAACAGAATCGGCTGCGCCCCTGAAATCAGGATTGTAAGGCTTGCCAGCTAAAGGGTTACCTGCAACAGGATTAGGGTTTGCCGGGTTGCCATTTGCGGCGCCAGGGGCATTGCCGCCATTTGCAGCAGCCTGCTGACGTGCGACCACTTCCTCGTAAGTTGCTTTCTTATTTGACTTAGACGGATCCAGGATAGGTTTGCCATATTTATCTTTGGCAAACAGCCCCTTACTAGGATCGGCCATACGTTTGTCTTTATATTCGTTACCACGGAACGGGTTGAAGTCCTCAAATTCCTCGAAAGAAGTTTGACGATAAGTATCCTGTACCCATTCGTTCACGTTACCGGACATGTTATACAGACCGAAATCGTTCGGAGGAAATGATCTGACCGGTACGGTAATATCACCTTTATCATTGAGATAGCCGCCCACGCCCATATTATCGCCCAGACCGCGCTTAAAGTTTGCCATTATCAGGCCGCGGGTTTTTTGTTTTGCTGAACGCACACCAAGGCCGTTCCATGCGTAAACTTTATTATTGTCAATGTTTTCAAACTCTGTATTACCAATTAGTGATAAAGCTGCATATTCCCATTCAGCCTCCGACGGGAGGCGATATCTTTGTTTCAAAATACCATCTTCGATCCGCGCCGGCCTTAAAATTTTGCCGCCTGCTTTACCATTTGCTCCTGTCGCAGCCTTCGCCGTTGGGCTAATGTCCACGATCATTTTCTTGCCGTCGATACCAGCGCCTTTATATTGACCGTTCAGATATATGTCCGTGTTGAAAGGATCTTTGTTTGCCGGCTTGCCTGCTGCTGCGGTAGCTTTTCCTTTGCCGCCTCCTGCTGCATCTTTCCAGCTTAGCATTATTCCTTTTTCGCGCAATATATTTTCGTTCATCCGGTCGGTACGCCAGGTGCAATATTCCTGGACCTGGTCCCAACTTACCCCAACAACAGGATAATCCTGGAATGCCGGGTGACGCAAATAATTTTCGACGTAAGGGTCGTTGTAAGATAAAGGCCTGCGCCAAACCAAGGTGTCGGGGATAGCATCATAGTAAAGCTTGTGATCATCCGGGAAGGTAATACCTATCCAGTGCATATAATCGAGCCAATCCTGGTTTGATACCTCGGTTTCATCCATATAGAATGAAGGCACTGTTACCCGGCGGCGAACATTATTGTAATCATAGGTCACATCCTGGTCAGCGCTTCCACCCATCACAAAGGTGCCGCCTTCAATAGGAATAAGGCCAGGCCCCGGAGCAGGATGCGATTGCCTGAAACGCTCGTAGCCTCCGTTGTTTTTATCATTGTAGGCTATGCCTGTTTTTTGTGAAACCTCGCGCTTACTGCAACTGGTTAGGATAAATCCAAAGCCCGTTAGTAGTAAAGCTGCTCTCGTAAAAAGCATTTTCATATTTTTACTCGTAATTTGATGTGTAAATCTAAAAAAAATGAATTAATAATTAAACTCAGTTTGTGTATTAAATTCAGAAAAAGGATAAACCTTTATTTGGCTTTAAACGTAAAACCCGCCATTGAGTTACACAAATATTGCTTTTATTAAACTCACATCTGTAAATATTTGACTTTCTTTATATTAAGCCACATGAAAATGTGTTATCTGTGAAAAGCAAATATTTTAAATTTTAACGCTAAATTGCAACAATGAAGTTTTTCAACTCAAGAGCCTGGAGCCTTGTTTTATCTATCGGAATGTTGCTGCCACTGGCAGCATTTTCTCAGTCTGTTGGCCAGGGAGGCACCAATACAAACGGCAGCAGTTCATCACAGATACCTACTGCGGTACCATTCCTTTTAATAACACCTGATTCGCGCTCGGGAGCTATGGGCGAGGCCGGCGTTGCACTGTCCCCGGATGTGAATGCCAATTTCTGGAACCCGTCGAAACTGGCGTTTTTGGACGGTGGGGATGATCTTTCGGCATCATATAGCCCCTGGTTACGCAACCTGGTGCCAGATGTCAGCCTTTCCTATATTGCTTATGCACACAAGCTGGACGACAGGAATACTTTCGGAGCTTCGATGCGGTACTTTAACCTTGGGTCGATAGAATTAACAGATGCCAGTCAGCAATCGCTGGGTACGTATACACCGAACGAGTTTTCGATCGACGGCTCATTTGCCCGTAAATTTGGCAACGAGTTTTCGTTGGGCCTTACTTTACGGTATATCCATTCAAGCCTTGCTAATGGCTCGTTCCTATCGGGACAGCAGGTTAAGGCGGGTAATGCGATAGCCGCAGACGTTTCTTTATTTTACACCAAGCAAATACAGGAGTTTGGTAACAACGCCACGTTCTCTTTCGGCACCAATATTTCTAACATCGGTTCGAAGATCAGCTATACAGACAATGGTACTAAATATTTCCTCCCTACTAATTGGAAATTCGGCATTGCCAATACTATAAACCTGGACGAGTACAACCAATTCACTTTCGCACTTGATTTTAACAAGCTACTGGTGCCTACACCCCCCATCCGTGATAGCGACGGCAATATCATCAAGGGCAAAGACGATAATGTTTCTGTTCCCGCAGGTATTTTCGGGTCATTTACTGATGCCCCGGGTGGTTTTAGCGAGGAGTTGCAGGAATTCACCATTTCGCCGGGTGTTGAGTATTGGTACAATAAGCAATTTGCGCTGCGGGCGGGTTATTTTTATGAAAACCCCAACAAAGGCGGCCTGCACTATTTTACTGTAGGCACAGGGTTTAAATATGATATTTTTGCCTTCGATTTCGCCTACATTGCCGCCAGCCAGCAAAATAGTCCCTTAGCCAATACACTGCGATTCACTTTAATGGCTAACTTTGGGTCCACAAAAAAATAATGAGTAAAATAAGGGTAGGCTTTGGTTTTGACGTACATCAGTTAAAAACAGGGCATCCTTTTGTTTTGGGCGGTGTCAACCTGGAACATCATTCGGGTGCTTTTGGTCATTCCGATGCAGATGTATTGCTGCACGCCATTTGTGATGCACTGTTGGGCGCAGCCAACCTGCGCGATATAGGTTTTCATTTTTCCAATAAAGACGACCGCTGGAAAGGCATAAGCAGCCTTATTCTGTTAGAACAGGTAATAGCACTATTAGCCGAAAAGGGCTGGTCGGTAGGTAATATCGACGCTATGGTTTGTTTGGAAGAACCAAAGATCAATCCCCATGTTCCCGAAATGAAAACAAATATTGCGAGATCGGCCGGTATTGATAAGGACGACATATCGATCAAAGCTACAACTAACGAAAAACTGGGTTTTATAGGGAGACAGGAGGGCGTAGTTGCCTATGCGGTTTGCCTTATTGAGAAGTCCTTACTTTAGGCTAACTGACTGCTTTTTCCTTCATCTTTACATTTCCTGTACGCTTCAATACACCCCAGCCGCTTAGCTCGCCCTTTAATGCTTTACGAATTGATTTGAACAAAATGTAATACATCAGCTGCCGCCAAACGAAACGCTGCGGAATGATGTAGATAAGCTTACCGTATTTTTCCTTTTCCATCCGGAAGGCTATGATAGATACGAAGAAATCGATAAGCACAAACGCCACATAATAGGTTAGTATTTTCCACGGTTTGTCACCAAACAAACCAATGATCATCATCAGGTCGGCCAAAGGTGAAAATAAAGGTAATATGATCTGGAAGATAAGGATATTGGGCATGCCCACCATGCCGAAAAAGCTATACTTTTTATTGAAAAGCGCGTCCCTGTTTTTCCAGAAACTTTGCATAACGCCAAAACTCCAGCGGAAGCGCTGTTTAAGTAATGCATTTAATGATTCAGGGGCTTCGGTATACGCAATAGCCTCAGCACTATTTTTGATGATATAGCCTTGTTTCAATATGCGCATGGTAAGGTCACAATCTTCGGCTAATGTATCCGAGGTGAAAGCGCCTGCCTTGAAAACCGCTGCCTTGCGGAACGCACCAATGGCGCCAGGTACTACGGTAATACTGTTGATAAGGCCAAAAGCGCGACGGTCCATATTTTGAGCCGTTATGTATTCTATCGACTGCCAGATAGTAATGATATTGGTTTCGTTCCCCACTTTAACCGTGCCAGCAACGGCGCCAATCTCCTCATCAGTAAAATAGGTCATCAGGTGCCGGATGGCATCATTTTTCAATTGGGTATCAGCGTCGATGCATACTGCAAAGTCATAACGCGAGTGGGCAATGCCAAAATTCAACGCCGATGCTTTACCGCCGTTAGGCTTGGTGAGCACCCTAACCATCGGGTGATTGCCATAGGAGGCGTTCACCAATTCATAGGTTTTATCTTTCGACCCGTCATCAATAAATATGATCTCGAATTCGGGATAGTCAACCTGCAACAGGCTTTGAATAGTTTTAATGGCCGTAACTTCCTCGTTATAGGCTGGTACAATTATGCTGACAGGAAAGAGTTTTTCATCGGTGTGGATAGTTTTATCCTTTTTATCCTCGTAATACTGGCGCAGGGCTAATATTGCAATGAGCAGGATACGCCCGATTGCAAGAAATATGGCCGAAAGGAAAAGGTAGAGCATAAACCAGTTACCATAAAAGAAGCCCTGGATAAAAATGTCATAAAGCGTACCCATTATACCGGTATTTGCATCATCCCGTATAGGCGGCATTAATTCGGCCCTGTCCGTGTGTAATACGTCGGCTATGGTGGTAAACTTGTATCCGTGGCTTTTAAAATAATGGATAATACGCGGCAGGGCCTTTATCGTTTCTTCGCGCGTGTCGCCGCCGGCATCGTGCAGCAAGATCATCGACCCGGCGTCTTTTTGCTTGATGGCACGTGCAACAATGCTATCGGCCGTTACACCCGGCTGCCAATCCCAGGGGTCAATAGATTCGCCAATGGTGATATAACTTTGCTTGCGGCTCTCCGCCACCGGAAGAACCTCGGCAAGTGTTTGCGGTTCTGCATCAGCATTAAAAGGCGGCCTGAATAATATCGTGCTTCGTCCGGTAACGGATTCGATGAGTTTCCGGGTGGCATTAAGTTCAAGGTTTACACGCTGTAGGCTTATGGTGGATATATCGGGATGAAGATAAGTATGGTTGCCTATTTCGTAACCTTCTTCGTATTCGCGCCGAAGGATCGGCACATATTTTTCGGCCATGGACCCAACTACGAAGAATGCCGCCGGGACTTTCTCCTTTTTCAGTATGTCCAGTATCCTTGGCGTGTAATCCGGGTCGGGACCATCGTCAAATGTCAATACCACTTTGCCAGGTGCGTACCCGTACCGTTTGATCACATATTTCGTAGGCAGCTTAATGTAATGCTGATCGGTGACAAAATAGTTAATCGTGTCAAGGGTCACATTGATGTGTCCTGTATCAGGCGTTGTCACCAGGTCGAGCACTTCGCCGTCGCCGGCATAGTCTATCCTGTTGTTCAGTCCCACTGTTTGCAGCTTCCTGATATCGATACCTGTTTTCCTCAGTGAATCAAGAGACAGGTCCTTTTGGAAAAATGCCCATAGCCTGGGGTCTTCAAAGCCAAGCCTCCATAAAGCTATACCGCCGGTGGCCCAATCGTCGGCCATACGGATGACGTTAAAGTTGGTGGCTGCATCGGTAAAATAGACGGTATGTTCAAGGCTGTCGAGGTCAAAATAGGTATAATGCAAATTTGCGGACGTCGGATCGTAAGTTATATGACTCTGATTTTGCTGCGCATAACTTATCGATTGCTGGTAACTGGTAGATTTGCCTGTGCTGTTTTCGGTCCAGTCGCAACCACCACCCTGAACGGTCAGGATAACTTTTTCGCTGGGTATTTTATCGCAAACCTTATCCAATATTTCTTCCACCCAATGCTGATTTGAGAGGTCGCCCGGGTTGCTATCCTCGGTGTGTTCATCTATCGCCATAATGAACAGGTAATCGTTAAACTGCACTAACCGCTTCAGATCGTACTGCTCATCGTCGGGCCACGCGTTGGTGGTTACCAGGTAGCCCATTGGGTGCAGGGTATGGTAAAATTCTTTTTCAAGTGCGATGAAATTCTTATCGTTCCGGTCTTTTATATCTTCAAATTCAAGGTTGACGCCCTGGAAACGATATTTAGCCAATTGCGTGGCAACGCTTTTGATGAATTTTGCCCGAAGATCTTTGCTTTTAATTATGCGGCCCAGATCCTTGTTGTCAAAAGCGCCATGCAGGTTGTCATAATTGATATAGTTGGTGAGCGATATCAATATGGGTTTTTTGTACTTCCTGTTCAGGTTGGTAAGCCCGGTATCTATTTTAGCTGTAATGGTATCAGCATTGGCGGTTAACGTGAAGCCTTCGCTAACTACCATATCCAATTTTGCGATATGATCGACCAGTGAGGAATAGGCCTGGGGTTCCCACGCACGGTAAAATGCCGCGTTAATACGGTTTTTATTGTTTGGATGCCTAAGCTGGTGCCTGTGCAGGTTTCTGCGCAGGATGCCGATCTTTTCCGTATCGATCTTAAAGGCTCGGTACTTGGTCGATCTTTTTAATTGTTCAAGCTCTTCCTTTGATAATTTTTTTGGCGCGGGGTTAAGATTTGGTAAGGAAGGGTATTGCTTTGACGTAACGGTTATGGCCGATGCCACAACAGCTGCGGCCAGTACGATGATAATTCCACGGCTGATCCATTTAAAACGGGTCCACCTACCCGGTGTATCAGCTTGAAAAACCTGTTTATCGGCCATTAAAATTTACAATAATTTTAGAAATATAACTGGTTTAGGCTACTGTTTTTTAGCCCCGGTCGGTTCAATATTCGAAAAATCCACCCCGCATTTACAGTTTTCGCCACAGCTTTTTTTGGACGACACGCTTTTGTATATCGTGCGGCCCAGGTAAAACACCGCTGCGGCAAAAAGTAACGCTACTACGATCAACTGAAAAATCATGTCACAAATTTACTACATTTTCCTTTCTTATATACGAATATACAAGCGTATTAGTATAAGGTTTTACTTTCGCATGAAGGCAACCGTACCTCCAACCCAATCAAAATCTTTGTTATACCGCACACCTATCATTTTACCCCTGCTTAAACGCGCAAGATTAATGGCAAGCGTGGGCTTATCGTGTCCGTCGGGCCAAAGATACAATAGTCTTATCTCAATTTTAACACCATCATCGGGTGCTTGTAATACAGGTTCATAGTTAACTTTTTCCTGCAAGATCCAGTTTTCAGGGTCTGAAATATTATCGATATCCTCTTTTTTTACATCGATGATAACACCCTGTCCCGCGAAAGAGAACAGCGGTTTTAGTACATATTTATCCAATCCGGCCGGTATGCTGTCCAACTCGTGCAGGAATACCGTTTTTGGTACAAAATCACCCTCCAGGAACGGCATGGTAAACTTGCTTATGCGATAAAACCAGTTGGGGTGTGTTATCCACTCCACATCTAATGGTTTTCGGATATCAACCACTTTGCTGAAGATGTCCGGGTCGCCTTCTATCTCATCAAATATCAGGCGGTTATAAATGCGTTTGATGGGTTTATAGCTGCCACGATTTTCATAGTATAGCTTGCCATTTTGTTCGATAAGCTCTTCCAGCGATACGACAGGTGTGCCGATCAGGTTTTGTGTGATATAAAAATCGACCGATGTTTTTTGCTCGCGGGCGTTAACATCCATCAATACCACTTCTTCGGGATGGTTGGGGCCTACGATGGTTTTTTTGAGCAGATCGATATAGTCCGCCCGCCCCAAATGATTAAAGTAAATTGTCCAGTCGTCCGGTATGTGAAAGGTTTTCCGGTAAGTATCGGCCAAATGCACCTGGAAGCCATAAAGCGAAGGAAATCCCTGAAGTTCTATCAGTTTAGGGACGATGTTACCATGCTCATCTTTACAAACGCCAAAATCCAGCGCGATAAAATGCGGGTGGTCGTTCTCATTTGCCACTTTCCATTTTTCGGGGATGGCACGTTCGGTTAGCTCCTTAAAATTGGGTTTAAGAATAACATTGATGATATCTTCGCCCGCAGCCAATAGCTTATCACGGAAATCATCGGTCAAAAAAACAGGAGTCTCGGCGACGCGAAAGGCAATAGGGTCTTTCAGTCCTTTGTTCAAAGCCTCAAGAAAAGCCTGGTACTTTTCGGTAGTAAAAATTTCGTTAAATGCTTTCCTGGCTGATGAGTCCATATTGTCTTATTTGATTTGTCACTCTGCAAATGACAATTTGCTTACGCCTCCTGTAAACTCATCACCGCCTGGTCCAAAAAGTTAGGAATGATGGTCGCCTGCGTATGCGCTATCTTATCCGGGTCGTCCAGGCGTTCCAGCATTTCTGTGTATTTATCCAGTCCATGCTCGTTTACCACTTCCTTTTTCTTTTCTTCCTTTGAAAGCCAACTCTTCATACCCTGTGCATCTGCTTCGGGGTGAAACTGCGTCGAAATAAAATACTCGTTAAATCGTATAGCCATCATGGCACGCGGCAGATCGACATGCGGGCGTTCTTTTTCAATCGCGAGCAGTTTCATGCCCAATTCGTCAAAACGTTTATTATTGGGATTGATAACCTGCCAGCTACGCGAATCCACTGTATAAAATGGATCGGTCATACCATCAAATACCTGGTAGTTCCGTCCGTCCGCTGTCAGGTGAACAGGCAACACACCGAACGATGGTGAACGACGCAGATTAATATCGCCCAAACCATACTTACGACACATCAGCTGGAAGGAATGGCAAACAAAAAAAGCGTATTTCTTTTGAACAGCGTTTGACAGGTTATGGTCCTCCAGCTTATCTACCAGGTTGAAATATTTCTTTTCCCATTCACTGCCTTCACTGTCGATAGGACTGCCGGGACCGCCGCTAACAATGTAAATATCAAAGTCGTCATACTCCGGCACTTCACATTTTTTACGTACGTCGAATATGCCGTAGCTTAAATTAAGCTGGTGCTTTTCCCTGTATCTTTTTAATATATCCTGAAAGCCGCGCATGCCTTCGTTGGCAATGCCATCGTAAAGGTCCAGTATCGCAACTTTAACTTCGGGTTTGTCTGTGATCATTATATGTTAAATACCTTTTAACGTTTGCGAGGTGATGTAATCCACCACGTCGGCAAAGTTACTATTTTGCTCGTAAACTGCCAGTTGCCTGTCGGCGCCGGTACCATGTTCCAGTATTTTGTGGACATATTGCAAGTCATCGCGGCAGCCGAGCTCATCTACTACATCATCCACAAAATCCAGCAATTCGAGAATCAATGCGCGGGTGTTTACCTCCATTTCCTTCCCAAAATCGATCATCTTCCCATCAATACCATACCGTGCGGCCCGCCATTTATTTTCGTTGATCAAAGCGCGGTTATAGGTCATGAACGACATGTTTTGCAACCTAAGCTTATACAACTTAGCACATAATGCCTGGAATAAGGCCGTAAAGGCCATCGTTTCATCTATCAGCATCGGGCAATCACATATCCGGAATTCGATGGTCTCGAAGAATGGGTGTACCCGGATATCCCACCATATTTTTTTAGCGTTATCGATACAATTGGTTTTTACCAGCAGTTTGATATAACGGTCGTACTCCTCTATGCTGCTGAAATAATCGGGTATGCCTGTACGGGGAAATTTATCAAAAACCTTGGTGCGGAATGATTTAAACCCCGTGTTCCGCCCTTCCCAAAAAGGGGAGTTAGTCGACAACGCATAAACGTGCGGCAAAAAATACCGCACCTGGTTGGCAATGTGCACTGCCAGGTCGCGCGATTGGATACCTACATGCACGTGCAATCCAAAAATAAGGTTGGAGCGGGCAGCTTCCTGCATCTCATCCACGATCTCGAAATACCTCGGATGATCAGTTATCAGTTGGTGCTGCCAGTGCGAGAAAGGGTGCGTTCCCGCTGCCCCAATGCGCAGGCCCAGGTCGCCGGCCAATTGGGCAACCGTGCCGCGCAGTTTGGTTACCTCCTTACGTGCCTCGCCGGTGTTACGGCAAATGTGCGTGCCCACTTCCACTACGGCCTGGTGCATTTCGGCTTTTACCTGGTCCTCGTGTATCTTTTGGGCGCCTTCAACAATTTTTTGCTCATGCGATTTCAGTTCCCGGGTCACCGGGTCTATCACCATGAATTCTTCTTCAACGCCTAAGGTAAATTCGTTCATAATTGATTAAGGTATATTGGTATTTATTAAGTCATGCGGAACTTGCTTCAGCGTCCCATACACTGAGTGATCAGCATGATTATTACTTGTCCCGAGAGATGCCGAAATAAATTCGGCATGACATCGGAACTATTTTTTAGCTGCTGGTTTCTTAGCCGGAGTCTTTTTCGGCGCTGCTTTCTTCACAGTACCTTCTTCCGAAATCGCATGGTCTATCTTGCCGGTCTCCACGTCTTTTTTGCCGGCCTTCTTTTCAATTTTCTTTTCCGACGATAGCAGGTCTTCTTTGGTAGCGCCGGTTCGCACAAATTCGCCCCAGGTCAGGTTGTCCTGTCCGTCCTTTTGTTTTTTGGCGCGCTCGATGGCATAGTCGGCAGCAGTTTCAACCACCCAGTCAAAATTCTCCTGGCCCACGCTGGTTACTTCGGCATCAGGCGCAGGGTTGCAAAAATCAATGGCATAAGGTACGCCGTTGCGGATGGCAAATTCGACTGTATTAAAATCATAACCAAGGTATTTGTTCAGCTTGATGACATAGTTCTTCACCGTCTCCAGCAGTTTCTTTTCTGCAGGGGCTTTGCCGTGCTCGTAGCGCAGGTGGTGCGGGTTGCGCGGTTCGTACTGCATAATGCGTACATGCTTGCCGCCAATGCAATAGCAGCGGAAGTAATCGTCGAAAATTATCTCTTCCTGCAGCATCATCACGTACTGCTTGGTCTGGTTGTATTTATCCCAAAGGTCATCAAGACTATTTATCTGGTAAACCTCTTTCCAGCCGCCGCCGTCGAACGGTTTCATATACGCCGGGAAACCCACATAATTAAATATGCCTTCCCAATCCAGCGGGTAAGCCAGGTTGCGGAAAGATTTATCGGTGGTATCATCAGGCAATTCCTTCGATGGCAGGATAACCGTTTTTGGTACCGGTACACCTATCTTAACGGCAAGGGCATTATTAAAGAACTTTTCATCTGCGCTCCACCAAAAGGGGTTATTGATAACTGCCGTGCCGCAAATGGCGGCGTTTTTGAGCATAGCCCTGTAAAAGGGTACATCCTGCGATATACGGTCAATAATAACCGAGTAGCCCTGCGACTCCGCCTGCATCACCTTATCGATATGCACAAATTCCGCTGATATATCTTTTTCTCCCTTTTGATTGATGCGGTCGACAAACGCATGCGGGAATGAATTTTCCTGTCCGAATAGAATGCCTATTTTTTTCATAGTGGTGGGTTGTTATCGTGGTTCTTGATTCTACTTGATAGTACTTAAATAATGCGGGAACATAGCCCGCCACATGGGCCAGTCATGGTCGCCTATGCCGCGTATATCCAGCCAATGGTTAATATTTTTTTGCCTCAGGATGTTTGAGAGCTGGTCGTTATCCCATCGGCAAATATCATGCTCTGCCGCGCCGAGTATTATGTTCATATTCCATAGGTCGGGCTGATTACTATTGGGCAGGTAGTCGACCGGGTTATTATAAAATACATCGTCGGTATAAACGCCGTCCATAAACTGCTTCACGTCAAATGCCCCGCTCATGCTGAACAGGTGCCCTGCCTTATCAGGATGTTTTAGCGCGAAGTTAGCCGCGTGGTAACCCCCAAAGCTGCATCCGGCTGTAGCTACTTTGCCTACGCCTGTCTCGTGCATGGCCCAGGGCACCAACTCCTCGTACAGCATCTTATCATAAAAAGTATAATTGCGTGCCCGCTCGGCAGGGTGTACGCCTTTGTTGTACCAGGTTAGCCAATCGAAGCTATCGGGGCAATATATTTTTACCAGGCCCTCGTTCACAAACCACTCTGCTGCCTGGATAAGCCCTTCGTCTTTATTTTGAAAATATTTACCCTGCGAGGTAGGGAATAAAATGACAGGATAGCCGCGGTCGCCAAACACCAGCATCTCCACGTCCAACCCCAAATTATGCGAATACCATTTGTGATACTGTTCTGTCAAAGCGTACGGATTTTATGTATGTAAGTTAAATGCTTTGAATTAAAAAGACAACAGTCTGAAGATTTATTAATCTCGTTGTCGAGTTTGGGCTAAAGCCCGTTGGCTATTGGTTATTTGACCGTCGGCTTAAGCCGACGGCAATGCATTAAAAAGGGATTTATCCAAATTTATTGCCGTCCCATTTATGTGGCGGATAATCAAATACTGGAAATGGCTTTAACCGAAATGGAAGACAGATTTGTACGAACGTCGTATCCATAATCACAAAATCCCTACATTTGCCCCCTTGTAAGATTTTTGTGCGATGTATTTGAACTGGAATGTGAGCGAAATGACCGTTACCCAAAGCGAAATAACTATTGAATCCGAGTTCCTGAAAAGGGATGTTACCATAACTTTACTGCTGCCCGGCGGTCGTGAAGCGGGCGAACCCATCAGCCTGCTGCTACTGAACGATGGGCAGGAAACCGTCAGCCTGCAACTAAGCGAAACGCTGGAGAACCTGTATGGAACCGGCACAGTGAAACCAGTTGCTGTAGCCGCCATACATTGCGGCAACGATCGTCTGCAGGAGTATGGCGTTGCGGGTAAACCTGATTATAAACAACGCGGAGCCAAAGCGGCAGCCTACACCAAATTTATCGTTAATGAGCTTTTGCTTGCTATTAAAAAGGAGACAGGTATCGAAGATTTTGAGATTACCGCTTTCGCGGGATTCTCGCTGGGCGGGCTTTCGGCTATGGATATTGCCTGGAATAACGCCGGGTTGTTTAGCAAAGCGGGTGTGTTCTCCGGTTCGTTTTGGTGGCGAAGCAAAGAGCTGGGCAAGGGCTACACCGACGCCGACCGCATTATGCACCAGGCAATCCGCGAAGCGAAAAACAAGCCCGCTTTAAAATTCTGGCTGCAAACCGGCACAAAAGATGAAACTGCCGACCGTAATAAAAACGGTATTATTGATTCGATAGATGATACCATCGACGTGATCAAAGAACTGGAAGCCAAAGGCTATACCCGCCCGGCTGATATCCAATACCTCGAAATTGTCGGGGGTACGCATAGCGTAGCAACCTGGGCCTTTGCCATGCCTAAGTTTTTGGTTTGGGCTTTTGGGCGGTAGGTGTTATCAATCGGGAAGGTTAACATGGTTAACACAATTTGGCCTGTTTTTAATATAAGCGTTTGATTTCCAAATGATTGTATAAAACAGGTGTAAACCATCAATAGTTAAATATTTTAATTGAAAGTATTTGCAAACCACCAGCGCATCTTGCGGGCAGGAGCGAGGTGATCTAAAAGACCAACGTATTGTAACGTCCTTTCAATATCATGCGTCAAACCTGTACAACACAATCTTTAATAAGGGATCATGAAAAAATTTATCAAACCGGTATTGCTGACCTTGTTCGCTGCAATAGCCTCATCATTCACCGCATCTGCCCAAAGCCAGGACGCCTATACTTATAAAATAAGCGATCAGAAATTATATAATACCATAGTACACATGGACAGCGTTTACTTTAACGCCTATAATACCTGCGACATGGCTACGCAGGCGGCGATCTATTCGGACAGCATCGAATTTTACCACGATAAGGGTGGACTGATGACCTCGAAAAAAGACCTGCTGAAGGCACTTAAAGATAATATTTGCGGTAAGGTAACACGGGTACTGGTGCCGGGCAGTATCGAGGTTTACCCCATAGGCAACTGGGGCGCGGTGGAGATCGGTCTGCACCGGTTCATCAATCACGTGGAAAGCGAGACGCCATCAAAGCCCGATAAGTTTATTGTTATCTGGCGATTGAGGGATAATAAGTGGCAGATAACAAAGGTGGTGAGTTTGCATTGAGCAGCATGGTCGTCCGGAATGATAAATTTTTAGAGTTTTTCCGGTATTTGTTGACGAATGCGCACAGAATATTTTCCGTTTGAGGTATCATAAGTCCCGTCTATCGTCGTGGGAGCGCCCCAGGATTTCTCATGCCAGCTGATAGTATCTATAGCGCCAATTGAGAATGCTATTTTACTGCCCTTGATCTCAGAAACGGATGACAAGATTTTTATTGGATCAGTGCCCGATGGCGCTTTACGAGAAGCCAGCACTATCTTGCTCACAACTGGCATGGCTCGATCTCCTTCATTCAGTGTATAACTAATACTTATTATTATTCCGCCAATCTGTTTATTAATATTGGTACATCTTACAGCGCCTGTCGATTGGCTTTGACCACTAACAAACGTCGAATCTTTCCCTTCACAAACTTCTGCCTTGGTCCATTTAACAGTATCAGCAATGTTTGTACTTTCGACGGTAATGAATTTATGATCGGCTGCGAACGTCAGTAATGAACAACAATGGAACAAGATCCCTGCGAAAAATAAAAAGAAATATGTCTTATTCATGCAATGATAAAGATTAGATTAAGGGTAAATATAATAATAGTTGGTATTAGCGACAAGATTTTAATAGCAGATGTTGCATACAATATCTTTCACTTTACCTATCGGCAACGGCAAGCCGTCCTTTTCAATGTTACCGCAAAATCATTTCTCCGCTAATAATTGGCTTGCCTTTCCATATCCCATTAATTAAGCGTACCTTTGCGCCAAATTTAGAGGCGGCATTTTCATGCAAAAAATAAGAAATATAGCGATCATCGCTCACGTTGACCACGGCAAAACTACCCTGGTTGATAAGATTTTACATAGCTGCGCCATTTTCAGGGATAACCAGGAAACAGGCGAGTTGATATTAGATAACAACGACCTGGAGCGCGAACGTGGTATCACCATCGTATCGAAAAACGTTTCGGTAATGTATAAAGATGTTAAGATCAACATCATTGATACCCCTGGTCACGCCGACTTTGGCGGCGAGGTAGAGCGTGTGTTGAAAATGGCTGACGGTGTGCTTTTGCTGTGCGATGCCTTTGAAGGCGCCATGCCGCAAACGCGCTTTGTTACGCAGAAAGCCTTATCACTTGGTTTGAAACCGATTGTGGTTGTAAACAAGGTTGACAAAGAAAACTGTCGCCCTGAGGAAGTTTACGAACAGATATTCGAGTTATTCTTCAACCTTGAAGCTACCGAAGAACAGCTTGATTTTGAGGTGATCTACGGTTCGTCGAAACAAGGCTGGATGAGCACCGACTGGAAGAAACCGACGGATAATATATTCCCGCTGATGGACGCCATACTGGCTAATATCCCGCCGGCGCCTGTGGCTGAAGGTACTTTGCAGATGCAGATCACCTCGCTGGATTACTCCTCGTTTGTGGGCCGTATTGCTGTTGGTCGTGTTGCACGTGGTACCATTAAGGAAAACATGCCGGTATCGCTGGTTAAACGCGATGGCAAGATCCAAAAATCAAGAATAAAAGAACTTTACACTTTCGAAGGTTTGGGTAAGGTTAAAGTATCCGAAGTAAAATCGGGTGATATTTGTGCCGTAGTTGGTATTGAAGGTTTTGACATCGGCGATACCATTGCTGATTTTGAGAACCCGGAACAACTGGCCGTTATTAAAATTGACGAGCCTACAATGAACATGCTGTTCACCATCAACACCTCGCCGTTTTTTGGTAAGGAAGGCAAGTTTGTAACCTCTCGCCATTTACGTGACCGCCTGTACAAAGAGATGGAGAAAAACCTGGCGCTGAAGGTTATAGAAACCGAGTCGCCGGATTCATACCTCGTATACGGTCGCGGTATCCTTCACTTATCGGTACTGATAGAAACCATGCGTCGCGAAGGGTATGAGTTACAGGTGGGCCAGCCGCAAGTTATCATCAAAGAAATTGACGGTGTTAAATGCGAACCGGTGGAAACGCTGATTGTAGATGTACCCGGCGATGTTGCCGGTAAGGTGATTGAGCTGGTAACCCAACGTAAAGGCGACCTGCTGGTTATGGAACCAAAAGGCGACTTGCAGCACCTGGAATTTGATATTCCTGCACGTGGTATTATTGGTCTGCGTAATAACGTACTGACCGCTACCGGCGGCGAGGCTATCATGGCGCACCGCTTTAAGGCATACGAGCCCTGGAAAGGTACTATCCCAGGTCGTTTGAATGGTGTTTTGGTATCGATGGATACTGGCAAAACAACTGCTTTTGCGATTGATAAATTGCAGGACAGGGGCCGTTTCTTCATAGACCCGGGTGTGGATATTTACGAAGGACAGGTATTGGGCGAACATATCCGCGATAACGACCTGGTGATCAACCTGACCAAAGGCAAGCAGCTGACCAACATGCGTGCATCGGGCAGTGATACCAACGTACGTATAGCACCGGCAATCAAATTCTCGCTGGAGGAGTCGATGGAATATATACAGGCTGACGAATATATCGAGGTTACCCCGGTAAGTATCCGTATGCGCAAAATATTCCTGAATGAGAATGAGCGTAAGGTGAATGCTAAGAAGTTTGTGAATCAGTAATTGGTTATTAATGATTAGTTAACCGGTGATTGGTTAATTAGTGATCAGAATATAGGAGCCGGGAGAATCTTTTTTCCCGGCTTTTTTGTTGATAAGTGTTCCGCAAAACGGTTGCAAAATAAAGAACGGAACAAAACAGGCATTGAGCAATTGTCATTAGACACTGCAAAGCGATGATAGAATGCCCAATGACTGATGCCTGATGACCAACCCAAAGGGTTTACCTTTTTTATATCTTTACCACAAACTATGCGCATACCTAATATCCCCGGATTCGACCAGGAAGCATTCAATAAGTATTTTAAAAATACCGGGATGCTGTTTGTGGGACGTATTGGCAGTTTGCTCATCAAGATGATCGTTGGCATCAGCGTGACCAACTACCTGGGCAGGGGGCAAAACGGTATCCTTTTCGGTGGTACAGTTTATATCTATTTCTTTTCGGCGATAGCTACACTCGGGCTCGACCAATTTATAGTAAAAGAGCTGCATGCCTTCCCCGAAAACAGGGATAGCATATTAGGCACCTCCTTTTGGATGAAAGTGCTTGCCGGTATTTTATGCGTTCCGCTGATATGGCTGGCATACCAGGTGTACCCTGCCAAAGGCACGCCGTATAGTTATGTTTTGATCTTTTCCATGATCGGCATTATCCAGGCCTTTACCGTTATCGATTCCTATTTCCAGTCGCAGGTACAATCAAAGTACATAATGCAGGTTCAGGTTGGGGGTAACCTGTTATCGGCTGTCATCAAGCTCGCATTGATCTTCGCCAAAATGCCGCTGATCTGGTTTGTCTACGCCTATGCCTTCGATTTTTTGCTGATCTCAATTGGCTATTATTTTACTTATCAGCGCAAAAACAGGAATATATTTAATTGGAGTTACAACGCCGTACTGGCAAAAAAACTGCTCAATTATTCGTGGCCGCTTATCATATCCGGTATTATGATCTCCTTGTTTATGAAGATAGACCAGATCATGATCCAGAATATGAAGGGGGTAAAAGAAGCAGGGGCTTATGCAACCGTTGCATCTTTTAGTGAAGCCTGGAATTTTGTACCTGTGGTTATCGTCACATCATTGTTCCCTGCAATTTTAAACGCTAAACGCGACGATGCCGGACGTTATAGAAAACGCATCCAGCATTTGTACGACCTGATGGTGTATCTGAGTGTGCCAGTAGCGATCGTAATTACCTTCGCCGCGCCATTTATTTATAAGTTATATAAGCCCGAATTTGCTTATGCTGCGCCTGTGTTATCGGTTCATATATGGTCCGGGATATTTGTGTTCCTTGGTGCCGCAAGCGGGCAATACCTCATTGCGGAAAATTATAATAAATTAACGTTCATCCGTACAGGTTTTGGTGCTATAGTGAATATCGGCCTTAATTTGATACTCATACCTAAAATGGGGATGATGGGTGCCGCCATAGCCACCTTAGCAGCCTATGGCGGGTCGACGATGTTCCTGGTATTCATACCCAAAGTGAACGACCAGGCAATTATGATGTTCCGGTCATTATTCTTTGTTTCGTTATTTAAAAGACTCTTGAAGAAATAGGTGACATATATAAAACGAAACGCATATGAGAAACCGGTTGTCATGTTCGCTTTTATTTGCCATCCCCATATTGATCATTAACTCATGTAAAAACAGCGGCAAGTCGCCATGTTTTGATGTGAAACAAGTGGAGAAACCATGGACGAATGCTTATATCCTTGTGCAGCATTTCGATCGCCACAACCAGGTTACCAACTCCTATTATCTTCACCCGGTTGGTAGCTTTACTTTAAAGAATGATGGGACCTACAGCGTTGTAAGTGACGGCGTGCCGTTAGCCGGGATGTGGCACCTTAATTATCAGGATTGTACGATAACGTTAGATAAGGGGAATGCGGATAGCAGGACGTTCGTTGTAGAAAAGCTTTCTGATGATTCGCTGACTATTTCAAGAACAGATACTCCTAATCGTGTTATTTACGGACAGCATTATGTCAGGCAGAAAACGAACTAATTGTTATTTTGAAACTTCTTTAAGTAAATAGAAAAAATATTATACCTTTACTTTGTTAACCTAGACTTTTAGTGATGAAACGAACCCTACTCTACGCAATTTTAGCGATCTTCTGCACAAGCTCATTTTACAGCTGTAAGAAATTAGACCCTTTGACCGACGTTCAAAAATGTCCACATGCTACTGACGGCCTTATTGTAAAAAAATGGGCAAGTGTGGTTACCCAGGTGGATAAATACAATGCAGGCGGCACAATAGAATCAACCACTTATGCTCACCCTGTGGGCTTTCTCCAAATAAAAAGCGGCGGAGCATATTCCGCTGTCAGTGACGGGCTATCCGTTACCGGGAAATGGTCGATAGACGATAAATGCGATCTCGCGCTGGATGCGGGCGGCGAATTAGGCGTCACTTTCGACATCGTTAAACTGGACGCCGATTCGCTGGTGATCAGGCAAAAATCAGGTTCATCAGTCATTACTCAGAAATTTGCAGGGTATTCCTGCAATTGCGCTCCATATTTAACAAAAAAATGGGCTAACGCCTATACCCAGATCGACACCTATGATTCAGATGGGGTTACGCTTGCGGGCACGTCTACAATACACCCTGTTGGCTTCTTCCAGTTGAGCAGTGATGGCACTTACAGGGTTTTAAGTGATAATGTGCCGCTGAACGGTTCATGGATAGCAAATGAAGATTATTGCCAGGTAACATTGGATAGCGCTACCTCGTGGCAGCGCACGTTTGATATTTTAAAAGCCAATAATGACTCGTTGGTCATCAGGCGCAAAGCAGGCAATATCGTTTATACGCAGCACTACTCGGCCGTAACCTGTCCGTCGCTGACCGAACTCGAACAAACCTGGGACAATGTAAGCATACGTACAGACTACGTATCTGGTGGTGTCATTTCAGGTACAGATTATATCTTCCCTGTCGGGATATTCAGGTTAAATGCCGATGCAACGTACAATGTAAACAGCAACGGTACGCCATTGGACGGTTCGTGGTTATTACAGGATGAGGCGCACGGATGCCCGCTGGTATTGGACAATGGTGCTCCGCTTCAGCGGTCATTTGATATATTAAAAATAAGCACGGATTCGTTAACGATATGGAGGCTAGATGCCACCGCGGGTGCCGCCTATACGCAAACGTACAAAAAGGAATAATTTTTATTAAGAAACTAATTTAAAGAACAAGGTCCGGAACGTTTTAGCGACTAACTGGTAACCTTGTTCTTTTAAATAATTATATACCTCAGAATCGGCGAGGTTTTCAAAATCTATACGGTCTTCTGCCATCACATACGATGGCTTATATTTTGTCCAGTTATTTGATTTTAAAACGACAAGATCAAGCCCCTCAACGTCAATAGTCAAAAAATCAATCTTTTGCCCTGCCGGCAGGTATCTATCAAGTACATCGGCCAGGGGATAAGTTTCAACATCTGCTTCTTTAATAATATGATAAGGGTTTGATGCCTGGTCTATTTCTTTTGAATGCTCTTTCGAAAATCCATTTAATGCAGGTTCGTTAAAGCAATAAAAGGTCAGCTTATCCTTTTTATTGCTGATGCCGATATTCAGGTTGGTATCTTTTCTTCTGAATCTATTAAACAATTTAATGGCGCCTGGGGTAGGCTCTATGTTGATGCCGCGCCATCCATTTTGATAAAAGAAAAGGGTGTTCGAATAGCGATAAGGGTGATGAGCCCCCACATCTACATAGAAACCTTTATAGTTTTTCATCCCTTCGAAAAACGATCTGATCACCATATCTTCACCTTCCTGCGAGTAAGATTTCAGCGAAGTGAACTGGTCTATGGGAAAACGTTTTAGGATGAATTTTTTCAGATCGAACATTCGGCTAAAGTAATAATAATTACAAAATTCAGTAAGTATCACATTTAGCTTATTGGAAGAAACGCTGCAATAGTTCGGAATAATCGTTACTTTAGGGATTAATATTATATTTGGGCAACCTGTCGCAATGATAACACAGATTACTAAACCTTTTCTGTTCATAGTACTTTTTATTATCCTGCCTTTTGCGGGATTTTGCCAGTTGCCTGTTCCGCAGTGGGTTAATGATATTGGCGGAGCCGGAGATAGTAAACCTACCGGGCTAATAACCGACAACCAGAACAATATTTATATAACGGGCTACTTTAGCAACACGGTCGATTTCGATCCATCGGCAGGTGTGAAAAATTTAACCTCTGTGGGTGGTTATGATATTTACGTAGCCAAATATAAACCTGATGGCTCATTGGTTTGGGCTGTTTCAATGGGGGGTAATGGTCTTGACCAGGTTAATAATATGACCGTTGATGCTAACGGGAACCCAACAATAGTAGGTCAATTTCAGTCGAATGTTCTTACTGCAGGCGCCTTTAATTTAACAGGGCAGGGTGCCGAGGATATGTTCCTCATACACCTGGATACCAATGGCAATATTATTTGGGCTACGTCTTTCGGCGCCAGCGGAACCGACCGGGGCGAACAGGTATCGGCAGATGCGCAGGGTAACGTGACAACCACCTCAATTTTCCAGTATACGGTAACTGTCGGCGGAACAAGTTATACCGCAGGCGGAAGCCAATACAATGGTTTGATGGTAAAATATGACATCAATGGCAACGTGCTATGGGCCATCAACCTGGGAACATCAGGTGACACCGAAGTTTATGGTAATGGAACGGACAGCAACGGCAATATAGTTGTGTCGGGATATTATGATGGTTCGGTCGATTTTGATCCATTGGGAGCGCATACCACTTTAAATGCGGGTGGGGCGGGTAAGGGATTTGTCGCCAAGTATTCACCTGCCGGTAAACTGATATGGGTAAATTCGATTGACGGCACCTATGTGAATAATGGGTCGATCATCAGTATCGACTCGAACAATGATATTTACCTGGCAGCAACAGTTAATTTTCAGGTTAAATTCGGCGGCACTACGCTAACTCCCGTGGGCGTCCAGGACGTTTTCATAGCGAAATATTCTTCTGCCGGTACGTTCCAGTTCGTTAAAGATATAGGAGGAAATGGTTTCAGCGGCGGTGCCTTTGCTTACCAGCTCCGGAACGATCCCAATAACAATGATATTTATATAACCGGCTATTTTAACGGCACAATTGATTTCGATCCTTCCGCCGCCGTTGCTAATGTAAGCGACCATGGCCAACGCGATTTTTTTATAGGGAGGTATGATTCCAATGGTAACTATAAATGGGCGTTTGGAGGTGGTAGCGCTAATTGTAATCTTTCGTTAGGCATCGAACTTGGGGTAGATAAGAATAGCAACGTTATCGCCGGCGGCTCTTTCTGTTCAACAGTGAATTTCGATCCATCCAACTGTACTTCCACGCCGGTAACAGCCATCAACTTTCAATCCGATACTTACATTGCCAAATACACACCGACTTCGTCGCCCGTCATTACCAACAACGTGCTCACGGCACCATCGCCTGCTATTTTTTGTGGCAACACCGATCCTGCGCCGCTTACAGCCAGCACGCCAACCGGCGGCAGCGGCATATATACCTACCAGTGGCAAAACTCTGCGGATGGTACTACGTTCGCGGATATCGGCGGAGCAACCAATCTTACTTATGATCCGCCGGCACTAAATACCACCATCTATTATCGCCGTATTGTATCCAGTCCTTGTGCTGTACCCAATACAAGCAACGTGATCAGTATTCAAATACAGCCGCCGCTCGCAAATAATACAGTAACAGCACCTGCTATTGTTTCTTTTTGCGCAAATGGCGATCCGTCGGTAATTACAGGTGCAGCTGCTACCGGGGGCAACGGCACATATGCATATCAATGGCAAAGTTCCGCCGATGGCGCCACTTTTACCGATATACCAGGTGCTACGTCTCTAAGCTATGATCCTGCCGTAATTTCAGCAACCACTTACTATCGCCGGACGGTGACCTCAGGAGCATGTACCGCGCCTGCTGCAAGTAACATCGTGCAATTTACCGTACAGCCAGCCTTGGCTAACAATACGCTCGACGCGCAGCCCGTAAATACTTTTTGCGGGCAGTACGCCGGTCCGGCAGGCGGCGTGGGAACTTACGATCTGACAGGCAGTACTCCTTCTGGAGGTAATGGAACCTACGCCTATCAATGGCAAAGCTCAACTGATAATGTCACTTTTACAAATATAGCAGGAGCCACTTCAAGCGACCTTGTTCTACCCAAAACAACAATCACTACATGGTTTCGCCGTTTGGTGACATCAGGCAACTGCGCTCTTCCTTTGCCCAGCAATGCGTTGAAAATAACAATAGAGCCCGTTTTGGCTAACGATAATATAACCGCTCCGGCAGTGATAGCCTTCTGTGGTGCCGGTAACCCGGCAGTGATCACCGGCAGTTTAGCAACCGGCGGAAATGGTACTCCCGTTTATCAATGGCAAAGTTCAACAGACAACGTTACATTTACAGATATTCCGGCTGCAACCAGTAAAGATTATGACCCACCGGTACTAAACACAACAACCTATTATCGCCGAACGGTTACTTCCGGGTCGTGTATAACTCCTTTAATAAGCGGTGTAGTTACCATCCAGGTAACTACTAGCCCGGCTACACCTGTGTTAGCTGCGGCAACAATAGATATTTGTGCAGGTAATACAGCGACTTTGTCTGTATCGTCTCCGCAAGCGGGAATTACTTATGACTGGTACGATTCGCCTGCCAAAACAACACATTTACTTACGGGCTCAACATATACGACTGTTGTGTTAAACAGCAGCCAATCTTTTTATGTCGAGGCTACTAATAGTGCATTATGTACCAGTCCGGCTTTGGCAAGTGTGCAGGTGAATGTAACAGGTCCGCCGGTGCCGCCCGCAGTGGCAAGTAATTCTGTTGCGGTATGTGACGGTTCATCGGCCATGTTAAGTATATCCGGCCCTCAAAGCGGCTTAATCTACAATTGGTATTCGGCGCCAACGGGCGGAAGTGTAGTGTTCACCGGAACCGATTTTATTACGCCGGCAATATCGTCAAATACGATCTACTATGCCGAAGCCGCTAATAGTGGCGGTTGTGTTTCGGCAAGCCGTACGCCAGTAACGATAACAGTTAACCCGTTGCCGCAGGTAACAGCGCAAGGCACTTCAGTTTGCCCGGGTATAGCCGCCACATTAATAGCAAGCAGTACAGATAATAATGCAGTTATCAAATGGTATTCAAATGCTACCGGTGGCAGCCCGGTGTTCATCGGTGCGTCATTTACTACGCCTGCATTGAATTCCAACACGACCTATTATGCAGAAGCTTCTGACAACCTGACTGGTTGCATCTCAACAACGCGTACGATGGTGCAGGTGCAGATATTACAACCGTTAACTACGCCGGAAGTAGTGGTAAGTGCTACCACAACATCAAGCGTTACATTTCAGTGGGCAGCTGTAAACGGCGCAACCGCCTACCAGGTAAGTACGGATAATGGTCAAACGTTTACAGATCCAAGTTCAGGAAGCAATGGGCTAACGCATACAGTTTCGGGCCTGCAGGCCCAGCAAACCGTGAGCGTTATCGTAACAGCAATTGGCAATTCGCCCTGCCAGCAAAGTGCAAATTCGGTAGCGGTAACGGGGACGGCGGCAAGCCAGCTCGGCGACCAGATATTCGTACCCAATGCGTTTACCCCAAATGCCGATGGGAAAAATGATGTCTTATATGTGCGCGGCCCCAATATCCGAAGTGTGAAATTCTATGTATATGATCAGTGGGGCGAATTGATTTATTCGTCCCTGAACCCGGATAGCGGGTGGGATGGCACTTACAAAGGGTCGAAGGAGCCAACGGGGGTTTATGTATATTATGTTGAGGCCACGATGAATGATGGCCAACTGGTGAAAAAGAAGGGATCAGTTACTTTATTAAGGTGAGAAAGTTAATAGTAAGCATATCGGTATTACTGGTTGCGGCCAATATGGTGAAAGCGCAGGTCGACCCGCATTTTTCGCAATATTATGCGTATCCGTTGTGGCTAAACCCGGCTTTGACAGGTGTTATTGACGGCGATATGAGGCTAAATCTCAATGCGAAAGAACAATGGTCGGGTATAGGAAGCGGCTATAAGACCGGCGGGGTGTCGATGGACTTTTTGCCAACTGAAAAACTTGGCCTTGGGTTAAATATTATGAATCAAGCCGCCGGTAATGCCGGTTACAACTACTTTGCGGCCTACGGTTCTTTGGGCTATGGTATATCGGTCTCAGCTGACGGTATGAAAAAACTTCACTTCGGGCTACAGGCCGGTGTTATCAACCGCAGTTTTGACCCGAACAAACTTCAGTTCGACGATCAGTATAATCCAATTACGGGATATGATCCGAATGCTCCGAGTTTTGAAAATTTTGCAACAACCAATGCGACCGTATTTGATGCCAGCGTGGGCGCTTTCTATTACGATAGCGACCCTAATCATAACGCAAACCTGTTTGGTGGCGTAAGCATTGCGCACCTTACACAGCCTAAGGACCCTTTTGCTGTAGAAGGATTAAGCAGCAAGTTGCCGCTGCGTTATGTGGTACATGGCGGCGTTCGGCTTAAGGCCGGAGACCAGCTTGATATTACCCCGCACTTTATTTACATGAGCCAAAAGCATAACCAGGTGAAAGCGTTAGGGGTATACTCTGAGCTAAAAGCAGATGATGACAGGGGGCTTATCCTGGGCGGCATGTACCGGCTTGATGACGCGTTTGTGGCCGATGTTGGTTATCATGTGAACAGCCTGATTATTGGTGTAAGTTATGATTTTAATACATCCGGCTTACGAGCGGCTTCGGGTGGGCAGGGTGGTTTTGAGTTATCGGTAAGTTATGTTTTTCATAAACGTATTAAAGGACCCGCACCGGTATGCCCGAGGTTTTAAATAGGATTAAAATGAAAACTTTTTGCCTCATTCTTTTTTCATTTTTCTTGTTTGATACTGCATTTGCCCAGTACCAGGATATAAAGGGCAGGGCTGAAAAGGAATTTGATAATAAGAATTATTCGCAGGCTGCTTATTATTATGATCAATTAGCTACGGGAAGGTTAACCGGGCAAAAAAAGATACCCTTTTACTCGCACGGAAGGACACCAAAAGATAGGATCAGTGGTGAACATACCTATATCTGCTATCAACTTGCCGAATCATACCGTTTGTACCAGGATTATGGCAAGGCCGAAAAATGGTATGATACAGTGGTAAGTAGTAAAGATGCGGCCGCCTATCCTTTAGCAAAATTGTGGTTTGGCGTTTCCTTGCGCGCGGATCAGCGATTTGACGAGGCAATAATGCAGCTTCAGCAGTTTACTTCAAATTATAATGGTGAACGGAGCTATAGTGATATAGCTGCAAAGGAAATAGCAACTTGTTATTTTGCTAAGCAGCAATATATCGCATCCCTGCCGGTTGAGGTAATAAAAATGCCCGCTCCATGGAATGTGGACGGCGGAAATTATGCTTTAACCAGGAGTGGGACCAATTTTTGGTTTACTTCGACACGGAACAATAGTCAGAGTTTGAATCATATCTATTCCGCCAATAATTCGGCTAACCCGCTTATGCTTAATTTTGACGGGAATGAAGGGATAAAGGATATGCATTATAGTACACCATCGTATGATGCGCTGCACAAAAGAATGTACCTTGCTGGTTGGTATAAGGATCGGGGCAAGATCACAGCAGCAATATATTGTACGACGCTGGGTGATAGTGGCTGGTCGGCACTTCAAAAGCTGAATAATATTGTAAATACAGACGGCTCCAATTCAATTCAGCCATTTGTAACGGCCGATGGACGACACTTATACTTTGCATCCGACAGAGCCGGCGGCCAGGGCGCCTTTGATATTTGGATAAGCAACCTTGATGCAGACGGCAACCCGGTCGATGCAGTTAACGCCGGTAAGACCATCAACACCCCGGACGATGACGAAGCGCCGTTTTACGATAAGAAAAGCAAGCGCCTGGTATACAGTTCGAAAGGGCTTACGGGCCTGGGGGGATTTGATTTTTTTGAAAGCTATAATATAGATGATGTTTGGTCGGTTAATATAGATGATGTTTGGTCGGTGCCACATAACCTGGGGTACCCGGTCAATTCATCAAAAGATGATCTATATTATTTTGCGGACCCCGACAACGACCATCAATTCTATTTCAGTTCCGACCGGGAATCGGAATGTTGCCTTACCTTATTCACACTGCGCTACAGATCGATGACCATAGCCGGAAATCTGTCTGATTGCGACTCATCCAAGTCAATATCCGGCGTTAAAGTAAGTTTGCTTGATTCTATTTCCGGCAGACAGGTAGGTGTAACCACCACCGGCGCTTCGGGTAATTATTCCTTCACCGCTATCGCCACAACTGTTTATAAACTGGTATTTGAAAAGACAGGATATTTTACAAAAAGTGTATTTGTGGCTTTAAGCACAAGAAAAGATACACTTCTTACGGTTAATTCCTGCCTTAAAGGATATGTTATTGAAAAGCCAATAACGATCAAAAATATATTGTATGATTTTGATAAGGCAACTTTGCGGCCCGAATCGGTAAAAGCGTTAGACGAAATTGTTGGGATCATGAACGATAACCCGGCTATTAAGATTGAATTAAGTTCCCATACTGATTCGGTTGGGTCAGATACTTATAACCTGGCGCTGTCGCAAAACCGGGCTCAATCCTGTGTGGACTATATTATTTCTAAAGGAATTTCTGTGGAACGGATAACCGCAAAAGGTTATGGCAAAACCAGGCCGCTGGTGCCAAATTCATTCCCCGATGGGCGGGACAATCCGGGTAACAGGCAACTTAATCGCCGAACGGAATTTACAGTACTCAAGTAAAAACAATAAACGCCGAATTTCGATTTATCAATAAAGCCAAAATCTTGTGCTATAATTTTATCTTCGCACAATATGCAGCAACAGATTATTACCGGTAGTGTTAAAACAGCATACGATGCCTTTTACCAGCAGCATGATGAAGCCTGGCGCATGCTGGGCGCCAAATATAAGGCGCAGCATATTATCGATGTATGTAAAGGCCAGACCTTCAACAAGGTGCTTGAGGTTGGCGCCGGGGATGGCAGCATATTAAAGCTATTGGCTGAACAGGATTTTGCGCGGGATTACTATGCGGTAGAAATATCAGAAAGCGGTGTTGAGCACATTAAAGCGCGAAATATACCCACACTGAGATCAGTTCAAATTTTTGACGGGTACCATTTGCCCTTTGAGGATGGCAGCTTCGAGTTGATCATCCTGTCGCATGTGCTGGAACATGTAGAGCATGAGCGTTTGTTGCTCCGCGAGTTAAAACGTGTAGCTAAATACTGTGTTATAGAGGTGCCGCGCGATTATAAGGCGGATGTCGATAAAAAAATAAAACATTTTCTGGCTTACGGGCATATTAATATCTACACGCCAACTTCACTGCGCTATTTGCTGAAGACAGAAGGGTTTGATATCGTATCGGACCTTACATCGATGATAGAGCCCGAAGTGACCAGGTTTAATACCTACGTGAATCAAAAGAAACCAAAAAGTTTGATGACCGATCTGAAGATCAGCATTGAGTACAGCATAAAAAAAGGATTGATCGCCCTCTCCGGCAAGAAAAAAAGCGAAGAGATGGCGAATGCGTACACGGCGCTTTGTAAGAAAGCGGATCATCAACCCGAAATATTTTGATTTTTTCCCACTTCTATGCAAAACCTGGCCCCGATTGCCCTTTTTGTTTATAACCGGCCCGAACATACGCGGCGCACACTAAGCTACCTGCAAAAGAATTTGCTGGCCGACGAGTCGCGGCTTTTTGTTTTTTCTGACGGGCCGAAAAGCGAAGCGGATAAAATTAAAGTGGAACAGGTGCGGCAGCTGGTAAAGGAAGCATCGGGCTTTAAATCTGTCAAAATAGAAGAACGGAAAGAGAACCTTGGCCTGGCTAATTCCATTATTGCAGGGGTTACCAAACTGGTGAATGAATATGATAAGGTGATCGTTTTTGAGGATGACCTGCTATCGTCGCCTTATACTTTACAATATTTTAACGAATCGCTTAACCGTTATGCTAACGAGGAAAAGGTAATGCACGTAGGCGCCTACATGTACAACCTGCCGAATAAGAAATTGCCGCAAACCTTTTTTTATCGTGCGGCAACCAGCTGGGGCTGGGCCACCTGGGCACGGGCGTGGAAGGATTTTGAGCCGGATGTAGACAAGCTGATAAACCGGTTTGATAAGCAAAAGATACACCAGTTTTCGATTGAAGGCAACATGAATTTCTGGAAGCAAATAGAACAGTTTAAAGCCGGAAAAAATAATTCCTGGGCCATACGCTGGTATGCTTCCATCTTTCTGAAAAGTGGGCTTACGCTAAATCCATCACGTTCGCTCGTTCACAACATCGGGCACGATGGCAGCGGCGTCCATTCCAATAACGAGAAAACCTACCAGGTACAGATAGCCCGTAAGCCGGTTACGGAATTCCCGGCGGAAATCAAGGAAAGTTTACCGGCTTACATGGCGATAAAGCAATTTCTAGGCAGGCGCAAAGGCAACTTCCTGCAACGCGGAATACGTTTCATGAAACAACTGCAGGCAAAATATTTCGTGAAGAAATAGAATAAAACCCGTTGTCATTTCGACGAGGAACGAGGGGGAAACTCATATGCCCTGCCCGTCGCTTGGACAAGTTTTCTCAACTGCCCCGATGTACCATTCAACACCGCAGTTTCGAAATCACAGGTAGCTTTTTTTATTTGGTGGCCTTAATAACAATATACGGCGAAAGCTTCTTACTTTCCAGTGGCACCAGTTTAGTGACCACCTTGCCCGTTAACCACAACAATTTCAGGAATGCTTTTGTAATCCCGGTTTGCTCATCGCGGTTTTCCAGCCAGATGGAGAACTTGCCATAATAATAGGCCTCTACATTTTTCAACCCTAACTCTTTGCAATAGCCTGCAAGCAATTGGGGGTTCATGCTGCTGATGTTGTGCTTATCGTAATTACTCATATCGTATTTACGCTGCACCCAGCCATTAACGCCGGTAAAATTAGGCAGTGTTATAAACAGCGTTCCGCCAGGTTTAAGAAAAGTCAGATGGCGGGCTATAATGTCTTTCGTGTCGTTAAAATGCTCTATCAAGCCGCAGGAAAGCACCAGGTCGTAGGTTTCTTTGGGTTCGTATTTGAACAAGTCGCCTTCAATAACAGCGATATCCTTTTCAGTAAGCTGGTTGGCGTCCAAAACTTCCTTTAAAACTTTCTGATGCACATAAAAGTCAAAAAGTGTGGTCTTCAGTCCAAGGTATTTCTTAAGAAAGATAGCATAATAGCCGGGGAAGCCGCCTAATTCTATAGCCGTTTGAGTCTTATTTTCAACTATTACCTGCTTCAGTAATTTGTGAAACGTATAGTTGGCAGGCACCTCAAAAGCCAGTCCCTTTTTTGATTCCCAGTAATTGGCCCAGAATGCCTTATCCGTAAGTTCGTTACCCATTTATGGATGCAAAGAAAAGAAAATATTAGGTAGGGAAGCAAAATTTTGCGCCCCTACCTATAAGCATATTTTATTTCAATTGTTTTGTGATCTCTTCTATCGCCCTGTCTAATTGCGGGTCCTTGTTTTCAAGACGGTCGGTGAAACCGGTTTTTACGTTGATGTCGGGCACCACGCCATTTTTTTCTATATCCTTGCCATCCAATGTAAAGCAGCCCCAGGCCGGTATACGGTAAAACGAACCGTCGACCAACCCTTTGCCGCTGGTAAAGATGATCCAGCGATAGGTTTCGGTGCCGATGATCTTGCCCAATTTGAGTTCCTTAAAACCTGCAGCGGTCATCTCTCCATCGCTCAGGGTTTGTTCATTTACCAGTAATACGATCGGTTTGGCTGATGGTGAAAAGTTGGGTTGCTGTGTTTTTTGCCCGCCGCGGTATTGCCATTGTAAATAAGGGCGTTGAGACAAGAACTGCAGAACGGCATCGTGCACATTGCCGCCGGTATTATAGCGCAGGTCGAGTATCAGCGCATCCTTTTTGTAGGCATAATCCACCATGTCTTCCAGGAAGGTTTCCAACGCACCGCCCCCCATATTTTTCATATACACATAGGCGATTCGATCTTTGCTTTTTTCTTCAACTTCCTTCTTGTTGCGCTCTATCCAGTCGTCGTAAAAGTCGCCGGAGAAATCGCCGCTCGATTCGGGGTGAACTTTTACATCGATGTCTTTGCCTCCGCGGGTAAAGGTTAACTCCAATTCCTTATCGAGCGAAGGTTTTGAGAAATAAAAGTTCCTGTCTTGTTTTTCATCAACCGTAACGCCATTAACCGCTTTCAGGCGGTCGCCTGGTTTGATGTTTATTTCAATTTTATCGGCATTGGTGTTTTTTAAAACTGAATCTACCTTGTAAGGATCATCGTTGTTAAATACTATGCCGGTTTCCATGCTATGATAACGGAGGGTCCTGGTTTCCTCTCCACCGTTCGAATAGAAGCCCTGGTGCGACGAATTGAGTTCACCTAACATGTCATTCAGCAACAAACGCAGATCGGCCCGGTTGTTAAGGTAAGGTAAATAGGCGGCATACTGGTCGTGCATTTTCTTCCAGTCTGTACCATGAAAATCGCCGTCATAATAGTTCTCTTCCAGGCCGGCCCAGGCCTCGTCAAACATTTCCTTAAACTCGCCGGCGAGGTTGCGGTCGAATTTATAACTCATTTCTATCCGTTCCGTCTTGTTATTGTCCAGGTTCAGCGTATAAATATTGCCCGATCCCAATACATAATACTTATCGCCGGCCACTTCAATATCATAACCGGGTACATCGCTGCCAACCTTCTCTGTCTTGTTTTCCTCGAAAGGTTGTATAGTGGTATGATAAAGCGCCCATTTGCCTTCGGCATGGTTCGACATATACAGCACATGCGTTTTATCGCCCTTCTGTATCACATAAGGCGACCGCTGACTGCCAAAATTCGGGCTGATGCGTTCAATCCTTTTCATCAGGTCCTCTGTGTTGATGACGATCTCGGCCGGCGGTTTCGGGGTTGGCGCCTCAGGTTTCTTGCTATCTTTCTTTTTATCCTTTGTTTTATTGTCGGTCGAATCTTTTTTTGTTTCCTTAAAAAGATCGTTGAATTTATTCAGCCTGAATTCGTCGTCAAATTTCTGCAGCGGCATACGGTAGATGTGTGCGTCCCTCGATCCGTAAGGGTATTCGGGTTGTGTGCGCGATGTCGCAAAGTAGACATACTTTCCATCCGGCGACCAGAACGGCTCCGACTCCGAAACACCACTGTTGGTCAAATTCATGGTTTTTCCCGTTTTTATATTGCAGATAAAAATGTCCTGCTCAAAATTGCGGTGCGCATTGTAAACCACGTATTCGCCATTTGGAGAAATATAAGGTGATGAATCTTCAAATCCCCAAACCTCGTCTTTTGCAATGGTTTTGCTGGTAAGGTCTTTCAGGTCTATCAACCGCACTTCCTCACGGCCGCTCAGGTATGCCCCCTGAGTATGAGCCTTGTTGGTGCTAAGATCCCTGTTGTTTTGCTTGTCGGAAGTTATCTGCTTTTCCTGTCCCGATCCATCGGCTGCGATGGTGTACCAGTTAAAATAGCCGCCCAGCGTTTGACTGAATATAAGCGACTTGTTATCGGCCAGCCATTTTACTTCCGTTACGCGTTCGCTGTTCCCGCGATCTATCTTTCGGATAAACTTACCCTCCACATCGCTTACAAAAAGCTCGCCGCGGGAAACGAAAGCCAGTTTTTTGCCGTCGGGCGAAACGTCCATTGCCTCAATTTTGCCCTTTACATCATACTCCTGCTCCTTGGGCAAAACGTCGTTGCGGAACATGTTAAAGTTTAGTTTTTGTGTTTGTTTCGAGGCGACATCATAAACATAAAGCTGGTAATCTTTCTCAAATACCACTTTTTCGCCATTGGCGCTTACATAAGGGCGCTTGATGGAAGTAGGAAATTGCGTTAAAGCCGTTTTCTTGCCATCGGCGAAAGTATAGAGGTTATATTCCTCGTTGCCTTCGTCGGATACGAAGTAGATGTTACCTTTCTGGTCGAGCGTCGCCCAAAAGTCCTTGCCCTGCCAGGTAGTATATTGTTTATAAGCTTTGGTTTTTGGATTGTAGGATTGTATATCCGGGTTGTAAGCGCCCTTGTAGCGTTTCCTGTTTGCAAACAGGTAGCTTTCCCAGGTATCGCTGAAAAACAGCTCGCCACTTGTTGGGTGTTCAAAAACGCCATGAATGGTATTGAAATAATTGCTGAACAAGCGCGTTGGCGTGCCCCCGTTAACCCCCACTTTATATTCGCTGAAGCTGTTGTAGCGATTGGAAGTGAAATAGACCGACTTTGAATCCCAGCTCCACGAATCTACCTGGTCGTTGGCATCATGAAAAGTCAATTGTTTGATGTCGCCACCGGCCAGCGGCATCAGGTACACATCGTTATTGCCGAATTGATTGGATGAGAAAGCCAGCCATTTGCCATCGGGCGAGACTCTTGGCGATGTCTCCTCGCCCTGCATGGCGGTAAGCCTTGAGGCTACCGGGTTGCCGATCTCTGCTTTCCACAGGTCGCCCTCATAGCTGAATATGACAGTTTTGCCGTCGGGCGTAAGCGTTGGATACGAGGTAAAGTAAGTTTCCTGGCTTTGGGCCGTAACGAGGTTGCCGAAGAGAATAATTGTGAAAAAGGACAGGTATAGTTTTTTCATATTACTTGAAAATTATTTGAATTGAATAAATGTATTTTTGGACATCTTGAAAGTAGTGCATTTAAATACCTACGATGGTAACGGTGGAGCGGGCAGGGCCTGTGTCAGGCTTAACCGCGCATTGACAGATCAAGGTATTGAATCTAAAGTAATTGTGCATTACAAATTCGGAAAAAATCCGGATATTGGTGATTTTAACACAAATTTATTGCAGAAAGGCTACATCGCTGCCACAATTATTTTAGAAAGAATATTAGCTAAACGGTACCTCAAAGCATTAAAGACACCTTTCTCTTTCGCCTGGTTCGGGCGTTCTGTTATACATCACCCTGATGTTGAGGCAGCCGATATCATACACCTGCACTGGGTAAATCACGGTTTCCTGGATCCAAAACACATTGCCGAAATAGCAAAGCTGAAAAAGCCCGTGGTGTGGACCTTCCACGATAGCAACGCCTTTACCGGCGGCTGCCACGTACGCTATACCTGCGATCATTTCAAAAACGAATGTGGTAATTGTCCTTTGCTGAAAAACGCCGATCCTGATGACCAGTCGCATAAAATATGGAAGCAGAAGCGGGCAGCATATGATGTGCTGAATTTTAATATTGTTGCGCCAAGCGCCTGGATGCAAAAATCGGTGAAAGAAAGCAGCCTGATGAAGGGGAAGACGGTTGAGCAAATACCCAATACACTGGAAACGGATATATTTAAACCGATGGATAAATCATTGGCGAAAGAGAAAGCCGGTTTTCCGAAAGACAAATACATCCTCCTAAGCGGATTTATGCCATCGCGGAAGGATATGCATAAGGGCACAAGCTATTTGCTGGAAAGCCTTGAATTGTTAAAGGAAAGGTTAGGGGCAAAAGCCCGGAATATTGAACTGGTAGTTTTTGGTAACCGGAATACCGAAGACGTACCGGAGTTTCCGTTCAGGGCCAGTTTTTTAGGCACTATCGGCGATGATGAAAGGCTGTCCGTTTGCTATGCCGCAGCGGATGCTTTCCTGATACCGTCGCTGGAGGATAACCTGCCCTATACTGTAATGGAAAGCCTTAGCTGCGGGACGCCTGTTATAGCTTTTACCACCGGCGGCATTCCCGACATGGTGAAGCATGAATATAATGGCTATCTTGCTGAATACCGCTCGTCTGAAAGTTTTGCAAACGGAATGGAATGGATGATCCATCACACGGACAGGGAACGGTTGAATAGAAATGCCCGGCAAACGGTGATGGAAAAGTTTTCAGAAGAGGTGATAGCAACTAGGCATATCGAACTTTATAAACATATATTAAAAATCTAATTTCTCTGCGAAACTATGTGTAGTTCTTTGCGTCCCCTGTGGTTAAACCTAACTAATTCACCACGGAGGTCACTGAGTTTTTTCACGGAGAAACACAGAGTAATCAATCATGGCAAATGTTCAACCCTAAATTAAGCGTCATCACCATTGTTTATAACAGCGCCGGGGATATTGAGCGGACAATGCTTTCGGTGTTGGAACAAACTTATGGGAGCATTGAATATATCGTTGTCGACGGGCTTTCTACAGATGGTACGATGGAAATTGTCAAAAAATACAAGGACAAACTGGCTAAACTGATCAGCGAAAAGGACGAGGGAATATACGACGCGATGAATAAGGGGTTAGCTGCCGCTACCGGAGACTATGTGTTGTTTATGAATTCGGGTGATGAATTTTACTCGAACGATACTGTAACAAAAGTCTTCACGACGGCTGAACATGCCGACATTTACTACGGTGAGACTGAAATGATAGATGCCAAAGGTAACAGCCTCGGGCAGCGCCGCCATAAAGCGCCGGAAAGTTTTACCTGGCGGAGCTTTAAATATGGCATGAGTGTGAGCCACCAGGCCATTTATGTGCGGCGGTCACTGGCTGAACCATTTGACCGCACATATCATTTAAGCGCGGATATAGACTGGATATTGAATGCGGCTAAAAAGGCTAAAAAGATCGTCAATGTGCACCAATATGTTGCCAGGTACCTCGTTGGTGGTACGTCAAAAAAAAGACACAGGCAAAGTTTAAAGGAACGCTTTGAGATCATGAAGAAGTATTATGGCATGGTGCCGACATTGTTTAACCACGCTGTCATCGCCTTTAACCTCGGGTGGTATTGGCTATTGCATCGGCGGACAAATGACTAAATAAAAATAGCGATGAGTTTCAACCCCATCGCTATTTCATATAAAACAGGCGTATTGCTAAGCTGCCTTGACCGCTCCCTCAGGTTTCTTCCTTAGCGATATAAAAACAACCCCGCCCAGCGCCAGTATCAATATTATGGAGCCTGCCAACGAGATCTTTTCACCTGCATAATAAGATGCCGGGTGGAAAATAAATTCTACCTTATGATTCCCAACCGGGATAACAGCGGCGCGCAGTAAATAATCGGCGCGGAAGTAAGGTTGTTCCTTGCCATCTACATACATCGTCCATCCCTTATCGTAATAGATCTCAGAAAAAATGGCGATCGAATTAACCGAGGTGCCGCTTTGATAAACCATGTGGTCGGGTGAGTAGCTGGTAAGTTTTATGCTGCCGTTCGGGTCCATACCGATCGATTTTCCGTCGATCTGCCCTTTAAAGCGCTGGTCGACGATCACTTTATCTTTTGGCGAGAAGGCACTGATGGCTTTCATCTCCTCGTCGGCATCCTTCACGTATTCCACATCCTTCACAAACCACGCATGTCCGCAAGCAGTATTATTGGTTTTTACGGTTTGGTTACCTGTTTGCGGGTCCTGGGTAATGATATACTTGGTATTCAGCATATCCAGTACATCCTGGTTAATGCTTTTTGAGAATTGGTTATCGATAACTTCCTGGATACGTTTTAGTCTTGCCGCCGAATAGCCCCAAACCGACTTATGGAAGAACGGTGTTGTCATGTCTTGCTTTGGAGACTGCCCGAGATCCACAACTCGGTAATCCGGGTCGGTGTCACGGTTGATCAGCTGGTCGATCTCACGTGGCCTTTGCTGCAGGTTTTCCTGGCGTTCCGTAAAATATTCATCTTTAAGATAGCGCTTATCGATCTGCCATAAGTCGACCAGGATAAGTGCGAACATGACGATTCCCAACACCAGCGGCTTGATCTTGCCTTTGATAAAGGCGATCAATACGCCAAACGTCAGCACAAGGAAAATAAATGAACGGATAGCATCCATTCGCTCAAGGTAAATACGGTCCCTCACCAGGGCGTTAACAATGCTATTTGCCGAACCGCTGTCATTTTTCAATACCTGGGTAAGGTTTTTCACCAGGGTAGCCTGGCTGGCGGGACGGAAACTCAGCAGCAGGTCGGGCAATATGGCCATTAAAAGCGTGATGCCACCCAAAATGTAAAAGGTGATCTTTAATTTTTTTAGAGCCTCGGCTTTATCCGTTGTGCCATCTGTTATTTCCTTTATGGCCAGTATTGCAAGTATAGGCACACACAAACCGGTGACAGACAAGATGGATTCTATTGCCCGAAACTTATTATACAGTGGGAAATATTTAAAGAAGATATCGGATACGTACGGGAACGAGTCGCCGAATGATAATAAGACCGTCAGGATAACGGACGCCAATAGCCACCATTTGATACGGCTCCGTACGATAAACAAACCGAAAATGAACAGGAAGCAGATAACAGCGCCCATATAATGCGGCCCGCTGGTTAATGGCTTATCGCCCCAATATGTCGAAAACTGGATGCCGATGCTGGCTAATTGCTGCAGGGCATTGCCAACCTGTTCCTGCGGCACGCCGGCCGATACGAATGCTTTGTTAAAGTCGGAATTTTGAAAATCAAGCGCATTTAAGCCTGAGTCGCCGCCATAGGCATTGGGTATCAGAAAGGTAAAGGTTTCGCCCGGTGTCTGGCTGTATTCGTAAGCGTAATTCTTATCCAGGCCATTGCTGGGTTCTGCTGCAGTTTGTTTAAGATTAGACTGGCCACGGATGGTTTCCTTGCCGTATTCATAAGTGCTCCACAACGATGATGCATTGACCATAAGGGCAAGCAAAGCGCCGGCGCCAAGATAACCCAGTGATTTGAGGAAAGCGTTTGTTGTTTTATTTTTGATGGCGTGGTACAGTTCTATGCCAATGAGTATAAAAATTACCAGTAACAGGTAATAGGTCATTTGTACGTGGTTAGCCCTTATCTCAAGCGCTAGGAACAAGGCCGTCAATGAGCCTCCGAGCCAATACCTGCCCCGCAATGTAAGGATGATACTGGCGATTATCGGTGCAAAGAACGAGATGGCAAAAGCCTGGTTTGAGTGCCCCGCCGCTAATAATATGATATTGTAGGACGAGAACGTAAACGCAACAGCGCCTGCCGCTGCCAGCCAGGGGTTGAGCTTTAACACGCAGAACAGGAAATACGACCCGAACAGCAAAATAAATATGTTGTAAAGCGGATCGGGGAAGACGTTGGTTACCGCTTTCACTACCCACGTGGTAACGTTATCAGGGTAAGGCGCCCATATCTGGAAGGTTGGCATGCCGCCAAATATTTGGTTGGTCCACAGTATGGTAGTGTCTTTTTCCCTATAATGATTGATCTCTGTTTGAGTGGATTGCGCGCCGATCACATCGGTTTGGCCCAAAGTCTTTCCCTGGAAGGCCGGGGTGAAGTAGAAGAAACAGATCGCTATTAAAATTCCGATGATGGCCAGGTGAGTGGCGTTACGCTTGAACCAGTTGCTCATTTAAGTTTTTTGAATGGAGAAAAAATAAAATTCCCCCCAAAAATAGAAATTTGACTTAGAATAGGAATTAAATTTTGATTGCAGGAAAGTAACAGTGTAATAATGACTTAGAATGCCAGGAATAACAGGCCCATGCCTGCCAGGCCGATGATGTAAGCGATAATGGACATTTTGTCCAATTCTTCGCGATTTTTATAAAGGGCGAAGACGTTGTAAACGGCCACGCCGCCCATAACCACCCAAAAAAACCAGTATAATTTATGCTGGGAGTTGACAAAAATAGCCAGGCCAAACGCAGCGACAACATAGTTGGTTACGAGTATATTGAAGACGGCAGGATTGCCGAAGTGACGGCGTCTGAATACCGGTTTTTGATCCACGTTATTTTATTTCCTCATAATCGATAAAGTCACCCTCCGAATCGGGAATGGAACTTTTATTTTCAGGTATATAGTCAACCTTCACTTTTCCTTCAGGTTGTTTCTGACTGCGGTATTGCTGCTGACCCTGTTGTTGTGCCTTATTAACCATGCCCTGGAAAAGCATAGGCAATAAAAGGCGCACCAGGGCGCGTATGATATACATGATGAGAATAGCAAAGAATAAAAAGCGAAGTAATAACATCGATCCTGAATTTAATCCTACAAATATTACAAATATAAGTTTATAACGTTAAAAATGTTTGTGTATGATAGGATGCAAAATTATGACATCGTACTGAAACACAAAATTATGACGTACGACGAAAGTTTTTGTTACTAATATTGATGTGCAAATGTGCAGATATGCGGATGTGCAAGTGATTTATGATTTTGTAATGATATTACGGTGCGATTGGCATCTGCACATCTGAAATCCGCACATCCAATCTACATCAGAATTTTTCTTCCATCAGCTTTTCCAGCGCGAACATTTCGTCACGAAGTTTGGCTGCGAGCAGGAAATCCATGTCTTTTGCTGCGGTAATCATTTCCTTGCGGGTATTTTCAATAGCTTTTTTCAGGTCGGGTTTACTCATATACTGGACGATAGGGTCGGCGGCAAGCGAAACAGAATCAGCTTCGACATAAGCCTTTTGTACGCCACCCACAAAATCCATCACCGAGGTTTGTTCGATAATGGCCTCGCGCGATTTGCCTACAGTTTTTGGTGTGATGCCGTGCTCGGTATTGTATAAGACCTGCTTTTCCCGGCGACGATTGGTTTCATCCATCGTTATCTGCATCGAGTCGGTGATCTTATCGGCGTACATAATTACCCGGCCGCGGTCGTTACGGGCAGCACGGCCAATAGTTTGTATCAGCGAGCGTTCCGAACGAAGAAAGCCTTCTTTGTCGGCATCAAGGATAGCTACCAGCGATACTTCGGGCAGGTCTAAGCCCTCGCGCAGCAGGTTAATTCCGATCAGCACATCAAACTCGCCCAGGCGCAAGCCCCTCAAAATCTCGACTCTTTCCAGGGTCTTTACTTCGCTATGGATATAGCGGCATTTGATGCCCAGCCTGTCCATGTATTTTGCCAGTTCTTCGGCCATGCGTTTGGTTAGCGTAGTTACCAGCACGCGGTCGCCTTGTTTTACGGTTTGATCCACTTCTTCCAGCAGGTCATCCACCTGGTTGATTACCGGGCGCACATCTATCACCGGGTCCAGCAATCCGGTCGGGCGTATCACCTGTTCAACCACGATACCTTCCGATTTTTCCAGCTCGAAATCGCCCGGCGTTGCACTCACATAAATGGTTTGCGGGGCAAGTTTTTCGAACTCCTGGAAGTTGAGCGGGCGGTTATCCAAAGCAGCCGGCAGGCGGAAGCCATATTCTACCAGCGATATTTTTCGGGAACGGTCGCCACCGTACATGGCCCTTATCTGGGGTACGGTTACGTGGCTTTCGTCTATCACCATCAGGTAATCATCCGGGAAATAATCCAGCAGGCAGAAGGGGCGGGCGCCGGGTTTGCGGCCGTCGAAAAACCTTGAGTAGTTTTCGATACCAGAGCAATAACCCAGTTCACGGATCATTTCCAGGTCGTAATTAACTCTTTCCTCCAGCCGTTTGGCTTCCAGGAAACGCTGGTCATCAATAAACTGTTTTTTGCGTACTTCCAGTTCTTCCTGTATGGCCCAGATGGATTGGGTGAAACGCTCGCGCGGGGCAACGTACAAGTTGGCCGGGAACAGTACCATGTGGGTCATTTTCTCAATGGTCTTTCCCGTGCCGGGATCAAAACTGCTCAGTTCCTCAATATCATCCCCGAAAAACGAAATGCGGTAGGCGTAATCCAGGTAGGCCGGGTAAATATCCACCACATCGCCCTTAACGCGGAAAGTACCCCGCTTGAAATCGGCGGTGGTGCGGGCGTACAATATCTCGACAAGCCGATGCAGGAACGCGTTACGACTGATGCGGGTGCCTACAGCAAATTTGAACACCGAGTCCTTAAAATCCTCCGGGTTACCCATACCATAGATGCAGGAAATAGACGAAACCACGATCACGTCCCGCCTACCCGACATCAAAGCCGAAGTCGTTCGCAGGCGCAGCTTTTCTATCTCGTCGTTTATCTGCAGGTCCTTTTCGATATAAGTATTGGTGGTTGGTATAAAAGCCTCGGGCTGGTAATAATCGTAGTAGGAAACGAAGTAGTTCACCGCGTTTTCGGGGAAGAACTGCTTGAATTCGCCGTAAAGCTGGGCCGCCAGTGTTTTATTATGGCTTAGTATCAGTGTGGGGCGCTGGGTTTGCGCAATAACATTGGCAATGGTAAAAGTTTTTCCCGAGCCTGTAACGCCAAGCAGGGTTTGATACGTATCGTTATTATGGACACCCTGCACCAGTTGCTTTATCGCTTCAGGCTGGTCGCCGGTGGGTTGGTATTCTGAAGTTAATTTGAAATCCATAGGAATACAAAAATACAATATTAAATAATGGTATGTGTTTGGGAATGTTTGCTCCCGGTAATAAAAACCGCGCATAAATTCACCATACAAATAGACGATCTATTTTTGACAACCTTATGTCAGTAGAGTTGAAATACCCAGCGTGTCAAAATATTACCGATACAAAAAACTTAATAATAACCGAATTCGTTAGTCCTATATAACTGTCAGCTAAGCGTTTAATTTTATTCCGGATCCTATGATTGTTTTAGAAAAAATGCGTTCAAAATCTGTAGATTTAAGCATGTTTTTTGTGCTCAGTAAAACCAACACGATAGGCAATCAATTCCTCGCCGAACTGCGCGATGCCGAAACACAACAGGACAGGCTCCGTTTCCGCAGGAACCAGGAAAGGATAGGCGAAATACTGGCTTATGAGATCAGCAAAAAATTAAAATATATTACCCGTGAGGTGCAGACGCCGCTGGGCACGGCTATTGTTGAGGTGCCGGCAACGCAGCCGGTAATAGGCACCATCCTGAGGGCCGGTCTGCCGTTTCACCAGGGGTTACTGAATGTTTTTGACAAAGCGTCTTCGGCGTTTATTACGGCCTACCGCAAGGTGCGGAAGAACGGCGACTTTATTATCAATATCGACCATATCGCCACGCCGAATCTTGACGGAAAAATATTTATTCTTTGCGATACCATGCTGGCCACGGGGCAAAGTATGGTGCAGGTTTGCAAGGAGCTGATGGCGATGTATTCCATCAAAGAGCTGCACATAGCCGCCGTTATTGCCAGCACCGTAGGCATTGAGCATGTAAAAGCTAATTTGCCCAAGGCACATATATGGGTGGGGGCAATAGACGAGGAAATGACTTCCAAGGCTTATATTGTGCCTGGCCTGGGGGATGCCGGTGATTTGGCGTATGGCGAAAAAGTCTGATTGGATTTCGAATTTCGAATTTCGAATGTTCAATTTCGAATTTGGAAAATTGACATCTTCATTGACAAGCTCCGCAATTAAATTTAACCACAAAGTGCACGGAGATTCACACAGAGGACACAGAGAAAATATTATTTGAATTTTTGGGTAATTTTGACCGATGAATAATAATTCCGGCATCGGATATCTGACATCCGACATCAAAAAATACCAACATATTTTCTTCGACCTCGACCATACCATTTGGGATTTCGATAAAAATGCAGAAGAAACCCTGCACGAGCTTTACGGTATTTATAAATTAAAAGAACTGGGTTTACACTCGGCCGATCTTTTCATCGAAACTTATACCCGTAATAATCACCGGTTGTGGGCCGAATATCATTTGAGCAAAATAACGAAAGCGGAGCTGCGCGAGGCGCGGTTCAAACAAACGTTCCTTGACCTGGGAACCCATCCCGATCTGATACCTGTTGGTTTTGAAGATGACTATGTGAAACTGTGCCCCACAAAAACGAACTTATTCCCCGGCGCGCACGAGACCCTTCAATACCTGCAATCTAAATACAAACTCCATTTAATTTCAAATGGCTTCAGTGAGTCGCAGGATATTAAAATCAACGGCACGAATTTAGGAGGCTATTTTCAGAACGTCATCATTTCAGAAATAGCCGGTGCCAATAAGCCCGATAAGGCTATCTTTCAGTACGCAATTGATCTTGCCAAAGCTTCCGTGACTGAGAGCCTGATGATAGGCGATAGTTTGGAGGCTGATGTGTACGGGGCCCTGAACTTCGGTATGGATGCTATCTATTTTAATCCGAATGGTTTAGATAAACCTGATGATGTGCCGGTGCAGATCAGTAGTTTAAAAGAATTAATTCAACTTTTATAGGTTCGGCGTAAATACCACGCCCGTCCCGAACCGGAAATTGGCCTGGAATTTATTCCATGTATTTACATTTTGTTCAACATACAACTGCTCCGTTGGATATGGAGTTCCGGAGAATGGTCCGCGCAGATCACCCTGTTTCTGTATATTGTTTTTGCCGGGGAACGCCGGCAAAAAATCGACCTGGATAATACGCAGATCAAAATTCCTGTTCAACTTAAGATCAAGCCCCGCACCTGCATCGATTGTAAAGGCCATGCTGTTTACCTTTAACTTTTGAGCATTGTAGATTATAGCGTGTGTAGTATTGCTGAGATCGGATGAGGCATTTTCAAAACCGGCACCAACCATCAAATGGCCGAAAGGGTTAAGTTTATGCGCCGATTTAAAATCTTTGTATTCTACACCTACCAGCACAGACAAGTAGGTTTGTTTGGTATGATCTGACAAGTCGGGAATAAGCAGGATAAAGGTTGGTTGGCTGACACTGCCCCTGCCGAAAGAACCGCCCGGAGCCACTGTTGCAGATGAACCGGTGTACCAGCCAAAATTTGCTTTTGCAGCAAAATGGTCAGAAAGCCGGTATGCCCCTGAAATATCGAAGCCGTTTAGCTGATTGTGCTTTTTACTGCCAACAGTATCGCTGAAATTATTATCAAAAATAGTCGAGCTCCGTTTGTAGGTATCGCCGGTAAAATTGCTGATGATGGCGTGCGAATAACCAACTGATAATTGCAATTTATTATCCTGGCCGAAAACGAATACAGAGATGCAGTTTAACAGAATGGTTAGGTATAATAACTTTTTCATGATCAATTTCTTTATTGTGATGAACGAAGTTATACAGGATGTACAAGCGCATCAATAACTCATATGGAGTATTATAGTTAACTTCGTACAATACCGATAGCAATTATTGATCTATTACAGGCCATGACCATCGAACAGGAACGGAAAGCAATTGATGAGGTATTGAATATTTACCGCGGCCGGCTGGATACTATTCCTGATGATCAGTTTGATCTGACACCGCCGGGTGGTGGCTGGTCATACGCAGAGGTTTACTCTCATATTTTGCAGGCCAATCTCAGTTCGACGATAGCTGCCGAAAAATGCACGCTGAACACCTGCAAGCCGACATCAAAAGGACGTTCGGCCATCGGTTTTTTCGTGTTAACGTTTAACTGTTTTCCGCCGTTCCCGGTAAGAGTGCCCAAAGGGGTTGCTACTGTTATACCGGCCAAAAAGATAAGTAAGGAAGAGGCCCGCAACCTGCTGGTTAAATGCCGAAAACGCGTGGACAGCGTAGCGCAACTCATCCGCGATTCATCGCCGCATTGTAAAATAAAACACGCACGCCTGGGTATGCTGAACGCCGCCCAATGGTTTAAATTTATCCTGGTACACTCCAAACACCATTTAAAACAGCTCGATCGTGTTGAAAAAAAAGTTCAAACCAGATGAAACCTTTTATATTTCATGTAGTCTTAACATTCAGATAATCTGAATTGCTGACATTTGTTAAATATCTCAATATGAATTTTGAGTTTGCGTATTTGGTTGTTGTGGGCTTGTTGCTTTTGTTAGGCATATTCTACGCCAGCCCTTATGAATTAAAGGTTAATGAGGACGAAGACGACGAATAGTCGTTACATACTACGCTCTTTCAACCCCGTGACCGGTAATATCTGCCGGAAGGAAAATTATCCCCCTGATATTTTATGGCAAAACGTGAAGTAGACATCGTCGTTATTTCCGACGTGCATTTGGGTACCTACGGGTGCCATTCTAAGGAACTGCTGAAATATTTAAAAAGCATCAAACCGAAGATGCTGATCCTGAACGGCGATATTATCGATATATGGCAATTCAGCAAATCATACTGGCCCGAAACCCACATGAAGGTGGTGCGCCGCATCCTGAAATTTGTGACCGAAGGCGTGCCGGTGTATTATCTTACCGGCAATCATGATGAAATGCTGCGCAAGTTTGCCGATTTTGACCTGGGATCATTTCAACTGAAGAACAAAGTGGTACTTAATATTGATGGCAAAAAAGCCTGGATATTCCATGGCGACGTCTTTGACGTAACCATGCAGCATTCCAAATGGCTGGCTAAATTGGGCGCGGTCGGTTATGATACGCTCATCCTGATCAATAGTTTTGTCAACTGGTTCCTAACCAAAATAGGGCGCGAAAAGATGAGCTTTTCCAAGAAAGTGAAAGGAAAATTTAAGGACGCCGTAAAATTCATTAACCAGTTTGAGCAAACCGCTGCTGACCTGGCGGTGGAGAAAAAATACAGCTATGTGATATGCGGCCATATTCACCAGGCCGAAATGCGCGTGATGCAGGCGACCGATGGATCGGGATCGGTTTTATACCTGAATTCGGGCGATTGGGTGGAAAGCCTAACCGCGCTGGAATACCATAACCGGGAATGGACGATATTTAAATACGACCCTGCCAATTTCAGGGCCGACACGGACGAAGAGGATCTGACCGATGCCGAGGACCTGGACGCCAAGATGGACGTAAGGAACCTGCTGGAGCGATTTAAATTAGAAGTGCATTAAATTTGTTGGAAAGTTGAAAGGATAATGTAACATTTGACGGTTGCAACATTCCAATTTTCAACACACAATGAAAATACTCTACGCTATACAGGGAACGGGTAACGGGCATATCAGCCGGGCGCGCGAAATAGTTCCCTTGTTGCAGCAATATGGCGAGCTCGACCTGCTGATAAGCGGCACCGAAGCCGAAGTTTCCTTATCGCAGCCGGTTAAATACCGGCTTCATGGTTTCAGTTTTGTGTTCGGTACCAAAGGCGGGGTAGATAAATGGGCGACCTACAAACTGATGAACCTGCGCCAGTTGTGGCACGATATCAATCACTTGCCATTAAGACAATATGACCTTATCATCAATGATTTTGAACCGGTAAGCGCCTGGGCCTGCCGCCGGCAAAAGCTGGAATCGGTATCGCTGAGCCACCAATGCTCTTTCATTTCAAAAAAGACGCCCCGGCCCGGCAGGTGGAACTATGCTGAGTGGCTGTTTAAATATTATTCGCCCACAAAACATCATATCGGCTTTCACTTTGAGCAATACGATGATTTTATTCACACGCCCGTTATCCGAAGCGACATACGCAATACCACACCGACCAACAAAGGCCATTATACAGTTTATCTGCCCGCTTATGATGATAAAACCCTGCTGAAACACCTTAGCCAGACGCATGATGTGGAGTGGCAGATATTTTCGAAACGCCAGAAAACCCCCTATCGCGAAGGTAATGTCCATATATTCCCGGTAAGCAACGAGGGCTTTAACGAAAGCATGGCCAGTTGCGAAGGGCTTTTAACCGGCGGCGGCTTCGAGGGTCCTGCCGAAGCGCTATTTTTACAAAAAAAGGTGCTGATGATACCGATGACGGGCCAATACGAACAGCGTTGCAATGCAGAAGCAGCCTCGAGGCTTGGCGTGCCCGTTGTGCATACGATAGATGATAGTTTTGCCGCCACCTTAAACAACTGGATAGCCGATGATAAAAAGGTGATGGTTAACTTCCCCGATGATACAGCGCGCATAGTGGACGACATGGTAAAACGCTACGCAAAGCCGGGTTCCATTTCTGCATAAGCAGTTTTTCTGTTAATATTGCGCTGAAATAAGCAGCCATGATCAAACTTTTCAGATCCTACAACCCGCTGAATATGCTTTGGCTGGCGGTGATACTGATATTGCTGCGCGTTACTTTTTTGTCGGCGATACCTGTTAAAGAGAATTTTCCCTTCGCCGAGCTTTTTTCACGGCTCCATTTACCCAATTCATACCAATATGTTATTCCACCGGTCGCCGATCTTTTTTTGGCAAGCTGTTTAGTGTATGCGCAGGCTTTGCTGATCAACTACCTGGTCAATTATCATAATTTATTGGGGCGGTCGACCTTTTTGCCGGCATTGATGTATGTAACGGCCTCAAGCCTGTTCACACCTTTCCTGATGCTGAGCGCACCTTTGGTATGTAATTTCCTGGTGATATGGATGCTTTTCAAGCTTTTTAGCTTTTATAAAGGAGAGGATATTAAGTCAACATCTTATGATTTAGGAATGATAGTAGCGGTAGGCACGCTTTTCTACCTGCCTTTTATTTACCTGTTTCTAACCATTTGGCTGGCGCTAATGGTTTTCCGCCCGTTCAACTGGCGCGAATGGGTGGCCTGTATTATTGGTTTTGCTACCATCTTTTTCTTCCTGGCGGTGTCCTATTACCTCAGCGACCGTATGCAGCAGTTTTATGACATCTGGCTGCCTTTGGCGGCAAAATTCAACGTGGTTATCAGCTTTAACTATTATAATTACCTGGTGCTGATACCGGTCATCATTATACTGGTTTTAGGGTTTTTCAAGCTGCAGCAAAATTTTTTCAAAAGCTATGTTCAAACACGTAAGTCATTACAGCTCTTGATGATGATGTTTTTGATAGCTGGTTTCTCCTTTTATATCCGCCCCGATTTTCACCTCGACCACTTTTTGCTTTGCGCCATCCCGGCGGCCATATTTTTCGCTTATTATTTCCTTTACGCCAATTACCGCTGGTTTTACGAATCGTTGTATATTATCCTGCTGGCCAGCATCATCTATTTCCAGTTTAACACTTTTTAACTTTTAAATTCGTCCTAATTTCGGGGGTTATCTTAGATTTGTGGCATGAAGTTCGGAGTAGTTATATTTCCCGGTTCTAATTGCGATGAGGATATCATCTACGTATTAGAAAAAATTATGAGCCAGCAGGTGGTGCGCCTGTGGCATAAAGATCATGACCTGCAGGGTTGCGATTTTATCGTGCTGCCGGGTGGCTTTTCGTTCGGCGATTATTTGCGGTCGGGTGCTATAGCCCGCTTTTCACCTATTATGAATGAGGTGATCCAGTTTGCTGCAAAAGGCGGTTATGTTTGGGGGATATGCAATGGTTTCCAGATACTGGCCGAAGCAGGCATGGTACCGGGCGCACTGCTCCACAATACCAATAGGAAATTCAACTCAAGTAATATTTACCTGAAGGCTCAGACCAACGATTCGCTGATGACATCGCAGATCGACCTGCAAAGGCCGCTTAAGATACCCATTGCCCACGGAGAGGGCAATTATTTTGCTGATGCCGACGTACTGAAAGCGCTTAACGATAACGACCAAGTATTGTTCAGGTATTGTGACGAGTTTGGGAATATTACACCGGAATCGAACCCTAACGGATCAATTGAAAATATTGCCGGGGTATGTAATGCGGGCAGGAACGTATTTGGCATGATGCCGCACCCGGAGCGTGCCGCCGATACTTTACTGGCTAACCAGGACGGCTTGCCGATCTTCGAATCCATATTATCAATGGTGAAGGCCTGATGGCGAACCTGGTTATTGACATTGGCAATACCCTTACCAAAGTTGCAGTTTTTGAGCAGGACAACCTGTTACATACTGAACAATCGCCGGTAACCGGTGCAAAAACCTTGCTCCAACTGATCGAAAAATACCATATTGATATTGCCATCTTATCGTCCGTCAGGAACCAGGAGGAAGAATGGCGCGCGGTTGTTGAAGAGAAGCTTGACCTTAAATACTTTACAAGGGATATGACCGCAGGCATCCGCAACCGGTATGGAAGCCCCGAAACGCTTGGTGTGGACAGGTTGGCGGCAGTGATGGGCGCCCATGAATTATACCCGGGGAAAAGCAGCCTGGTAATAGACGCCGGCACCTGCATTACTTACGATCATGTGGATGCTGACGGGAATTATTTCGGAGGCAGTATATCGCCGGGATTAAATATGCGTTATAAAGCATTGAATTATTATACGGGGGCATTGCCGTTGGTTGAGGCAGATGGGAAGTTTGATAATAGGTACGGAGATGATACCCGAACAGCGATACTTTCGGGGGTGCAGAACGGGATAAAATACGAGGTGTTTGGCTTCATTGAAAGCTACCGGGCAAATGAGCCTGAACTGAATATATTGCTAAGCGGGGGCGACAGTATTTTTTTTGATACTCTGTTGAAAAATAGCATCTTTGCCCCCTATGTTAAAAATGAGCCTTACTTGGTTCTGAAAGGATTAAACGCAGCTATACGATACAATAATGATTAAATATACCAGGCTCTTTATAACATTTTTACTTGCTGTTTGCGTGCTGGAAGCAAGGTCACAATCTACTGCTACTACAAGTTCGCCCTATTCGCGTTACGGATTGGGTGATTATATTCAGCCTACCTTACCCCAAAACATAGGCATGGGGGGTATAAGTACGGCAACCAGTTCGCTTACCAGTTATAGTACCATTAACGTTTTAAACCCGGCTGCATATTCCAAGATACATCTTACCGTAATAGACGCAGGTTTGTATACCAATTCGCTTACACTAAGGAACGATACCTCGGCTAAGCAAAGGAACGGCAATACACGACTTAGCCATATTGCATTTGCTTTCCCTGTTAGCCAGAGCTCGGCCATTAGTTTTGGCCTGCTCCCTTACAGCGAACTGGGCTATAAATATAAAATCTCGCGGCCCAACCTGGGGTCAGGCTTACCTGTTGATACAAATACGGTGAATTATATCTATTCCGGCGACGGCGGCCTTTCAAAAGCGTATGTTGGTTACGGATTCTCGATAGGTAAGCACTTGTCATTGGGCGCCAATGCATCGTACATATTTGGCAGCCTTAAAGAAGATCAATCGACCGAAATACCTAATGCAGTTGGTTTTTTAAACTCCCGCACAGAGCAAAACAACAAAGTGGGCGGATTCAATTTTGATTACGGCGCGCAATATTCCATCGATTTTTCGACCTCAAAACACCTGGTATTGGGTTATTCGGCGTCTATCGGTAATAAGATCAATGTGCAAAATAGCTATATCGTAAGCCAATATTATATCTCGAACGGCAGCGAAGGCGTGGCAACGGATAGCCTTGTCAATAACAACAACCCCAAGGCCAAACTACAATTGCCGGCCATCAATCATTTCGGCATAGTGTTCCAGAAAGACCTGAGTTTTTTGGTGGGGGTAGATTACTCCATCGGTAAATGGTCCGATCTGTCAATTGCCGGAACCAACGCGGGATTACAGGACAGCAAAATGCTGAACGTTGGCGGACAGTGGACACCCAACGTGAACGCACTGAATAATTACCTGGCTCTTATTGATTACCGCCTGGGCTTTATTTACGAAGACACCTATCTCAATCTTAATAATACCAGCATAAAAAGGCAGGCAGTTACTTTTGGCTTAGGCATACCGCTGCCGCACGACCGTGCTTCATCAGCATTTTACAAAGTGAATTTTTCGGCGGAGATCGGTAAGCGCGGAACGGTTGATAATGGCCTGATCAAGGAAAATTATGTGAACTTTCACATTGCGCTCACGCTGAATGACCAGTGGTTCAGGCGGTTCAAATTTGACTAATACCCCCGGTATGAAAAAGGCAGGGTTATTACCAGGTTTATTTCTGACGGTAATTATTGCCGCAACAATGGTGGTTACCGGTTGTGAGAACGACTTGAAGGACCTAAAGAAGATTTCGGCAAACGAGGCCACAAAACCCGTACAGCGCTATACTAACGTAGATGTAATCTGGAGCGATTCGGCCAAAGTTAAGGCACACATGACATCGCCGCTGATGCTTGACTACACCAAAGTTGCCAAACCCTACACGGAAATGCCCAAGGGCGTGAAAGTGATATTCTACGATGCTAATCTTCAGCAAACCTGTACCATAACCTCCGAATATGCAATACGCCACGTGGCCGAAAAAGTGATTGAATTGCGCAAAAATGTGGTAGGTACCAATGTAAAAGGCGAAACATTCCATTCCGATGAATTGATATGGGATGAAAATACCCGGCAGATACATTCAGATAAGCCGGTGCATGTGCAGATGACAGACGGAAGTATACTGGACGGTTTGAATTTTGTAAGCGACGAGGGGTTAAATCATTGGAAATTCGGCCCTTCAACAGGGATTATACATGTTGACAGTAAGCAGATAGGGCAATAAAACGCTTACTATAACGATGGAAATTTTTCTGTTTAAAATTTTACTAAAAATTGTATCTTGCGCCCCTCTTTTGAATAAATTAAAATATTGTAATAGAATACTATGGGAGTAATGAATTATTTGCGCGAGCGCATGGGCAAGATAGTTGCGATTGTGATTGGCGCCTCGCTTTTAGCATTTATTTTGGGTGAAGTGCTGCGTTCGGGAAGTTCGTTCTTCAGGGGCGACAGTGATGCGCTTGGCGAGGTAGCCGGCGAAAAAATATCTTATAAAGATTTCCAGGCACGTGTTGAACAGGCTAAACAGCAATCAGGCCAAACAAACCTTTCGGGGCAGTTTACAACTTATATGGAGGAAATGACCTGGAACCAGGAAGTGAGCCGGGTAATACTGAACAAAGAAATTGATAAACTGGGCCTGGTAGTGACTGCCGATGAGACCAATGCGATGGTTAACGGCAATAACCCCGATCCGCAGATATTGCAATATTTTGGCGACCCTAAAACCGGTAAAGTGGACCAGGTTAAGTTCAATAACTTTAAAGCAAGTATTAATGCTGCAAAAGCCGATGACCCGATGAAGATACAGTGGTTGCAGTTTTTGGACCAGCTGGGCACCAATAAACTGGCTCAAAAATATATCTCCGCTACCGGCAATGGCATATATGTAAATTCGCTTGATGCAAAGGACGATTACGAAAATAAGAACAAGCTGGCCAACTTTAAATATGTAACACTGGATTATGCATCTATCCCCGATAGCAAGGTGACCCTGACGGATGATGACTACCAAAGCTACTATAACGACCACCAGTATCAATTCAAAAACAAACAGGAGACGCGCAGCTT
>Ga0310811_10000339_pt1 | contig 64130 bp, 58 predicted proteins | sample YCmetagenome_FD_207642 | JGI IMG/M metagenome (GOLD analysis project Ga0310811, IMG submission 207642) | Soil microbial communities from experimental microcosm in Duke University, North Carolina, United States - YC | ecosystem: Engineered > Artificial ecosystem > Soil microcosm > Unclassified ... | reverse complement strand
GGGTGCTCTCCTCGCCTGGCGCCGAAGGCGACCAGGAACCCGCCGGGGCCGCAAACAGCGGTGGCTCCCGCTGGTGTAAATATCTGCTTCGCTGTTTGCGGCCCCGGCAGAACCCTGGTAACCGGGCTACGCCTGCCAGGCGAGGAGAGCACCCCAACCTCCGAGGGTCGCTATGCGCTGCGCTCGGCGTGGGATTTGTCGGGGTGGCGGGCGATGTGAAAGATCCCCTCACATTCACCCGACCACACCCCGGATTCGCCTACCTGATAGACGATCTGACGGCCATTCAAGTTCCCTGGAAAACCATGTGAGTTGGTGCGCGACGGTGATGGGAAATATTGCATCCCGCATTCGCGCACCGCGAGGTTATGCCGGGCGCCTTGATTGGATGAAGCGGAAGCGGCCGGCTACGAAGGCGTGGTCGGCGTAGGTGGCGTTGGCGGCGGGGTTGGCGCCGGTGCCGTGGTAGTCGGAGAAGGCGGCGGTCTGGTTGACGTAGATGGGGCCGACCAGGTTGATGGAGAGGTTGGCGCCGGCGTCCCAGGTGGCCTCTTCGGCGGCGGCGATCACGTCTTCGGTGGTGGCGTAGACGGCGGCGGTGAGGGCGCCGTGCTCCTTGACGGAGTCGCGGTAGACGTTGATCGAGTCCTGCGTCGAGTCGGTGGAGATGACGAAGGAGATGGGGCCGAACCACTCGTGCGTGTAGACGTCGGCGTCGGCGGCGTCCACGGCGGCGATGAGGGGGGTGCGGACGGTCGCGTCGGGGAAGTCGGGGTGGGTGACGGGGCGTGAGGCGAGGACGGTCTTGCCCACGTTCGCCGCGCGGTCCAGGCGTTCGAGGATGAAGGGGTTCACGACGGCGCCGAGGATGGCGGTGGCGCGGGCGTCGTCTCCGAGGAGCTTCTCCACGGCGCCGGCCAGGTCGGCGGCGAAGTCTTCGGGGGACTTGAGTTCGTCGCCGACGCGGATGCCGGTACGGGGGACGAGGATGTTCTGCGGGGTCGTGCACATCTGCGCGGTGTAGAGCGAGAGGGAGAAGGCCAGGTGGCCGAGCGCCGCCTTGTACTCGTCCTCCAGGAACGAGTCGACGATGATCGTATTGATGCCGGCCTTCTCGGTGTAGACCTGCGCCTGCCGGGCGTTCGCCTCGAGCCAGTCGCCGAACTCGTTGGAGCCGGTGAAGTCGACGATCTTCACCTCGGGGCGGAGGGCGAGGGTCTTGGCGAGGCCTTCGTCCTTGGCTTCGGGGGCCAGGGCTACCAGGTCGGGGGAGAAGCCTGCTTCGGCCAGGACTTCGCGAGCTACTTCGACCGTCAGGGCCAGGGGGGCGATGGCGAAGGGGTGGGGCTTCACGAGTACGGCGTTGCCGGTTACCAGGGAGGCGAAGAGGCCGGGGTAGCCGTTCCAGGTGGGGAAGGTGTTGCAGCCCACGACCAGGGCCACGCCGCGGGGGGCGGCGATCCACTTCTTGGCCAGCCTCGTGGGTTCGCCGCGGCCGGTGGGCTTCTCCCAGACGGCCTTGTCCGGGTGCGCGTTCAGGGCCGAGTAGCCGTACGCGACGGCCTCGAGACCGCGGTCCTGCGCGTTCGGGCCGGCCGCCTGAAAGGCCATCATGAACGCCTGGCCGGTGGTGTGCATGGCGTTGAAGGCGACCTCGAAGCTGCGCGCGTTCAGCCGCTCCAGGATCTCGATGCACACGGCGGCACGCGCCTCGGGGCCCGCGTCGCGCCATGCCGGGATCGCGGCCTGCATCGCGGGCAGCAGCACGTCCGGGTCCACGTGCTCGTAGCCGATGCCGAGTTCGAACCCGTACGGGGAGACTTCGCCGCCGACGGTCGTGCCGTCCGCGCCCGTCTGGCCGAGCGACCAGGTGGTGCCGCGGCGGGCCTCGAAGGCGGCCTGCGCCTGGTCCTTCGCCTCGGCGGGGTAGGCCTTGGCGTTCTCCGGGAAGCGCGTGTAGTACTCCCGGGAGCGGATCGCGCCGAGGGCCGCGTCCAGGGTCGGACGGTGCCGGGCGATGAGTTCGTCGACGGTGGCGGTCATCTGCGCTCCTCGTGCTGGGTCGGCAGGCGAAGGACGGGCTGCTTCTTCGAGCCAGACTAACCGACCGTTCGGTAGGATCGAAGAGGACCTTGGGTGCGGTTGCGCACACCGGCCCCGGAGAGAGGGAGCTTCCCGAAGTGGCAGTGGCCAAGCGCGCGGATCGGCACACCCCCGAGTCGCTGCTCGCGGTGGCGGTGGACGTGTTCAACGTGCGCGGCTACGACGGAACGTCGATGGAGGATCTGGCCAAGGCGGCCGGGATCACCAAGTCGTCGATCTACCATCACGTCGCGGGCAAGGAAGAACTTCTCCGATTGGCGGTATCGCGTGCCCTGGATGGCCTGTTCGGCGTATTGACCGAGCCCGGTGCCACGCAGGGTCCGGCCGTGGACCGGTTCGCGTACGTGATCCGGCGCGAGTGCCTGGTGCTAGTGGAGAAGCTGCCGTACGTGACGCTGCTGCTCCGGGTCCGCGGCAACACGGCGACCGAGCGCGAGGCGTTGGAGCTGCGGCGCGAGTTCGACCACAAGGTGGCGGAGCTCGCGGCGGCGGCGATCGCGGACGGGGACCTGCGCGCGGACCTCGACCCGCGGCTCACGGCGCGGCTCGTGTTCGGCCTGGTCAACTCGATGGTGGAGTGGTACCGGCCGGGCGGTCCGTATTCCGGTCCGGCGGTCGCGGACGCGCTGGCGTCGCTGGTGTTGGACGGGCTGCGGTCGCGGTAGGCGGCTCGGGTCAGCCGGGGAATCAGGAGTCGAGGGACTGCTGCAGGCGGTCCAGCAGGCGTTGCCAGCCCGCGGCGTTGCGGGATACGACCTGTTCCGGGTCGGCGCCCGCGGCCACGGTGGCGATCGCGTTGGCGATGTCGGCCTCGGTCAGCCGGTGCGTGAAGCTGAGTGCGCAGCCGTCGTCGGACTCGGCCAGCCGCCAGGTCACTCGCGACTCCGGATTGATGTGCCGCCAGAAGCTGTGCTCGAACAGGCTCGGCGGCTCGACGCGCAGCACCTCGTCGACGACGCGCATGCCGTCACCGTGGTAGCTCACGTACTCGCCGCCGTCGCGCAGCTCGATCTCGGGACGGTTGCCCGCCCAACGCTCGACCTCTGCGGGCTCGGTGATCGCCGCCCACACCCGCTTCACCGGATGCGGCAGTTGGAGCTCGAAGCGGAACAGGATGGACCGGCCGTCACGTTCGATCGTGCCTTCGCGCATCCGCTCTCCGGCTCCTCGCGCCGCCCTACTTGTTCACCATCGTCAGGGTACCGCTCTCCACCGGGATGCATTCGTTGGCCGAGCCGCTCGCGAAGCTCTCGTGCGAGTCCGCGGGGGCGGTGGCGGCGCCGCTGGTGTTGACGGACGGGGTGGCGACGGCCGAGCCGGTGTCGCCGAGCTTCGTGCCGCTGGTGAAGTCCTGGCCGATGAACACGCTCACGCCCTTCCAGTTCGTGGTCGCGGTCACCTCGGAGGAGGAGATGCCCAGCGCGCTGGCGACGGCCTCGGCGTCGGCCTGGGTGACTTCGTTCGGGTCGTAGGTCACCTGGCTCGCGGAGACGCTCGGCGCGTTGCCGGAGGAGACGGTGTTCGAGAAGCCGTCGCCGACCAGCGCCTGCTTGATCGTCGTGGCCCGGCCGCTGACGCCGTCCGCGTTGTAGACGTTCACCGGGACCGAGGACTTGTTCACGCTCGCCGTGGTGCTGGCCGCGGCGGTGGGCGACGCGGTCGTGGCCTTCGCGCTGGACGCCGCCTTGGTCGAGGTGGTCGTGGTGAACGAGGTGGAGCTCTGCACGGCCGCGAACACCGACTTGGCGGCCGGGGACGGTATGACCCGGCTCTGGTTGTTCGGGTCGTACTCCCAGGGCATCGTCAGCATCGTGATGTTCTTGGTGGGCACCCGGTTCAGGCTCTCCACCAGGCCCTCGAGGTTGGTCAGGCCCGCGTAGTTGTCGCTCACGGTGGTCGATCCGGCGGCGGCCTGGCCGAGCGAGATCAGCGTGCTGAGGTCGCTGAAGTTCATGCTGGTGCGCAGCGTCTGGATCATCTGCGACAGGAAGTAGTGCGTCGCCTCCTCGCGGCCGAGGTCCGAGCCGTCGAAGAAGGAGTCGCGGGTGCGCAGGAACTCGAGCGCCTGCTGCCCCTTCACGGTGCTGGTGCCGGCGGGCAGCCGCAGCCCGGAGTTCTTGTCGTGCACCGCCTTGGTCACGCACACCGGCACGCCGCCGAGCGCGTTCGACATCGTGACGATGCCGCTGAAATCGAACAGTATGTAGCCGGTGATGGTGACGCCGGTCAGGTAGTGCACCGCCGCGACCTGGCACTCGGGGCCGTCCTGCAGCGCCGAGTTGATCTGGTACGTGCTGTAGCCGCCGGTCAGCGAGGTGACGCCGTTGCTCACCGAGCAGTTCGGCAGGCTGGTGACGGTGTCGCGCGGGATGCTGATGATCGTCGCGTCGGTGCCCTCGGCCGCGACGTGCAGGATCATCTCGGAGTCGGCGTTCGCGCCGGGGTTCTGGCCGTTCTTGATGCAGTCGCCGCCGAGGTGGCAGTCCGCGCTGCTGTCCCGGGTGTCCGAGCCCATCAGCAGGATGTTCTGCGCGGTGTGGCCGTACGGGTCGGCGGGCAGCGAGGCCTCGGTCATGCCGTTGGGCAGCAGCGCGGTGTGCTTGATCGAGCCGACCGTCGTCTCGTAGACGTACGCGCCGAACCCGGTGGCGGCGAGCACCACGAGGCCCACGCCGAGCGCGGTCCACTTCGTGGCCTGCTTCGCCTTGGACTTGGGCCGGTTGGCGAGCTCCTGCTGCTTGGCCCAGGCCCGCTGCGCCTTGCCCTGCGGGTCCACCTCGTCCAGGTCGATGTCGTCGTTGACGTGGCTCGGTCCGGCGGACGCGGCGCGCTCGTCGGCGGCCGGGGTCCCGCGGCGCCGGCTGCGGCGGCCGCTCGCGGACAGCTCGTCCTGGTCGTCGGCGTGGCCGCCCGGCGACCAGACCTCGGTGCGGACCTCCGGCTCCGGGTCCCAGGGCTGCGCGGGCCGCTGCCGGGGCACGCCGCGGCCGTCAGGGTACTGATCGGGGCGCTGCGGGGCGCGCGGCGGGGCCTGGCCGTAGCCCGGCGCCGCGCCGTAGCCCTGCTCCCGCGGCGGGTTCTGGTACGGGCCGCCCTGGCCGTAGCCGGGACCGCGGCCCTGCGGCGGACGCTGGCCCTGCCCCTGCGGCCCCGGGCCGTAGCCCTGCTGGCCGCCGCCTGCGCCGCCCTGCGGCCGCTGCTGCGGCGGGCGCTGCCCGTAGCCGGGCGGGGGCTGCTGCGGCGGCGCGTACGGGTCGTACCGCGGGTCCTCGTCCCCGGGATACCAACTCCGCCCGTCGCCCATGCAGACCGACTCCCTTTCCGGTGTCTGGAACAGATTGATCGATTATCTGCCTTACCCCGACTCCATCGTCGCCCAATCGGTTGCAGATCCTGAGACCGGATTGTTGCAAGTTCGCTCCATCTCCGGGTCCGCTGCCCCGAGATGTCATGATGAGTGCTGATATTCGCCGCTTTTCACCCGGAACGGGGACAGGGGACACGATGCCGCAGGATGTCGGAGCGTTCGTCCTGATGGCGTTGGTCGCGGTGCTCGCCCCGGTGTTGGCCGCGCGCACGGCGCACTGGATCCCGGTGCCGCTGGTCGTGTTCGAGATCGTGCTCGGCCTGCTGCTGGGCCCGCACGGGATCGGGCTCGGCGTGCACGGTGAGTTCATCGAGACCCTCTCGGACTTCGGTCTGGCCACGCTGATGTTCCTGGCGGGCTACGAGATCGACTTCGGCGCGATCGCCGGGTCGCCGCTGCGCCGGGCCGCGGCCGGATGGCTGCTCGGGCTCGGGTTGGCGATGGGCGCGGCGCTGCTGATCGCGGACGACGCGAGCGAGGCGGTGTACGTCGGCGCGGCGACGGCGACGACGGCGCTGGGCACGATCCTGCCGATCGTGCGGGACGCCGAACTGCTGGACACCGCGTTCGGCCGGGCGATCATGGCGGTCGGCTCGGTCGGCGAGTTCGGGCCGATCGTGGCGGTCGCGCTGTTCCTGTCCGGCCGCTCGCCTGGCCGTTCGGCGGTCGTGCTGCTGCTGTTCGCGGCCGTGACCGCGCTGGCGGTCTGGCGCGCGGCGCACGTCCGGCGCCGGGACCGGATGCGCGGCCTGGTCGCCCGGACCCTGCACACCAGCGGGCAGTTCGCCGTGCGGATGATGATCTTCGTGCTGGCGCTGATGGTGTACGTCGCCGTCGAACTGGACCTGGACATGCTGCTCGGCGCGTTCACCGCCGGGATCATCGGCAGGATGCTGCTGTCCCACGCCTCCCCGCAGGCGCAGCGCACGGTGATGAGCAAGCTGGAGGCGGTCGGCTTCGGCTTCCTGGTTCCGGTCTTCTTCGTCAACACCGGCCTGGACTTCGACCTCGGCGCGCTGACCGCCCATGCCTCGACCCTCGCGCTTGTGCCGCTTTTCCTGCTGCTGTTCCTCCTGCTGCGCGGCGTCCCGGTGGCGCTGTTCGCGGACCGCGGCACGTCGCCGACCGACCGTTCGGTGCTGGGTCTGTTCGGGGCCACCCAGCTGCCGATGGTGGTGGCGATCACCACGATCGGCACCGAGGCGGGGAAGCTGGACGGCGGCACGGCGGCCGCCCTGGTCGGCGCCGGGATGCTCTCCGTGCTGCTGTTTCCGCTGGTCGCGCTGCGGGTCCGGGGCGAGGCGGCGGACCGGTTCGGGGCGGAGGCGAACGCCGAGTCCTGGTGATCGCTCCCCTGGTAGGGTCTGGATTCGGACGGGGGTCCACCAGAGGGGGGTGTCCGCACTCTGGACAATTCACGGGGCCCGCGGCCAGACTGGGAGCACAACCTACCGACCGTCCGGTCGGGAACTGGACACCCGCTGGATCAGCCGATGGAGACCCCATGACGCTGTTGGACCTGTCCGCGCGAGACCGGGAGGGTGCGACGGCGATCGCCGTGCGGCCCGCCTGGGACAGTGAACCTCTGCGCTACCTGGACGAGCACGGGGCTCCCGTGGAGGGCGGCGCCCGCCCCCGGCCCGAGAGCCTCGCACCGGCCGCGCTGCTGCGCGGCTACCGGGCACTGCGCTTCGCCCGCGCGTTCGACACCGAGGCGACGAACCTCGTGATGCAGGGCAGGCTCGCGGTGTACCCGTCCTGCCGCGGCCAGGAGGCCTGCGAGGTCGCCGCCGTGCACGCGCTCACCGAGCAGGACTGGCTGCTGCCGACGTACCGCGACTCCGCCGCCCTGGTGCTGCGCGGCATCCCGGCGGTGGACGCGCTCACGTTGCTGCGCGGCACGTGGCACTGCGGCTACGACCCGAAGCAGTGGCGCACGATGCCGCAGTGCACCCCGCTCGCCACCCAGGGCCCGCACGCGGTGGGCCTGGGCCTGGCCGCGAAACTGGCCGGGGACGACTCCGTGGCGCTGTGCTTCTTCGGCGACGGCTCGACCAGCGAGGGCGACTTCCACGAGGCCTGCAACAGCGCCGCCGTCTACCAGGCGCCGGTCGTGTTCCTGGTGCAGAACAACCAGTACGCGATCTCGGTGCCGCTGCACAAGCAGACGCGCGCGACGAGCCTGGCGGACAAGGCGGTCGGCTACGGCATGCCCGGCGTCCGGGTGGACGGCAACGACCTGATCGCGCTGACCGCCGTGCTCGGCGAGGCGGTGGACCGGGCCCGCGCAGGCGGCGGCCCGACGCTGATCGAGGCGGTCACCTACCGGCTGCAGGCGCACACCAACGCCGACGACGCGGCGCGCTACCGGCAGTCCGCCGAGGTCGAGTACTGGCGGCACCGGGACCCGATCGACCGGCTCGCCCGCTACCTCACGGCGATCGGCGCGCTCGACGCGACCGTCGAGGCCGAGATCGACGAGGAGTGCGAGCAGTACTGCGAACGGATGCGCGCGCAGTTCGCCGAGGAGCCGACGTACCACCCGGACGAGATGTTCGAGCACGTCTACGCCGAGCCGACCACGCAACTGTTGGCGCAGCGCGAGATGGTGCGCGCCGAGTACGGCTCGGGCGAGGGCGAAGGGGCGGCTCAGTGAGCGAGCTTGCGAGCGAACCGATGAGCACAGTGCCTACGCGAATGCGTCCGCCGAGCGCTAGCGAGGTGGCCGCATGAGCGCGGAGATCTCCGCTCCCGCGGCGCCGCTGACCATGGCGAAGGCGATCAACGCCGCGCTGTCCGACGCGATGGCCGAGGACGACAAGGTGGTCGTGTTCGGCGAGGACGTCGGCGCGCTCGGCGGCGTCTTCCGGGTCACCGACGGCCTGACCGCGAAGTTCGGCGAGGAGCGCTGCTTCGACACGCCGCTCGCCGAGGCCTCGATCATGGGCACGGCGATCGGCATGGCGGTCTACGGCTTCAAGCCGGTGGTCGAGATGCAGTTCGACGCGTTCGCCTATCCGGCCTTCGAGCAGATCTTCAGCCACCTCGCGAAGATGCGGAACCGCACGCGCGGCGCCGTGCCGGTCCCGGTCGTCGTGCGGATCCCGTACGGCGGCGGCATCGGCGGCGTGGAGCACCACAGCGACAGCTCGGAGTCCTACTTCGCGCACACCCCGGGCCTGCACGTGGTCACGCCGGCCACGGTCGAGGACGCGTACAGCATGCTGCGCGAGGCGATCGACTCGCCGGACCCGGTGATCTTCTTCGAGCCCAAGCGGCTGTACTGGAGCAAGGCGAACGTCGCGCTCCCGGCCCGCACCGGCCCGATCGGCACCGCGGCCGTGCGCAGGCCCGGCACGCAGGCGACGCTGGTCTGCTACGGCCAGACCGTCCCGATCTGCATGGCGGCGGCCGAGCAGGCGGCGAAGGAGGGCATCGAACTCGAGGTGCTCGACCTGCGCAGCCTGGTTCCGCTGGACGACGCGGCGATCGAGCGCAGCGTGGCGAAGACCGGCCGCGCGATCGTCGTGCACGAGAGCGTCGGCTTCGGCGGGTTCGGCGCGGAGCTCGCGGCCCGGATCGCGGAGCGCTGCTTCTACCAGCTGGAGGCCCCGGTCACCCGGGTCGCCGGCCTGGACGTCCCGTTCCCGCCGCCCAAGTACGAGCACTGGTACCTGCCGGACGCGGACCGGGTGCTCGACGCCGTGGACCGCGCCCTGTCGGCGGGCTGAGCGGCGGACCCCGCGGCTCGACCGGTCAGGTCAGCCGCGCAGATCGACCCAGGTGCCGTGGTCCACGGATCGCAGCACGCTGCCGAGCCCGGCCTCGTCGAAGGCGAGGTCGAGCTCGGCCCGGCCCTCGGAGAAGTGCGCCCAGCCGTCGTAGTGCGCCGGAAGCACCACCGGACTGCCGAGCACGGCCGCGGCCGCCGCGGCCCGGCGGCTGTCCAGCGAGAGCGGGCGGCCGCGGTGCCGGACCGCGACGCGCGCGGCGCCCGCGTGCAGGACCGCGGCGTCGATCGTGGTGCCCTGCCTCGCGATCTCGGCCACGACGCGGATCGAGGCGTTGTCCCCGCTGACGTACACCGTCGGCAGGCCCTCGCCCATCAGCAGGAAACCGATCACCTCGCAGGTCACGAAGCCGTCCGCGTCGCGCTCGGCGTCCTCGGGTCCGTGCACGGCCGGGACCGCGAGCACGGTCAGCTCGCCGTTCCCGTCCGGCCGCGCGACCGTGTGGCCGGTCCACGGCTTGAGCCCGACGGCGCGCGGACCGAGCTGCGGCGCCGAACTGCCGGTGGTGAGCACCAGCGGGGCTTCGAGGGTGAACTCGCGGCCGCGGGTGTCCAGGTTGTCCGGGTGCTGATCGTGGCTGACCAGCACGACGTCCACCGCGCCGAGCTCGGCCGGATCGACCAGCGAGTCGTCCAGCTTCGTGAGATAGCCGCTCGGCCCGGCGCCGTCGAAGGTCGGGTCGGAGACGATCCGCAGCCCGCCGAGGTCGAGCACGGTCGTCGGGCCGCCGAGCACGGTCGCGGCGCAGTCATGACGGTCCAGCGAAACCACGTGTTCCCTCATCTCATTCGACTCGGTCCAGCGCGCGCACCGGGACTCCCGGGTCGGCGGCCGCGTATATGCGGGCGAACGCGTCCCACACCGGGATGTTCGCGTCCCGGTCCAGCGGTTCGCTGAGCCAGAACTGCGCGCCCGGCACCTCCTCTATCCAGGCGTGCACGGCCTGCCGGGACGAGGCGCGCGCGGCCACCAGCTCCTCGATCCGGGCCGAGGCGACGTACCACGTGCTGCCGACCTGCCACGCGCGCACGAGCAGCCGCTCGCCCTGGACCATCGTGCCCTGGCTGCGCAGGATCACGTACCGCAGCCCGTCCAGCGGCCGGGCGCGGGTCCACAGCTGCTCGAACTGGCCGACGCCGTAGACGCCGAGCTCGGAGTGCCGCTCCGTCTCCAGCTGCGAGGTCATCGACGAACGCCTGCGGTACGGCAGGAAGCCGACCACGACCCGGTCGTCGATCTGGTGCACGCTGATCTCCGGCAGCTGGTCGTAGAGCCGCACCCGGAGCCGGTCGGCGTCGATGCCGCGCGAGGGCAGCTGGGCCGCGAGGTAGCGCAGCCGCTGGATGTTGCGCTCGACCATCTGGTCGAAGTGCGTGTCGCGGATCTCCTTCGCGCGCTCCTTCGCGGCGGACGTGGTCGGCGCGAGCAGCAGGATCCTGATCGTGGCGCCGTTCGACATCGCCCGGATCGCCGCCTGCACGAAGGCCTCCGCGCCGGTCGGGTCGCCGTCCTGGCCGATCAGGATCGAGCTGGTGTCCAGGATGCGCACGCTGCGTTCGGCCTCGCCGAGCCACTCGAGGATCTTCGTGGTCGGCAGCCGGTCGAAGTCGAGGGTGCGGCCGCGCGGCGCGGGCTGGCTCTCGGCGGGCCACATCAGGTAGAAGACCGGCTCGCGGCGCCGCTCCGCCGTGTACTTGCGGTCGTGCAGTTCGAGCAGCTGGCGGTGCAGCGTCGAGTCGGTCGGCACCGGTTCGGCCTCGTGCTCGGCGCCGTCGTGCTCGCCGAGCCAGAAGTGCTGGTCCGGCTTGGCCAGCAGCGTCTGGTCGATGCGGTTGGAGATGTAGTACGTCTCGTTGCCCAGCTCCAGGTAGCGCACCCACATCGGCTCGGTGCCCTCGGCGGGGGACAGCCGGATCGGGGCCAGCCGGCGCACCGGCCGCGAGTCCTCCCACAACTCGTCGTACTTCTCGATGATCTGCAGGCCGGTCAGCGAGCCCGCGCTGATCTCCAGCTGCGGCGCGTCGTGCGCGAACTGGTAGGCGGGCAGCAGCGCGAACAGCAGGGTGTTGTCACGCTGGTAGAGGGTGAAGGGCGCGGCCACCGAGTAGAGCCGCAGCTCGAAGGAGCCGACGGCGGGGGCGGCGGCCTGGTCGGCGGGCATCGGCGGGCGGGTGACGTAGATGCCGGTGTCCTCGCTGTCGCCGAGCACCGGGATCGGGTTCGGCGCGCCGAGCCGCCGCAGGTCCCCGGCGAGCTGCTGCTCCATCGTGCCGAGCGCCGAGATGTTGTTGTGGATCTGCCCGTCGATCGACAGGCCCGGATACGCCGCCTCCAGCTGCTCCTGGCGCAGCCGGGACGCGTCCGTGGCCGGGCTCATCAGCAGCACCTTGACGTGCACGCCGCGCAGCACGGCGGCGTGCAGCGCGGGCAGCGAGCGCAGGCCGTTGGTCGTGTCGAAGAGCCCGGAGTAGGTGTCCAGCACCCGGATCTCCCGCTCCGCCTGCACGATCCGGCGCGCGAACAGCCGGAAGTCCAGGTGCGCGTGCTGCCGGATCTGCACCGCCGCGCGGGACACGATCGGCTCGATCATCAGCAGAATGATCATGCCGCCGATCATGTCCCCGGCGGAGTTCAGCAGCAGGTTCGGCCAGAAGCCGTGGGTGAATCCGGTGACCACCGCGCCCGCCGCGAGCCCGAGGATCAGCAGCGCGAGCGCGCTGAAGCCGACCAGTTTGGGCTTGCGGGTGTACCAACGGCTCAGCCGGAGCATCCAGCCGAACGGAACCAAGGATCGTCCCCCTCGTCAGGGAGGCCGCTACCCCTGCGCGTCGGCCTCCGGGATCCGCGGGTACTGCTCGTCCGCGCCGTCCGATGACGCGGGCCTGGTCACCAGCTTGCGGTCGTCGCTGGTCAGGCACCGACCATTATCGATGTCGAACTCCCAGCCGTGCAAGGCGCACGTGAGGACACCGTCGCGCACTGTACCGAAACGAGTGAGGTCCGCCTTCAGGTGCGGGCAGTGCCGCTGCACCACGTGGCCGTCCGCGAGCGCGAAGTCCTCCACGCCGGTGGACTCCGCGTAGTAGCCCTCGACGAAGGTCATGTGCTCGACCGAGAGCGACTTGAAGAAGGAGTACACGTACTCGTTGAACGGGCCCTTGCGGGAGGCCTCGAAGCGGCAGGACAGGAACAGCTCGTTCACCCAGTCCGGCGTGCGCTCGCGCACCAGCTTCTCGATCAGCGGCCGCTTGGCCCGGAACGAGAAGCGCACCTCCTCGTCCGCGTACGGCTTGATCTTGCGGTCCAGGAAGTCGAAGACGATCTCCTCGTCCGGGCCGCCGTCCACGGCCGCGACCTGCAGCAGGATCCGGCCGTTGAGCCCGGAGCAGGTGTGGTCCGCGGTCTCCATCAGCGGCTGCACCCAGTCCTGCAGCTGCCCGACGAGGTCCGAGCGGTCCTGCGGCAGCGCGCGCAGGATGCCGTCGATGACCGGCTGCACCTTCTTCTTGTAGTCCGTCAGGTAGCCGCGCCGGTCGTCCCGGATCCGGGCCACCTCGCGCTCCGGGATCTGCTCGACGCGCGCCGCGCCGTCCCCGGTCAGCTCCACGCTCGTCCCGGTCAGGAACAGGTGCCCCTTGTCGAAGCCCTGCTCCTCGAGGTAGTCGAGGAAGACGAACTGGTCCGGGAAGACGTTCGCCTCGTCCCGGTCGAAGTCGTTGAACTCCCACAGCTCGTCGTCCAGGAAGCAGGGCGGGCCGGCGAACGGGAAGACGTGCGCGGCCTGGTACTGCTCGATGTACTTCAGCGCGCGGGCCATGCCGTTGCGGCGCTTGCGGGTGCCGACGGTCTGCTTCATCCGCTCCGGGAAGTCGTAGACCATCGGGTACCAGATGGCGCCGGAGTACTGCAGGAAGTGGCCGTGCAGCGGGCCGAAGTCCTCGATCGGGCCCGCCTCGACCGGCCGCGAGTCGTTCTGGTTGTAGATCCGCACCTCGCCGTCGTCCACGGCCAGGCCGGAGTCGCCGAGCGGCCCGTCGGTGGGCGAGACCAGCGCGTTGATCAGCACCCGCAGGCCCGAGTCCAGCGTCACCGGCACGTTGTTCCGGGTCTGCACGAAGTGCTTGAAGCCCAGGTCCTCGAGCGCCTCGCGCAGGTCCGGCACCGCGTAGTCCGGCAGCAGCACGGTCGCGTCCTTGTTCATGTGCGCGGCCAGCCAGTCCGGGTCGAAGTGGTCCCGGTGCAGGTGCGAGACGTACAGGTAGTCGGCGGCGCCGAGCGGGGCGGGGTCGAGCACCGTGTTGTCCGGGAACGGCACCCAGGACCCGAAGTAGGCCGGGGTGAACCAGGGGTCGCACACGATGGACCCGGCGGCCGACTCGATGAACAGCCCGGCGTGGCCGATCGATGTGATGCGCACTGCTCACTCCTCGTGGTGAAGCTGGGACGATCCGTGGCGCCCGGGCCGGGGGCGCTCGTCCCAACCTATCGCGGACGCGGGCACTCCTTTCATCACATGGTCGCGAGCCGGTACGGTTTCGGCCAACACCAGATCGCGATTCCACGGCGATCCACGGCCTGGGGAGGAAGGCGCGGCGCCGATGCAGCAGGAGCAGGGGGACGCGCGGGGCACCGGCCTCGGCGTCTTGGTGGGGGCACGCGCGGACGGTGATCCCGGCGCCGCGGCGGCCCTGGCCAGGCTCGCGGACGGCCTCGGGTTCGGCGAGATCATGATCGGCGAGGCGACCGGGCACGACGCGTTCGCCCTGGGCACCGCGCTCGGCGAGGGGCCCGCGAAGCTGTGCCTCGGCCCGCTGCCCGCGGCGGTGCGCGACCCGGTGACCACGGCCCGGGGCGCGGCGACCGTGGCCGCGCTGACCGGCCGCACGACCGGCGTGGCCCTGGCCGCATCCACGTCCACGGTGGTCGAGGAGTGGCACGGCCGCTCCCGCTCCGACGCCGTGACGATCGTGGCCGAATCGGCACAGGCGCTGCGCGGACTGCTGGCCGGCGAGCCGGTGGACTACAGCGGCGCCCTGGTGCGCACGAAGGGCTTCGAGAGCGCCCTGCCGCCCTCGCACGCGCAACTGTCCGTGCTGGCCTTCGGCGCCGAGCTGACCGAGGTCGCGGCGGCCCGCGCGGACCGGCTGATACTCCCGATCGGCACCGTGGAGCACGTCTCCCGGCTGCGCGCCCGCGTGCAGGCGGCGGCCGAACGGGTGGGCCGCGAGCGGGCGCCCAAGATAGCCCTGTGGCTGCCGGTGGCCGTCGAGCCGGACGCCGAGCAGCGCCGCACGATGCTCCGCGACCTCGTGCCCTACCTGCGCTCGGCCGGGTTCAGCGGGATGTTCAGCGAGGCGGGCTTCGGCGAACTCGTCCGGCTGGCCAGGTCCGGGGCGCACGTGCGCTCCGTGGTCGCCGGCGCGCCGCCCGAACTGCTGGCCTCGGTCGCCGCCGTCGGCGAGATCGCCGCGGTGCGCGCCGTGCTCGGCGAGTTCCGGGCCGTCGGCGTGGACGACCTGATCCTGGTCCCGGACCGCCCCGAGACCCTCGAGGCCCTCGCGCCCTGACCCGGCCCCGGCTCAGTCCTCCGTCGCCGGGCTCTCCCTCTCCCGCTGCGGCTCCACGTGCCCGTTCGTCGCCCCCAGCGAGCCCTGCCGGGGCAACTTATAAGGCCTCGAATAGGGCTGGTGCGACTTCGGCTCGGTCGGCGAGTAAGGCTGCTGAGGGTACGGATCGTGCGCCCCCGGCTCGATCAGCGCGATCCGGGCCGCCGTGCGCCGCGCGCGAGCCCGCTCCGCCTCCCCGCGCCGCCGCAGCTCCTCCTCCCGGTTGCCGCGGCGCACCGCCAGCACCGTCAGACCCAGCACCAGCAGGCCGGATCCGAGCGCACCGGCCCCCAGGATCAGCCCGGTGGCGGCCGTGTCGCTGAGCGCGCCCGCGTACACGCCGTCGCCCACCCCCTCCCGCGCTCGAAGGCCCTGTCCCCTTGAGGGTTCCCGGCCATACGGTGGACAACCCCCGTCGCCCCGTCGCCCATTCGTTCCCTTCAGCGCGCGACCGTCCCGCGCCCGCCTTAGTTTCAATGCATGGACGTCGAAACCCCGGATCCCACCCCCGTCGTTCCGCTGGTCCTCGTCCTGCACGACGAGGCGGTGCGGCGCGACGACCTCGTCGAACGGCTGCGCGGACACCTCGGCCTGCGCTATCGGGTGCTGGCCGCGGCCGGGGTGCGCGAGGCCGCCGACGCGCTCGCGCACGCCATCGGCGTCGGCCGGCCCATCGCGCTGGTCATCAGCCTCATGCGACTGCCCGACGGCAGCGCCATAGAGCTGTTCGGCCACGTCAAGGCGGCCTCCCCGGCGACCCGGCGGATCCTGCTGTCCCGGCCCGAGGACACCGAGGCCACGCTGCAGGCCATCACCCTCGCGCAGGTGGACCGCTACCTCGCGCTGCCCGCCGAGCCGCTGGCCGAGCGGGTGTTCCCGATGGTCGACGACCTGCTCGCCGAGTGGGCCGCGCAGCACGGCAGTTCGCAGATCGGCGTCACCGTGCTCGGCCACCGCTACTCCTCGTCCGCGTACGTGATCAAGGACTACCTGTCCCGCAGCCTCGTCCCGTTCACCTGGTTCGACCTCTCCGACGACCCGCAGGCGCAGGCCCTGGCCCGCGACCTCAACCTGCCCAACCCGGCCCCGACCACCGTCCTGCTCGACGACGGCCGCGCGCTGTACGACCCCTCCATCGCGCAGCTGGCCGAGGCCCTGGAGCTCACCGAACCCGCCACCCTCGACCGCTACGACCTGGTCGTCGTCGGCGGCGGCCCGGCCGGACTCTCGGCGGCCGTGGCAGCGGCCTGCGACGGCATGACCGTCGTCGTGGTCGAGGACGACTGCCCCGGCGGCCAGGCGGCGGGCACCGTCCAGATGGACAACCACCTCGGCTACCCCGCGGGCCTGACCGGCGCCGACTTCGCGCACCGCGCACTCGCCCAGGCCAAGCGGCTCGGCGTGCAGTGGTGCAGCGCCAAGGTCGCGACGAGCCTGCTCCCGCTGCGCGGCGCGCACCGCGTGATGCTGGACGACGGCACGGTCGTCGTCGGCAGATCAGTGCTCGTAGCCACCGGGATGACCTGGCGGCGCCTGGACGCCCCGGGGGTCGAGGACCTGCTCAACTCAGGCGTCTACTACGGGTATTCGCAGCCGGAGACACGGCAGACCCGCGGTGAAGACGTCGTCGTGGCGGGATCCGGAGACGCCGCGGGCACGGCGGCCCTCGACTTCGCCAGGTACGCCCGCTCCGTCGTCCTCGTCGTGCGCGAACAGTCCCTCGACGAGGCCGCCATCTCCGCCGAGATCGCCGAACAGGTGGTCACCGAGCCGAAGATCCGCGTCGTGTACGACAGCGAGATCGGCGAGGTGCGCGGCTACGGCAGGCTGGAGAAGGTGGTCCTGCTCTTCGGCGCCACGGGCACGACGGAGGTCCTGCCCGCCGCCAACCTCTACGTGCTGACCGGCACCGTCCCCTTCTCCGGCTGGCTGCGCGACGTCGTGGCCCAGGACGAATTCGGCTTCATCCTCACCGACGTCGAGGTGGCCAGGCGCCCCGAGATGCTCCCGATGCCGTGGCCCGAGGAGCGCGCCCCGCTGCTCGCCGAGACCTCCATCCCCGGCGTCTTCGCGGCCGGCGACGTCCGCGCCGGATCCGTGAAGCGCATCAGCTCCGCCATCGGCCAGGGCTCGGTGGCCGTGGCCGGCATCGGCAGATACCTCGCGTCCCTCTCGCCCGCCGACGGCTGACGGGGTGGCGCGGCGGCACCGCCTCACTAATTCGAACCCTGATTCCAGGATTCGGACACGCCTCTCATCTCCGGGGTCTAGCATGGCCGGAGCCGGCCTGGGAGGGGAACGATGCACGAGCGCCAGCGCGACGCTGAACCGGTGACGGCGCCGGTGACCTCCGACGTCACCCCGCCCCCCGCGCCCGCCACCGCGCTCCCCGCATCACGCCCCGCGGCTCCGTCCATCCCGTCCGTCCCCTCGCTCCCCTCCCTCCCCGAAGTCCTGCGCCCCAGCACCTTCGACCCGTGGCCCGACACCTCCGTCCACGTCGAATGGGGCAGGACCGGCGCGACCCTGGCCGCGGCCCGGGGCGACGTGGTCGTCGTGGTGGACGTGCTGTCCTTCTCGACAACGCTGTCCATCGCCGCGGCCCGCGACTTCACCTGCCTGATCTACAGCAACGCCGAGATCGAGTCCTTAGGCGGCCCCGCCACCGCCGCGATCCGCCTCGGAGCCAGACCTCTGAGCCGCAGCCGGAAGGTCGAGCCGGGCCAGGTCTCCCTCTCGCCCGCCAGCCTGCTCGACGCCGAGCCCGGCCAGCGCGTCATCTTCACCTCCCTCAACGGCGCCTCCGTCGTCAGCGCCGCCGAGAAGGCACCCGCCCTGCTCATCGGCAGCCCCCGCAACGCCACCGCCTGCGCCGCCCTGGCCGCCCAGACCATGACCGCCGTCAGAGCGGGCCGCGTCACCGTAGTAGCGTGCGGCGAACACTGGAGCTCCGTGGATCCGGCAGTCCAAGGCACCCGCCCCGCCATAGAGGACTGGCTGGGCGCCGGCGCCATCTGCGCCCGGATGGACCACCTCGGCTACTCCCTCTCCGCCGAAGCCCGCCTGGCCGCCTCGGCCTGGACCCACCCCGCCTCCCTCACCGACCTGGCCGACTGCGTCTCCGCCCGCGAACTCCGCGCCGCCGGCTTCACCACCGACGTGGACCTGGCCCTCCAAGTTGACGCCGACACCAAAGTCCCCACCCGCATGCCCGGCGAACAAACCGGCCGAGTCTTCCTAGGCGCCACCGCCGAGTCCCGCCCGGTGCCGACGTCCCGCTGATCCGCTTGCGGCCCCGCGTTCGCCCCTACCTCCGCCCCCGCCACTGCGCTCGTTCCTCGCTTCGTGGCGGCGGCTACGTCCGGGGCGATTACTTACCCCGCCCACCCGCCCCAAGCCTTCGGCCCGCTACCTTCACTCCCTCGTCGCTGACGCTCCTCACTCGCTACGTCCGCGAGCCTGCGGCGTTGTTGGGCTCAGGTCCCGTCGTCATCCTGCGGCCCCGTGTTCGCCCCTACCTTCGCCCCCGCCACTGCGCTCGTTCCTCGCTCCATGACGGCGGCTACGTCCGGGGCGATTACTTACCCCGCCCACCCGCCCCAAGCCTTCGGCCCGCTACCTTCACTCCCTCGTCGCTGACGCTCCTCACTCGCTACGTCCGCGAGCCTGCGGCGCTGACCCGATCCCTGCGGTGACGCACGAGCGCGCATGCCGCACAACACTTCATCGAGCAGGACGTCAGCGCCTTTCGACGCATGCTGTTCGAGATCATCGGCGGCAGCCGCGGCAAAGGCTCGTGCCTCTGATCCGGTTAGCACTCTTGACTGGAGAGTGCTAACGCTGCTTTCGTTAGCACTCTCGGTCGGAGAGTGCTAATCACGAAGGGCTCGGGGATGGCGACAGTTGCGCTGGGCGCACCGTATCGGCGGCTTTGGTCGGCCACGCTGCTGTCCAACTTGGGGGACGGCGTTCGGGCGGCGGCGTTTCCGTTGTTGGCGGCGAGCCTGACGCATGACCCGATCCTGATCTCGGGCGTGGCCGTGGCTACGCAGCTTCCCGGCGTCGTGCTCGCGTTGCCCGCCGGGTCGCTGGCCGACCGGTTCGACCGTCGGCGGATCGTCATCGTGGCCGACGCCGTCCGACTCGCCTTCCTGCTGGGACTGATCTGCCTGATCGCCTCGGGCTGGGCGACGATGAGCGTCCTGTACGTCGTCGTGTTCGTCTCCGGCGCCACCGACGTGGTCAGCGCGACGGCCGCGAGCACGCTGGTGCCGTCCCTCGTGCCGCTGGAGCATCTGGACCGCGCCAACGGACGGATGGTCACCGCGGAGATCGCCGGCAACGAGTTCATCGGGCCACCCCTCGGCGGCTTCCTGTTCGGCATCGCGGTGGTGCTGCCGTTCGCGGTCAACGGCGGGACGCTGGCGATCGCGGTCGCCCTCGTCGCCTGCATCCCGGCGCTCCTTCAGTCGTCTGAGCTGACGGCCGGAGCCGGGACCACGGCGGCGTCGTCGAAGGACGGGGTTGGAGTCGGGACCGTCGGCGGCCTGCAGTGGTTGCGCCGACACCGCGACTTCTGGCCGGTCCCCGCGACCAGCGCCGCCCTCGCCGTCACCGACAGCGCCTGGTTCACGCTGCTCGTGCTCTACGTGCAGCAGGTGCTGCATCTGAGCTCCGCCTGGTACGGCGTCCTGCTGGCGGTGGGGGCCATCGGCGGTCTCAGCGGTGGATTCTTCGCCGCCGCCCTCACCCGGCGCGTCGGCGTGAAAATCACCACCCTGACCTGCCTGGCCCTGGCCGCAGCCGGTCAGCTGGCCCTGGGCACCACGAGCTCGGTGATCGCCACGTCCGCCGTCCTGGCCTCCAGCAGCATGGCCTTCGCGATCTGGACCGTGCAGGCGCGCACCATCATCCAGAGCTCCGTGCCCACCCACCTGCTCGGCCGCGTGATCAGCATCAATCGTGCCGTCATCACGGCGTTCTCCCTCGCCGGAGCGGCCCTCGGCGGCATCACCGCGAGCCGCCTCGGCCTGCACGCCCCGTTCCTCCTCGGCATCCCGGTCCTGCTCATCGCCGGAATCCTCACCGCCACGAGTAACCGCAGCCCGACCACGCAACGCCAGCACCACAACGCCGCAGGCTCGCGGACGTAGCGACCGAGGAGCGCCAGCGACGAGGGAGCGTAGGTAGCGGGCCGAAGGCTCCCGAAGGAGCGGAGCGACTGTAGGGCTCGCCTTAGTAGGGCGGGTGGGCGGGGTAAGTAATCGGCCCGGACGTAGTCGGCGGCACGAAGCGAGGAACGAGCGCAGTGCCGGCGACGTAGGTAGGGCCGACAACCGAACCGCAGCCCGCGCTCAGCCCTCCTGGCAGGGCGAGGTGACCGAGGTCCGCGGGCCGGCGAAGTCGGGGATGGGGCGGGGGTCGTCGACGGGGGAGTAGCGGCCGTCGACGAGTTCGTAGGTCCACGTGGGGCCGTCGGTGAGCAGGGTTCGCAGGGCGCTGATGAGGCGGTCGACGTCGGCGGAGGTGGAGCCCACGCCGAAGGAGGCGCGGATGGCCCCGTCGGCGGCCAGGCCCAGCTTGGCGACTAGGGGGTGGGCGCAGAAGCGGCCGTCGCGGACGCCGATGCCGTGTTCGGCGGAGAGGTAGGCGGCGACCCAGCCTGCGTGGTGGCCCTGGATGGTGAAGGAGACCACACCAATGGATTCAGAGTCGGGGGCCGAGGCGTTTGTTTCGCTCGGTGCGCCAGTCTCTTCAGCCCAGATGCTCACGATGCTGACCTGCTCCAACTCCGCGAGTCCGGCCAACAGGCGCTGCCGGAGGGCGTTCTCGTGGGCGGTGAGGGCGGCGTTGCCTACGGTGGCTAGTTCTTCGCAGGCTCGGGCCAGGGACGCGGCGCCTAGGACGTTGGGGGTGCCGCCTTCGTGGCGGGCGGGGCCGGTGGCCCAGTCGGTGGAGGCGGTGCCGACCTCGCGGACGGCGCCGCCGCCTGCCAGGTATGCGGGGGCGGCGTCCAGCCAGTCGCGGCGGCCGACGAGGACGCCGGTGCCGTAGGGGGCGTAGAGCTTGTGGCCGGACAGGGCCAGGTAGTCGACGCCCGATTCGGTCAGGGAGACGCGGCGGTGCGGGGCCAGTTGAGCGGCGTCCACGGCGATGCGGGCGCCGTGGCGGTGGGCGATCTCGGCCAGGCGCTTGATCGGGAGCACTTGGCCGGTCACGTTCGAGGCACCGGTCACGGCGAGCAGTGCGGTCGGGGTGGCGGCGAGCGCGGCCTCGACGTCGGCGAGGGTCTCGCGCAGCGTCGGGGCGGCCTCCAGCACGACGTCGCCGCGCCGCTGCCAGGGGAGCAGGTTGGCGTGGTGCTCGATGTCCAGGTAGAGCACCGAACCGCCCTGCGGCACGCAGTGCGCGAGCAGGTTCAGCGCGTCGGTGGTGTTGCGGGTGAAGACGACGAGGTCGTCCTCGCGGGCGCCGAGGAAGCGGCCGATACAGCCGCGCGCGTTCTCCAGCAGCGCGGTGGAGACCTGCGAGGCGTAGCCGGCTCCGCGGTGCACGGAGGCGTAGTACGGCAGGGCGGTCGCCACGTGCTCGGCGACGGCCCGCAGCGCCGGGGCGGAGGCCGCGTAGTCGAGGTTCGCGTAGGGCACCGAGGCCCCGGTGACCAGCGGCACGGGCAGTCCGGCGCCCACCACCGGAAGAAGAGCGTCAGTGCATTCGGCCGTTGCGAAGACAGTCATGCTCTCGGTCATAGCAGTTCACCCCAGGAGGGTTCAGGGAAACGCGATGACCGTTATGGCTCGGTGACAGCGTGACGAATGCCGTACCGGCGCGTATGGGGCACCGTGAATCCGCGCTTGCCGTACGCCTTCCGCACGGCCCGGTCCTCACCCGGGGCACCCCATCGCGGACGAAGGGTTGCCGACCAGCGAGCCGGGGCTTGTCGCTGGCACTCTTGACCTTGATCCGGAAAGTTAGCATGCTGTGGCTGGTCGCGCACCCGCAGTCCGAACCCTAAGACGACTTCACCGGTTACCACCGGGGTGCGCGCCGTCACGGACGAGAACGGGGAACCGGTGGAGAGCATCAGGCCTTTCCTGGGTGCGGAGGCCGACGAGGCGGAGCTGCGGCAGTGGTACGCGCTCTACGTCGGCGAGCGCGAGCGCGACTTCCCCGGCTTTCCGCTGCAGCCGTACCCGCACTTCGCCGCGGTCTGGCGCAGCCCGCGCTACCTGGACCTCGGTCCGCGGCACGCGTGGGGCGCCTACGCGGGGGACGAGCTGCTCGGCTTCGGCACGGTCGTCTATCCGGACCGGCAGATGCTCGACTGGGGGATCGTCCGCGTGCTGGTCGGGTCCGCGCACCGCCGCCGCGGCGTGGGCACCGCACTGCTGCGCGAGATAGTCGCCGACGCCCGATCCCGCGGCCGGGTCACGCTCGGCAACGACCAGGTCCGGATCGGCTCGGTCGGCGATCGGTGGGCGCGGTCCGTCGGTTTCGCGAACGTGCTGAACAACCGCTGGCAGATGCTGCACGTGGCGCACGTGGACCGGGCGCTGTGGGACGTTCCGGTCCCGGCGGGCTACCGGCTCGTGCAGTGGGTCGACGCCGCGCCCAAGGAGCTGGTGGCCGAGTTCGCCAGCGCCCGCAACGCGATGGTCGATGCCCCGACCGGTGATTCGTCCTACGCACCCGCGGAATGGACGGTCGAACGCGTCCGGCAGAACGAGGCGGACGTGCGCGAGACGGGGGACGAGGCCCGGTACGTCGTCGCGGTGCACGAGGAGACGGGTGCGGTCGCCGGGCTGACCGAGATGGTGCTGCGGCCCGGCCGGACGGATCTGTGCTGGCAGCAGGACACGGCCGTGGTCGAGCGGTTCCGCGGGAACGGTCTGGGGCGCGTCCTGAAGGCGGCGATGATGCGCTGGCTGCTCGCCGAGTTCCCCGGCCTCGAGTGCGTGGTGACCAACAACGCGGCCGACAACGCGCGGATGATCCGCGTCAACGAGCAGATCGGCTACGTGCACTACGCGGACATCGGCATGTTCGAGGCCTCGGTCGACCAGGTGAGTGCGGCCACGGGGACGTCCGCCGCCGTCCCGGGGCCGCGCCGCGCATCTGAATCAGCGGACGAACCCGTCGGCTGAGTTCGGTTGAGCTCGTCTCGCGGTTATCCGGCCGCGTAGCGCTGGAGTCCGGACTGCACGTCGGCGAAGTCCATCACCGGCGTCAGGTCGAGCCGGGCGCCGAGCTGCTGGAAGAGCGGTTCGGCGATGCGCGGGATGTCCGCGGCGTCCGCGAGGTCGAAGACGAAGAATCCGGTCCGCCTGCCGTCCTTCGCCCCGAAGTACGCCGCCTCGGGCTTCATCGTGTCCATCGCGGTCTGCATGACCTCGGCCAGCGCGTTGGAGCCGATCGCCGCGTTGGCCCGGTCCGTGTCCATCTCGACCGTCATCAGAACCCGCATAGTGTCACCACCTCGATTGGTCGGGGAGAACCTCCTACCCGATCAATCCTCACCCGTGTGGCGCAATGAAGGAACCCGCATGGCGCAGCGGATGCGCCATGCGGGTGAGGATCATTAGCGCAGCTCAGGAGCTGCGCGGGCCGCTCGGGCCGCCCGCCGGTCCTACGCCTCCCGGACCGCCTTCGCCAGCTCGGTGCCGAACACCGACCGGTCGCCCTCGACCGCGACCACCAGGTCCGCCGGCCGCAGCACCGCGCGCGCCGCCGCGTTGACCTCGTCGAGCGTGACCTCCAGCAGCCGCGCGTGCTCGGTGGTCACGTAGTCGCCGGGCAGGTCGTGCCGCACCATCTCGATCAGCCGCTCGCCGACCGCGCCGGGGCTCTGCAGGCCGATCGGGGTGGCCCCGGCCAGGTAGGCGCGGGTCAGCTCCAGCTCGGCCGCCGTGGCGCCGCCGTCGAAGAACTCGTGGATCAGGCGCAGCGTGTCGGCCACGGCCGGGGCGGTGGAGTCCGTCTGCACCTCCGTCGTCATCGAGTAGAGGCCCTGCGGACGGCCCAGGTCGAAGGACGAGTGCGCGCCGTACGTGTAGCCCTTCACCTCGCGAAGCTCCTGGTTCAGCCGGGAGCTGAACGAGCCGCCGAGGATCGTGCTGGCCACCCGCAGCGCCACGATGTCGACGCCCGCCGCCATCAGCTCCGTCCGGGTCGCGACCGGGTGCCCGATGCGCAGCGTGGACTGCACCGCGCCGGGCCGGTCGGCCACCGTCAGCCGCTCCTGCTCGGCCAGCGGGGCGTCGGCGTCCGGGGTGGCCGGGTTCCCGGTGGCCGCCTCGCCGAACACCGCGGCGGCCAGCGCCTCGAGGTCCAGCACGTCCAGGTCGCCGGCCACCAGCAGCGTGCCGGGGCCGCGCATCCACTGCGCGTGGAAGGCCCGCACCGCGTCGCCGTCCAGCGCGGCGGTGCTCTCCGGCGTGCCCCCGGCCAGCCGGCCGTACCGGGTCTGGTCGCCGTACAGCGCGCCGCGCAGCGCCTGCTGGGCGCGCACGCCGGGCCGGGCGAACTGCTCGCGCTTGGCCGAGGCCAGGTCGCTCAAGAAGCGCCGGGTGTCCACGTCGCGGAAGGCGGGCCGGCGCACGGCCTCGGCCAGCAGGCCCACGCCCGCCTCGGCCCGGGAGACCGGCACGTCGATGGTCACCTTCGTGCTCTGCCAGCCGCTGTCCACGCCCCAGTGGCCGCCGAGCGACTCGACCGCGGCGCCGAACTCGTCGGCCGTGTAGTTCGCGGTGCCCTCGTCGAGCAGGCTCACGGCCGCCCGGGACAGGCCGTCCAGCGCGAGCGTGCCCGCGGCGGGCAGCGGCTCGGCCAGCGCGCCGCCGCCGAGCATCACGCCGAGCCAGGCGAGCGGCTGGCCGGGCAGGTGCGCCGCCACCACCGCGCCGCCGGACAGTGCGAGCCGGCGCACCTCGGGGAAGACGTACGGACGCTGCGCCGCCGGGGTCGGACGGGAGGCCAGTCGGGGTGACGTCACGTCAGTTCCCCTCGCTTTCGACGGATACGGGCCGGTACTCGAGGGTCACGCGGTTGCCGGGGGTGAAGATCCGCTCGGCGGCGGCCCGCACGTCCTCGGCCGAGACGGCGAGCAGCTCGGGCAGCCGGTCGCGCACCCGCTCCGCGTCGCCGAACAGCACCGCGTGCCGGCTCAGCTGGTCGGCGCGGGAGCCGACCGAGGACAGCTCGCGCGCCCAGTCCGCCTCCAGCATCGAACGGGCCCGGTCCAGCTCGGCCTCGGTCGGCGCGTCCACCGCCGCCTGCTCGCAGACCTCGAAGTACGCGGCGTGCAGCTCGGCCGGGTCCACGCCGGGGCGCGGGGTGACCATGCCGGACAGCAGCGACTCGTGCCAGGCGAGCTGCCAGGAGGCCAGGTACGAGCCCTCGGCCTGGGCCAGCTCGCGCCGGGTGACCAGTTCGGCGAACAGCCGGGCGCCGCGGCCGCGGCCGAGCACCACGGCGAGCATCTCCTCGGCCGCCGCCGCCGGCTCGCCGAAGCGGGTGGCGCGGAAGCCGAAGAAGAAGCGCGGCAGCGGCACGTCCTCCTCGACCACCTGGTAGACCGGGCCGTCGATCACGGCCGGGAGCGCGGAGACCTTCGGCGGTTCGGGCCGCGGCCGCGCGCCGAGGCCGCCGAAGTACTCCTCGGCCAGCGTGCGCACGTGCGCCTCGTCCGCGTCCCCGACCACGGTCAGCACCGCGTTGTCCGGGGAGTAGTAGGACTCGTAGAAGGCGGTGAAGTCGGACTGCTCCGCGCCGTCGAGCTCGGCCATCGAGCCGATCGTCGAGTGGTGGTACGGGTGGCCCTCGGGGTACGCGAGCGCCAGCAGGATCTCCGCCCAGCGGCCGTAGGGCACGTTGTCGTAGCGCTGCCTGCGCTCGTTCTTGACCACCTCGCGCTGGTTGTCCAGGTTCTCCTGGGTGAGCGCGAGGCTGCCCATCCGGTCCGCCTCCAGCCACAGCGCCGTCGGCAGCGCCGCGCTCGGCACGGTCTGGTAGTAGTTCGTCCGGTCCGCGCTCGTGGTCGCGTTGATCGCGCTGCCGCCGACCTCCTGCAGCACACTGAAATGCTCGGTCTTGCCGACCTGCGCGGAGCCCTGGAACATCAGGTGCTCGAAGAGGTGCGCGAAGCCGTGCTTGCCCGCGGGCTCGTGCCGGGAGCCGACGTTGTACCAGAGGTTCACCCCGGCGATCGGCGAGGTGCGGTCCTCGCAGACCACCACGCGCAGGCCGTTGTCCAACGAGAACTGCCGCACCGGCCAGCGGAAGCCGCCGTCCGCGGCGGGGCTGTCGGAACTTCGGTCGGTCGGCTGTCGCACCACGCGCCCTCCAGGCAGGGTCTCAGATCCACAACGCTCCTTGACGCCCAACATACATCCCGTGCGCGAGCATCCGTGTGCTGGCACAAGCTCAGGGACTAGTCGGGAATTTCCCAGCTTGCCCGAAGGTTCAGCATGCATGCTGCGGTGCGGCGCCGGGGATCTCCTACCCAAGCGGTACGGCACGAGAACAGGGGAGCGTGTGTGATGCGGATCGAGTTCGGTGCTTCGAGAATCCTGCCCCGGTGGCTCGTGCTGTTCTTCCTGGGCGGCGCGGTGGTGCTGATCCCGTGGATCGTGCTGATGTTCACGGTGCCCGGGGTGGTGAACGTGCAGCCGCGCTGGACGCTGGTGTGGGGCGGCTTCGACTGCTTCCTGGTGCTCGGCTTCGCGGTCACCGCCTTCAATCTGATGACCCGCTCGCCGCGCGGCGCGGTCACGGCGGCGATGACCGGCACGATGCTGCTGATCGACGCGTGGTTCGACGTGCTCACCACGCACCGCGGCGGCCAGGTGGTCTCCGTGCTGATGGCGGTGTTCGCCGAGATCCCCTGCGCGGTGATCTGCTTCTACGTCTCCTGGCGGATCATGAGCCTGTTCGAGCAGGCGAAGACGTATCTGCACGAGGCCGGATTCCACGTGCGCAACGGGCGCCTCGTGCCGCCGGAGGACTTCCCGCGGTACGAGGCGCCGACGCAGCCGGAGTCAGAACGCGGTCTTGGCGCTCCAGTAGGCCAGCAGGGGCTCCTCGCCGAGCAGCTCTAGGCCGGGCGCCGCGTCCGGCGTCCGGTGGTTGATCCACAGGGCCAGATCCCGGGCCGTGCCGCGCACCGCCGCCGCGCCCTTCACGTGCGCGTGCGACCAGCGGAAGCCGTGCGGCTCCAGCGTGATCAGCCACTCGCCGGGCAGGTCGCTCTCGTCCAGGTCGGTGGCGTGCAGGTGGATCGTCTCGCCGTCGCCGTGCAGGTCGCGCACCTCGGGCCGGAAGCGCTTGGTGTAGGGCACGTTGCCGAGGAACTCGTCGATGTTGTCCACGGCCACCGCCGCGTCCAGCGCGCCCGCCTCGCCGAGCACCGCGAGCTCCACGTCCACCCGGTGCACCGTCGTCTCGTGCAGCATCCGGCGCAGCCAGAAGCGCACGTGCTGGTCGCCGCCCCAGGTGTAGCAGGGCGCGTCCAGGTCGGCCTTGCCCAGCGCCTCGACCAGCGCCTTGCCGCCCGCGGCGAACCACTCGGGCGCCGCGGACCAGGAGTCCTTCGGGAAGCCGACCTCCTCGGTGCCGAGCTCGATCCGCTGCAGCGGCAGCCGGGTGACGATCGCGGCCACCCAGCGGTGCACCTCGCCGAGGTGCTCCACCAGGTCGGCCAGCGTCCAGCGCGGGCAGGACGGGACCCGGCGGTCCGGGTCCGCCTCCGCGATCAGCGTCGCGACCCGCGCGACGTCCGCCGCGATCAGGTCGAGTACTCGGGGGGCCTCGAGGGCATGGCAGGCGGGCGACGGAGCGAGGGTGGGCACCGGTCGGACTCCTTCACGGATGACGGCGCCGTCCGCGGGTACGCGGAAACGGCGAGTTGGCTACGGTCGGATGGCGGAGCGTTCTCGCACAACGCCCCACTCGAGGGAGTGAATTACGCGGTATCGCTGGATTCTGCCCCGATCGGGGCCGGGCCATGCGTTCCGCTGCTGAGTTGATTCAGCATGCACGGTCCGCGCCCGGGACGCCACGTGAGATAGGTCATGCGCCCTGCGTCCGGCCGACCGCGCCGCTCGCTAGAGTTGAAATCCTTAAGGAATCAGTGGAATCCCGGCAAGGGAGTCTGACGTGAGTTGGGGACTGGCCGGCGCTCTGGTCGCCTGCCTCTGCTATGGGGTGGCGACCGTCTTCCAGGCGATGGGCGCGCGCCGCGTCGAGGGGTCCGAGGGGGTGGACCCGCGCCTGCTCATGCGCGTGCTCGGTTCGCTGCCGTTCCTGCTCGGCACGGCGATGGACGCGTTCGGCCTGGTCTTCAACCTCTTCGCGCTGCGCGGGCTGCCGCTGTTCGAGGTGCAGGGGATCGTCAACACCAACCTCGCGGTCACCGCCGTGTTCGCCGGGCTGCTGCTGAAGATCCGGCTGACCGCGCGGGACAAGGCGGCGATCGGCGCGGTGGTCGGCGGGCTCGTGCTGCTCGGCCTCGCCGCGGGTCCGGAGGGCACCGGCACCTTCTCCGGTGCCGGCCGCTGGGCGCTGCTCGGCGTCTCGCTGCTGCTCGCGGTCGCGGCGCTGGTGCTCGGCAACGTCTTCAAGAGCGCGCACCCGGCGCTGCTCGGCACGGTCGCCGGCTTCCTGTTCGGGGTCTTCGGGATCGCGGTGCGCATCCTGCCGTCGATAGCGCCGGACCGGCTGGTGACCGACCCCGCCGCGTACGCCGCGGTGATCGCCTCGGTCACCGGCTTCCTGTTCTTCACCACCGCCCTGCAGCGCGGCTCGGTGAACGCGACCGCCGCCGCGCTGGTGGTGGGGGAGACCGCCGTGCCCGCGCTGATCGGGCTGACGCTGCTCGGCGACAGCGCCCGCCCGGGCTACGGCGTGGTCGGGGTGTTCGGCTTCCTGCTCGCGGTCGGCGGCGCGCTCGCGCTGGCCCGCTTCGCCGAGATCCCGGCGGACGACGGGCCGGGTCAGACCTCTGACGACGTCGGGGCGGACTCGGCCCGCTCCTCCTCGTCCATCTCCTGAAGCGTCTCCACGTCCCGGGCGTGCTGCCGGCGCCGCTTGAGCAGCACCACGGCGACGATCGCGGCGATGATGGCGCCGAACAGCGAGTAGCTGACCACCGAGGTGTAGTGCTCCACGCGCTGCCAGGCCGAGCCGGCCAGGTAGCCGAGCAGGATGTAGCCGGTGGCCCAGGTGACGCCGCCGATCGCGTTCCACAGCAGGAACGTGCCGTACTTCATCCGGCTGGTCCCGCACAGGCCCGGCACCAGCGCGCGCAGCACCGAGACCCAGCGTCCGGCGAAGACCGCGCGGCCGCCGAGCCGGTGGATCGACTGCTTGCCCTGCTCCACGTGCTCCGGCTTGATCAGCCGCCGCGGCAGCTTGGCGAGCAGCGTGTCCCCCCAGCGTTCGCCGACCCAGAAGCCGATCGAGTCGCCGATGATCGCGCCCAGGATCGCCGCCGCGAGCACGCCCGGGAACGAGACCTTGTGCTCGTACGCGAGGAATCCGCCGACCACCACCGCGGTCTCGCCCGGGATCACGAAGCCCAGGAACACCGAGGACTCGAGCGCCGGCAGCACGAAGACCAGCGCCAGCGCGGACCAGCCGCTGAAGATCAGCAGGTGGTTGATGATCGTGTTGAGCATCTCATTCCCCCGTGTCGTCCCCGAGATAGGCGAGCAGCGCCTCGTGCAGATGTCCGTTCGAGGTCATCCCGGACCCGGCCGCGGGCGAGGGGTCCCCGTCCACGGCGCTGAACCGGCCGCCCGCCTCGGTCACGATGACGGCGGGCGCCGCCACGTCCCACAGTGACAGCTCCGGCTCGGCCGCGATGTCCACCGCCCCCTCGGCCACCAGCATGTGCGACCAGAAGTCGCCGTAGGCGCGGGTGCGCCAGCAGGACCGCGACAAGCTCAGGAAGCCCTCGAGCTTGCCGTACTCCTCCCAGGAGATCACCGAGGAGTACGCGAAGGAGGCGTCCTTCAGCTCCTTGACCTGCGAGACCTGCAGGCGGCTGGCCTGGGAGAGCGAGCGTCCGGTGTACGCGCCGCCGCCGCTGGACGCCCACCAGCGGCGGCCGAGCGCGGGGGCCGAGACCACGCCGACGACGGGCTTGCCGTCCTCCATCAGCGCGATCAGGGTGGCCCAGACCGGCACCCCGCGCACGTAGTTCTTGGTGCCGTCGATCGGGTCGACGATCCAGGTGCGCCGCCCGTCCGCGCGGCCCGCGACGGTGCCGAACTCCTCGCCCAGCATCGAGTCGCGCGGACGGGACCGCCCGAGCGCGGTGCGCAGCAGCTCCTCCACGGCCCGGTCGGCGTCGCTCACCGGGGTGAGGTCCGGCTTGGTCTCGACCTTGAGGTCGAGCGCCTTGAACCGCTGCGTCGTGAGCGAATCTGCCTGATCCGCCAGCACGTGCGCGAGCCTGAGGTCGTCGTCGTATCCCGTCACGACTCCAAGTTACCGTGAAGGAGCGTCTGGGGATTGCTGGCCGGGCTCGCGGGCCGATGGCTCTCGCCTGGCGGCGTTCTCGTCGGTCGCCACCCAAACCCAGGGTGCCTCCCTCCTCGGCCTTGCCAGACTCGGCCCTCGACCCGCTCCCTGATCCGGCCATCAATCCCCAGACGCTCCTACGCCCCGGTACCGGCTTGCACCGCCTCGACGTGAAGGGTGACGACGTTGCCCTTGCAGCCGGTCGAGTTGTAGGCGACGTACAGCAGGTTGCTGGTGTTCGGCGGATAGACCTGCAGATACGTGGTCGGAGTCGGCTGGCACGTGGTGGACGGCCAGTTGCCCGCGTCGCCGATCTGCAGCACGGCGTAGGCGTGGCCGCCGGGCTGAAGCGTGATCAGCTTCGGGCTCACCTGCGGGTTGCGCCCGGCGGGCTGGCCGACCTGCTGGACCGGGGTGCCCGCGCCGAAGGAGACGCCCGGGTAGCCGTACATCGTGCACGGCTTGTTGTTCAGGTTCTTGAACACGATGTCGACGTAGATCGATCCGGCCGTGCCCTGCTCGCCGCTGACGGTGCCGTTGAGGTAGCGCGCGGTGCAGGTGGCGTAGCCGGACGAGTTGCCGCTGCTGGAACCGGTGTTCGTGCTGCTGCTCACGCTGGATCCGTTGCCGTTGCCGGTCGACGCGGCGGTGGTCCCGCCGGCGGCCGACGTGCCGGTGCCGCTGCCGCTGCCCGACGTGCCAGTGCCGCTGCTCGCGACCGTGACCGAGGCCGTGCCGCCGGCTCCGGTGCTCGGCGTCGAGCTGCCCACACAGCCCGCGCACAGGACCATGGCGCCGGCCGCTATCCCGGCGGCCGAGAGAACGTGCAGTCCGTGCTTCATGAACCACTCCCTTCCCCAAGGCGGCTTCCGCTCCCACTGTGCGTACCCACGCGCCCACCGAGAGAGACTCCCGGTGCCGCCACTCGGTTGGGTCACACCTCGGCCACGGATCTGTTGACGTTCCGGCTCGGCTCGGCGACACTTGAACCGAACGTTCGGTCGGTTAGGAGGCCTGGGCATGACGACGCTCGCCGAGACGGGCACGGTTACCGGAGTCGGTACCGGCTCGCGCTTCGAGGCGCTGATCGCCGCGGACGAGCGGGTCGAACCGCGCGACGCGATGCCCGAGGCGTACCGGGCCACGCTGATCCGGCAGATCGCCCAGCACGCGCACTCCGAGATCATCGGCATGCAGCCGGAGGGCAACTGGCTCACCCGCGCCCCCTCGCTGCGCCGCAAGTCGATCCTGCTGGCCAAGGTGCAGGACGAGGCCGGGCACGGGCTCTACCTGTACGCGGCGGCCGAGACCCTGGGCGTGAGCCGCGCCGAGCTGCTCGACGCGCTGCACACCGGCCGTCAGCGCTACTCCTCGATCTTCAACTACCCGACGCTGACCTGGGCGGACGTCGGCGCGATCGGCTGGCTGGTGGACGGCGCCGCGATCGTGAACCAGATCCCGCTGACCCGCTGCTCCTACGGCCCGTACGCCCGCGCGATGGTCCGGATCTGCCAGGAGGAGTCCTTCCACCAGCGGCAGGGCTACGAGTCGCTGCTCGCCCTGTCCCGCGGCACCGCCGAGCAGCACGCGATGGCGCAGGACGCGGTGGACCGCTGGTGGTGGCCCTCGCTGATGATGTTCGGCCCGCCCGACTCCACCTCCACGCACTCCTCGAAGTCGAGCGCCTGGAAGATCAAGCGGCACTCCAACGACGAGCTGCGGCAGCGCTTCGTCGACCTCTGCGTCCCGCAGGCCGAGATCCTCGGGCTCACGCTGCCCGACCCGGAACTGCGGCTCGACGAGGCCACCGGGCACCACGCGTACGGTGAGATCGACTGGTCCGAGTTCAAGGCCGTGCTGGACGGCGACGGCCCGTGCAACCGGCAGCGGATCGAGCGGCGCACCGCGGCGCACCGCGAGGGCCAGTGGGTCCGCGACGCGGCCGCCGCCTACCAGGCCAAGCGGCAGGGAGCGCACCGATGACGGCGAGCGAGCAGCAGGGCCTGGACCTCTGGGAGGTCTTCGTGCGGGCGCGGCGCGGACTGTCCCACCAGCACGTCGGCTCCCTGCACGCCCCGGACGCCGAGGTGGCGCTGCGCCGGGCCCGCGACCTGTACACCCGGCGCGGCGAGGGCGTGTCCATCTGGGTGGTTCCGGCCGGCGCGGTTTCCGCGAGCGATCCCGGGGAAAAAGAGCCCTATTTCACTCCCGCCCGGGACAAGGACTACCGGTATCCGACTTACTATGAGTTGCCTAGGGAGGTGCGAGGCCTGTGAGTAGTGTGCGCGCCCTTACGGCGCTGGCCCGGACGCTCAAACCGCTGGACGCCTATGTGCTCGGCCTGGGCGACGACGCGCTGGTCTCCTCGCACCGGCTCAGCGAGTGGCTCACCCGCGCCCCCGACCTGGAGGAGGAGGTCGCGCTCGCGAACGTGGCGCTGGACCAGCTCGGCCAGGCCAGGTTCCTGCTCGGCTACGCGGGCCGCTCCAGCGGTCTGACAGAGGACGAACTCGCATACCAGCGCACCGACCGCGAGTATCGCAACTGTCTGCTGGTCGAGCTGCCGAACGGCGACTTCGCGCACACGATACTGCGGCTGCTGTTCTTCAGCGCCTACCAGCGGCAGCTCTACACGACGCTGAGCGAGTCCACCGACGGCGAGCTCGCCGGGTTCGCGAAGAAGGCGTGCGTCGAGGTCGACTACCACTACGAATACGCCGCCAGCTGGACGCTGCGGCTGGGCGACGGCACCGAGGAGAGCCACGACCGCGCGGTCGCCGCGCTGGCCGAGCTCTGGCCGTACACTGCGGAGCTGTTCGCGGGCGACGACCTGGTGACCGCGCTCGCGGCCGAGGGCCTGGTGCCCGATCCCGAGCGGATTCAGGGCTCGTGGATGGAGCAGGTCACCTCGATCCTCGCCGAGGCCACGCTCGGCACGGCGCCCAGCGGCACGTGGCGGCCCGGCGGCGGGCGCAACGGCGTGCACACCGAGGCGCTCAGCTACCTGCTCGCCGAGATGCAGTCGGTGCACCGCGCGCACCCCGGGGCGAGCTGGTGACGACCGTGAGCGCCACCCGCACCGAGAAGTCCGCCCGGCAGATCGTCGCCGACCTGCCCGATCCCGAGATGCCGTGGGTCACGCTCGGCGACCTCGGCATCGTGCGCAGCGTCGTGTGCGGCGAGGGCAAGTCCGTGCGCGTCGAGCTGACCCCCACGTACCTCGGCTGCCCGGCGATCGACGCCATGCGCGCCGACGCCGAGCAGGCACTGCGCGCGGAGGGCTACCGCGTCGAATCCGTCGGCCTCAGCATGGATCCGCCGTGGACTCCCGCGTCGATCACCGCGGAGGGCCGCCGCAAACTCGACGAGGCCGGCATCGCCCCGCCCCCGCACGTCGTGCACGCGCCGTCGTCGGAGGTGTCCCTCACCCTCGGCGTGCGCTGCCCGCGCTGCGGCAGCATCGAGACCGCGCTGCTCAGCCGCTTCGGCGCGAGCCCCTGCCAGGAGCTGCGGCGCTGTTCCTCGTGTGCCGAGCCTTTTCCGGCGGTTCGGGCGTGAGCGAGCTTGCGAGTGAACCAATGAGCACAGTGGCGAACGGCTCACCGAGCGCCAGCGAGGTGGCCACGTGAGTCTTGAGTTCCACCCGCTCCGCGTCGCAGTGCTCGATCCGCTCACGCCCGACTCGGTGCGCATCGTCCTGGAAGTCCCGGAGGAGCTGGCCGAGGCGTACCGCTACATCGCGGGCCAGCACGTGACCATCCGCTTCGAGTCGCAGGGTCCTGACGGCGAAACCAGCCAGCTGCGACGCTCGTACTCGCTGTGCGCGCCGCCGAGCGAGCAGGCGCCGCGCACGCTGCAGATCGCGGTCAAGCGCTCGGTGCCCGGCGGCTTCGGCGACTACGCGGTGCGCAAGCTGGCCGTCGGCGACGTCCTCGACACGCTGACCCCGACCGGCCGCTTCCACGCGTACCCCGAGCCGGGCACGCACCACGTCGCGATCGTGGCGGGCAGCGGGATCACGCCGGTGTACGCGATCCTCGCCGACCGGCTCGCGCACGACCCGGCCAGCCGCGTCAGCATCGTCTTCGGCAACCGGACCACCGGGGACGTGATGTTCCTGGAGGACCTCGCCGACCTGAAGGACCGCTACGGCGCGCGGCTGAACCTGCTGCACGTGCTGTCCCGGGAGGAGCGCGGGATTCCGCTGCTCGGCGGCCGGATCGACGGCGAACGGCTGCCCGGCCTGCTCGCCGCGGTCGACGCGACCCCGGACGACGCGTACTACCTGTGCGGCCCGACCGCGATGGTCGAGACGGCCCGCGAGGTGCTGGACGGCCTCGGCGCCGCGCGCGTCCGCTTCGAACTCTTCGACAGCGGCCCGCGTCGCGCCCCGTCGCCCGAATCGCGGCCCGCGGACGCCCCGGCGGCCACGCTCAACGTGACCCTCGGCGGCCGCACGAGTGTCGCCTCGATGCGCCCCGACGACGTCAGCGTGCTCGACGCCGTGCTGCGATACCGCCCGGACGCGCCGTATTCGTGCACCGCCGGAGCCTGCGGCACGTGCCGCGCCAAGGTGACCGGCGGCAGCGTGCAGATGACGCACGACTACGCGCTCGAGGACGCGGAGAAGGCGGCCGGCTTCATCCTGACCTGCCAGTCGCTGCCGACGGCGGACACGGTCGACCTCGACTTCGACGCCTGACCGTCTCCCGGTTCCGGCTCAGGCGGAGCGCGCCAAGGCCAGCCGGCGCACGTCGAGGATCACGCCGGACTGCTGGTCGAAGGAGTCGAAGCGGATGCGGCGCTCGTCCACGCCGAGGTCGAGCAGCCGCGCGACGGTTCCCGCGACCATGGGCCCCGAGCCCGCGACGAAGACGTCGTGCCGGGTCCAGTTGTCGTGCTCGACGGCCTGACGCTGCAACACGTCCGCGATCGTGCCGCGTTCGCCGCGGAAGCGGTAGTCCTCCGAGACGCAGGGCACGACGCGCAGCCACGGGTCGCGGCGGACCAGCGTCGAGAGCCGTTCCATGGCATACAAATCCTCCGCACGGCGTACCCCGAAGTAGAGATGAACCCGGCGGTGGTCATTCCAACGGCTCAATTCCTCCGCGAGCGCCAGCATCGGGGCGAGGCCGGTGCCGCCGCCGATCAGCAGGATGTCGCGCTGCGAACGCGGATCGCAGACCATTGAGCCGACCGGGGGACCGAGACGTACGGTGTCCCCCACATAGGTGTGGTGCACGAGCGCCGAGGACACCCAACCCGCGTCTATCGCCTTGACGTGCAACGAGATCAGGCCGTCGTGCCCGGGCGCGTTGGCTATGGAGTAGGGGCGCCAGACGCGCGGCCAGCGCAGCGTCTCCACGGACGCGTACTGGCCGGACTTATACGGGTACGGCGAATCCGGCTCCAGCGTGACCACGGCCGTCGAGCCGTTCGGACGCACGTGGCCGACCACGCGCGCGGCCCACCACGGCGGCGCGGTGCGGGCCGCCTCGTTCGCCGCCTCCACCATCAGCCCGGCGACCCGCTGGAAGGCGGCGTACCAGCAGCCGTCCATCTCGGCCGTCCAGCGCGGCCCGGCGAACCGCCGCAGAGTGCTGAGAAGACACTGGCCGACCACGGCGTAGTGGTCGGGGCGCACCCCGAAGCGCCGGTGGTCCCGGCCGAGCTGGCGCACGTACTCGTCCAGCGCCTCCGTGTCGTGCGCCCGGTGCACCAGCGTGACCAGCGCGGTGATCAGCCGGTCCCGGTGCGCGTCCATCATCGGCGGGAACAGGTCGCGCAGCCCCGGATCCTCCAGGAACAGCAGCGCGTAGAAGTGGCTCGCCAGCTTGTCCGCCTCGCCCTCGACGAGCGCGAACGACTGCTGGATCAAGCGTGGGTCGAACGGCGTCGGCATCCGTGGGTCCCCTCGTCAGGGTGTCCTGGTCGGGCGAAACGATCCTCACGCTAGGTCATATGACGGCTACGCGTGGTCCATTCGGGCCAATTCGCTGGCCCACGCCAGGCCCGTGCGCGGCCGGACGGGGTGCCGTACGTGCGGCGGGAGTGACCGAGCGTGAGCGACGTCACTCGACGCGGCCGGGCCCGCGGTGGAAGGATCGCCGCATGACTACCGCTCTCATCACCGGCGGCACGGCGGGCATCGGCCGCGCGTTCGCGGACAAGTTCGCGGCGCTCGGCTACGACCTCGTCCTCGTCGCGCGCGATCAGGGACGGCTCGACGCGGCGGCCGCGGAACTGCGCGACGCGCAGGAGGCGGAGCACGGCCCGGTGCGGGTCGAGACGCTCAGCGCCGACCTGGCCACGGTCGAGGGCCGCGCGCTGGTCGAGCAGCGGCTGGCCGAGCAGGACCGGCCGGTGGACATCCTCGTCAACAACGCGGGCTTCGACCTCGGCCACTCCTTCCGCAGCAGCACGCTGGAGGACCAGGAGCGGCTCATCGACGTGCACATCCGCGCCACGCTGCGGCTCACCCACGCCGCGCTGCCCGGGATGGTGCTGCGCGGCAAGGGCTCCGTGATCAACGTCGCCTCGGTCTCGGCCTTCGTGCCGCGCGGCACGTACAGCGCGGCGAAGGCCTGGATGGTGACCTTCAGCGAGTCGGTCGCGGCGGAGCTCAGCGGCACCGGCGTGCGCTGCATGGCCCTGTGCCCCGGCTTCACGCACACCGAGTTCCACGACCGCGCGGGCATCGACCCGGGCCAGATCCCGAGCTGGATGTGGCTCGACGCCACGCACGTCGTCGACGCCGCCATCGACGACCTCCGCAAGGGCCTGACGGTCAGCGTGCCTAGCGTGAAGTACAAGGCTCTCGTCGGCGCCACGAAGCTGGTGCCGCGCCGCGTCAGCACCCGCATCGGCCGCGGCGTCTCCAAGCGCTGGTGACGACGTGTCGGCGGTCGGGGCCCTCCTTGGCACCCGGCCGCCGACTCCGTGTCCCGCCGCGGCTGGCTACTTGAAGTAGTGGCCCGCCTCGAGGTCCTCGATCAGGCCGGCCTGCTCCGGCTGCCAGCCGAGCCACTCCCGGGTCAGCGCGCTGGACGTCGGGTTGTCGATGGCCGCGAAGTGCGCGAACCAGTCGAAGTACTCCTGAACCTCGTCGCCGCTCAGGGACCTGACCGGCAGGCCGAGCCCGGCGCCGATGGCCTCGGCGATCCGGCGGAACGGGACGCCCTGCTCGTCGGCCGCGTGCAGCCGCCGACCGGCCGGGGCGGACTCCAGCGCGAGCCGGAACAGCCGGGCGGCGTCGAAGCGGTGCACGCCGGGCCACACGTTCGCGCCCTCGCCGATGTACGCCGCCGCGCCCTTCTCCCGCGCGAACTGGATCAGCAGCGGGACGAAGCCGTGGTCGCCCTCGCCGTGCACGCTCGGGGCCAGCCGGATGGCCGTGGCCCGCACGCCGCGCTCGGCGAAAACCAGCGCCGTCTGCTCGGAGACGCGCGGGGTCAGCGGCGGCATCGGGGCGTCCGTCTCCTCGGTGATGAGCGTGCCCTGGCTGATCAGGCCGGTGCCCGACGCGACGACGAACGGCCGATCCGAACCGGCCAGCACCTCGCCGAACGTCTCGATGGCCACCCGGTCCGTCTCGGCCGAGGCGGCGAAGTTCGCGAAGTCGTGGATGAACGCTGTGTGGATCACGCCGTCCGCCGCGTCCGCCGCCGTGCGCAGGACGTCGAGGTCGTGCAGCGTGCCGCGGGCGACCTCGGCCCCGGTCGCGGCGAGACTGGCGGCGCCCTCGTCCGAGCGGGCCAGGCCGACGACCTGGTGCCCCGCGTCGAGCAGGTCGCGGACGACGGCGGAACCGATGAAGCCGGTCGCGCCGGTGACGAATACGCGCATGATTCTTCCCTCGATGAAGATCGCTGAAGAGCTGTCCTTGCCCTTCCACGATGCGCGCCGGGAGCCGCGCGCGTCCAAGTCCTGTTCCGAGACGGTCAATACGAAACAGGTATCACTCCAGTTCAAGGCCACTACTAGGACGATCAGCCTGGGGAGTCGCGATACCATCCCCGTATGACCGATTCGTCATCGGACCTCGACCTGCGGCTGGTGCGCTACTTCACCGTCGTCGCGGACCTGCTGCACTTCGGGCGCGCCGCCGAGGAGCTGCGCGTGGCCCAGCCCTCGCTCAGCCGCCAGATCGCCCGCCTCGAGCAGACGATCGGCGCGCGGTTGTTCGACCGGACGACGCAGGGCACGAAGCTGACCGAGGCCGGCGAGGTGTTCCTGCCCAAGGCCAGGTCGCTGCTGAAGTCCGCCGCGCAGGCCACGGCGAGCGCGCGGGCCGCCGCCTCGCCGAGCCGGATCACGGTCGGCTACCTGACCGGGCTCATCGTCACCCCGGCGGTCCGCGAACTGAAGCGGCAGCATCCTGACGCCGACGTGCACACTGTGCACGTGGACTGGATGGAGACGCGGGAGGCGCTGCTCAGCCACCGCGTCGACGTCGCGGTCTGCCGCCTGCCCTTCCCGACGGACCAGCTGAACGTGACGATCCTCTACGACGAGCAGCGCGTCGTGATCATGCCGCTGGACCACCGGCTGGCGGGCAAGGAGCACGTGACGCTGGACGACATCGCCGACGAGCCGATGCCCCGCATGCGCGGCTCGGACCCGGCGTGGGCGGCGTTCTGGCGGATCGAGCCGCGACCGGACGGCCGCCGCGCGCCGGACGGGCCGTACATCGAGGCCCTCGAGGACAAGTTCGAGGTCGTCGCGGCGGGCGAGGCGATCGCGATCGGCGCCGGCGGCAGCGGGCACGGCCTGCGGCCCGATCTGACGGCGGTTCCGCTGGAGGGCGTCGAGCCGGTGCACGTCGTGCTCGCCACCCGCGCCGACGACCGCTCGCGTCTGGTCGCCGCCTTCCGCAAGATCGCCTCGGCGCAGATCACCGGCCCCACCAGACGCCCCGAGGACTAGATGGCTGATTCGGGGGTATGCCGGTGCGAAACGCCTGATCGGCGGCGCCTGGCCGCACGCCGCGACCCCGTACAGACGACCGAGTATGCGTGGGGTCGCGGCATGCAGCCAGGCTTGCCGCTGAGCCGTTTCGCCGTGCCCCATGGCTTTCACAGGTCAGCGTGGGCTCCAGCGCACGTGGCTTACCGGCCTACCCCCGAATCAACCATCTAGAATCCCCGAATGCGTATCACGCGGTGGATCCCCAAGCGGGTACTCGGCAATCCGCTCGTATCAGCCCTCAGCCGACGCGTCTTCCCGCGCGCCGACAAGGCCATCCAGCGGGCCACGCACGGCCGCCGCTCGCTGGCCGGCGCCTTCGGCATGCCCCTGATGCTCCTGGAGACCACCGGCCGCCGAAGCGGCGCTCTGCGCGTCACACCCCTGACGTTCGCCACGTCGCCGTCGAGCACGGACTTCCTCGTCGTCGGCTCGAACTGGGGCCAACCGAGCCAGCCCGCCTGGTCCTTCAACCTGCGCGCGAACCCCGAAGCCGTCGTCGTGCTCAACGCCGAGCGCATCCCGGTCCGGGCCCGCCTGCTGACCGGCGACGAGCGCACCGCCGCCTGGTCCCAACTCCTCGACATCTGGCCCGCGTACGACGAATACGACAGACGGGTGCGTGCCACGTCCGGCCGCGAGATCATGGTTTTCCGATTGGAGCGCACATGACCACCGCCGCCGCCCGTAACGCAAAGATCACCGTCGTCCCCGCGAACGAGGCGTCCTGGGACGACCTGCAGACCGTCTTCGGCGAACGCGGCGAGGCGCACCGCTGCCAGTGCCAGTGGTTCAAGATCCCCGCCGCACAGTGGCGCGGGCTTACGCTGGAGGACCGCGCCGAGCAGCTCCGCGCCCAGACGGAGTGCGGATACGCCGACGCCGACACGACAACCGGGCTGATCGCGTACCTCGACGACGAACCGGTCGGCTGGTGCGCCGTGGAGCCGCGCAGCGAGTACCCCCGCCTGCTCGGCAGCCGCGTGCCCTGGTCCGGCCGCGACGAGTCCAAGACCGACGACTCCGTCTGGGCCGTCACCTGCTTCGTCACCCGTACGGGCTATCGCCGACGCGGCGTCAGCAAGGCCCTGGCCGCCGCCGCGGTGGATTTCGCCCGCGACCGCGGTGCCCGCGCCGTCGAGGGTTACCCGATCGCCCCGAAGCCCGGCCAGGAGTTCTCCTGGGGCGAGCTCTACGTGGGCAGCCGCAGCATGTTCGTGGCCGCCGGCTTCCGCGAAGTCAGCCGCCCCACCGAACGCCGCGTCGTGATGCGGATCGACTTCTGAGGATCGGGGACCGGGGGGTCAGTCGCCCGCGGTGAGGGCGGTGAGCAGGCGGCGGAGCGAGTCCAGGCGGGCCGGGTCCACGCCTTCGGTCTCGTCGAGGAGGCAGTCCGGGGCGTCGGACATGTGGGTGCAGCCGCGGGGGCATTCGGCGGTGATGGCGGCCAGGTCGGGGAAGGCCGCCACGACCGCGTCGGGGGAGACGTGGGCTAGGCCGAACGAGCGAACGCCGGGGGTGTCGATCACCCAGCCGCCGTCGAGTTCGTCGGTCTCCGGCAGCCGCAGGGCCACGGCGGAGGTCGAGGTGTGGCGGCCGCGGCCGGTCACGTCGTTGACCACGCCGGTGACCCGGTCGGCGCCGGGGATCAGGGCGTTGACCAGGGTGCTCTTGCCCACACCCGAATGGCCCACGAGGATGCTCGTCTTGCCCGCCAGGTCGCGGTGCAGTTCGGTCAGGTCGCCGCCGCGTTCGGTGACCACGACGGTCACGCCGAGCGGCTGATACTGCGCCAGGAGCGGCCCGGGGTCGGCGAGATCGGCCTTGGTCAGGCACAGCACCGTCGTGAGGCCCGCTTCGAGGGCGGCGACCAGGCAGCGGTCGATCATCCTCGGCCGCGGCTCGGGGTCGGCGAGCGCGGTGACGATGACGAGCTGGTCGGCGTTGGCGACGATGACGCGCTCGACCGGGTCGGTGTCGTCGGCGGTGCGGCGCAGGACGTGCTGCCTGGGCTGGACGCGCACCACGCGCGCGAGCGAGTCGGGGCCGCCGCGCAGATCGCCGACCAGCGACACCCGGTCGCCCACGACCACGCCCTTGCGGCCCAGCTCGCGCGCCTTCATCGCGGTGACCTCGGCGCCCTCGCGCTCGCCGGACTGCACGAGGCAGGTGTACCGGCCGCGGTCCACCGCCAGCACCATCGCGTCGGCGGCGTCCTCCTGCGCGGGACGGATCTTCGTGCGGGGACGGGAGCCGCGCGGGTTCGCCCGGACGCGGACGTCGTCCTCGTCGAAGTCCCTGCCGCGCCTCACCAAGGCAGAACCCCCGCGCCGCCGCCACTCACGCCATGAAGATCGTTACAGCGTCCTGTCCGGCGAGCATTGCCAGGGGTCCCGGTTCGCACGCCGCCGCCACTCACGCCGCGTAGTCCGTTCCGGCGAGCATTGCCGACCAGCGGCCGGGGAAGTCGGGGAGGGTCTTGCCGGTCGTGGCCACGTCCTGCACCTGGATGCCGGGGACCGCGAGGCCGAGGACGGCGCCCGCGGTGGCGAGGCGGTGGTCCTCGTACGTGTGGAAGGTGCCGCCGTGCAGCGGGGCGGGCTCGATCAGGAGCTCTTCGGGGAGTTCCTTGACCTTGCCGCCGAGGCCGTTGATCTCGGTGGCGATCGCGGCGAGGCGGTCGGTCTCGTGCAGCCGGATGTGGCCGACGCCGCTGAGGCGGGAGGGGCCGTCGGCGAGGGCGGCCAGGGCGGCGATGGTCGGCGTCAGTTCCGCCTCGTCGGCCAGGTCCAGGTCCACGCCGTGGATGGTGCCGGAACCTCGGCACTCGAGCCCGGCCTCGGTGAACTCGCAGGTGGCGCCCATCAGCGTGAGGATCTCGCGGAGGCGGTCGCCGGGCTGGGTCGTCTGCCGCGGCCAGTCGGAGATGGTGACCGTGCCGCCGGTGACGAGGGCCGCGGCGAGGAAGGGGGCGGCGTTCGAGAGGTCGGGCTCGATGGTCTGGGTGACCGGCTTGACGGCGCCGGGGCGGACGATCCAGCGCTCGGGCTGGGAGTCGTCCACCTCGATGCCGGCCGTGCGGATCATCTGGACGGCCATCTCGATGTACGGCAGCGAGGGGAGCCGGCCGCCCACGTGGCGTACGTCGACGCCCTCGGCGAAGCGGGCGCCGCTCAGCAGCAGCGCGGAGACGAATTGGGAGCTCGCGGACGCGTCGATCTGCACGGAGCCGCCGCGCAGGCCGCCGGTGCCGAGGACGGTCAGCGGGAAGTGGCCGGGGTTGGCCGCGTCGTCGACCTCGGCGCCGAGTCCGCGCAGGGCCTCGACGAGCGGGCCGACCGGGCGTTCGTGGGAGCGCGGGTCGCCGTCGAAGCGGACCGGGCCGTCGGCCAGCGCGGCGATCGGCGGCACGAAGCGCATCACCGTGCCCGCCGCGCCCATGTCCACCTCGGTGCCGCCGGTCACCGGGGACGCGGGCGTGACCAGCCAGGATCCGTCCGCGCCGTCCTCGATCCGGGCGCCGAGCGCGCGCAGGGCCCCGGCCATCAGCAGCGAGTCCCGGCTGCGCAGCGGCCGATAGAGCGTGGACGGGCCGTCGGCCAGCGCGGCCAGCACCAGGGCCCGGTTCGTCGCGGACTTCGATCCCGGCACGGTGACCTGGGCGCGGACCGGCTCGGCGGCGACCGGTGCGTCCCACAGCTCGTCTCTGCTCATGGCCCAAGCGTATCGGGGATGATGGGGAACATGTGCGGGAGATATGTGGTGGCGACGCCGTACCGGCAGATGGAGCTGGACTTTCGGGCCGTCGCAGGGGACGAATTCGTCGCGGAGTACGCGGCCAGCTACAACGTCGCCCCCACCGACCCGGTACCGGTCGTCTGGCAGCGCCGCGAGGACGAGGGGGAGCGGCGGCTGGCCGCGGCCCGCTGGGGGCTGGTCCCGTACTGGGCCAAGGACCCGTCGATCGGCGTGCGGGCGTTCAACGCGCGGGTCGAGACGGCCGCCGAGAAGCCGATGTTCCGCGACTCCTTCGCCAAGCGCCGCTGCGTGCTGCCCGCCGACGGCTACTACGAGTGGAAGAAGGAGGGCGGCCGCAAGCAGCCGATGTTCATCCACGCGGCGGACGGCGGCCAGCTCGCCCTCGCCGGGCTCTACGAGCGCTGGAACGACGCGGAGGGCCGCCCGCTCTACTCCGTCTCCGTGCTCACCGGCCCCGCGGTCGGCCGGTACGCCGAGATCCACGATCGGATGCCGCTGACGGTCGCCCGCGACCTGCTCGACGTGTGGCTGGACCGGGACGTCCGGGACGCGGACCGGGTGCGCTCGCTGCTCGACCTGACCAGCGTGCCCGCGTGGGACACCCGTCCGGTGGGTCCCGAGGTGGGCAACGTGCGCAACAACGGCCCCGAGCTGATCCGGGAATTAACCGACCCGGGGACGCTGTTCTAGACCACGTGCCTGGATTGATGACGAGAACCGCCCAGCAGTCGGACCGTGACCTGTTCACGAGGCCTCGACTCGTTGACCCGACCCCTCAGCGGCTAGAGTCGGGTGGAGCCAAGGTGGTCGGTGCCGGTTGGGAGCACCGTGGCCTTGTGCTGGACACGGAGGTTGCAGCAGGCGTGGGCATGATCGCGGACCACGGCCGTCCGACCACGTCGGAGGACGCCGAGGACACGCTCGCCGCCGCCGAACAGGAGACGTCGCCCGAGTCGGAGACCCCGGCCGAGCGCGACGCCCGGTTCGAGCGGGACGCGATGCCGTACCTCGACGCCCTCTACTCGGCCGCCCTGCGGATGACCCGCAACCCGGCCGACGCCGAGGACCTGGTGCAGGAGACGTACGCCAAGGCCTACGCGTCGTTCCACCAGTTCCGGCCGGGCACCAACCTCAAGGCCTGGATGTACCGCATCCTGACGAACACCTTCATCAACGGCTACCGGAAGAAGCAGCGCGAGCCGCTGTCCGCCGGCAGCGACGAGATCGAGGACTGGCAGCTGCACCGTGCCGAGTCGCACACCTCCACCGGGCTGCGCTCGGCCGAGGTCGAGGCGCTCGACCACCTGCCGGACTCGGACGTCAAGGAGGCGCTGCAGTCCATCGGCGAGGACTTCCGGATGGCCGTGTACCTCGCCGACGTCGAGGGCTTCCCGTACAAGGAGATCGCGGACATCATGGGTACACCCATCGGCACGGTGATGTCCCGACTGCACCGCGGACGCCGCCAGCTGCGGGAACTGCTGGCCGACTACGCGAAGCAAAGGGGCTTCGGCGGCGAGAGCGAGAAGGAGACCGTGTCATGAGCTGCGGACACCCGCACGACGACTGCGCGTCGGTGCTCGAACACGTCTACGAGTACATCGATCACGAGATGGCAGACGACGACCTCGCCACGGTCAAGCAGCATCTCGACGACTGCAGCCCGTGCCTGGCCGAGTACGGCCTCGAGCAGGCGGTCAAGTCCCTGGTGCACCGGTGCTGCTCCGAGGTGGCCCCCGAGGACCTGCGCGCCAAGGTGCTCTCCAAGATCCGCCAGGTGCAGGCGGGCGCCGCGGCCGACGCCGGGTGCGCCCCCGAGGGCGGCACGGTCAAGGACGTCTCGGCCGCCGTCGCGAAGTAGCGTGCGATTCGTCTCAGCGTCCTGAGTCGGTGGTCGGGCCGGCGTCGTTCGGCGCCGTACCGTGACGCCGGGGTGACCGAGTGCTCACGACGCGCCGACCAGCGCTCTCTACGTTCGCTCGATGAAATGAATTCCTCACGACTACGCCCCCTCGCGGCGTCTATGCTCAGTACGCTTAGCCGGTAGTCCGATCGGAGGGACCGATCGACGGGGCTGGCGAGGACGGGCCGGATGCCGCAGCGCGCACGGTACTTCTTCACCGCCGTGATCGCCGCGGCGGGAGTGTCCGCGGCCTGCGTGCTGCCGGGCACCGACTGGACGCACGTGCCGCGCGCCCCCTTCCTGGTGCTCCTGCTGCTGCAGGTGCTGCTGAACCTCACCATCCGGCTCCCGGAGACGCAGGAGAGCCCGGCCGGGCCCGCGATGGTCTCGGTGCTGCTGGCCTCCATCGTGCTGCTGCCGCCCGGCGCCGCCGCGCTGACCGGCGCCGTCTCCTCCTCCTGCATGGTGCTGCGCCGCGCCGACCCGCTGCGGGTGGCCTTCGCCTGCGCCGTCGCCTTCCTGACCGCGGCCGCCGCCGGCGAGGTCTACCACGCCGCGGACGGGCACACCGTGCTCACCGGCTCCGACTTCCCCGGCGCGCTGGTCCCGATAGGCCTGGCCGTGCTGGTGCTCAGCGTCGTGCCGGCCGCGATCATCGAGACCTTCCTGGTGCAGGTCGGGCGGCAGACGCGGCGGGCCGCGCTGCGCGACTTCACCTTCCGGATGGCGCCGCGGAACATCGCCTACGCCCTCGTCGGCCTGCTCACCGCCGTGCTCTGGAGCGTGTCCTACGACGCGCTGGCCGCGCTCGTGCTGCTCGGCCCGGTGGTCGTCACCCGCTGGGCCACGGTGCAGTACGAGGAGCAGCGCACCGCGCACGACGCGATCATCAGGACCCTGGTCCAGGCGGTCGAGATCAAGGACCTGTACACCCGCGGGCACAGCGAGCGGGTCGCCCGGATCAGCGAGATGATCGCGGACGAGCTGCGGCTGCCCCCGGAGCGGGTCGAGGTGCTGCGCTACGCGGCGACCCTGCACGACGTGGGCAAGCTCGGCGTGCCGACCCGGCTGCTGCGCAAGACCGAGCGGCTCGACGACGAGGAGTTCGAGGAGATCCGGCTGCACCCCTCGCGCGGCGTGGAGGTGGTGCGCGACATCGCCTTCCTGGACGAGGCGTACAGCGCGATCCTGCACCACCACGAGCGGATGGACGGACTGGGCTACCCGAGCGGCTTGCGCGGTATGAGGATTCCGCCGTTCGCGCGCATCATCGCGGTGGCCGACGCCTTCGACTCGATGACCTCGACCCGCTCCTACCGCGGCGCCCGCGGCTCGGACGAGGCGCTGAACGAGCTGCGCGCCAACATGGGCAGCCAGTTCGACCCGGCGATCGTGGACGCGATCGCGGCCGCGCTGTCCCGCGCCGAGCTGGCCGGACGTCCGTGGCGCGGCGACGGCACCGCGTACGAGGGCGGCCGCGGCGGTCAGCCCGAACTCGCCGAACTCCCGCCCGGCGCGGTCGTCGCCCAGTTCGACCACGACGACCCGGCGTACCAGATCCTCGCCGTGGACGTGGAGGGCACCGAGAAGCCGAAGACCGACGACTACGCCCCCGGCACCGAACCGCCGCCCTGCCCGATCGAACTGGGCGAGGAGCCGCCGGATGACGAGTCGGCCGGCGGCGCGGGGGAGGAGCTGCGGCTCGGCCCCTTCCGTCCCGAGCTGAGCCTCCCGGTGCAGGCCAAGCGCGAGGCGAAGGTGGAACCGAAGATCGAGCGCGACACGCCGACGAACACGGGCCCTGAGACGGAGGGCCGATGAGCGATTCGCCGACCAAGAAGGCGGGCAGCACGCGGCACTTCGTCCGCTATCGGGCCGAGACCGGTCCTTCGCGTACGCAGGCGAGCGCGCGGCACCACTTCGTCGCGACGCCCGTGCTGCTCGGCTGCCTGCTCATCGCGGGCGTGCTCGCGGCCGTGCTCAAGCTCTTCGTGCACGGTCCGGTGCAGGTGTCGGACGCGTTCGCGTTCGGCGCGGTCATCGTGCTCGGCGAGGCGCTGCGGATCACGCTGCCGGGCGGCCGGGAGAACGCGCCGCTGGCCGCCACCGCTTCGCTCGGCTACGCGCTGACCACGGCGATCGGCGGACGGCCCGCGCTGTGGGGGCCCGTGCAGGTGATCGTGGTGGTGGCGGTCGCGGCGGCGATCGGCTCGGTGCCGCAGGCGATCGCCGGCCGGCCCGCGCCGATCGGGTACCTCGTTCGGCGCATCGGTGTGACCGGCATGATCGCGTGGCTCCTCCGTTCGGCCCTGTCGTCCGCCGTCGCGTCGGCCACGCACACCGAACTGCTCCTGCTGCTGAGCGGCATGGCGATCCTCGCGCTGTTCCTGGATCCGCTGCTGGCGGCCGTGTTCGCCACCTCCTCCGGGTACTACGCGACCGGTTCGCTGCTCGGCAACTCCGAGTACGGGGACTCCTCGCTCGGCCACGGACGCGCCGCCGAACAGGTCGCCGCGCCGCGCACGAGCCTGCGGCGGCTGCTCGACACCTGGTTCGAGGAGTGCGTGGCCACGGCGCGGATCTGCCCGGCCGTCGCCGCGCTCTCGGTCGCGGTCGCCCTCGCCTCCGACCCGCTCGGCCTGTGGGTGCTGCCGATAGCGGCCGCCCCCGTCCTCGTCATGCAGCGGGCGCTGCGCCGCTACTCGGCGATCCGCGCCACCTACCAGCAGACGATCCGCGCGCTGTCCCGGATGACCGACCTCGCCGGATACACCGACCCGGGCCACGCCCGCCGCGTGTGCCGGCTGGCCCTCGCCATCGGCCGCGACCTCGACCTCACCGAGCCCGAACTGCTCGACCTCGAATACGCCGCGCTGCTGCACGACATCGGCCAGCTCTCGCTCGCCGACCCGCTGCCCGGCGGCGCGACCGTGCTGGCCACGCCGTGGGTCGCGGCCGAGGTGGCGGCGCGCGGCGCGGAGGTGGTGCGGCAGACCGGCGTGCTCGACCGGGTCGCCCGGGTGCTGGAGGCCCAGCCGCTGTCGTACCGCGCGCAGCTGGCCGTCTCGGAGGCGGCGGTCGGCGACGACGAGGCCGTGGGGGACGAGAGCGAGCGCCGGGCCGCCGCGATCCTGCGGGTGGCCAACGACTTCGAGGACCTGCGCACCGCCGAACCGGGCCCGACCGCGCACGTCAGCGCCCTGGCCCGGATCCGGCGCGGGATAGGAGACCCCTACGACCCGCGCGCGGTCGAGGCGCTGACCCGGCTCGTCCCGGTCGACTAGGGAGTGTTTGAGAAGTAGCGTCGGATCAGGCCGTGGCGTCTGACGCGTGCGCTCGCAAGGCGCAGGGGCGGGCGCATACTCGGTCGTCTGTAACCGTCCCTGCAACGCCGCGAGCGTGCGTGGCAGGCGCCGCGGACCCGACGATAGTTCTCAAACACGACCTAGCCGGGCCCGCGGACGGTGTTGGTACTGTTCGGGCTATGAGCGAAGCGGCCCGCGCGGAGACGGTGGCGAACGCCGCCGAGGAAGTCGTCTACTGCGGCCACTGCGGCGAGCCCGCCCCGACGCCGCATCCCGCCTGCGCCGCCCGCCTGGATCTCGAACCGCCGCGCTACTGCCCGCAGTGCCGCAGGCGTCTCATCGTCCAGGTGCTGCCCACCGGCTACCGCGCCCGCTGCTCGGCGCACGGTGACCTGGCGCCGTAGTCACAGATCCAATACGTACGCGCGCAGCATCAGGTCGGTGTGCGGGGCCCAGTCGCGGTCCGGCACGCGCGTGAAGCCCAGGCGGTCGTAGAGGCGGTGGGCCGCGACGTGCTGCGGGCCGGTCGAGAGCACCAGGCGCGGCGCACCGGCCTTCTTCGCGCGCTCGACGCAGCCGCGCACCAGGGCCTCGCCCACGCCCCGGCCGCGCGCCGGGGCCGCCGTGGCCAGCATCCGGAACTCGACCTCGTCACCCGTCGCCAGGTCCTGCCAGGGCGAGCCGGGCGCGGCGTAGACGACGGTGCCGAGGAGGTCGTCCGCCTCCTCGGCACCGTCGTCGAACGCGACCAGCAGGGTGGTGGCCGGGGACTGGAAGCGGGCCCGCGCGTCGCGCAGCACCCGCACGTAGTCCGGTCCGGCCAGGCCGTCGGCCTCGTACACCTCGGCGGTCAGTTCGCCGATCCGCTCGAGTTCCGACTCCCGCGCCTCGCGCACCACCAGATCCATACGCGCGATCTTACGCGGCGGCCTCCGTGACGCTCAGCGGCTCCTCGTGCTCGGCGTCGTGGTCGTAGTCGGCGGCGGAAGTGGCGTCCACCCCGGCCGGGGCCTTGACCGCCTTGAGCACGAAGTTCGACACGATGAGCACGACCAGGTTGACGACGAGCGCGGTGACCGCGATGTACGCCTTCTGATGCGTCCACGGGATCAGCGCCACCTGCGAGGCGAAGTGGTGCTGGGTCGCCGAGGACTGCTGCCAGGCGACGACCGCGCCGTAGACGATGCCTGCGGCCCAGCCGAGCAGCAGCGCCCAGCGGTGGAAGTAGCGGGTGTAGAGCCCGCCGACGATCGCCGGGAAGGTCTGCAGGATCAGCACGCCGCCGAGCAGCTGGAAGTTGATCGCGCTCGTCGCGTCGAGGCCGAGGACGAAGGCCAGCGCGCCGAACTTCACCAGCAGCGACACCCACTTCGACACGTCCGTCTGCTGCTTGGGCGTGGCGTCCGGCTTGATGAAGTCGACGTAGATGTTGCGGGTGAACAGGTTCGCTGCGGCGATCGACATGATGGCCGCCGGGACGAGCGCGCCGATGACGATCGCCGAGAGCGCGATCCCGGCGAACCAGGACGGGAACATCGCGTCGAACAGCGCGGGCACCGCGTGCTGCGCGTTGTTGCCCAGGCTCTTGGTGGTGAACCCGGCGGCGATGGCCATGTAGCCGAGCAGCGCGACGAAGCCGAGCATCAGCGAGTAGACCGTGAGCGCGGAGACGTTGCGCCGCACCGTGCTGCGCTGCTTCGTGGCCAGCACGCCGACCTGCGCGTGCGGGTACATGAACAGCGCCATCGCGGAGCCGATCGCGAGGGTGGCGAAGGGCAGCGAGTTGCCGTGCGCGAGCAGCGTGGACCCGGCCGGGAGGTGCGTCACCGGATTCTTGGTCGCCAGCCTGGTGCTCGCGGCGCTGAAGATGTGCGTCCAGCCGCCGAGCCGCATCGGGATGTAGATCACCGCGACCAGGATCGTGATGTAGATCAGCAGGTCCTTGACGAACGCGATGGCGGCCGGGGCGCGCAGCCCGGAGGTGTACGTGAACGCGGCCAGGATGACGAACGCGACGAACAGCGGCAGGTCCTGCGCGAACGAGGAACTGCTCGACCCGACGCCCATCACGTACAGCACGGACTGGATGCCGACCAGCTGCAGCGCGATGTACGGCATCGTCGCCACGATCCCGGTCACGGCGATGGCGAGCGAGAGCGCGCGCGAGCCGTGCCGGCCGCCGACGAAGTCCGCCGGGGTGACGTAGCCGTGCTTGCGGGAGACCGACCACAGCCGCGGCAGGAAGATGAACACCAGCGGCCAGACCAGGATGGTGTAGCCGACCGCGAAGAAGCCGAGGGCGCCGCTGGCGAACAGGCTGGCGGGCACGGCCACGAATGTATAGGCCGTGTACAAATCACCGCCGATCAAGAACCAGGTGATGAATCCGCCGAACGAGCGACCGCCGAGTCCCCATTCGTGCAGGTGGTTCGAGTCCCCGGAGCGGCGCCAGCGCGCGGCCAGGAAGCCGAGCACGGCCACGAGCAGGAACAACGTTGTCACGACGCCGAGTTCGACCCCGTGCACGCCGGAGGACGAAGCCAGGGTTCTCATGCCCCCGCCTCCCCGTCGCCCGCGGCCTGTCCGGCGGCCTTCGCGGCGGCGCGGAACTCCTTGCGCCGCCGTTCGTCGATCTTCATGGCCCAGTACGCGGCGACCATCAGGACGCCGGTGAGGACGACCCAGATCAGTTGGTACCAGTAGAAGAACGGGAACGCGCCGACTTTGGGCGTCGCGGAATTGTAGGTGGGGACGGCGATCACGGCGACGGTGGGCGCGAGGACGCAGAAGGTCGCGAACAGTCGCAGCGGCGTGATCATGCCGGGTGGGGTGGTGGTTCCCCCGGCCATGGGCACCTCCTGGGTGAGAGCTACGTCACAGGGTGTGGGTATCTCTTCGGAGGTTAGTTGCGATCAGGCCGCTTGCCACGGAACCAGTGCATTTCAATTGGGTCACAGCGTGCGCACGTGCCGCACCTTCAACGTGAACAGGCTGAGCACCAGCAGGAAGGTCAGCGCGTTCGGCAGGATCACCGCGACCGCGGAGATCGCGAAGCCGTAGACCAGCCAGAACGCGACTCCGAACCCGAACATCGCGAACCAGCTCCAGGAGAAGTCCTGGGTGGACTTGGTGCGGAAGGCCTTGACCACCTGGGGCAGCCAGGCCGCGGTGGTCATCGAGCCGGCCACGAGACCGATGAGCATGGCGGTGTTCACGGGCTTCCCCCTCCAGTTTTGTGCAATCGCTGTACAAATACATAATCGAGGAGTGACCCCACCCGTGTCCAGTTCGATCATCGGTCCGAACGGCAACGATTCGGCGAACAACGCCTCGCGGCTGCTGAGCCTGCTGCACCACGCGGGCGGTGAGGCCACGCGCGCCGAACTCACCGCCCGGCTCGGCTGCGGCCGGTCCGCCGCCGGGTACGCGCTGACCGATCTGGTCAACCGCGAACTGGTCCGGATCGACGACCGCCCCACCGCCCGCCGCGGCGACTCGGGGCCGGGCCGCCCGTCCCACCACGTGCACATCGCGCCCACGTCGCCGGTCGCGCTCGCCGTGCACCTGCGCGTGGACACCCTCGACGTCGCCGTCGTCGAACTCGGCGGCCGCGCGCTGCGGGTGGAACGCGAACCGGTCGAGGCTCGGCCGGACGTCACCTCGATCTTCCTGCGCATCACCAGGCTGCTGCGCAAGCTCGGGCGCGAGGCCGGACGTCCGATCGCGGGCGTCGGCGTATCGATGCCGTCCCCCGTGCGCAGCGAGGACGGCTACGCGCTCGAACCCCGGCACCTCGCCTGGGCCGGAGTCCCCACCCGCGACCTCGTGCGCGAGGGCCTCGACGAGCCGTGGCCGGTGCACATCGGCAACGACGCCAACCTCGCCGCCCTCGCCGAGCACCGGCACGGCGCCGGACGCGGCGCGCACCAGATGCTCTACCTGACCACCGAGCACATCGGCATCGGCGGCGCGCTGGTGACCGAGGGCACCGTCTTCGGCGGCGCGCGCGGCTACGCGATGGAGGTGGGCCACACGACCGCCGACCCGGACGGCCCGCGCTGCTCCTGCGGCTCCCGCGGCTGCCTGGAGCTGGTCGCCGACACCAGGGCCCTGATGCGCGCCGCGTACCTGCCGGACGACCCCGTCACCGGCATCGAGTACCGCGCCAGGGTGCTGATGGAGGCGGCCGAGCGCGGCGACCCCACCGCGACCGCCGCCGTCGACCACGTGGCCACCCTGCTCGGCAGCGGCATCGCCGGGCTCATCAACCTGCTCGACCCGGACCGCATCCTGCTCGGCGGCCTGCTCGCCCGGCTCTACCAGCTCGCCGCGCCCCGCATCGCCGCCGAGATGACCGAACGCTCCTTCCTGGAACGCGCCGTCCCCGTCCCCGTGGTCCCCGCCACCCTCGACTGCGCAGCCCTGCTGGGAGCCGCCGAACTCGTCCTCGCCCCGCTCCTGCAGACCCTCCAGATCCAGCCCGCGCAGCCCCCGTCCGCGTCACCCGGCGCACCGATCGGATAGCCTCACTCCCGGGCGTAGCAACACAAATCGTGGATTCGGGGGCCCCGCCATGTACGCACCCGCCGCCATCGACCCCACCAACCACGGCTCGAACTTCCCCGTGGTCGCCGTCCTCGCCGTGGGCATCCTGCTACTGATCGGCCTGCTGGTCCTGCTCCTCACCCGCCGCCGCTGACTCGAGCCCGGCCAGATACGCGGCCGCCGCCGCGTACTCCACCACGCGCATCCGCCCGTACAGCTCCACGGCCTCCCGCAGATGCCCGCTCCCCGCCTCGACCGCGCCGAGCCGCACCTCGCACCGCCCCATCCCCTCCAACGCCCGCGCCCGCTCCAGCGGATGCTCCGCCCGCACCGCGACCGCCAAGGCCTCCTGATACAGCCCGAGCCCCGCCTCAGGCCCGTCCACGTCGGCCCGGAACCCGGCGATCCCGTTGCGCACCTCCGCCTCGCCGACAGGGTATTCGGCGCCGATGTGCAGCCGTAGGGCTTCGTCGAGGAGCGGCTGCACGGCGGCGAGATCTCCGGTCACGTGGTGAACCCGCGCGAGTTCCCGCTTGGCGTCCGCCAAGGGCATGGCGGTGCCGAGGGCGACGAAGATCTCGAGCGACCTGGTGAACCAGGCCTTCGCGTCCCGATGGCGGCCGTGCGCGAACGCGATCCGCCCCCGTTCCCAGTAGACGTTTCCCTCGCCGAGCGTGAAGCCCAGCTCCAGATGCAGTTTCAGCGCGTCGTCGAGCAGGCGGCTCGCGTCGGAGTATTCGCCGACCAGAAGTTGCTGACGGGCGATCTCCTGCAGAAGATTCGCCGAGGCCATCTTGTTCGACGTTATCCGGGCCAGAGCCAGACCTTGGTGGAGCATCGGCTGCACGGCGTCGAAGTCGCCGCGCGCGTAGGCGGTGCGGCTGTCGATCAGCATGACATTCGCCTGGCCCAGCGGCAGATCGAGTTCCCGGTACATGGCGGCGGCTTCGCTGAAGGCATCATGGGCTGCCGCGTTGTCCGCCAAGCCGTGCCGGAGCACACCGATCCCGAAGATCGTGTCCGCGTACGAGCGGGGCTGGTCGATTCCGCGGTAGACGGCCGCGGCCTTCTCCTTGGCTTCCAGAGCCGGCTGGATTTCGCCGACTTTGAACTGGCCGTCTCCGATGGAGTTCAGTGTGCGAGCCACGCCGCTCTCGTCCCCGAGCTCCTGGAAGGCCGAAAGCGCCGCGCGAAGGCACCTGAAGGAATCGTCGAAGTTGCCCATGTTTCCGTGCAGCCCGCCGAGCTGGCTGAGCGCGTTCGCCTCGGCGGCCCGATCACCTTGCCGCCGTGCCGATTCGATGAGCATGCGCTGCAGGTCCGCGGCGACGCTCCACGGTCCCTGACCGTTGAGATACCCGGTGATCGCCTCGATGATCATGTCGCGCTGGGTGACGTCGACTCCGGGCATCGTGATGAACGCCAGGAGGTTCGCCCGCTCGGTGTCCCGCCAGATCCGAGCCTGCGGTATCCGGGTGATCTCAATGACGGGGTCGGTCGCGGCCGGCGCCAAGGCTACCCGAGGCCTGGCTCCCTTGTTGACCAGTTGCTCGATGGCGCTGGCGGTGGCGACGTAGAAGGCACCGAGCCGGGTGACGGCGGCCGCGGCGGTGGGGTCCTCGGCCGCCAGGGTGCGGGCGTGGGCGCGGAGGAGGTCGTGCAGGCGGTAGCGGTTGGGGGACTGCTGGATCAGCAGGTTGTGGGTGCGGAGGGTGTCCAGGTCGTACTGGGCGGTGCGGAGGTCGGTGGCGGCGAGATGGGCAGCGGCGTAGGCGTCGAAGTCGGGGCCGGGGATGAGGCCGAGGAGGCGGAAGAGACGCTCGGCGGGGGCGGGCAGGTTGCGCAGAGACGCGTTGAAGATGCTGGTCAGGTCGCGGTCGCCGTCCTGAATGTGGGCCAGCCGGTCGGCTTCCTCGCGCAGTTCGGCGTTGAGGGACTCGACGCTGAGGTGACGGTGGTGGCGCAGGCGTGCGGCGACGATGCGGATGGCCAGCGGGGTGTGGGCGCAGAGGGTGATGAGCTCGGCGACGGCGTTCGGGTGGGCGTCGAGTTCGGCGGCGCGAATGGGGCCGGCCACGTCGCGCAGCAGGGCCACGGCGTCGGCGTGCGGGAGGACGTCCAGGGCGAGGATGTGCGCTTCGTCGAGGCTCGTCAGGCGGTTGCGGCTGGTGACCAGGACGAGGCAGTCGGGAGCCGCGGGCAGCAGCGGGAGGATCTGGGACGCGTCGGCGGCGTTGTCCAGCAGGATCAGGGTTCTGGTATCGGCCAGGCGGGAGCGGTACAGGGCCGTGCGGGCGTCGAGGTCGCCCGGAATCGACTGCGGCGGTACGCCGAGGGAGCGCAGCAGGTAGTCGAGGGCGTCCTCCGGTGCTACGGGGTCGAGGTTCGCCGAGTAGCCGTGCAGGTCGATGAAGAGCTGGCCGTCGGGGTAGTGCTCGGCGAGGCGGTGGGCCGCGCGGACGGCCAGTGCGGTCTTGCCCACGCCGCCCATGCCGTTGATGGCGGAGATGACGACGGTGCCGGACGCGGCGCTCCCCTCGGCCGCGAGCGACGTGAGTTCGTCCAGTTCGGTGTGGCGACCGGTGAACAGGCGCGTGTCGGCGGGGAGTTGGCGGGGGGCGGGGACGGAGGGGCGTGGGCGGTCCAGGTCGAGCGAGGGAGCTGAGTTGAGGATCGCAGTGTGGAGGGCTTGGATCGCGGCCCCGGGCTCGACGCCCAGCCCTTCGATCGTGGCGCGGTCGAGGGCACGGTAGACGTCGACGGCGTCGGTTCGGCGGCCCGCGCGGTAGAGGGCGAGCATCAGTTGGGCGTGGAAGGCCTCGCGGAGGGGGTGCGTGTCGGTGAGGGCCCTGAGTTCGTCGACGAGCTCGCCGTGGCGGCCCAGGTTGAGGTCGGCCTCGATCCGGCCTTGCAACGCCACGAGGCGGTTCTCGGCGAACTGCTGGATGGCCGGGTGACCGTGCAGGGCCGGGATGTCGGACAGCATCCTGCCGCGCCAGAGTGCGAGCGCGGACGTGTAGAGCTTGGCGGAGCTGAGCCAGTCGGACGTGGCTGCGGCGTCCCGGGCCTGTGCGCAGAGGTCGGTGAACTCGGTGAGGTCGAGGTCGGCGGGCGCCACGTGGATGAGGTAGCCGGGCGGGACGGCGCGGATCAGGTCACCGTCGTCGCCGAGCGCCTGCCGCAGCCGCATCAGCTGGTTGTAGAGCGGCGCGGTGGGGACGGCCTTCGCGCCCTCACCCCACAGCAGTTCGCTGAGATGGTCCGCGGAGACGACCGTGTCGGGGTGCAGCAGGAGGGCGGCGAGCAGGGTGCGGCGGAGGGTGCCGCGGACGGGGACGTCGGCGCCGTCGGCTCTGACCCGGAGCGGGCCGAGGAGTGAAAAGTGCACGTCAGCTCTCCGGGCGGTCCGTGGGGATGGCGAAGAAGTGGGCGTCGTCCAGGCCCATCATCCGGTTGCGGCTGGTGATCAGCACCAGGCAGCCGGGGGTGCCGGGCAGCAGCGGCTGGACCTGGGCCGTGTTGGCCGCGTCGTCGAGCAGGATCAGGGTTCTGGTTCCGGCCAGCCGGGAGCGGTACAGCGCGGCACGCTCGTCGAGGTCGGCCGGGATGGTGTGCGGCGGCACGTCGAGGGAGCGCAGCAGGTGGTCGAGGGCGGCCTCGGCGGCGAGCGGGGCGGTCGCGCCCTTGAGGTCGATGAACAGCTGGCCGTCGGGGTAGTGCCCGGCGAGCCGGTGGGCGGCGCGGACGGCGAGCGCGGTCTTGCCGACGCCCACGCCCACACCGGCGCCGTCGGCCGCGCCGCCGCCCGCCGAGATCACCACCATGCCGGTGTCCGCGCCGTCCACCGCGGCCTCGGCGAGGGCCAGCAGGTCGGCCAGGTGCGCCGCCGGGGTGTCGGGGGAGTCCGCGGCTACGGAAAACGGCGCAGGGAGCTGATTCGGGGTGCTGCGGGCCGCGTTCGGGGGCGTGGCGGGGGACGCCGGGTCCGGGTCGGGGCGCGGCGGGGTCAGCGCCGGGTCCGAGCTCAGGATCCGCTGCTGCAGGCCCCGGATCGCCGGGCCCGGCTCGACGCCGAGTTCGTCGCGGGTCGCCCGGCGCAGGTCGCGGTAGACGCCCAGGGCGTCGGCCTGGCGGCCCGCGCGGTAGAGGGCGAGCATCAGCTGCGCGTGGAACGCCTCGCGCAGCTGATGGGACACGGTCAGGGTTCTCAGTTCGCCGATGAGCTCGTCGTGCCGGCCGAGGTTCAGGTCCGCCTCGACCCGCCCTTCCAACGCCACGAGGCGGTCCTCGCTCAGCTGGTGGATGGCCGGGTGGTCGTGCAGCGCGGGCACGTCGGCCAGCATCTCGCCGCGCCACAGGGCCAGCGCGGCGCCGTACAGCTTCGCGGACGCGGACCAGTCGGCCGCGGCCGCCGCGCGCCGGGCCTCGGCGCACAGGTCGGTGAACTCGGTCAGGTCCAGGTCGCCGGGGGCGATGTGCATCAGGTAGCCGGGGGTCACGGCGCGGATCAGGTCGCCGTCGTCGCCGAGGGCCTGCCGCAGCCGCATGATCTGGTTGTACAGCGACGTGGTGACCGAGGCCGGCGGCCGTCCGCCCCAGACCAGCTCGCCGAGCCGGTCGGCCGAGACCACGGTCCCGCGGTGCAGCAGCAGCGCCGCGAGCAGGGTGCGTCGCAGGGCTCCGCGGATCTCCACCGGACCGTCGTCGTCACCGCGCACCTGCACGGGACCGAGCAATGCGAAACGCAACGCAACGTCCTTCCAGCCGTCTGCCGTCGCGGGGACCCACCCGTCCCCGGCACGCGACAGCCAGATCGTAGCCCGATGCGGTGCGTGACCGGAACGGATTTCACGAAGGAAGATCATCCGCGCGACAGCGGCGCGGTAGTCGCGCGGTAGGCGGCTGCGGAATGCTCTTCACCAGGTACCCGAGTGCACGCGAAGCGCCCGCCAGCGTGCACGGGCCGCAGCCGGCCGTTGTTCTTTCTTCCCTTCGCGCAACGGCGGACCGGCCCGGGGTATCGGCTGTGCGGGACCGGTGGAGCCCACGACACTCCGCCGGTCCCCTGCCGTCGGCGGCGCCCGCCGGGAGGGGAGGGCGCCGACGCGGAACTCTCCCGCTACAGCGTGGCCGAGAGCGCCTTGACCGGCATGGAGAGCCGGTCGAGGAGCTCGAGGTCCGCTGTCGCGGGCCGGCCGAGCGTGGTCAGGTAGTTGCCGACGATCACGGCGTTGATCCCGCCGAGCAGGCCCTGCTCGGTGCCGAGGTCGCCGAGGGTGATCTCGCGCCCGCCCGCGTAGCGCAGGATCGTGCGCGGCAGGGCGAGGCGGAAGGCCGCGATCGTGCGCAGCGCCTCCTTGGCCTCCAGCGGCTCCTTGTCGCCGAACGGCGTGCCGGGGCGCGGGTTGAGGAAGTTCAGCGGCACCTCGTCCGGGGTCAGCTCGGCGAGCTGCGCGGCGAACTCGGCCCGCTGCGCACGCGTCTCGCCCATCCCGACGATGCCGCCGCAGCACACCTCCATGCCCGCGTCGCGCACCATCCGCAGCGTGTCCCAGCGCTCTTCCCAGGTGTGCGTGGTGACCACGTTGGTGAAGTACGAGCGCGCGGTCTCGAGGTTGTGGTTGTAGCGGTGCACGCCCATCTCGGCGAGCTCGTCCACCTGCTCCTGCGTCAGCATGCCGAGCGAGGCGGCCACGTTGATGTCCACGGCCTCCTTGATCGCCGCGACGCCCTCGCGCATCTGGGACATCAGCTTCTTGTCCGGACCGCGCACGGCCGCGACGATGCAGAACTCGGTCGCGCCGGTCGCCGCGGTCTCCTTCGCCGCCTGCACGAGCGAGGGGATGTCCAGCCACGCGGAGCGCACCGGCGAGGTGAACTGGCCGGACTGCGAGCAGAAGTGGCAGTCTTCGGGGCAGCCGCCGGTCTTGACCGACACGATCCCCTCGACCTCGACCTCCGGGCCGCACCAGCGCTCGCGCACCTCGTGCGCCAGGGCGAGCAGCTCCTCGATCCGGTCGTCGGGCAGCTCGAGCACCTCGAGCAGCTGCCGCTCGTCGAGGCCGCGGCCCTGGTCGAGGACCTGCCCGCGGGCCACGGCGAGGATGTCGAGTTCGGCGGAAACCGTGTCGTTCTCAGTCACGCGCGCCATTCTGCCTCATGGGGTGCGAACGCCGTCCACCAGGCAGCATGGCCTCCGTCACATGCCCCAGGCGGCGCGGAACCCGGCCGCGTCGAAGGATCCGCCGAGTGCCGGCCCGAGCCCGGCCCGCGCGGCGAGCAGGAACTCCGGCGCATCCAGCTTCCCGGCACCCGCGGGCAGCGCGCCGGCGAGGGGGCGGGCCGCGAGGGTCTCCAGGTCACGGAGGTTGGACCGCATCGCGAGGTCCGGCTCCTCCGGCCAACTGCCGAGCACGACGCCCGCGAGCTCGACTCCGCGCAGCGCCATCGATTCCAGCGTCAGCGCGGTGTGGTTCAGCGTGCCCAGCTTCGGATCCGCGACGACGAGTACCGGCGCGGCCAGTTCGCGGGCCAGGTCGGCGAGCGTCGCGCCCTCCTCGTCGTAGCGCACGAGCAGGCCGCCCGCGCCCTCGACGAGCACCAGCGCGCGGTCCTCGCTCAGCTTCCCGATGTCCGCCGCGGCCTGGCTGAGCGAGAGCGGCGGCAGGCCGCTCAGGCGGGCGGCCGCGGCCGGGGACAGCGGGTCCGGGTAGCGCGCGTACTCGTGCGTGTCGGTGACGCCCGCGAGCCGGGTGACCTCGGCCAGGTCGCCGGGCTCGCCGGGCGCCATGCCGGTCTGCGCGGGCTTGACCACGGCCACGCCGCCGCCCCGGGCCGCCGCGAGAGCGGCGACGGCCGCGGTCACGACGGTCTTGCCGATCTCCGTGCCGGTGCCCGAGATGATCAGGATACTCACACGACCACCTCGCTGGCGCTCGGCGGCCGCGTTCGCGGGCTCACTGCGCTCATTGATTCGCTCGCAAGCTCGCTCATTCGGCCGGCCGGGTCAGCCGCGCGAGGAACTTGTACCGGTCCCCGCGGTAGATCGAGCGCACCCACTCCACCGGCTCGCCGTCCTCGTCGATCGAGTGCCGGGACAGCAGCAGCATCGGCAGGCCGGTGTCGGTGCCCAGCAGGGCCGCTTCGCGCGGCGTGGCGAGCGCGGTCTCGATGGTCTCCTCGGCCTGCGCCAGGTGCACGCCGTACTCCGCGGACAGGGCCGAGTAGAGCGAGGAGTACTTCGCCAGGTGCCGGCGCAGGCCCGGGAAGCGCTTGGCGCTCAGGTGGGTGGCCTCTATGGCCATCGGCTCGCCGTTCGCCAGCCGCAGCCGCTCGATCCGCAGCACCCGGGCGCCCTCGCGGATCCGCAGCAGGTCGGCCAGGTCGTCGTCAGCCGCGACGTAGCCGACCTCGAGCAGCCGGGAGGTGGGCTCCAGGCCCTGCGCGCGCATGTCCTCGGTGTACGAGGTCAGCTGCAGCGACTGGGCGACCTTCGGCTTGGCCACGAAGGTGCCCTTGCCCTGGATCCGCTCCAGCCGGCCCTCGACCACCAGTTCGGCCAGCGCCTGGCGCACCGTCGTGCGCGAGGTGTCGAACTCCTCGGCGAGCGTGCGCTCGGGCGGGACAGGCGTGCCGGGCGGGCTGGACTGGGTCATCGCCAGCAGGTGCCGCTTGAGCCGGTAGTACTTCGGCTCCCTGGCCACCGGTTCGGCGCCCGTGGCACCCTCGTCCCGAGCCTGCTGTTCGTCGTGGAGGATCGACTCGTCCTCGTCGAACGCCACGGCACCTCCTCGGTTCCATCCTGGGGCGACATCCCTGCTCAGTACCGGAACCGACCTTAGCCGGACCCGCGAGCGGAAGCTTAACGGAACCCTACGTCCGGTGAAGCCTTGATAACGGGATGGTCGAGCCCGAGTGGAATCTCTTGACGGTGCGGATTGGTCTATGCCACTCTCCGAACTGGTCTAAACCATTTGTAGCACCGCACGCGATCCACTCGCAGAACCAGCCCGATCCACGTCGTGTGCGCACCGGACCGAGTCCCGGCCCAGCTCAGGGAGGCCGGGCGGGACAACGGTGCGAACCGCTCACCGTCCAACGGAGGAATGTTGTGAAGCGCTCCAAGCTCGCCGCGCTGGCGTGCGCCACCGCGTCCGTCGCGCTCGTCGCCTCGGCCTGTTCATCGTCGTCCAACTCCGGCTCGAGCTCCAATGCCGGCTCGAGCACCTCCGTGCTCTCGACCGCCGGCACTGGCAAGACCATCAATGTCTGGATCATGAACGACGCGCAGAAGGGCTGGCCGGACGTCGTCAACCAGGCCGTCAGCCGCTTCGAGAAGGCCACCGGCGCCAAGGTCAAGATCAACTGGACCGACTGGTCCGGCTACACCACCAAGATCCAGGCCGCGATCCAGGCCGGCGGCGCCAACGAGCCGGACGTCGTCGAGATCGGCGACACCGACACCGCGTCCTTCATCGCCAACCAGGAGCTCTACGACCTCACGTCGGCCAAGGGCCAGTTCGACAACTCGAGCACCTGGCTCAAGGCGCTGACCGCGTCCAGCTCCTCGGCGGACGGCAGCAAGCTCTACGCCATCCCCTACTACGCCGGCGACCGCGTCGCGATCTACCGCACCGACCTGTTCGCCAAGGCCGGGCTCACCGTCCCGACCACGCTGAGCGAGCTCGAGGCCGACGCGGCGACGCTGAAGGCCAAGGGCGGCGACTCCAGCCTGGTGCCCTACTACATCCCGGGCAAGGACTGGTACGTCGCGCTGTCCTTCGTGTTCGGCGCCGGCGGCGGCATCGCCACCGACAGCGGCGGCAAGTGGACCGGCACCCTGGAGTCGGCCGCGTCCGAGTCGGGCCTGGCCACCTGGGCCAAGCTGGAGGCCAACTCCTCCACCGCCGGCCAGACCAAGGACGAGACCGACCAGGACGCCGTCATGGCGCAGGGTCACACCGGCCTGATCTTCGGCGCCGGCTGGGAGGCCTCCTCGGTCACCGCGTCCACCGGCGGCGGCAACCCGGCCCTGGCCAAGGACATCTCCACCTTCGCCATCCCCGGCGCCACCGCGGGCACCGTCACCCCGACCTTCGTCGGCGGCTCCGACCTCGCCGTCCCGGCCAACGCCAGCAACGCCGCGCTGGGCGCCGAGTTCATCAAGTACTACACCGACACCACGTCGGAGACCATGCTCGCCAAGTACGCCATGCCGAACAACACGACGCTGATGCCGACGTTCGAGGCCGGCAGTGCGGGCAACAAGGTCGCCGGCGAGGCCGCGGCCGACAGCTGGTTCGTGCCGAACACCCCGGCGTGGACCAACGTCGAGAGCCAGAACGTGCTGCAGAACATGCTGGAGGCCATCGCCACCGGCAAGCAGTCCGTGGACGCCGCCGCCAAGGCCGCGGACACCCAGATCGCGACCATCCTCAACGGTTCCTGACCCGTAACGGCCCGCGGGCCTGACAACCGCCCGCGTCGTGCGGGACCCCTCGTGGTCCCGCACGACGCGGGCACCGGCGCACGGACCCGAGCGACGAAAGGACGCGACCTGTGAGCGCTGTGAACATCATCGAGATCGACGACCCGCCCTCCGAGAGCCCGGCCCCCCCGCGGCGCAGGCTGCTCGGCGGCGCCGGCCGCGAGGCGGGGCTCCTGCCCTACCTGCTGCTGATCCCCACCGGACTGGTGCTCGCCGCCGTCATCGGCTACCCGCTGGTGCAGCTGATCATCATGTCGCTGGAGAAGAACGGCAGCAGCAGCAAGTTCACCGGCACGCCCTTCGTGGGCTTCGCCGAGTACCAGAAGGTCCTGACCGACTCGGTGTTCTGGTCCTCCGTCGAGCGCACGATCATCTTCGCCGGCGCGAACGTGATCCTGTCCCTGCTCTTCGGCCTCGGACTCGCCCTGCTGATGGGCCGGGTCTCCCGCACGGTCAAGCTGATCCTGACCGTGGTGCTCATGTTCGTCTGGTCGGTGCCGACGACCGTGTCCACCGAGCTGTTCCGCTGGCTGTTCGACGCGCAGTACGGCGTCGTCGACTACGCGCTGGCGAAGGTCGGCCTCGGCTCGTACGCGCAGCACGACTGGTTCGCCGACCCGAGCCAGGGCCTGCAGGTCGCCTCGTTCATCATCATCTGGGGTGCGATCCCGTTCCTCGCGGTCACGCTCAGCGCCGGACTCGCGCAGATCCCGAAGGAGCTGCTGGAGGCGGCCCGGGTGGACGGCGCCTCCGCCTGGCAGTCGTTCCGCAACGTCACCTACCCGTTCCTGCGGCCGCTGCTGGTCATCGTGACCACGCTCTCGGTCATCTGGGACACGGGCGTGTTCAACCAGATCTACATCCTGCGCCAGACGCACCCGGAGCCCGGCTACTACACGCTCGGGATCTACTCGTACGTCAAGGCCTTCGCGACGATCTACGGCAACGACAACTACAGCTACGGCGCGGCCATGGCGATCATCATGGTTCTGCTGATGGGATTCTTCATGGTCTTCTATATCAGGCAGCTGCTGCGCATCGGGCAGGAGAACTGATGGCCGCCGTCACCAGCACCGCACCCGCCGCCGCGCGTCCGCGCCGCCGCGGCTCGGTCCGCCGCCGCCGCGCCACCATCGGCTGGAACATCCTCGGCCTGCTGCTGTCGGTGTTCATCGCGTTCCCGGTCTACTGGCTGCTGCTCACCTCGATCGAGCCGACCCGCTACGTGCAGGGCGCCTCGCCGAACTTCCTGCCGAAGGCCTTCTCGCTCAGCTCGTACTCCGAGGTCCTCGACGACCAGGTCTTCCGCACCGACCTGCTCAACAGCCTGATCATCACCGCGGCCACCGTGCTGTTCAGCCTGCTGGTCGGCTTCTTCGCCGCCCTCGCGCTGGCCCGGTTCCGGTTCCACGGCAAGGGCCTGGCGATCATCATCGTGATGGGCGTGCAGATGGTGCCGCTGATCGCGCTGCTGTTCCCGCTCAACGACGTGCTCTCCAAGGCCGGCCTCGGCGACTCGCTGATCGGCGTGATCATCGCGTACGTGGCCTTCACCGTGCCGTTCACGGTCTGGACGCTGCGCACGTTCATCGCGAACGTGCCGCGCGAACTGGACGAGGCCGCGCTGGTGGACGGCTGCACCCGGTTCCAGACGTTCTACAAGGTCATCCTGCCGCTGACGCTGCCCGGCCTGGTGGCCACCGGCGTGTTCGGCTGGATCCAGGCCTGGAACGAGTTCCTGATGGCCAACATCCTGCTGACCGACAACTCGAAGCAGACCG